>UMLJ01043591.1_pt1 | contig 46845 bp, 29 predicted proteins | sample 1966521 | NCBI WGS metagenome assembly UMLJ01 (sample SAMEA4836199, study PRJEB28245) | human gut metagenome | biome: gut microbiome; material: fecal sample | place: Denmark | collected 2008
TCTATGCCACCGATAAGTGGGAGAAAGAGAAGAGACGCATGGAGAGAGAAGCTGCTCGCAAGGAGGTAGAGGCTGCTCAAAAAAAAGTGGAAGCTGCTCATAAAGAGGTAGAAACAGCTCACAAAGAGGTGGAAACAGCTCACAAAGAGGTGGAAACAGCTCACAAAGAGGTGGATAAACTTCGCCGAGAAAAGGAGGAGGCTTACCGAGAAAAGGAGGAGGCCTACCGAGAAAAGGAGGAGGCGACGCAGAAAGCTAAGGTCAAAGAGAAACTTGCCATTGCCAAGAAACTTCTCTCTTTGGAATTACCTCTCCTACAAATCATGCAAGCCACGGGCTTGACCAAGGAGCAGATAGATAGTTTGAAGAAGTAAGCCTTGTCATGTGTTACAAGGCAAGAATACATAAAAAACAAGCAGGAAATGGTGGGTATATATCGCCCCCATTTTCTTGCTTGTTTCGTTTAGCTTCTCAAGTCCACAAAATACCTTCCTTTGGTGGGTTGTATTCCATCTCTTTGACTTTTGTATCCTTATATTTGCTGGAAATACGAGAGTCAATGAACTTGTATAACAAGAAATAGTCACAATATACGGAAGGCGAATACCCAAGGCTGCAAACATCCTCAGCATGCTCATGTCTCTCCAAATGGTTGCATACAAGACATGGAATTACCTTCTTTCCCGACTTAAGGCATCTTAAAACGGCATATTCCTTGGCATCCCGGTCACTGAAGAAATCCTCCAAGTATTGAATTTCATAAATGGCATCCTTGGGCGGCTTATAGGTTTCTGTACGTCTCTCATACTCGAAACTGCCATCCTTGCTCAATGTGAACGTAGGAACTCCATGAGGCTTACCTCTTTTTCGGAAGTTATAATATTTGATGCCATCACGGTTCAATTGGTCATTGAATACGAGGTTTTCCAATAGTTGCCGTTCCGACTTGATGGGAACATCTATTACCCTTACGCCACTCCTATCCGTTTTTGCCCTGTCATCATCGGTCTCGCTGAAATGGATATATATGGTGTCATCGCCGACCTTGCCATTTCTGGTGAGTTTCAAGTCATATTCAGGACAATGTTCATCGATGTCAAGAGAAATTGCCGCACATTCCGTATAGCCCAGTTTCCTTAAATCCAACGGCTCACCGAATGGTGATATGTAGAAACTCCTATGTTTGTCTGAAAAATGGTCTAGAACGAGCCTTTTTGCGGATTCCCTCAAATACCTCTGAGGGTCGCAAGGCTTGCCGTCACCTCCAGTGTGCCAGAAAAAGAACCTACCATAGTTGTCGCTCCTTATCTCCACGGTCTTTCCACAGCACGGACATTGGAACTTTCGCAAGGGATTACTGTCGTATGTGGCAGTTCCAAGGTTCATGACATGACCATGGCTGTTTATGACCAAATGCCTGGCCTCAGGGAACGTGGGTCGATAATCCATAGGGATAGTCCTCTTGGTGACAATAGAAGATGGAGAAGTATATGTGGCATGCTTGCAGTATATCCATTGCCTTTTCTCTACACTATTCTCAATGAATGCCCTTAGCTTGTCTGGATCCAAGTGGCATTCATTTATGTCAATCTCCACACATTCAATCTTTGCCTTTTGGATCTTAGTCGCCTTGTCCGTATCAACCTCATGGCTGCGCTTGAACTCCACCCACAAGGCATTTCCATTCTCGTTATATCCCACACAGTCAGGACGAAGTGCAAGTTCCTTGCAGTAACACTCCACGTCAATCTTTGAGAACTGTCGTAAGCTAGATGCGCCGGATGGATAAGACGGCATCATTACCCTCTTGTGCTCAAGTAGGATTTCTTTTGCCATCTTGTGTAAGGCCGACTCTACCGCACCCACACAGTCGGAGTTTCCGACATGGGCAAAATGATGAGTGTTGTGTTTGCCCTCGTTCTTGGCAATCAACTCACTGTTGCATTTTGGACAAGTACAACCACACAATAGTCCGTTTGGCACAGAGTCAACATGCACCAACTTGCCTTTAGGACCTATTGCGTATGTCAGGTATGGTTCGGCTGTCATGATGTAAATCTAAAACTATCCTTTTCTTTTTAAAGATTCCAATATATCTAAACCTTTCTCTGTGAGCATATATTTTTGCTTTGGATGTCGAGGATTCTCAGGGTGAAGCATTGTCACATACCCTTGCTCGATAGCAGGTTTAATATATCTGTCAACCACGTTACTGCTACTTGACAGCTTAACCTGTTGCATAACCTGTTTTTTCGTCATTTGGCTTGCACCTAAACTGATTATCAATCTTTTAACTTGACCGGTTAAGCTGTCAAGCTTAGTATCAATACTATAGTCCACTTCTGAGCGTTCTTTGCCTAAAACCGTCGGTCTTCTAAAGGTTACACAGACTGTGCCATTATCACATTGCCATTCTGGCTCTGGCAGGTGCTGCTCATGGCACAACTCTATCATGCGGTTTGCTCCTGTACCCCATTTTTCAAGATTCTTTGTCAAATATAATACCTGTGCAATCTTCTTGTTGCGAGGATATGACTCATGTCTCTTTTTAATTGAGTCTGTCGTGATTTGTGGTGGAAACTTACCTGGATTAATGATTTCCACCCTGTCGTCATATATAGCCAAACTTACACTTCCATCAGTTCGTTCGTATTGGCGATGGCATAGAGCATTCGTCAAAGCTTCTCGCAAGGCTTCTATAGGAATTTCAAGTCTTTCTTCCCTAAGCAGTCCTTTCACCTCTCCACTAAGCCTAAGATTACGAAAGCAAAATGACACACCAGCGTCAAGGAGATCGAAGAAATTTCCAGATTCCATCTTGTTGTCTATGAAAATTATCTTGTCCTTGCCTTTGAAGTAACCCATCTTCAACTCCAGTTCAGGATAATCATCTACATTCTTTGCAAAAAGCATAACTGCAGCATTGGTCAACCTGCCTCCATCTAGTAATTTCAACTTTGCAAGGATGTCTGGAATAGGCTCAACCTCTGCATCTGGACTTAGTCTTCCACCTTTTACGCCCATTGCGATAGCTGTTTTAATTCGTTTCTCATCAAGATCCGCAACTGTCATATTTGCAGCAATCATAGAATCCCAGCGAAACTTCTCTTCGTCCCTGCTGCGCAACATACTTTCGTACATTTGCTGTGGCATCTGCATAGTCGTACTTTCCAATTTGTAGTATGCCCTACCGTCATAAACATACGGTGCTTCACCAAACAACTTCTTGTCTGCATGAAGTACTACAACTTGCGAACCATTTGTACCAGGAACTTCAATGTACTCAACAGCCATGTTTACGAATGGCTCAAGCTTTCTAATTTCTCTTGCAATCTCTTGGCGAGTGTTGTCGGACACCGTTTGCCCAATGATTTTTAGCGTTTGGGGTGCTATGCCAAAGATGACATAACCACCACTACTATTTAGCATGGCACACACAGAACGCATTCCATCTTTAATTTCTCCAGTGGTTTTCTTCAATTCCACTGTACGAGTTTCATCTACCTTGATGAGTTCTTGTATATTTTCTATTGTCATCATTTTAATTAACGTTTATAGCTGGTTTTACAAAGAAGTCATACTTCTCCGTCAACAATTCATAACATCATTGAAGTATCTGCCTCCAGCGATGATTACACGATACTCGTATAGCGGATTATTATGCGCTAGCGCATCGATTGTTTCTTGGCTCATCTTCTATGCCCTTTCCAATTCGGCAAGCTGCATGTCCAGATTCTGTTCCCTTGTGGAAACTCTTGCATAACCAATTCTTGCCATGCCATTATTTCTTTAGTTACGATTTAATTACGATGGCAAAGATACGAAAAATCGAAATAACCACCAAATGTTTTTGCAGTTATCTCGACTTCTTTTCTGTAGTTCGATTATATTTTAATTTTGACGAACTTAGTTTTTGTATTTGTGCTTGCAATCTAAGAAAAGGAGCGTCCCACCATTTATGAATGGTCGGTCTTGTCAATCCTGTATCTCTAGCGCATTTGGCCTTGTTATTGCAGCCTGAAGAATACATAAAAAACAAGCAAGAGAAGGAAGGCTTTTCACCTCTTTCCCTTGCTTGTTTCTTTTTTGAAATCACCTTTCCATTGCCGTTTCCTCATCCTCACCATACCGCTCGCTCTTGTAGCGGTAGTGGTAGTCGATGCCGATGAGGGAACCGGCGAAGGTGAGCATCTCGCCAAAGGCGGCAAGTACGCTGGCGTCGATGATGCCAGTGGGCGGTACGCTGAAGGAGACGAAGACGAGAAGCACGCCCATGCTCACAACCGCAAATGCCAGGAGCATCTGGTGGCGGGTCTTCGTCTCAGCGGTGTTTCTTTTGGGGAGTCTCGTCATTCTTATGCGTGCTCTAGTACTCCTTGACGTTTCCGTCGCCCGTGTCGGAGCCGCTACTCTGTGAGCCACCGCCAGTGGTCGTGCTGCCGGAGCCGCCGCCAGGAGTGCTGCCACCCTGTGATCCACTGCCGCCAGTGGTCGTGTTGTCACCGCCATCAGGCGAGGTGAGATCGACACTGTCTTTTCCCTCCTTCACAGCCTTGATGAGCTTCGCCTGAGCGGAACGAGGGGCTACGAGATTGAACTCTGCCTCGTTGATGAGGTTCTTGAAGTCAGGACCTGGCTCCCACTGCACCTTCACGTCGGTGATGTTCTGAGCGGTGAAGGTGCTGGCATCAGCCACGCCATTGCTGGAGAGGGTGATGTAGAAGTCGCCGAGCGCACCCAGGCGAATCTTCTTGCCCTCCAGGAGCTCCTCACGGATGTGGTCCACGGCGATGTTGAGCACGGCGTTGATGTCGGCATGGCCATACACGCAACCGTGGGTGGAGATGTGCTTGGCGAACTTGCTGAGGTCCATCACCTCGGCATACTGTGCCACGGCGAAGACCTTCTGCTGCTCGGTCTTGACGAGGTCGGTGTCCTCCGTCTTAGGAGTTGTGCCTTGTGCCTTGGCTGCCTTGATGCGTGCCTTTGCCTGATTGATTTCGATGAGATTGGTGTTGACAGAACGCAACACGAGAGAATAATTAACCATGGTAGTTAATGTATTTGTGGGCATCTCTTCCAGCCTTTCGGATGGAGGGTAGTGAGATACCCCTTTGGTTCGCCAAGAGTTCTAAAGGGGCGAACCGAGTGAAATAGGGGTGTGCCGTGGTCGTCTATTGCGACCGGGGCTTGTCGTCTATTGCGACCGACCTGAGCCGTCTATGGTGGCATCGTCTGGTCTTCATCACCTCTCTGATTACGCCTACAAAGATACGACAATTTTCTGATATATGCAAGAAAAAAAACAATTATTTTCATTCTTCCAGGCATTTTTTTTCCATCCGTTACAATGTTACAGCGTTACAGTAAAAATTCTCCCTATCCCACCCCCCCCTAAAATACTCTTTATATTTATATATATATAAATATAAAAGTAATTTTTCGCATATAGGAGGGTCGCAAAAATCACTGTAACGCTGTAACGGTGTAACGCTTGTGACATCAACATAGGTGAATGGGGAAGGCATTAAAATTGTCATTATGTCTTAACCGAAGTTAAAATTCAATTAAATTATTATTCTTTAACGTTGCAAAGTGCACGTTTATTGGAATCTTCATTTTTTATTCGTAATTTTGCATTAGTATTAAGTTTTAGCTTCCAAAAGCTCCCCCGACCATCCTAAGGCGAGGGGTGTCATGGCAACTACTCTTAAAAGTATAATAACTCGTTGCGCCTTATCGTGCAGCATAGAAAGGAGGATGTCATGGCACTGCAATTAACCCAAGATAATCTTCGGCAAATACGCTACCAACTCTATCAGGACCAAGTGTTTCTCGTGACACACTCGGCTCTGAGAATTCTTTTGCGTGCGCTTGACCTCGTAAAGTTGTTTGTCCTCGCCTATAAGTTTACCGATGGTCTTCTTGACCATTTGCCCTCCGAGCACGACTTGATGGAGTATGAGGTAGAGGACATATTTCGTGAGCTCAACGAGGAACTTGTTGCGGATGGCAAAGCTGATGTGGCGGATGAGGATGTGGCATTCGATGGTCGGCTCTTGCTGATTCTCTCCTTGGTCAAGTTGCATGCCCTTCGACATACAGACCCTCGTGCTCGCCCTCTTTCAAAGCTCTTGCTCACTTTCTGTCTGGAATACGAGGGGCTTCGGGGGCTCTTGGGCGAATTCATCGTCAAGGAGCATCAGCTGCGGGACCAAGGCAAACTCGTCTTCTTGAAGAGGCCGAGGAAAACTGGTGTCGAGCCTCCTCTGGTCGATGGTGGGGCTTCAGCCCTTCCCCCCTTGCTTTCGGGGGCAAGAGAGTTCGTAGCTTGTTTCGTGACAAACTGCAAGCCTCTTACCGCCGATGCCATACAGCACATCCTTGTACCTCTGATGACGACCAACGAGCAGTACGGAAATGCTTTCGATGAGGAAGTCAATGAGCTCAAGGAGAAACTGGGTATGAAGACTGCTTCCTTGTTGCAGCCACATGTAGAGGGTGATTTCGTACTGCAGAAGTATGTGGAGAATGAGGTGGACGGAGTGAAGAAAGGGGCTATTGGAGTGATAGTCAAAAATATCAAAGACAGCGGAAGTGCAACTACTAAATAAGAATAACTGAAAAACCAGGAATACAATGGAAATAGAACAACTGATGAAACAACTCGCCCAGGGCGGCATCACCGTGCAGGGCGACTTCGTGATGGAGAAGAAGGTGGAGTATGAGGTGAACAACGTGGAGCAGGGCGGCATCGGCATTCAGGTGGTGAATGGGAAACTGCCGGACAAGGTGGGAGATGAGCATCCCGATGGAGCTGCTTCCGATGGTGCAGTTGCCGACCAGGGCGAAGCCCATGGCAACGATTCCAAGGCTTCTCGCCAGCACTATCTCTTCGTCGAGGGCGATTCCTCATGGAAGGAGCAGGGCAAGAGGCGCAATCCCTATCGGGAGAACGAGCCTGTGCGCCGCCGTGAGCGAGACCGCCTCCTCCGCTATCTGAGCCTCCACAAGATGGGTAGCCGCTCTCTCACCACCCAGCAGGGCGATACGCTCAACAGCATCGTGGCAAGCTTCCTCGTGGTGTGGCGCAGGAATGGATGGATAGCCAAGGACTTCTCGGGCAGGGCTGCATGGCGATTTCTGCACGACGACTGCGGCATCGCTTCGGAGACTACCCAGCAGTCGTATGCCAACAAGATCAAGAAATGGGTGAATGGCAAGAAATATTCGATAGAGACTCTCGCCGACGTGGAAGACTTCGTGAGGAAGAGCTAGAATTATAATTCATTGTTCAAATCATCTAGTGTGTTTAACATCTATGTTCGTCTTTGCCCACCAAGGGAATTGTCTTTTTCCTTCTCTTTTCCTTTATTCCTTGGCATTTCCTGAAAGAAAGAGACAGGGTGAATGGGTGGGCGTTCAGTCTCCACCGAATGCACCCCCATTCATTCTCCCTACTTTTGCAGCCGTAATCGACAAGGTTACAGAAATACATTTTTATCAACCCATTAAAACGTAAAGATTATGGCAGCAATTTCAAGCAAAGCAGCAGGGAGCACCAAGAGTGCAACTCGTAAGAACGCACAGGTACAGACCCGAGGCATCCGTAACAACAATCCGCTCAACATTCGCCACAGCACCAACAAGTGGCAGGGCATGGCACCCAGTCAGAGCGACCGTGCTTTCGTACAGTTCACCGCTCGCAAGTACGGCTATCGTGCCGCCTTCGTGCTCATCCGCAACTACATCGGTCTGCACCACGCCAATACCATCGGCAAGATCGTAGCTCGTTGGGCACCGAGCAGCGACGGCAACAATACCCAGGCTTACATCCGCTTCGTGAGCAAGACATCTGGCATCAAGCCCGATACACCTCTCCGCTTCGCCGACCAGAAGTCGATGGTGGCTATCGTGAGAAGCATGGCGCAGATGGAGAGTGCCATCATCGAGGATGAGGCTCTCCTCAACGAGGCATACTGCATGGCACAAGGGTGATTTCTAAATCATAAATGATGAATCATGTCTTGTCATGTGATATACTATGAGAATGGGGCGAAGAGAATGCGCCCTGTTCTCACGGCGACGGAGTACCGAAATCTCCGTAATAGCAATCGACAGAAGGCTTTGGTGGAGGCGATTCGCAAAGGTGATACCACTCTGAAAAACCGACTGATGCAGATGAACTACAGTTGCATACCTTCTGGCGATATGAAGCTCAAGGGCTGCAAGGCTCCCTCGATGACGGTGGGGATGGATGTCGATTTCGACCCTTCCGCTCCCGACTACGACGAGAAGATGGCGACCGCTCCACAGCGAGTACTGGCGAAGAAGGATGAGCTGGGATTGCTTCTCCTCGAACGCTCCGCACGCAAGGGCTACCACCTCGTCTTTCGCCGACATACCCTGGAGGGCATCGCCGAGGGCAAGGTGCTCGAAAACCAAGAGCTCAACCTCAGATGGGCAAGCGAACTGCTGGGCGTGAAGTTTGACAATGGAGCCAAGGACATCACCAGGGTATTCTTTACCACTACTGCCAGCGAGGAGGACTTGCTCTTTCTGGATGAGGCTCTTTTCGAGCAAAATCAATCACAAGAGAAAAATGAAAGTACTGAGAATCATTTGGAAAGTATTCCTTCTGTTGCACAGGCAGAGAAGAAAGAACAGGCAGAACCTAGGAAAGAAGTATCGGATGCGGTAGAGAACTCTGGCGAAGAACCATCCTACAATGGCATCCCTTACTCCGACATCATCGAGAAGTATTTCGAGATGTATAATGGAGGCAAGCATCCTACGGTGGGCGACCGCAATGTGAAAACCTTCGAACTGGCAGTCACCCTGCGCTCCATCTGCGACTACGACCAAGCCAAGTTGGAGGCGGTGATACCTCGCTATGAGGACTTTCCTGAGGCGGAATGGCGACGTACCATCCAGAGCGCACTCGGTGAACCTCGCAAGGGAATGCCCTACCGCTTGTGCCAGGTGCTCGCCGCTATTCGGCAGGATGCCAAGATGGCTGCCACGGGGGGAACTGCTGACATGCCGCCCCAGATGCCACGCAAGTTGCCGAAGCTCTTGCAGTTGCTCTCCTCCAAGGTGCCCGACATGTATAAGCCAGCCGTCTGCGAGGGCGTGTTCCCTGCGCTAGGTGTCCACCTGCATGGCGTGAAGTTCCGCTACTGGGACAACGTGGAGCACGAGCCTACCTTCATGAACGTGCTCATCGCCCCCATGAGCGTGGGCAAGGGAGCCATCAAGAAACCGATCGACATCATCCTCGCCGACATCAAGGAGACCGACAAGCCCAACCGACTGCGTGAGGCGGAGTGGAAGCGCAAGAATCCACCCAACAAGACCAAGGCGAAGGACCCTCGACCTGCCGACATCTGCATACAGATACTCATCGACAACCTTACCGATGCCGTATTCAACCAGCGTGTGGTGGATGCTCATGAGAACGGACAGCGATTCGTCTATACACGTGTGGATGAGGTGGAGCAACTGAAGAAGGTGACCTCCAGGGGAACCATCGATGAGGTGAGCATCCTCATCCGCAAGGCTTTCGACAATGCTGATCACGGACAGGAGCGTGTGGGCGTAGACGCCATCACGGGCATAGCCCCATTGCGATGGAACTTCAATGCCTCGACCACCATCCCCAATGCCCATCGATTCTTCCAGAAGGCAGTGAACGATGGAACGCTCTCCCGTCTCTATCTCTCCACCATCATCAAGCCCCTCGAACCCACGCTTCCTGTCTTTGGCATTTATGATGACAAGTTCACCGAAGAACTTCGTCCTTATCTCCTTCGTCTGGGTGCGACAAACGGTCTTGTCGAGTGTCCGCAGGCGTTGAAGCTAGCCAAGGAGTTGACTGCCGAGAACGACCGTCGTGCCACGCTCTATGAGAGTGAGGCTTACCGCATCCTCTCTTATCGTGCCAACGTGATAGCCTACCTCAAGGCGATGGTGCTCTATGTGGCAGGGGGCTGCAAGTGGTCGAAGGATATCGCCGACTACGTGAGATGGAGCGAGCAGATGGACCTATGGTGCAAGATGCGCTTCTTCGGCAAGCAGCTGGAGGAGGAAATCCTAGCCGAGGAGGAGCAGGTGAGTGCTGCACCGCAGAATCTCCTAGCCCTCTTGCCTAGCGAGTTCACCTACGATCAGTTTGTGAGCATACGGGCGATGCAAGGTAGGAGGGGAGATGGCAAGTCCACCTTGCGAGTATGGAAACACAGAGGCTACATCGAGTATGATGAGGTCTCGAATACCTGGCATAAGGCCACCCTGTAATGGGTGGTCTTTTTTTCTTTTTAAGTGCTTTTCATTCTTTTCTTTGCGCTTATCTCCCATTGTGTATCTATTTATTTGCCAATTTTTTCTTTCGTTTCATTTATTCTTTGTATTTTTGCAGCAAAGTTTTGAAATCGTAAAGATGAACAAAGAAATCGGGAAATGGTTCTTGGATGTTGCGAAGTATATAGTAACAGCATTTATCTTGACGAATATGTTCGTCAAGGTTGATACCGTTATGTCGGTAGTAGGTGCTATATTGATTATGGTATTACTATTTGGCATAGGCGTCTTTTTCTTGAAAAGAGATAAAAACTGATTATTAAATTAAAAGGAGATATATTATGAATTGGAGTCTTTATAGTATGTATATTGCTCTTGCTCTATTAGGGCTTGGAATGGTTGTCTATGCTAAGTTTGAAGATAGAAAAGAGAAACAATAAGATAATGAATAAGTTAAAAGTATATGCCCATCCCATGGGCAAATGATCTCATCATCAATCATGATTAGAAAGTTATTCACCTTCGTTGTCTTATGGATGATAGCCTTGGGCAGTATGGCTCAAGGTGGAATGCCCGGTATGTATAACGTAAGCTATCTCAACATGGCTTCGGGCATGCCCAACAACTTCGCCGACGACATCTTCCAAGACTCCTTCGGATTCATGTGGATCAGTACGCACGGCGGAGGATTGGTGCGCTACGATGGTTATAACTTTGTCAACTTCGGGTTGGGCACCCAGCGCATCGGATTGAGAAGCAACAGCTGCCGAAGCGTGTATGAAGACCACTTCAAGCGACTCTGGATAGCGTTTGAGGAAGGACCGCAGGTGCTCGACCTCACCACCTTGCAGCCCGTGGAGCCTCTTTGCGAGAATGAGCAAGTGCGCAATCTCTTGGGGCAGACTTTCAAGGAGCAGTGCGTGAGAATGTATTGCGACAGCAAGGGCAATCTATGGATGGTAATCCACAATCGCCTCACCCGTATCGGCTTCAATGAGAAGGGAGAGGTGAATAGCGTGCTCAGCACTTCTTATCCTTCCAATGCTCCCGACCTCGGACTTTGTGATGTCTATCACCGAGGCACGGTGGTGATGTGCAACAATGGCAAGGTGAGCGAGTTCTCGGTCAAGGGCAATCGTTTGGTGTCGAGGGACATCACCTCGGAGTTCGCTCCTCTGGAGAATCGTTTCGCTGATGCCATCATCTCCTACCATGGCAAGATATGGCTCGCTACCAACCGTGGCTTATACAATAGCGCCAAGCAGCAGTACCACTGTTCGCCTACCGACCACTCCTTGCAGCACGAGGTGGTTACTAGTTTGGCGGTGTCGCCAGACGACAAACTCCTGATAGGTTCGCTCTGTGGCGTGGATATCCTCGACGACAAGACGGGCGACATCGAGCACTGGAACTGCAATAGTGCGGTCAGTCCACTGAGCAGCAACTTCGTGAATAGCCTCTATTCCAAGGACGGACAGATATGGGTGGGCACGGAGACGGGAGGCATCACCAAGTTGGTGCCACGCCTCTTGCAGTTGGAGTTCTACCAGAACGACCCACGCAATCCTGGCAGTATCGCCCGCAATGCGGTCAATGCCATGTTCCCTGCTCCCGATGGCACCCTCTGGGTCGGTGTTGTGGAGGGAGGACTGAACGCCTTATCTCCTCATTCCAAGAATTTCGTTCATTATACAACCGCCAACTCTGGCTTGCCGCACAACAGTGTATCTACCCTTGCCGCCGATGGGCATGGCAACTTGTGGATAGGCACATGGGGGGGCGGAGTGGCTGTGATGCCGCTCGGCGAACCGGGCAAGATGCAACGCCTGCTGGTGGGCGACAGGTATCAGGGATTGCTCTCCTTCGTGGGCGCTTTTGCCTACGATGCCATCAATGACGGAATGTGGATAGGCACCAACGATGGCTTGTTCTTCTATGACATCAAGAAGCGGCAGCTGGAAGAACCTTTCCCTCATTGCCTCGACATCCGTGGCTGCATCGGCAGTCTGGTGACGAGGGATGGCAAACTGCTGATGGGTTGCATCCAGGGCATGGTGGAGGTCGATTTGCGATCCCGACGAGGAGCCCGGCGCAACTTTGCCGTCACCTATCATTCCTATAAACTCGATAATCCGAAGAGTGGTGTCTTCGACAAGATATTGTCTTTCTGCCAGACCAAGGATGGCAAGATATGGATGGGCAGCAATGGTTATGGTATGTATTGCCGCTGGCGTGACAAGGACGGCAAGCAGCATATCAAGAACTATACCACTGCCGATGGACTTGCCAACAATGCGGTGATGGGCATTGTGGAGGACAACAATGGGATGCTGTGGATAGCCACCAAGAATGGTCTCTCTACCTTCAATCCGAAGAGTGGAGTGTTCAGTAGTTTCTTCCAGGAGGATGGTTTGCTCTGTTCGCAGTTCTATTTCAATGGAACCGTCCGCAGTGCATCGGGTGAGATCTTCCTGGGCACGGAGCGAGGCATGATGAGGTTGCTCGGTGTCAATCGCAAGGTGAAGGAGACGGAGCGCCTGTGCTTCACAGAGCTGTCGGTGGATAATCAACCGGTCTTCGCTGGCAGCGACTATCTCGACGAGGATATTTCCATCGCCAAGAAAATCTCCCTGCATGAGGGCGACAAGTCGTTTACCATCCATTTCTCTGCGCTCAACTATGGCAGTGAGACGCAGGGAGTATATCTCTATCGCATGAGAGGCTATGAGGATGAGTGGGTGAACCTTCGTCCCGGTCAGCATAGCGTCAGATACACCACTTTGCCGGCAGGCGACTATGAGTTTGAGGTGAAGTACGTGCCTTCCATCGCCTCCAGCAAGGAGCAGACGATTTCCATCGCCGTCACTGTCACTCCTTATTTCTGGAAGAGTTGGTGGTTCCTCTGCATCGTCATCCTCTGTATGGTGGCATTGGCGAGATACTTCTACCTGAAGAGATTGGAGAAAATGCGCGAGCGAGAGGTGGAAGCCTTGTATCGACCGATAGAGTTGGCATTGAGGGAGAGTGATGAGCCAGGCAAGTTGCAAACTCGCATCCAGTCTATCCTGGAGACGCAGAAACGCTACCAGGAAAGTCAGGACAAGACCATCGAGGCAGACAAGATAGAGGTGGAGAAAACGACCAAGCCATTCATGGAGGCTGTCATGGAAGTGATGGAGGCCAACTATGCCAACTCAGAGTTTGGTGTACAGGAGCTGGCTATGGCGATGCACATGAACCGAAGCATTCTCAGCAAGAAACTGAATGTGGAGACGGGCAATCCTACCTCGCAGTTTATCCGCAACTACCGTCTTGACATTGCCAAGAGGATGATTGTGGAGAATGTCGCCAACCGCAACATCACGGAGATAGCCTATAGGGTGGGCTTCAACGACCCTAAGTATTTCACCCGTTGCTTCACCAAGCAATATGGGGTTTCCCCTTCCTCTTATCGGGAGACGACTTGATGTAGGTCAAGCCGACCGCTCTCTTGTGTGTGGGGGAGCACAGTAGGTGGATAAAGTGCGCCAAGCAGCATAAATACTAGGCTTGACGCATTTTGTCCACCTATTATTTGTATTTGTCCACCTCCTATTTTGTTATTAATTGTACTTTTGCCACCGAATCATTCTCTAATTTGAATCGGAAGAAGAATCAAACCAAGAGTCAAAGGAAGAATTGAATAAGGAATCAAACAACCTAAAGTATAAACAACAACCTAAAAGCATTAATTATGAAGATTAGAAAATCTTTATTCTCATTAGTTGGTGCCATGTTGGTCACATTCGGTTTCACCGCTTGTACCGATTGGGGAGACCAGGATCCTGCCGCAGGCAATCAGGTCTATCCAGAGCGTCAGGTCGTGAACACCTACGATTTTGAGTATTCAGACGACAAGCCTGAGTTCTCCGACATGGTGATTCACAACGAGGTGTGCGAGGTAGTCAACGATGACTATCTTGGTAGTAACGTATTGCATCTGAATGGTACGGGAGCAGCAAAGATTGCCAATCCATTCAACAACGTGAAGTTGCAGAACGGCGCAGCCATCACTTTCGCAGTGAAGGTGGATTGCGCTGAGGGCGAGGAGATGGACTTGAAGCGTCCTATCTTCTCTTTTGGCTCTGATGATGCACAGGGCGCACGCTTCTATTTCACCCCTAACGGACAGTTGGTCTATACCAAGCCAGGACAGTTGCAGAGCCTTGACTTGGATGAGAACGATCCTGACACTTACAAGACAGGCATCCTCACTCCTAACGAGTGGCACTTCGTGGCACTCCAGTTGGGACAGAAGGGTTATCAGCTCTACGTGGATGGCAAGAAGAGTCTGTCGGGCTATCAGCCAGAAGGTGCAGCTGCCACCACATTCTCTTATCAGACCTTGCTCGACAGCATCCAGGCTCTACCTTATTTATATATAGGTACAACGGGCGACCAGTTGGGTACTGCTGAATATGGTAGTCTCTCTGTCGATAACGTGACACTGATTCGCAATCAGATGAACGAGCGTGACTGGAACAAGACCGTTGGTGGCAATGGTGGTGGCAGTGAAGAGAAGAAGGTATATGTACCTGTCGGTGCAGAAGATTGTTCTACCGCATGGTGGAGTGCCTTCTCTGATTACTTCACTATCCCAGCTAACCAAACTTTCCACACTAAGTTTATCAACCATACAAAGGGCGATGAGAATTACCATAACTGGCTCTTGATCGTTTGCAATGACAGAGAACGTGGTGGTGATGGTTATTCTGAGTACTTCGTCTTGCGTAGTGACCTTTGGGGATGGGGTAATGCCGACTACAATGCGGCTAATCTCACCAATGAAGGTTATGGCGACTGGGATGATTTCAAGAGAAATATGGAAGGTGCTGAGGTCGATATGACAGTGGAGCATCGTGGTGGAGAAGTTTATGTCACAGCCATCGCTACATGCAAGGATGGTACTGTATATAAAGAGATGTATCATCAGCCATGTGATGCCAACGACAATATCCGAGCATTCTTGACTTGCGAAGGTTCTTATCTCCAGATAGATGCAGCTGAGACATACATCGGCGAGGAGTATGCAGCGGGCAGCAAGTTGGTAGGTCCTGCTGATTGTACTGCCGGATGGTGGACAGCCTTCTCTGACTTCTATCCTTTGAACAGTACGATTACAGAGGATTGTCCATTCGTCATCAAGTTTGTCAACAACAACACTGGCAATGGTAAAAACTGGAATAACTGGCTTTTGGTTTGCTCAACTGAAGCTATGGGCGGAGCCAACTACTTCGAGAACTACGTGTTGCGTGCTGATGCATACGGATGGTTTGGCGCAGGTGGCAATACCAACGAAAATACAGCCAACCTCGACTTCCAGCTGACCTCTTCGTTTGACTGGGCTACATTCATAGGCGATATGCACGGAGCTACTTGTGAATTGGCATTCACTCGCTCAGGCAACTCGCTGACCATGAATGCTAAGCAGCGCAAGGAGGATGGTAGCTATCTGCCAGACTATCAGTTTAAGTTTAATAGTATGAGAGATGGCACTGCAGGTATCTTCTTGACAGCAGAACTTGCGAGCCTTGACATCTTGAAGGCAGGTTACTTCCCATATTACAAATTATTGTCTGAGAATCAATAACTAAAAGCAATAAGCAATGAACAATAACATATTACATAAGTTATTCTTGACCCTTACACTGGTGCTCCTCACATTGGGAGCATCAGCGCAGGACAAGATAACTGTATCGGGTAATGTCTCCGATGAATCGGGTGAGCCTATCATCGGTGCCACCGTCATGGAGGCGTTGACGACCAATGGTGTGGTCACCGACTTAGATGGTAACTTCAAGATTCAAGTGAAGAACGAGAAGGCTACCTTGAAGATTACATACATCGGTATGATTGCCCAAAACATCCGTGTAGGAAACCAACGCCACGTCAAGGTGGTGCTCAAGGATGAGAACAAGAGCCTTGGCGAGGTCGTGGTAGTGGGTTACGGTCATCAGAAGAAGGAGAGTGTGGTAGGTGCCATCGGGCAGGTGAGCAACAAGGAGTTGCTCCAGTCTCCATCTGCCAATGTATCGCAGGCTCTCTCTGGTAAGGTGGCAGGTCTTGTCACCACTCAGACATCTGGTGCTCCAGGTGCCGACGACATGAAACTTTATATCCGTGGTCGTGCCTCTTTCGCAGGCGATAACCAGCCATTGATCATGGTGGATGGTGTGGAGCGTGAGTTCTCTCAGATAGCTCCTGACGACATCGAGAGCATCTCTGTATTGAAAGATGCCTCAGCCACAGCCGTTTATGGTGTGCGTGGTGCCAATGGTGTCGTATTGATTACCACCAAGCGTGGTACTGATGCCAAGCCTGTAGTGAGCTTGACAGCCAACTGGCAGTGGTCTTCACCTACTCGTGGTGATACTTACCTCAACTCTTACGACAGCGTACGCTTGTTGGAGGAGGCTTTGGCTAATGATGGTCAGCCATCCCAATACAATGCGCACGACATCGAGATGTTCCGCAAGAGTTGTGCAGGCGAGCTTTCAGGCGATGACGCTCTCCTCTATCCTAATGTAGATTGGTATGATGCCGTGCTCCGCAATTCTGCACCAGCTCAGCGTTACAACGTCAATATCCAGGGTGGTACTAAGCGTATGCGCTACTTCGTATCTGCTGAGTACTACGACCAGCAAGGTTTGTTCAAGAACTTCAGTGAGGACCAGTATGGCAACAAGTCTAACCAGAGTTACAACCGTATCGGTTTCCGTGCCAATTTGGACTTCCTCTTGACCAAGGACTTGACCGTGTCTGTCAACTTCGGTACTCGTTTCGAGGAGCGCAAGGGTCCTAATAGCAATGAGGCTTTCGATGGCTCTTACTCTCAGACATTCTACAACTTGAACCATACACCAGGATGGTTGTTCCCAGTTTCTTATCAGTTGAGAAACGATGATGGTACTGTACGCAACCTCTATGCAGGTTCTTCTCAGTACCAGGACAACCCTGTGGCTCGTTTGGCTAAGGCAGGTTTCTATCGTGCCACCAACACCATCAATGAGACCAACTTCATCGCCAATTACAAGATGGATTGGTTGACTCCAGGTCTTTCTGCACGTGCGATGGTCAGCTTCGACTACAATGCTTATTACGATCGCAAGTTTACTGCAAGCTTTGCTACCTACGAGTTGAATCGTGGCGCAAGCAACTTCAATATTGTAGATTCTTATTACAAGTACAACTCTGATACTCAGTTGGTTTACGCTGGTGATGACCAAACCACCACTTACAAGCTCTACATCGAGGGTCAGTTGAACTATGCTCGCAAGTTTGGCAAGCATGATGTGACAGGTATGTTGCTCTACAACCAGAACGACTACCGCTATCAGGCTGAGTTGGCTCGTCGTTACCAAGGTCTTGTAGGTCGTGCTACCTACGGCTATGATGATCGCTACTTGGCAGAGGTCAACTTCGGTTACAATGGTTCTGAGAACTTCCGTAAGGGCAAGCGTTTCGGTTTCTTCCCAGCTTTCTCTCTCGGTTGGCGACTCTCCAACGAGAAGTTTATGAAGCCTGCAGAGAAGTGGCTCGACAACTTGAAGATTCGTGCCAGCTATGGTGAGGTCGGTAACGACCAGTACTTGGTGAACGGTGTACGCCAGCGCTTCCTCTATGAGGAGAAGTGGGTGCAGTATGCCAATGCCTATCGCTTTGGTACCAAGGGCGTTACCACTATCTATGAGAGTCAGTATCCTAACTATAATGTAACTTGGGAGAAGGCCCATAAGTATAATGCCGGTGTCGATTTCAGTTTCTTGAATGGTTTGCTCTTCGGTAGCTTCGACTACTTCTATGAGAAGCGCAACAATATCTTGACCTCTTACCAGAGCCGTCCTGAGTGGGTAGGTACCACAATGGCTGCCGGCAACTTGGGTGAGACACACAACCAAGGTTTTGAATTGGAACTCCATCACTCCAATACCATCGGCAAGGACTTCCGTTACAATATCGGTTTCAGTTTCAGCCATGCCAAGAACAAGATTGTCAACATGGATGAGCCAGCAGGCAAGACCGATTATCGCAAGCGTGAGGGACATGCCATCAACCAGTTCTTCGGCTTGGTTTGTGATGGTTATGTCACATCAGCCGACTTGGCAGATGCTAACTTCCCTAAGTCAACCTATGGCGACGTGAAGGTGGGCGACTTGAAGTACCGCGATATGAATGGTGATGGCTTCATCGACAGCCGTGATGAGACTTTCATCGGATTGAGCGACATCCCAGAGAACACATACTCTCTCACCTTGGGTGCTACCTATAAGGGATGGGGATTCAACGTGATGTTCCAGGGTGTTGACCACGTGTCACGTTACTATGATGCAGAGGCAATGTATGAGTTTGTCAACGGCGGTAAGGTGAAGAGCCTTCACATGGGTCGTTGGAATCCTAACATGAGCGAGGAATGGAACTTGGCAAATGCCACCTATCCACTCTTGCACTATGACTCATTTGGCAACCACAACCATCAGCAGAACTCCTTCTTCCTGAAGAACGGTGCGTTCCTGAGATTGAAGAACATCGAGTTGAGCTATTCTTTGCCTATGCAGTGGATCAAGCATTTGGCGATGAGCGAGTGCCGCTTGTTTGTGAATGCCAACAACTTGATTACTTGGGATCACTTGGACGACTTGGTTGACCCAGAAAGCTCTGGCTCCAACAAGTATCCTATCATGAAGACCGTGAACTTTGGTGTGAATATCAAATTCTAAAAGATGACTACAATGAAGAAATATATATTATCAGCTGCAATGGTATTTGCTACAAGTATGGCTCTTACCTCCTGCGAGGATGCCTTCGGCGGTTTCCTCGACAAGGAGCCTAGCAATGAGTTGACGGGCGACCAGACATTCAGCAGTTGGACAACAATGGAGCAGTTCCATTTCGATACCTACAACTTCTTGCTCAATGGATGCAACAGGGTAGGCAATAGTTGGCTGGATGCAGCTACCGACTTGGCAGAGAGCAGTATCTCCTCCAGTGGTGCACGTGTGGGCTTCAATATCGGCAACTATTATGCCGATGCTGCTGCGGCAGAGTTGACCAGTCCTTGGGAGAGCCGCTACCGTGGCATCCGCAAGTGTAACACCACCTTGAAGCGTATCGACGATGTGCCTAAGAGTACAGATGATACCCAGGAGCAATATGAGGAGCACAAGTCTTGGATCAAGGGTGAGGCACGTTTCTTCCGTGCTTACTTCCTCTGGGAGTTGTTCTTGAAGTATGGTCCTGTGCCAGTGGTTCAGGATGTGCTCGACCCTAATGGTGACTTGCTCACCGGTTATAGCGTGCGCCCTACGATGAAGGAGATGGTGGTGGATTTTATCATCCCAGAGTTGAAGGAGTGTGAGGCACAAGTGATGGACAAGGCTACCAGCGACATCGATGGTAACCAGGGTCGTATCAGCAAACCTGTCGTCAGAGCATTGCTCAGCCGCATCTACCTCTATATGGCAAGCCCTAGATGGTCGGCAGAGAGTGGCATCACTTGGCAAGACGCAGCCGACATGGCGAAGAGCTTCATCGACGACTATGGTCAGAACTATGGTTTGTATTATGGAGAGAACCTGTCACCAGTGCAGCGTTACACCAATGCCATCTTGCTCAATGGCTTCACCGAGAAGAACAACGAGGTCATCTTCTATCGCAATGACGCTACCGTCGGCTGGTCAGCAGTCATCACCGACACTCCAGTGGGTGAGGGTGGCAATGGCGGACTTTGTCCTAGCCAGAACCTCGTAGATATGTATGATATGGCAAATGGTAGCGCACCTTTCAATAGCTATGATGCAACCGGCGCACCTCTTTATAATAGCACTGCCAATGGCGTGGCTGTTCCTACAGTCAATACAGCCAGTGGCTACGATGATACCACACCGGTATCCAACCGTGACCCTCGTTTGGCAGCTACTATCCTGTATAATGGTGTGACTTGGGGACAAGCTACCACCACCAAGACCAATGTCATCGACGTGACAGCCGGTGGACGCGACAATCCAGTGGGCAATGCCAACGCCACACCTACCGGTTATTATGTAAGAAAGTATATGCCAGAGGTGATTCTCAACAACAACCATGCAGGTGCCAGCTATCGCAACTGGATCATCTGCCGCTATGCAGAGATCTTGCTCAACTATGCCGAGGCACTGAACGAGGTAGATTTCGCAGCCAACAAGACAGAGGTTTGCAACTTGCTCGACCAGATTCGTCATCGTGCCGGTATCACGGGAGATGTCAAGGACCGCACCGACCTCAACTCACAAGAGGCTATGCGCAACTTCATCCACAAGGAGCGCACGATAGAGTTGGCATTCGAGGAGCATCGCTCATGGGATGTACACCGTTGGAATGTAGCCAAGCAGGCTTTGGGTCGTGACATCTATGGTGTCAACGTAACCAAGAAGAATGGCAGGGATGTCTATACTCGCAAGGTGGCACAGAAGCGTGTCTTCGACGACAAGATGTATCTGTATCCAATTCCAGAGGCAGAGATGTGGAAACTCCCATCTACCTTCGAGAACAACGAGGGATGGAAGTAAGCCTCTCTCTCAGGAGTGTATCTTCTAGAATGTAAGATTGATAAATACTGGATTATATTATGAGACATATCATAGCAAAATATTTCAAACCAAGCGCAGCACGTATCTTGTTGGGAGCTGTGCTCACCATGTCTGCCTCAACCGCCCTCGCTGTCAATGATGGTAGAACCATACATGGTAAAATAGTTGATGCCGACGGCAAGCCTGTTACGGGTGCCATCGTCAACATCAATGAGGCATTGCGTAAGACCCTCACCAATGAGAATGGTAACTTTACCATCAAGGTGAAGCCAGGCGATGACCTCTATATCTCTTACCTCGGTTATAAGGAAGAGCATGTCAAGGTAGGCATGGAGGAAAACGAGGTGAACGTCACCTTGCAGGAGGACAATGAGTATGACCACCTCGCACCTGTGGCTTTCACTTCCAAGCCAAGCAAGTTTGTCACCGAGGCTACTTCCGTAGTGACCGGTTCTGAGTTGGAGAAGCACCCAGTCACCGTGCTCCAGAATGCCTTCACCTCAACACTCACGGGTGTGGAGACCTATGAGTCGCAGTCGGAGCCAGGATGGAGTGAGACCGATATGTATATCCGTGGTATCCGTACCATGAACAGTAATGCTCGCTCTCCGCTGGTGATTGTAGATAATGTGGAGCGTGACCTTTCCTTCCTCGATGCTTTCCCTATCGAGAGCATCACGGTATTGAAGGATGCGGCTGCCACTGCCATCTACGGTATGCGTGGTGCCAATGGTGTCATCCTCGTGACCACCAAGCGTGGTGAGGCTGGCAGAATGAAGGTGAGCTTCACCCAGGAGGTGGGCTTCCAGACCATCGCAGGCATCCCTGAGAGTCAGAACTCTTACAATTACGCCTTGTCTCGCAACCAGGCTCGCTATCTCGATGGCTTGAGCCCTGAGTTCTCTGATTACGACATCGAGCAGTATCGCAAGGTATGCAATGGCGAGGAGTTGACAGGCATGGATAAGTACAAGTACTTCAATACCAACTGGCATGATACCATGCTCCGTGACGCTGCGCCAATGTATCGCACCAATCTCCAGTTAAGCGGTGGTAACAACCGTGCCCGCTACTACGTGAGCTTCTCTTATCTCCGTCAGGAGGGATTGTTCGACACCAAGTGGACCCAGTACAGCGGCAGTTATGACAGTCAGGAGACCTTGAACCGCTACAACCTCCGTGTCAATGTCGATTTGAACGTCAACAAGTTCTTGTCGGTAGGCCTCGACCTCGGTGGTCGTATCGACAACATCGTGCAGCCAGGTATCGACGTATGGAACCTCTTCACATGGGGTGCTGGTGAGAACCTTCCTATCTATCCTGTCTATTGTCCTAATGGTGAGTTCTTCTTCCCTACGACTTCCGACAGCAAGAATGGTGCTGCCCAGATAGCAGGTCGTGGTATCGAGCAGAACCGTCGTCGTAACCTCTATACGACCGTGACTGCCACGGGTCATCTCGACTCCCTCGTACCAGGATTGAAGGCACAGGCTGTGGTCAGCTTCGACTCTTACGAGACCTTCCAGAAGGTTCAGCGAGCCGACATCGATGGTTACTACTACAACTTCCAGGACAATGTGGAGAGTGTGGATGACTACAAGTACCAGCGTGTACGTACATTCATGGCTTTGCCAGACCCTACGACTTCTCCTCGTGATTATTACTATAATATCAACACCCGTTTTGGTCTTGCCTATAACCATAAGTTTGGCAAGCATCTCGTTGATGCACAGGCTTTCATGCGTACTTACAAGAATGTGGTACGTGGCATGAACTCTTCCAACCGTTACCTCTCTTGGAATGCTCAGGGTATGTATGTCTATAACGACCGATACATCGCTAGTGCCAACATCTCTCGCATGGGATGCGACAACTATGCACCAAGCAATCGTTGGGCTACCTTCTATGGCTTGTCTGCTGGTTGGCTTGCTTCCGAGGAGAGTTTCATCAAGAACTTGAAGGTGTTCGACCTCTTGAAGGTACGTGCTAGCTATGGTACTGCAGGACAGGCTAATACCGGTGTGGCTCGCTATCCTTATCAGAGTACTTATGCCCAAGGCTCTGGCTACAACTTCGGTACGGGTCAGAACTACATCGAGGGTTCTTACGAGGCAACTGCTGGTAACTTGAACAATATCTGGGAGAAGTCTGCTATGTTTAATATGGGTGTTGACTTCGACCTCTTCCATAAGAAACTCTATGGTAGCGTGGATTACTTCAAGGAGTGGCGTTCACAAATCTTGGTCGATCGTGCTACCGTGCCAACTCTCTTTGGTTTGGTGGCTCCGCAAGATTCCTATGGTAAGGCAGAGACCTGGGGATGGGAAGTGTCGCTCGGTCATCGCAACCATATCGGCAAGAACTTCAACTATTATATCGAAGGTAAGTTGACCTGGAACCGCAACAAGATTACGGAGATGGATGAGTTGACTCCTGATTATGCTTACCAGGCAAAGACAGGCAAGCGCATCGGTCAGCAGTTTATGTTTATCTTGGATCAGTGGGCAAGCGACCCTAACTTGATTCCTACGAGTCATGAGGATGCCATCGCTCACCCAGAGAAGTATCCTTACAGTGCAGCCGGCATCTATAAGTTGGGTAACGCCGTCTTCAAGGATGTGAATGGCGACCGCAAGATTGATACATACGACCAGGTGGCTAATGGCTACAGCAACTCCAAGATACCTGAGCTCTTGCCAACAGTGAACGTTGGTTTTGAGGCATTCGGCTTTGATGCTCGTGTGGTCTTGACCGCTTATCTCAACCGTACCATCGAGTGTCGTGAGAATATGGACTATGGCTTTGGCTGGGGTGGTACCTCTACCCATGAGATTACCAAGACTTGGGGATATTACACCGACGACCCTAACGACCCTCGCAACATCAACGCCAAGTACCCACGTCTCTCCACCAGCTTCAGCAATGTGGATCGTAACTACCCATACAACACCAGCAACATCTGGTTGCAGAGCGGTGATTTCCTCTCTCTGCGCAACGTGGAGGTAGGTTACTCATTGCCAAAGGCATTGATTTCCAAGCTCTACATGACCAAGTGCCGTGTCTATTTCAGCGGTTACAACCTTTGCAACTGGAGTCACATGGGCAAGGGATTCGACCCAGAGAACCCAACCAACTACATCTGGGCATATCCTAAGACACGTTCCTTCTCCTTTGGTGTAAACGTAGAATTCTAACGATTCCTAAAACTGAGACGAAAATGAAAAAGATCAATATCATTCTGTCAGCAGCCATGCTGATGTTAGCAGGAAGCATCACTACATCATGTAGTGACTTCCTGGACAAGGAGTATGATGCCTCCCTCTCCAGCGACAAGGTGTTCTCGGATGAGGCGCAGACACGTGGTTTCCTTGCCAATATATATACCAACTTGCCAGATGGTTTCGCACCATACGCCGATGATCAGTTCACCGGTGCTTCACGCGACTGTATGACTGATAACGCCACCACTTCTTGGGGCTTGCATTATTATCCTAAGGTGGCTACCGATACCTATACAGCAGCCGACCATCCATTGTTGGGCTTCTGGAATACCGACCTCTATGGTATCCGCAAGTGCAACCAGTTTATGAAGCAGGCTCGCAAGGACGTTATCGGCAACAATGCCAAGGATGGCGACGACAACTGCTTGTACGATCGCAATATGGCAGAGGCTCGCTTGTTGCGTGCCATCTTCCACTTCGACCTCATCTGTTGGTTTGGCGATTGCCCTATCATCGCAGAGGATGCCGATGGCAACCCTATCATCTTCGATATGAGTGATGCCGGAGCGATGAATATGAAGCGTACTCCTGCCGCTGAGGCTTTGGAGTGGGTGGCTAACGAGTGTGACAAGGTGAAGGACGTGCTTCCTTTCCGCTATGCCGACGAAGGTTCCAACTGGGGACGTGTGAATGGCGCTGCGGCTTATGCACTCAAGAGCCGTGCCTTGCTCTATCGTGCTTCTGCCCTCTACAATGAGAGTGGTGACAAGACCTTGTGGCAGAATGCTGCTACAGCTGCCACCGACTTCATCAACAAGAATGAGCAGCAGGTCAACAAGTATCATCTCTTGAATACTGGTGATGCCGAGCACGACTATTACAATATCTTCTCCAATGCCACCAACCCTACCCAGAACCCAGAGTTCATCTTGTCTCGTTCTCTATGGGGTGGTCTGACGGGTACCAACCAAATAGAGAAGGTACTCTTGCCTGTAGGTTTTACAGGTAACTTCAGTGGAAATGGTCGTACCAATCCTACCCAGAACTTCGTGGATTGCTTCGAGATGAAGAATGGTAAGCATATCGACGAGGAGGGTAGTGGCTATGATGAGCAACATCCTTACAAGGATCGTGACCCACGTCTCGACCAAATTGTGTTCCACCAGAACTCTGTTTGGGGTGTCGCTACGGATGGCGAGCAACGCAACATTGATATCTCTTCCAATGTGGGTGCGGCTGGTATCGACTACAGTTCTTCCATGGGTGGTACTTATACAGGCTACTATCTGAAGAAGTTTGTCAACAATATCTCTTGCAAGAACCCAACTACCTTCTTGCACGCATGGCCTATCTTCCGTTATACGGAGATTCTATTGAATGCCGCTGAGGCACTCAATGAGGCACAAGGTCCTGATGCTGCTTATCAGTACATCAACCAGATACGTAGTCGTGCTGGTATGCCAGACTACAGCGGTATGACACAGAGTGAGTTGCGTGAGCGCATCCGCAATGAGCGCCGCATCGAGTTGTCGTTCGAGGATCATCGCTTCCTCGATGTTCGCCGTTGGAAGTTGTACTACAATGCTACTGCTGCCAACGAGGTGAACAAGCCACGCTACGAGCAGATTTACAACCTCTATGGTGTCAAGGTGACGGGTGATGATGTAGTGAATGCGCCAGTGTTCACATATGGCAAGGCAGAGACCAACAACCGCATCGTCTTCAATGCGCCTAAGAACAACTACTTCCCAATACCAGCCAATGAGGTGAAGCGTGCTCCTATGTTGGGACAGAACCCAGGTTGGGAAATCGCCGGTGACAACACGAAGGATGATGCCGCTGGTGATGAGGGCACAGGAGATGCCTCTGGCGACAATAACTCAGATACACAGGAATAAACCTTAAAAAAGTTAAGTGACAATGAAATATCTCAGTATCATAATGATGTTCGTTTGCAGCCTATTCATCGTAGGCTGCAGCGACGATGACAAGATAGACAACACTGCCTCTGTCAGCAATCTCACGATAGGTGAGGTGACTTCTACTTCGGCAAGCCTGTCGGCTGAGTTGTCTGCGGCTAGTATGCAGAACTTCATCAAGAAGGGTTTCTGCTACAGTACTTCCGCCGAGCCAACGATAGACAATGCGACGCTCTGCGAGATGACAGGTGACTTCTCTGCCACCCTCCGTGACTTGCAGCCTAACACCACCTATTATGTGAAGGCGTATGCACTGATCGGTGACAACTTGGTCTATACAGAGCAGAAGCAGTTTACGACTCCTTCCAAGACCTTGGAGGACCAATTGTCTGAATACATCTGTCCAGCCTACGTGGATGACTATGTGAGCATGGCGGGTTGGGATCAGCGTGCCAACTGGAATCTTGCCAATGTACACGACCCATCTGTGATGAAGGCAGCCGATGGCTATTATTATATGTATCAGACAGATGCCAGCTATGGCGATGCCCACGATGGACACGGACACTTCCATGCTCGTCGAAGCAAGGACCTCGTCAACTGGGAGTACTTGGGCGCTACCATGCAAGAGGCACCAGCTTGGGTAAAGACCAAGTTGAACGAGATACGTGCCGAGCAAGGTCTTGACCCAATCGAGAATCCTTCGTATGGCTATTGGGCACCATGTGCTCGCAAGGTGAACGACCACCTCTATCGTATGTATTATTGCATCGTCGTCAACAACTATATCAAGACGGGTGGTCGTACCTATGATGGCTCTTGGACGGAGCGTGCTTTCATCGGTGTGATGGAGACTAGCGACCCTGCATCCAATAATTGGGAGGACAAGGGCTTTGTTATCTGTTCTTCTTCTGATAAGGGAACCAACTGGAACCGTGCATCCGAGGGTGATTGGAATGCTTACTTCAAGTTCAATGCCATCGACCCTTCTTTCATCATCACTCCAGAGGGCGAGCACTGGCTCATCTATGGTTCTTGGCATAGCGGTATCGCTGCCGTGCAGTTGAACCCTGAGACAGGTAAGACTTTGGCAGAACTTCCTAAGTCATACGGTACAGCTGCTGAGATTGCACCATACGGCAAGTTGATTTTCACTCGTACCAATGGTGGTCGTTGGCAAGGTGCCGAGGCTCCAGAGATTGTTTACCACGATGGTTATTATTATCTCTTCTTGGCTTACGATGGCTTGGATATTCCTTACAATACCCGTGTGCTCCGCTCTACCAAGGTGGATGGTCCTTATGAGACGCTCAATGGTGCTGTCACCGATGCCTCTAAGGGAGCCAACAACAATCCTACGGTGCTCACTCATCCTTACAAGTTCAGTGAGGGCTATGGATGGGTAGGTATCAGCCACTGCGCTGTCTTCGATGATGGCAATGGCAACTGGTACTATGCTTCACAGCAGCGTTTCCCTGCCAATGTGGGTGGCAACGCCTATAGCAATGCCATCATGATGGGTGGAGTTCGCTCTATCCAGTGGGAAAGCAATGGTTGGCCTACTGTGATGCCTGAGCGTTATGGCGCAGTGCCACAGGCTTCGATCAGTGAGTCGGAGTTGGTAGGTGCTTGGGAGCATATCGACCTCTCTTATAGCTATCGCAACCAGCGTACAGCCTCTGAGATGGTGCTCGGCGACGATCACAAGATTACTTCGGGTGCTTGGAAGGGTGCAGCTTGGAGTTTCAATGCCCAAACCAATACACTTACCTGCAACGGCGTAGAGCTGAAGGTACAGCGTGAGGTGGATTGGGAGGCATCTCCTCGCAAGGTCACCATCGTATATTCTGGCTTGAATGGTATAAAGAGCTATTGGGGCAAGAAAAAGTAATATCGACTCCAAATCTTATCACATAAATAGGTATAAGTTAAGATGAATAAACTAAGTATGTTATTAGGAGCAGCAATGATAGTTGCTGCTCCTTTTGTAAATAGGAGTTTCTGTGCTCTGGCAATGGATGAGGCTGATATATACGCTCCTACAAGACAAGCTCCTGTCGTGGTGGATACTCCTTTCGTCCATGACCCAGTGATGGCTTATGAGGATGGCGTCTATTACCTCTATTGCACGGGGCACGGCATCACTCAGATGACTTCCACCGACCGACAACACTGGACTTTGAGCCGTGAGGGAGTATTGCCCAATGGGAAGATTCCGGCTTGGACGCACGATAGCGTGCCTGGCTTTGAGACTCATATCTGGGCACCCGATGTGGTGAAGTATCGGGGCAAGTGGTACATGGGCTATTCTTGCTCTACCTTTGGCAAGAATACTTCTGCCATCGGATTGCTCAGCAACAAGTGTCTCTCTGACAAAGATGGATGGAAGGATGAGGGTTGCATCGTGGCTTCTCGTGGCAATCGGGACAACTGGAATGCCATCGATCCCAACTTCATCATCGACGAGAAGGGGAAACCTTGGATGACGTGGGGCTCCTTTTGGGATGGTATTCAACTGATACCGCTCGACAAGACGATGCACCCGAAGAAGGGAGCTAAGCCTCAAACCATCGCTCGCCGTCATGCTGTTGGGGATGCTTCGGCGGAGCCTAATCCTACCTCCAAGTTTGCTGGTACCAATGCCATCGAGGCTCCTTTCATCATGCGACATGGTGGGTATTATTATCTCTTCGTGAGTTGGGATTACTGTTGTCGTGGCATCAAGAGCAATTATCGTGTAGCCGTGGGCAGAAGCAAGAATGTGTCTGGTCCTTATCTTGACAGAGACGGCAAGCCGATGCTCGAAGGTGGCGGTACCTTGCTGTTGGAAGGTGATAAGAAGGAATATGAGGCGCTTGGTCATTGCTCCGCCTATTCGTTTTCAGATGGCGATGTCTTCTTCTGCCATGGTTATAGTGTGGCGAAGAATGGAGCCAGTATCTTGGTTCAGAAGAGAATTCATTGGACTGAGGATGGTTGGCTGACACTGGAATAACATAACAAATGCGGCAAACTGCATCACGCAGGTTGCCGCATTTTTTCTAACTAATAATGAATTGTTATTCTTCTATCATCTTTTACTTATCGTCATATATTGCATTGTTCTTATTTCAAGATTGACGATTCATATTTCCATCTTCATATCGTTTCTTCTTTATTTCAATCTCAAGATATTGAGCGAATTGGCAGGGATTTCCATCTCCACACCGTCCTTCTTGGTGGTGATGAAACTCTCCACTGGATAGACATTGGTAGGATTGTCGATGGTATTCTCCTCCAAACCATTCTTGGCAGAGAGACGAATCAACTTGCCATCTTGGATATTCTTGCCTTGGAGATTTACCTTGGCAGTGGTATGCTCTGTGCTGGTATTGGCTATCTTGACGATGACCTCGCCAGTCTTCTCATCGAGGGTAGCGGTAGAGAAGATGCCTGGATGGGTATTGCCCTTGAGCTTGGTGGCGAAGATTTCCTTGCCGTCCATCTTGGCGAAGATGCTGTCGCCTACTACCTTCAACTCGATGTCATACCATTTGCCAGTCTCTACACTGCCAGGACAAGTAGCAACCTGTCCCTTCGCACCATTCACAATCTGCTCGATGCCGTGCTGAGTGTTGTTCCATCCACCGAGATTCAACCAGCAATAGTTTCTCTCGTCCACATAGTTGAAGATAACGAGGAAGCCCTCATTGCCGGCATTCTTCTTCGCACGTACCTTATAGATATAGCCATCACTAGTGATGGTGCCTGGATTTAGACGGATGCAAGACTCATCGTTGCTGGTCTGCTTGATCTCATCGCCCTCTACCTTCCATGCGCCATGGATGTCGGTTGGGGTGAGTTCGAGAGTAGCTGGGAGTGCGTTGCCCTTCTCATCGGTGTAGCCTTGGTCCTTGAAGGATACCTGGGTGTTCCATGTACCCATACCTACTTGGCAAACTTCTGGCTTTACCTTCACGTTGTCGTACGTATATGGATTCTCTTGCTTTACTGGCAAGACACGAGTTCCCACGTTGTTCGCCATCACATTCTGTACATAGTAAGATGGTGTGCCGAATACCTTGTCAGAAGTATATTGAATCATATCTGGAGCCCACATGCGGTTGTTGAGATTCGCAAAGATAGGAGCGTATGATGCCATCGTCACGATATCGGAGTTGTTTTCGATGCCCATCATATACACAGCCTCTCCAAGGGCTGCGTCGAGCGAACCCATATTGCCGAAGCCCTGTGTGACGGCATATTCGCCTACATAAATCTCACTGCCCTTGCGGTCGTAAGTGTCATACTTGTTGAAGTTCTCGGCAAACCAAGCTGGGTTGCGATAGTAGTGCTCATCGAGCAACTCTACGCTCTCCTGACTTCCCCACTTCGGATTGTCATCGCCCCAAGCCACTACGTTACCAATCAAGTGCATCTTCGGATATTTAGCCAAGACGGCATCCTTGAACTTCTTGAAACGCTCATAGTAGTGGTCGCTTTGTGCGGCTGGATCTGGCTGGTTGTTCTCATTACCAATCTCCAAGTACTCGATGTTGTATGGCTCTGGATGACCATTCTTGGCACGCAAGGCACCATACTTAGAGGTGACAGGGCCATTGGCATACTCCAAGGCATTCAAGCACTCGTCTATCCAAGGCTGGATGCTATCCACTGGTGTCAAACCGCCGTGCCACAAACCTACGTTCACTACATAGAGAGGCTTGGCATTCAAGTCCTCGGCGAGCTGTAGATACTCATCGAATCCCATGCCATCGCTAGTGCGATAACGCCAGTTGACGTTCTTGTGTCCCGGACGCTCCTCGATAGGACCGATGGTCTTCTCCCAGTGGAAGGCATTCTCAGGAGATTCCTGACCTTCTACATAGCAACCGCCAGGGAAACGAACGAACTTAGGGTGGATATTGTAGAGCAACTGTGCCAAGTCTGGGCGCAAACCATTCTCACGATTCTTGAAAGTAGGAGGGAAGAGGCTTACTACATCGAGCTGGATAGTGCCCTTGCCATCTGCCACGAGGGCAAACTGAGCCTTAGCATCGTTGGCGTTGGCAGTCAGCTCGGCGGTATATTTGGTCCACTTCTTGCCTATCTTGCCACTAACGGTAGCCTCGGCATACACCTTGTCGCCCTTCTCATTGATGAGCTGTGCCTTGAGGTTGCCCTTATAGCTACCCTTTGCCCAGAAAGAGAGTTTGTAGGTTCTGCCTTGTACGGCATTGATTCCCCAAAAGCCCTCATTGATGAGAGAGGCTGTAGCCTGATGAGTGGCGGCGATAGTCAACTGGAGAGCCTTGCCCTGTGCGGAGTTGAGTAAACCTTTATTGATGAGTTGTGTGCTGATTTTTGCACCAGCAGCATGGGTTGTCTTCCAAGTAGGAGTAGTCTTGCCATCGTCTTCGAAAGAGCGGTTGCTGATGAGTTCTGCGTAGAGTCCTCCGTCAGCGGCATGGTTGATGTCTTCGAAGAAGATACCATATAAGTTAGGAGACACCTGGATGCCCGGATTGCCAGCATCCACGTTGATAGTCACTTGGGCGTTTGCTGCCATAGCGGTAGCGAGCAACGCCGAAAGCAAAGTCTTTTTCTTGTTCATTGTTTGTTTCTTAGGTTTATTTACATTGTTACGTGTTGTGTTCTTTCTTCTATCGTTTTACACAATGGCAAAATTACGAAGAAAAGGTGAGGGAGGGGAGGACAAAACGCACAATAAAGTGTAAAAAGGTGGATTTCGCATGGAAATCCACCTTTTTCTTATGGTAAACTGCACTAATCTGCATATTTTTCGTGCTTTAAACTGCACTAAATTGCATATTTCAAGGTGCTAGTACAACAATACCAACCCGGCGAAAGCAGAGTAGAGTATCATGCGAATAGGATTGATCTTCATCACCTTCACGCCGATGAAAGTGGCGAAGAAGAGGGCGATGGAGATATAGAAACGCCATGGATTGTCGGGAGTGCTGAAGTTCTCGCCATTCATCAAGAGAAGGGCGGCAGCTCCGACAAGACCTACCACGGCAGGACGAAGACCGATGAAGATGCTCTGCACGGCATTGGTCTTCATATACTTGTACAGCATTCTGCTGATCATGATCATCAAAATCAAAGAGGGAAGAACCAAGGCAAACGTTGCCACAGCACTGCCCAATATCGCCATCATACCACTCATGCCGGCATTATGCACGGCAGTATAACCACAATAGGTGGCGGAGTTGATGCCGATAGGACCCGGTGTCATCTGCGAGATGGCGACGACATCGGTAAACTCCTGCATCGTCATCCAATGATACTGGGTTACCACTTGTCCTTGGATGAGTGATATCATCGAGTAGCCACCTCCGAAACCGAAGATGCCTATCTGTATGAATACGATGAAAAGTTGAAGAAATATCATAGTTTATTCTCTTTTTAATTGCAAATGTACTGATTTTCTTTATTATCGCCAAATTATTTTTAAAAACTTTACTCTCTTTTTTGTAAATAAGTGCATTTCCTTGCTGTTATTGGAGAAAAATTGCAAATTTGCACGTGAAAAGCTGAAAAAAGTAGCAAGAATGTTTTTAAAAGAAAGATAATCAGTGAGTTAGTTGAAATTTAATCAACTTGCTTTTTGTATTGAATAATTTATTAGTCGTGGAAATGTGCTAAAAAATACGAGATTTCCACGACTAATACTTCTTAAAAAGGCTTCTTTGCGGTGGTGATAGCCTCGCGAAGCCTTTTAAGTTCCTTTTCATCCTTGCACTCTTGAATCAGCTCCAAGAAGTCTTGGTTTGAAATGCTTTTGTCATTAAATGCTTCGAGCAGTTCGATGTGTTCTTCCTCCTTGTCAAACTCTATTTCTTGGTGAGAATGGCGATACTCTTTTCTCAACATAATATAGGTGGTAAGAAATTCAGGACAGAGCGAGAACAGTTCTTTGCAGAAAGGAGCTACAGGATTGCCAATATGCTCATTGACCCTTGCCTCAAAGAGAAGTAGCTTCTTGTCAATGGCTTTTTTCTCCTCACCTTCCTGAGAAATGCTAACAATTTGGAATGTTACATCGTATGCCTCATCATACCTTTTGAGTTCATAAAGAGCACGCCCTTTAATGAACATCGCTTCAAGACAGGTTCTTCGTCCCAGTACCATGTTTGTGTAACCGATGGCTTCCTCATATCGTTTGCCATACAAGCAGAGAACTGCATTGAGAAAGTTTGCAGTCATACTACAGTCCTTAAGTAATTGAGCATCCTTTGTCTTTCCTAATAAGCATGTATCATCCAGCATGATATCAAACATTCTTTTGGCTGTCAAGGCTGCATTCCGATAGTCATTCTCGCGAATCTTATCTTGCATCAAATGCAGGCAAGTTTTGGTAGCCATGTCGTAGTCTTTTGTGCATAGATATTGGTAGATTCGCTTTTCCGCACCTAATACGTCATCAATCATCTCTGTATCATTGTAAGAGTTGGCAAATACTCTTACCTCTTGATTTTGGGTGACGTGATAAGGGTGGATAGGATTACTAAGTGTCAATCCTTCCAAAGAACGTAAACGGCTGATGGCAACGTAAGCTTGTCCAGGCAAGAAGGTGCCATGAGATAAGTCAAAGTGCATTCTTTCAAAAGTCATTCCTTGTGATCTATGGATAGTTATAGCCCAAGCTAATTTCAAGGGAAATTGTGTGAATGTTCCCATAACTTGGGTTTCTAACTTGTGGGTTTGACGATTGTATTTGCTCTTGACATTATCCCATGTCACTTCTTTGACATCAATGGTTTTGCCGCTTTCCAAAGTCACTTGTATTTTATCATCGCTAAGTTCTGAAACTTTACCGATTGTTCCATTCATATAACCACTGCCTATGTTGTTGCGGCAGAATATGACTTGTGCGCCTACTTTTAGTCTGAGTTTCTCTGGTACAGGTGCTTCATTCTTTTTGAATTCGTTTTGAATCTTTGCCTGATAGCAGAATTCTTCCGATTGGATTGCTCCTAATTTCTCCTCGTTGATATTCTCAGCCATCTTGTTGAATGCGGTTAAGGTTACAGAGAAATCTTGCCCTTCATACTCCTTGCCGACATGCTGATTTAGTAGTTCTAAATCTTCAGGGTTTACTTCACCTGTGCGCATCTTGTTCAGAACGGCAAGAAATTCTTTATCGCTTTGACGATATACTTTTTGAAACTCAATCTTGGGAAGGTTCATTCTTTTCAAGACAAAAGCCTTGTAAAAGAATGGCGTTCCAGCACCATAAAGGTCTTGGAGCATTTCTGCATCGGCGCTATTAGACTTGATAATAGGAGGTAACTGGAACAAGTCACCTACAAAAACGACCTGTTTTCCACCAAAAGGCATGTTGGTCTTGAATACCATGCGAAGACATCGGTCCATTCCATCCACCATATCACACCTTACCATAGATACTTCGTCTACGATGATTGTATCTGTTTCTTCGAGAATGCATTTGTTCTCATACGAAAGTACAGTGTTGGTATGCGGTCCAATGGCTTGCATAGGAAAGCCAAAGAAGGAATGCATCGTTTGGCCTCCGACTGTGATAGCTGCAATGCCAGTAGGTGCCAATACCAAGAAGTTTTTGTTGATTTCTTCCTGGATGCGTTTGATAAAGGTTGTCTTACCTGTGCCAGCCTTTCCTGTGATGAAAAGGCAATTGTTGGTGTTTGCAACAAGGTCGAATGCTTTTTGCTGTTCTGCATTCTGTAGGTCGAGTGTTGAAATGTTCTTTTCCATATCGTCGTCTTTTGTTTTCTGATGCAAAATTACGACGTTGTAGTGTGGTCTTTCTTCACAACAAAATAAAAAATGGGCGATATGATGGAAAATGTCATATCGCCCTAATATTGTAGCAAGAGTTTTTTACGCCTTATCCCATTCCAAACGATTTCTTTCTTCATCTGGGTGTTCACGAATGTAGCTGCGATAGAATAGGATTAAATCGCATAGTTGGAAAGTGAAACTTTTTAGCAAGAATGTGGATGATTGTACGCGTTCCATATATTCTTTCTTACTTATATCCTCTTCTGTACTATTCTCGGAATGGCAGAAGGGTGGAAGAATATTGACTATTACTTTCATTGTCTTTGACATTGCCTCTGGGAGAATGCGCTTATAACTTTTATAGACAATTTCTCCTTTAGAGTTTGTGGCATTCTTACCACTAAGGATAATACTTGACCAAGTAAAGTTCACCTGCTTACCCCAGTCGGGCAATAAGCCATGAATAGCCATAGAACGGAATACGTATTCTAAAACTTCGCGGGCTTTCTCAAATTTATCATTGTAATCTTTAGACTCGATTGTGTCAGGAAAATGAATAGGAATGAGTAAATCCTCAAGGGCATTGTACCCCATGTCGTCAATGCCGCATTCTTCTATAGCATCAAATACATCCTTGTACATTTTCTGAATCTGAAGGCGAGGAGATTTCCTAGCATGTACTTTGATGCGTTTATACAGCATTTCGTTGTCAACATTTTTGGAGTAATATTCTTTATGAGTACTATTTGTCCAATCTGCATCCCATTTCATACGGTCATCATTGATGGAGTCAGATACCTCTTCAGCATCACCGCCAGTCAAGACATACCATGGAATGACACGCCCTCTTTTTTCACAAATGAGGGCTATGTCATTTAAGGCTCTGCCAAGAAATCTTACAGCATTATCCTCGCTGTCACGATGGTACTTGCATTTTGCATCTAAAATGATAGCAGACCAACGGTCAAAATCATTTTCTAATGCTGCTTTTGCTTCATCCCAACAAGGGAAAGCAACTAACTGCACCCCAAAATTATATGCTTCTAAAGGGTAGCTTTCAATGACTCCTGGATCATCTTCAACCCAAAGAACCTGGATTAAGTCTAAATTGTAATCTTTCATATCTAAAGAGTTTTAAGAGTATTTGTACGATTAAAAGTAAGTACATATTTTACCTTGAACTCATCTTCTGGAGAAGGAACGAGTTCAACATTTCCATCATATTTGCGCATGATGCCGTCTATCTCATTGCATCCGATACCATGATGTCCGTTAGAGTTAAGGGAGGTGGATACTCCGTATTCTAATAGGGATGATGTGCTACGGTCGGCTGGTATTGGCAATCCATTGTTCTCAACGCACATTTTCAATGCGATACCATCTGTCTCCCATGAAAACCGTAATAGGTAGTCATTGCGGGATTCATCTTTAAATCCATGGGATATTGCGTTTGAAACAATATTGTCCAAAACTTGCTTGAGTGCATCCTTTGGAAACAGCATAGTATGTATTGGCTCCCCCTTATGCAATATGATTTCTCCAGATAGGTCTTTCAAGTCTTGTTTAGCCAAATTATGTCCTTTAGACCATGTGACAACAGGCTTGAAGTTTACCCAACCATTTTCATGCTTTTGGATATAGCTTTCGACGAATTCCTCTGGATTAATCCATTCAGGCTTGGTAAAAGTGTATTCCACATCAGCAATATGGTCTAACTTTACCAACAAATCCTTCGTAGCGCTTGAAAGATATTCAAAGGCATCCTTGACGGTAGTTTGCTTGATGGGAGTAATACGTTCGTTGTCAGATATAGTTCCATTTTGGCTTATTCTATAAGCATTCAATGCGTTGAATGTGGCTTTGATGGATGAGGCAGATTGGGTCAAAGCGTGTTTGCGCATACGGACAGCCTTGATATAGCTCTTATGCTCTTGTTCCAACTCTTTACGGGATGACTCAAAAGCATTATAGTTGGCTTCCGACAAGAATGTAGCTCGTTCCAAATCAGTGTGATTTGGAACAATAATCTTGTCCATAATCAATGAGAAGAGTTGTGCATCCACTTCTCCTTCACAGATGGATATGATTTGGTTTCTGACCTCTGGGGTAAGCAATAAGGCTGCCACATATCGCACGTCGATGCCTTTCTTGGGAACAAGGCACACCAACTGTCTATAAGCAACAATGCCTTCGGATGGTATTTTTCTAATATAGCCAGCAACGAACTTATCTTTTCTACCATAGCAAAAAACACAAGGTAGTGAAATCTTGCCAAGCCATCCTAAGAATTTCTCAAACAAAGGGTCGCCCGCTTGTTTAAGTTGTGCCTCATATAGCTCTGCATCCTCGTATCTTGTAGATAGATTAATAGGAGCAATAACAGGAATCGTCTTTTCTTTATCAGAGAGTATCCACTCTATACATTCTTTCTCGTCGTTAAATGTTGTCTTCTTAAAGACAAGGTCTTCTTTTTTCTTAGGTCTAAAGTCTAAGAATGATACTATTTCTGAAAGAGAAATGCCTTCTTTTGGCTTTTCCGTTAAATAATAGCTTGGCCAAAGTATAGTTGGGTCAAGCATATTAGTAGACAATTGCATTTGCTCATCCGTAGCATTGTTCTTAATGCAAACAACATCACTTGTGGACTTATTTGCTCTAACACAAATAGTCGTTTTGGTCGTGCTGAGAATAGTATTAGGTTCTTCAAAAGACACTATGGAATAGATGCATTTCTTTTCTACAAGCATTTTGGTCAAACCTGCCATAGAGTTGCCTGCTGCATTCTGTTTGTCCAGAAATAGCAAAAACTCGCTATTTGGCTTCATATATTGGAAAAGATGTTCTGACCCGTTGGAAAATGGGTAAGAATAACGGTCGGCTGTGTCAAAGATAGCAATATCGACATCTGACATATATTGAGAATTTTTCGTATCCTCATACAAAGGTTTAATTTCTGATTTAATGCCTGCAGCAAATAGTCTGATTTGCCCTAATGCCCACATTTCTTTGTCACCACTAAGTTCCTCAAAAAAGCCGTATTCGCTATATCCCTTAATTGTGCAGTTGGGAAATAGCAAAGCCATATCGCATAAACCTGCTCCGCCAATGAATATAGTCTTTCCAGCTTCTACTTTTTTAAGTTTTTCAATGATTTCATAAACCTTTTGAGTAGGTCTACTAATCCAACCTTTGGTGTATTTATCAGCAAAGTTGTTAAAAATAAAGGTTGAAACTTTGGAGAAGTGATTAGCCAAGAAATCCATCTCCTCTTCATTGAGCGCATTTGTATAAAAAGCGGCCACATATTTTGAAAGTGCTTCCAAAATGTTCTGGTCTGTATTTTCGCCTGCGATTCTTTTATAAAGAGTAACAAGCAAATGCGCTTCCGCATAACAATCTATAGGATCAAAAGGACCGGAAATGTTCCCTTCTTTTGGATCCCAATATGACTCTTTTGGGCAATGCTCATCTACAAAGTTACGATACTTGGCAACAAGTGCCTCTACTGTGAAGTTGTTGTTTACTGTCTGCATATTCTTTTGCTTTTTGTTTTACGACTGCAAAATTACAGGGATGTTGTGCAGTCTTTCTTCACACCAAAATATTTTTGATACATTTTTGCGATTATCTCCTTAATTTCTTCTCGAAGAGACTCTGGAGAGAGTATTTCCACATCATCACGGAACCAAATGAGCTCAGAAATCAATTCCTTGTTAGGGATAAGATTTAGTGAGATAATTCCTTCTGATTTATTCTCCACTATTTGCGAATGGTGAATCGGCTTGGAAATCACGTATGGTAGGCGTTGTGGGGAGAATTTCAGACGAATATGCTCTATCTTCTTGTCCTTCTCTATGGATATGCCAAGGATATCACGGAAATAAGCATCGAAATCGAAACGCATGTTTCTTTTGAATGCTGTATCGGAATATTCGATATTTTCGATTCGGTCTAATGGGACAATGGATAAATCTTCAAATTCTGAATTATATCCTAAAAGATACCACCTATTATTATATTGCTTGAGGTAGTACGGATGAATCGTCCATTTTACGACCTCTTTGTTAAAAGGGTGATAGTCGATGAGGATAGGTTGGCGTTTGATAACACAGTTGGTAAGAGTGGATAGAAATCGCAAGCCTTTCATGTCTCGGTTTTGTTCAAATCCGATAAAGTTTGTCTCTACTCCTCTTAGACCAAAGCGGTATCGAAGATTGGTAAGCAATTCTTCAATCCAACTATACATAGGTATGCCCTGAAAACGTGATAGTGAAGTAATAAGCGTTTCGAGTTGTTCAACTTCCATCTCCGTTATCGGAGTCTCTATGATGGAAAAGTCGAACTCATAGCGAAGGTACTTGCGCTTGCCATCTTGATAGGATTTTATTGGCGCTTCCCATCCTTCGCTACTTTTCATAAACTTGATGTCATCGTATATCTGTTTCTTGGATATAGACTTTGTTCCTGCATCTGTTAATTGGGCATTGATTTTTTCCATAAGATCTTCTATGAAGTACTTATGGTATTTGTCACTGAAACATTTGTCCAGTATCTTGTATCTTATGAAAGCATTTTTGTTTATTGGCATGGTATCTGTTAGTATGTTTTTTACTTTCTTTTATTTTCGAATAGTTGAAGCTGGCGACTTAAATCCTCTTCCGAAGGGAGAACTTCACGTATTTTCTTGATACGTACCTTGTCATAAGAGGCAACTCCCATCGGAGTGGATATTCCCTTGAATGCCCACTTCACTTCCGTTTGGTTCTTATCTTTACAGATGAGCAAGCCGATGGTCGGGTTATCATCATCAGTTTTCAACAGTTCATCCACAGCATTCACATAAAAGTTTAACTTACCAGCAAACTCTGGCTCGAATGGCTTGGCTTTCAATTCACAGACTATATACGAGCGAAGGTGAATGTGGTAGAAGAGCATGTCTATGCGGCGTGTCTTGCCTGCAACGATGATTTCTTTCTGGCGTCCGATAAAGGCAAAGCCTGTTCCTAACTCTAATAGGAAACGAGTGATGTTTTTCTCTAATTCATCTTCCAACTCTTCTTCGGCATATTGTTTAGGGAGTTCGATGAAACCAAAGTCATAGGTGTCTTTGGTTATCTCTTGTGCCAATTTGCTTTGTTCTGGGGTAAGATAATCAGAGAAATTAGAGATGGCTCCTCCTTGTGTATGATAGAGGTCTGCTCGTATACAGTTGTCGAGTGTGTTGCGACTCCAGCCTTCATTTATTGTTTGCCGAATATAGAATAGGGCTTCGTCAATATCCTTACATTTTGTAGTGATTTCAACATGATGCCGCCAAGGTACGAAAGAAAAAACAATAGGAAAAGCAAGTCCAATTTTTGGGGAATGTTCGGTTTCTCGAATTTCTGCACCAAGTTGTTGTAGCTTCGTATTTAGCTTATTATCAGAGTTTTGTAATTCTCCACCAAGTTGGTGGAGTTTTTCGTTCGCTTTGTTTGTGGAATAAAAAAGATACCATTTTTTCATATTCCAAAGGTTAGTGGTACTGAATCCTTTCGCCTTAGGAAATGCGGCTTTTAAGTCGAGACTAACCTGTTCTACTACACCTGCTCCCCAATGCTCTTCTGCACGACGAACGACAAGGTCACGTCCCAGTTGCCAATTGAATAACAACTGTTCTGAATTTACCTTAACCGCAGATTTTATCTGCGCTTTCTTGTATCTACCTTTCAGTTCTTCGATCCATGACACATAAGCTTCGTCTATGTGAACATTTTGAGAACTTGCAAAATGTGGTTTTGTCTCTTCCATATTCTGGTTTTTTAATTACTCCGTCGGCTGGATGAACTGACCATAGATGTAACCACCGATGGCTGCGGCGATGATAACCCAGATAGGGTTGACACCCATCAGCCATATCAAGATGGCGGTGAAGATAGGTATCCAACAATTCACCAAGGAGATACGGGCACTCTTGGCAAGCGAGAACGTAGGTACGGCTATCAGTGCCACGACGGCAGGACGAATGCCCGCAAACATGGCGGCTATCACCTTGTTGTCCTCAAACTGATGGAAAAACATCGCTATCGCTAATATAATAAGGAAGGAAGGCAATGAGGCGCCGAGGGTGCAAACAATGGCTCCTGGTGTCTTTGCCAACTTATACCCCAATAAGGAACTCATGTTGATAGCCAAGGCTCCCGGACATATCTGGGTGGTGGCAATGGCATCCACAAACTCCTCTTTCGTCATCCATTGATGCTTGTCAACAACTTCCGACTCTATAATAGGAATCATGGCATAGCCACCCCCAAAGGTGACTATGCCAATCTTCATAAATGTTTTAAATAATGTGGAATATTGAACTTTCATTCAATGATCAATTATACATTATTAATTATACATTGTAAATTACTTTACTCTTTCTTCAATCCACTGACGTGCATTGACAAATGCCTCAATCCAAGGAGTTACCTCATCATTGCGACGTTCTGCTGGATACCAAGCGTTCTGCCATGGGAAGATGGCACGCTCCAAGTGAGGCATCATAGCCAAGTGGCGACCGTCGGCTGAGCAGATACCTGCTACATTGTAGTCACTGCCGTTTGGATTGCCTGGATACTCAGCATAGTTGTACTTAGCGATGATGTTGTAGTGATCCTCTGGCTCTGGCAAGTAGAAACGACCCTCGCCGTGAGCTACCCAGATACCGAGCTTGTCGCCGCTAAGGCTGCCAAACATCACACTGTCGTTCTGAGGAATGGTCAATCCGAGGAAGCTACTCTCAAACTTCTTGGAAGTGTTGTGGCAGAGGTGTGAGCGATGCTTGTGCTCAGGGTTGATGAGGTTCAACTCTACCATCAACTGGCAACCATTACAGATACCGAGTGAGAGGGTGTCCTCACGAGCATAGAACTTATCCAAAGCCTCCTTAGCCTTAGGGTTGTAGAGGAATGCACCTGCCCATCCCTTGGCTGAGCCGAGTACGTCGGAGTTGGAGAATCCACCGCAGAATACGATGAAGTTGACATCCTCCAAAGTCTCACGACCGCTAATCAAGTCGGTCATCATCACATCCTTCACGTCAAAGCCTGCGAGATACATTGAGTATGCCATCTCACGCTCACCATTGGTACCCTTCTCACGGATGATGGCTGCCTTGATGCCTGATGGCTTGCGACGGTTGGCGTCGAGACCATAGCTAGACAAGGTGCCCTTGAAGCTATAACCAAACTTCATCTCGATAGGCTGCTTCTTATAGTTGGTGAAGCGCTTCTTGGCCATACCATTCATGCTCTGCTTGCGGTCGAGGAGATAAGAAGTCTTATACCAAGTATCGCGCAAAGCGTTGATGTCGAACTCATGCTCGAAGCCTTCCTTCTTGATGATAATCTTGCGAAGTTCTGGTGCTGGATAACCAATCTTAGCATAGCCGATGCCATTCTCATCCAAGAATGCCTTCAACTCAGCCTTGTGCTCATCGCTTACCTGGATGACAACGCCAGGGTTCTCTGCGAAGAGTGTCTTGATGATGTCCTCGTCGGCGATGTCGTGGAGATTGATCTTCATACCGCCTTCTACGTTGGCGAATGTCATTTCCAAGAGGGTAGTGATGAGACCACCGGCACTGATGTCGTGACCAGCCATTACCCAACCACGGTTAATCAACTCCTGTACGGCGTTGAAGCAATCTACGAAGTACTCTGGGTTCTTCACGGTAGGAACATCGCTGCCCACCTTGCCCAAACTCTGAGCGAAGGCAGAACCACCGAGACGCTGCTCATCGAAACTGAAGTCGATATGGTAGAGGCTTGAGTTCTTGTCGTTGACGAGAACAGGACTAACCACCTTCTTGACATCTGAAACCTCACCACCAGCACTTACGATGACGGTACCTGGAGCGATGATCTTCTCGCCGTTAGGATACTGCTGAGTCAAAGAGAGGGAGTCCTTACCAGTAGGTACGTTGACGTGGATGGCGCAGCAGAAGTCAGACAAAGCCTTCACACCCTCGTACAAACGAGCATCCTCACCCTTCTGGCTACGGCAAGGCCACATCCAGTTGGCTGAGAGGCTGAGGCTATCCATACCCTCTGCCAATGGAGCCCAAACGATATTGGTCAATGACTCTGCTACAGAGAGAACAGAACCAGCCTTAGGATCAGCAAGACCAGCCTGTGGTGCATGACCAAGGGCTGTTGCGATACCCTTCTCACCACGATAGTCGAGTGCTACGACACCGCAGTCGGAGAGAGGCAACTGAATCTGACCCTGACCCTGCTGACGGGCAATCTTACCTGTTACGGAACGATCGACCTTGTTTGTCAACCAGTCCTTACAAGCCACTGCTTCCATCTGGAGCACACGGCTCAAGTATTCATCGAGCTTATCAGCTGAATAAGTGACATCCTCATACTTGCGCTCTACGGTCTCATCCACCATTACGGTCTTAGGAGTATGACCGAACATCTGAGCCACGTCGAGGTCGAAAGGCTTCACACCATCAGCCTGCTTGAAGCTGAAGTGAGCATCGCCAGTAGTCTCACCTACCACGTACATTGGAGCACGTTCACGGTCGGCAATCTTCTGAACCTCATCGAGATACTTCTCGTCGATGAGCAAGCCCATACGCTCCTGGCTCTCGTTGGCGATGATTTCCTTGGCACTCAAGGTCTTGTCGCCGATAGGCAACTTAGCCATGTCAATCTCGCCACCGCATTCCTCTACCAACTCAGAGAGGCAGTTCAAGTGACCTGCTGAACCATGGTCGTGGATACTAACCACTGGGTTCTCATCGTTTTCGACAAGGGCACGAACCAAGTTGTAAGCACGCTTCTGCATCTCAGGGTTGGCACGCTGAACGGCGTTGAGCTCGATACCATTGCTGTATCGACCAGTATCTACAGAAGATACACTACCACCACCAAGACCGATGCGATAGTTATCACCACCTACTACGACCACTTTGTTGCCCTTCTGAGGCTCACCTTTCTTATAATCACGCTTCTTGCCGTAGCCTACGCCACCAGCGAGCATGATGACCTTGTCGTAAGCATACTTCTCACCGTTCTCCTCGTGCTCGAATGTAAGCACAGAACCCGTGATCAGTGGCTGACCGAACTTATTACCGAAGTCAGAAGCACCATTAGATGCCTTGATCAAGATTTGCTCAGGAGTCTGATAGAGCCACTTACGTACTGGCATGATGTCTTCCCAGTCACGCTCCACGTCGCTCTTGCCGTTGTCATCCTTCAATCGAGGATAAGCTGTCATGTAGCAGGCAGTTCCGGCGATAGGCCATGAACCGACACCACCACCCATACGGTCGCGAATCTCACCACCTGTACCAGTAGCAGCACCATTGAAAGGCTCCACGGTAGTAGGGAAGTTGTGGGTCTCAGCCTTGAGGGAGATGACACTCTCGATGTCCTTCACCTGGAAGTAGTCGCTAGTGGTCTGGTCGGCTGGGGCAAACTGCTCGATGACAGGACCCTGAGAGAAAGCCACATTATCCTTATAGGCAGAGAGAATCTTGTTAGGGTTCTCCTTGGTGGTCTTCTTGATCATATTGAAAAGAGATGACTCCATCTCTTTGCCATCGATGATAAACTGTCCGCCGAAGATCTTGTGACGGCAGTGCTCAGAGTTGATCTGTGCGAAACCGAAGATCTCGCTGTCGGTGAGAGGGCGACCATTCTCTTTCTCCAACTTGTGGAGATAAGCCATCTCGTCCTCACTGAGGGCAAGACCCTCTTCTTCGTTGTACTTTTCGAGGTCATCGACGTACTTGATAGGTTCTGGCTCATGGTTGACAGTGAAGACAGTCTGGTCGATGCCGTTGTACATACGCTGCAACATAGGGTCGTGGTCAGCGTCCTCACTGTCAACAGGGAAGTACTCCTCAATACGCGAAATGCCGTTAAGACTCATATTCTGAGTAATCTCAACGGCATTCGTACTCCAAGGAGTAATCATTTCACGGCGTGGGCCAACATAGAAGCCCTGCAACTGCTGGGCGTCCTCTAAAGTTGCGTCACCATAAAGCCAACAAAGTTCATTGATTTCGTCCTGAGATGGTTTGTGGTCAATCTCGGTCGCAATCACACTCTTAGATGGAGTTCTGAAAAAAAGAATCATACTATTTTCTCTTTTTATATGTTAATGTATTTCTTTTCGAGTGCAAAGATAATACAATTTAGAAAAAGAACAAAATAAATAAGGAGTTTTTTGATTTTTTAGTTGAGAAGTGGGATGAGATGATGCTAAGGCGGACTAAGCGGCCGTATTTTGTTAAAAATGAGAGGAAAAGCAAGATGGGTGGTTAAAATTCCATAAATAGGTTAGACAAAACAACTTTATTCGTGTCTTATTCGTATCTTTGCACACGAAGCAACGTGTAATCAACTATTTATATCAAATCATAATAACAAAAGAAATTAAAAACCGGAAAGAATATGAAACAGAGTAAATTATTATTGATGACTTTGATGGCTGGCGCTTTGCTGGCTACAAGTTGTGCTAGCAAGAAGGAACTCCAGAATTGTCAGAACGAGAATAAGGAGTTGACTGGCAACTATCAGAACGCCAAGGAGCAGTTGGCTGCCTCTCAGGCTCGTGTTACCTCTCTCGAAGACCAACTCGCTCAGATGAAGAAGGATTACTCTTCTATGCAGGCTGCCCTTGACAAGAGTTTGAACAATGCTAGCCAGAACAATATCAGCATCGACAAGCTCGTTGACCAGATCAATGAGTCCAACCAGTACATCCGCCACTTGGTAGAGGTGAAGAGCAAGAGCGATTCCCTCAACATGGTGCTCACCAACAACTTGACCCGCTCTCTCAGCAAGGATGAGTTGAAGGAGGTTGACGTGCAGGTGATGAAGGGTGTGGTTTATATCTCTTTGGCTGACAACATGCTCTACCAGAGCGGTAGCTATGAGGTAAACAGCCGTGCTCAGGAGACTTTGAGCAAGATTGCCAAGATTATCATGGACTACAAGGACTACGACGTGCTCGTAGAGGGTAACACCGACAATGTTCCAGTAAGCACTACCAGTGCCAAGATGAAGAACATCCGCAACAACTGGGACCTCTCTGCTCTCCGTGCATCTTCTGTCGTTCAGTACTTGCAGGATCACTTCGGCGTAGATCCTAAGCGTTTGACCGCTGGTGGTCGTGGTGAGTACAACCCTGTGACAAGCAACGACTCTGAGGTAGGCAAGCAGCGCAATCGTCGCACTCAGATTATCATCACTCCTAAGCTCGACCAGTTCATGGACTTGATCGACAAGGCTCCAGAGAATAATTAATAATTAAAAATTAATAATTAAAAATTAATAATGAAGGCACCAATGGGGATTCCTCATTGGTGCCTTTCTCGTATATATATACAAAAAACAAGCATAAAACCATGAAAATATATCATTTTGAAAGAAATATTCGTTTATTTCTTTCTTTATAGAATATTTTTTATTACTTTTGCAGACAAAATAGAAGCAATGCCCTCTTGTGATGTGGTAAATTGCAAGCTATCCATTATACATTGTAAATTATTAATTATACATTATTATATATAATCGCTTATGGAAAAGATTCAAATGACCACTCCTCTTGTGGAGATGGATGGTGACGAGATGACAAGAATCCTCTGGAAGATGATCAAGGACGAACTCATCCTTCCTTTCGTTGACTTGAAGTCTGAGTATTACGACCTTGGCTTGCCTTATCGCGACAAGACCAATGACCAGGTGACCATCGACTCCGCTGAGGCGGCTAAGAAATATGGTGTGGCAGTGAAGTGCGCTACTATCACTCCTAATGCTCAGCGTATGGAGGAATATCATCTGCACAAGATGTGGAAGAGCCCTAACGGCACCATCCGCAGCATCATGGACGGTACGGTGTTCCGTGCTCCTATCACCATCCCAAGCATTCACCCTTGTGTGAAAAACTGGGAGAAGCCAATCACCATTGCTCGTCATGCCTACGGCGATGTATATAAGAGTGTGGAGCTTCGTGCTGATGAGCCAGGCGTTGCCAAGCTCGTCTTCGAGGGAA
>UMLJ01010398.1_pt1 | contig 45929 bp, 34 predicted proteins | sample 1966521 | NCBI WGS metagenome assembly UMLJ01 (sample SAMEA4836199, study PRJEB28245) | human gut metagenome | biome: gut microbiome; material: fecal sample | place: Denmark | collected 2008
GGAGTGGTTGTTGCCGAGGCGACAACAGAAACGTCGCTGACAGGATTGCAGAAAGGCAAATATTCATTGACTGAATATAAAGTCACCGCCGCCAACGAGAGCGGCGCTGCCTCCGCGGCGACAAGCAACAGCGTGATTCTCGGCGACGCATTGGCAATGCCGTTCAAAGAATCGTTTGACGGAGGAACGTGCCAGCACACATGGTTTATGGGCGCGGCATGGGACACATTCACCGCAGGCAACGATCCGAAGACACAGGATGCCGACGGAACAAGCGGACTCATCTCCTTCTGCTGCTACTCCACCAACGTGGCCAAAGGCACAGTGTCGACAATCGTCTCTCCGGCGATAGCCGTGGGCGGACAGCAGGCATATTTCAACTTCTCGGTTTATCACTATAGCGGCACGTTCGCAACCGAAGACTCGCTGACACCTTGCGCCATCGCCGCCGACGGCAGCGTACAGACCCTCGGCGACCCGATTATGCGCGACAACGGCACAACCGGATGGAAGGAATATTCATATCCCCTCAGCGGCAACGTAGTTTGCGTGGCGCTGAAAGGCTATTCCGACTACGGCTACAACATCCACGTGGACCGCATCGCAGTGTCGACCGAGCAAAGCGGTGTGAGCGCCGTGGAAATCGCCGACAACGCATTGGTGACCGTCTACAACCTCAGCGGAGCACGTGTCGCCGAGCGGATGCAGCGCAGCGACGTGTCTACGCTCGCTCCAGGCTGCTACATTGTGCGTTCGGCAACAGCGACTGAAAAGGTGATTGTCAGATAACATCGGCAACCATACTCCAAATACAATCGTCCCGGCAGCGTCAAAGTTGCCGGGACGGTATGTTTTTTTAGGGTCAGCAGCGGAAGCGGCGGAAATCGGAAGCTGAAGAGCCTGCAACGAGGCGGAAAAACTTCTCAAAGCACTCTGCCGACGGGAAGCCGAGCGACCGGGCGATGTCGGCCACGGGGCGGTCGGTGTCGACAAGAAGCATCTTGGCGACGCGCAACTGACGCAGCTGCGCAAATTCACGGAACGTCCTACCCGTGGAAAAGCGCACAACACTTGCCAAATATGTCTCGGAAACGCCGAGCGCCCGTGCCGGCAACCCTATCGGCGGCACGTCGCACCCGTGGCCTTCGGCATAGAACCGGTCAACCGTCTTTTCGGTTTCTGCCACATACATCGCGCAATAATCCTCATGCAGGATAAACTGCCGCTGATAAAAGCGCCGGCAGTTGGCAAGCAACAAGTTGATTTTTTCAGCAAGTAATGAATCTGAGGAATCGCCAGTGTTGTCAGAGAGAATCCCAGCCACGGCATCAAACAGTCGGTCTACCACGCTTTTCTCGCGCAGCGAGATGTGAAGCGACTCTCGCGGATAGCGGTAGCCGAAAAATGCGTAGTCGGAGAATACGCCACGCAGCGGCGGTTGCAGCGACAGCGATTTGTGGAACGACAACACCCGTGCGTCGGCAGCCACCGGCATCGCCTCGCCCGGCGGAAAAAACGACATCCGCGCGTCGGCGTAGTCGCAGCATCGGCATGCGAAATCGCCACGGATTTCCATCGCCACGGCATAGTGGCAAAGGCGCGACGGGGCGTCGGCCGCCGATGTCACGGCGGCGGTGCTGTTGTGCTGTACGACTGTCATTTTATGCCTGCAGTTTACGATATTCATTCGGTGTCTGCCCGACATTCTTCTTGAAAATTCGGTTGAAATGCTGGGAATACTGATAACCCAATTCATACGAAATCTCGCTGATGGTCTTTTCTGAACCGAGCAGCAGCTCCTTTGCGAGCGCAATTATTTTGTCCTGTATGTATTCCTGCGCCGTCTTTCCTGTCTCCTTCTTAATCAAATCGCCGAAGTAGTTTGGCGACAGACACACCTTGTCGGCAAAAAACTTCACCGACGGCAGCCCCTCCGACTGCGTGCGTCCGCTTGCGAAATATTCGTCGAGAAGCGTTTCAAACTGCGCAAGGACTCCGTGGTTGACAACGCAACGAGTCTCAAACTGCCGGGCATAGAAACGCATGCAGTAGTCGAGCAGCAACTCGATGTTGCGCGCAATCAGGCGACGGCTGAACTTGTCGATGGGCCGCTCGATTTCCGTCGCTATCTGGTCAAGACAGTTGCTGAACAGCACCTTCTCCTCGTCACTGAGATGCAGCGCCTCAGCCGAAGAGTAGTCGAAAAACGAATAGTTCTTGATGCCCTGCCCCAACGACGTGCCCCGTATAAGGTCGGGATGGAAAAGCAGTCCGCGAGCTTTCGGCTTGAATCCCGGCTCCATATTGACTTCGACCACCTGTCCCGGAGCGAAACTTGTGACCGTGCCTTCCTGATAGTCGTAGGTCTGGCGCCCGTAGCGGATGTCGCCGCAGCGCGTCTGTTTCAGAAACAGGGCATATATGCCGTAATTCATTGTGAAATGGGAGGGAAAACGCGTGGCGTCGGCAAGGTCGACAACAGCCACCAACGGATGGCGTGTTTCCAGTCCGAACAAACTGTTGTAACTGTCTATCGTGTTGATTTGAAGGATTTCCGTATCCATAAGGCAGACTGTTTTTTTGTTGCTGCAAAAATAAACATATTTGCCTTCTGCGTCAAGACGGACGCGGAAGAATCCGTAAAAAGGTTACTACAATCCACACATCGGGCACACCCGCAGCGTCGTCACTTTCCTCCGTTCAGACGGTAGAGCATAGAGCGGAGATGCTCGGTTGGATTCAGACGGTATGCCATGCCAAGATATTTCCGGGCTTCGTCGGCCTCCGGTGAAGAATGCGCAAGCTTGCGTGTGTCGAATTCCGAGAAATAGTAGACCCCGATGTTGAGCATCGCGTCGACATCCTTCGGATTGAGACCGATTATGCGCTTGTAGACAGCCACCGCCTCATCGTAGCGGTCGAGCAGCATGTATCCGCGCGCCTTGATGCGGAGCATCGACGGATCGTCGGGATTGACGGCAAGCAGCGTGTCGCTCATCTCAATCATTTTCTCGGCATTGTTGCGCGAATCATACAGCCGCGCAAGCCGGATGTTGATGTTGCGTTTCAGCCACGGCTGTTTTTCCTTTACGAGAATCATAAAATCCTCAAGGATGGCGGGGCGTCCGATTTCAAACGCCGATATTCTCACTTCGTCAAACAGGCTGTCGAGCGGCAGCGCGTATCTTTGCGTCGCCTCGAGCAGCTCCATCTGCTCTTCGGGATTGCTGATTGCGCCATAGACAGTCACCGAGCGTCCGTAGGTCTGCATGTCGGTAGGCTCGCGCTCCAGAATGGCGCGAAACATAGCGAGAGCGTTCGCCCATTCCTCATGCTGATAGAATCGGTCGGCCTTTTCCCGGATTGTCGACAAACTCACCTCTGCCGCCGCCGGCATCGAGAAGACAATAACGCAAACAACGGCGAGTAAAAATCTAAAAAATTTGTTGTCCATAGCAATAATCGTTGCCAAAAATTTGTTGTTAACGACAAAGTAACTAAATTTGTGAAGAAGAACAAAATAAAGAATCAAAATAAATGAGAACAAGTTATAAGAGAATCCTGCTGAAACTTAGCGGAGAGTCGCTGATGGGCGCTCAAGGCTATGGCATCGACCCCGTGCGCGTGGGCGATTATGCCGAGCAAATCAAGGAGTTGGCGCAAGCCGGAGTTGAGATTGCCATCGTGATTGGAGGAGGCAACATCTTCCGCGGACTGGCAGGCGCAGCCAAAGGCGTTGACCGCGTGAAAGGCGACCAGATGGGTATGCTTGCCACTGTGATCAACTCTCTCGCCCTATGCTCCGCCCTTGAAAAGATAGGACAGCCGGCACAGGTGTTCACCGCCGTGAATATGTTCCCGATCGGCGAACACTACAGCAAGTGGAAAGCCATAGACGCTATGAAGGCAGGCAAGGTGTCGATAATTTCGTGCGGTACGGGCAACCCGTTCTTCACCACCGACACAGGCTCGGCTCTGCGAGGCATCGAGGTGGAAGCCGACGTGATGCTCAAAGGCACGCGTGTGGACGGCATCTACACCGCCGACCCTGAAAAAGACCCTTCAGCCAAGAAGTTTACCGAAATCACCTACGATGAGATCTACGAGCGCGGCTTGAAGGTGATGGACCTCACGGCAACCGTGATGTGCAAGGAGAACAATCTGCCGATCGTGGTGTTTGACATGGACACCAAAGGCAACCTCAAGAAAGTGATTGAGGGAGAGCCTATCGGCACATTGGTTTATCAGAAATAAAAATTTAAAAACAATAAAACAACAATCAAAAATGAACGACGTCAACACTTACATCAAGCCTGCTGAGGAAAAGATGGAGATGGCGGTTGAGTATCTCGACGAGACTCTCGCCCACATCCGTGCCGGCAAGGCCAACCCAAAAATTCTCGACGGTGTCAAAGTGGATTATTACGGAAGCGCTGCGCCGGTTTCCAATGTGGCAAACATCTCAGTGCCCGACGCACGCACAATCGTGATTACCCCGTGGGAGAAATCAATGTTTAAGGAGATTGAGAAAGCCATCATCAATTCTGAGATAGGAATCACTCCGGAAAACAACGGTGAGGTGATACGCCTGTCGATTCCTCCATTGACCGAAGAGCGCCGCAAGGCTCTTGTAAAGCAGTCGAAGGGAGAGGCCGAGCAAGCCAAGATTTCTGTGCGCAACGCCCGCCGCGACGCAATCGACGGTCTGAAGAAAGCCGTGAAAAACGGTATGCCTGAAGATGTCGAGAAAGACGCAGAGGCAAAAGTGCAGAAAATCCACGACAACTATATGAAGAAAATCGACGAGGTTTTCGCTGCAAAAGAAAAGGAAATCCTCACAGTGTAATATAGGTGTCAATCAATCAGATACTATAAAATCGGACGCTGACCATGAAATCTGTTTCAGGGCAGTGTCCGAGTTTTTTCTAATCAGCAACAATCAACAAAGATTTCAATGAAAAAGAAATTGTTATTCGTGCTTTTCGCCGTGCTGACACTTGCTGTGGGGGCAACGGCCGCCTCTTCATCTGTGATAGAGCGCACAGGCAAAAGTATCAAGAAAGAGCGCACTGCGCCTGCCCGTCAGGTTGCCAAAGCCGACGCCGACAAGTCGCCGACGGTCTACGGATGGCTGCGCTATGTGGAGCATGCGCCGAGCGACCAGCAGTATGGTGTTTGCCGCTTCAATGCCGGCGACCCATCGACGGTCGACGTGCTGTTTCCGTTTGACGCAGAGCATCAAGCATGCGCCGGTGCGGCAGCCAACGGTGTCTACTACGTTTACCGCTACACTCCGGGCGACTATGCCGCGCCTGTTGATTTCGGCACGGTGAACCTGACAACCGGAGCGTTTACCAGAATCGCCGACTACAGCCGCCTGAACGCATTGTTTGCCGACATGACGTTCGACTATTCGACCCAGACCATGTATGCCCTTGCAAACGTGGGCGCGTCTACGGTGTCGACGCTTGTAACCGTAAACCTCACAAACGGCGACGTGCAGAATGTGGCAACGCTCGCCGAGAAGTTTGTGGCTCTTGCATGCTCCTACGACGGACAGCTGTATGCCATAAAGGGCGACGACGGATATCTCTACAAGATAAACAAGAAAAACGGCGACCTCGAGTCGATTGGCTACACTTTTGAGGAGCCGGCGGAATATTTCCAGTCAATGGAGTTCGACCACAGCACCGAAACGCTGTATTGGGCAGCCAACACAATCTACGAGGAGGGATTCCTGACGGTTGTGAACATTGCCAACGGCAATTCTGAGCGCACCGGCACAATCAGCGAAAACGCGCAGGTGGTGGGTCTCCACATCCCGTTTGTGCGCACAGCCGACAAAGCTCCTGCCGCCATCGAGGGACTGACTGTCACTCCGGCTGCCGAGGGCGCGCTGAGCGCAACGCTTTCGTGGACAAACCCCACTCAGACTTACGACAAGAAGGGCAACACTACGATAACCCGCGTCGACATCTTCCGCGACAACTCTTTGGCGGGCTCCGTGACCGACGCCGCTCCTGGCGCGCAGTCGTCATGGACCGACGCGAATGTGCCTACAAGCGGACGCCACGAATACAAAGTGTTTGCCGTAAATGCCGAGGGCAACGGCGAGCCTGCGGAACAGACCGCATACATCGGACACGACACGCCGGTGGCTCCTACAGGGGCAACCGTGTCGAAGATTGACGACACCACGCTTAAAGTGGAATGGACGGCGCCGACTGCCGGACAAAACGGCGGATGGATTGACCAGGCGTCGCTGCGCTACCGCGTGAAGCGACTGACCGACGGCACTATGGTCGCTGAAAATCTGACGGCTACGTCATGCACCGACACCGTTGATAAACTGGACACTTATTCTTACGAAATCGAGGCTTACACTGCCGACGGCAATGGCGGAAAGGCGAAAACCAACGGGGTGGCTGCCGGTCCGGCAATCACCGTGCCCTACACCTGCTCGTTCAAGACCGACGGCGATTTCGGATTGTGGACAGTGATCGACGCCAACAACGACTACTACACTTGGGCGCGCGAGACTACGCTTGCCGCCGCCAAATATTATGCCAACGAGGATTATGAGACATCTGCCGACGACTGGTTGATTTCTTCGCCAATCGCCTTGAACGCCGGAGTGCAGTATCGTCTGCGCTTCAACGCAAAATCCTACGACGAGTCATACCCCGAACACGTGGCAGTGTATCTCGGTCAGGGCAAGACAGTGGAGGCTATGACAACCAAACTCGGCGACTTCGAGGTGGCAACCTACGACATGCATCAGTATGAGGTGACATTCCCGGCAATTGCCGCCGACGGCAACTACAACATCGGTTTCTACTGCCATTCGCAGGCTCCCAACGGATATATTCTCTATGTCACCGACGTGGAGCTCACGGCAGTGACAAACGGTGTGCTGAAGGGCACGGTGACCGACGGCACCAACCCTATCGGGAATGCGGTGGTGTATATCGAGAGTCTTAAGATTTCAAGCATCACCGAAGCCGACGGCTCGTTTGACTTCGGCGAAATCGAAGCCGGCGAATATGACATCCTCATTGAAGCCGACGGCTATGCCTCAAAAACTATAAAGGTTAATATTGAGGCGGGCAAGACAACCATCCTGCCGGTTGAAATCCAGAAATTGCGCAATGTGGACATCAGCGGACGCCTCGTGAGCGAGGACGGCAACCCGATTGAGGGAGGCTCCGTCACCGCCAAGGGCTACTCTACCGTCACGACGGTTTCTGCCGCCGACGGCACATTCTCATTCCAGCAGCTGGCAGCCATCGACAAAGTGACAGTCAGCATCCACCGCTACATGATGGACGACGCAGAGAAAGAAATCGTCTTGACAGAGTCAAACACCGTCGCTCTCGGCGATGTGGCTATGACAGCAAAACGCCTGTCGCCTGCGAAAGTCACTGTAACGTCGACCAAGAGCGTTGCAAACGTGACTTGGGAAACGCCTGCCGACTTCACTGAATATCGCCACGACAGCGGCATCTACGACGGTCGTCTCGGCAACATCAACGGCACGAAAAACAGCGTTTATGGAGCCGTTTACCGCACTCCGGCAATTCTGTCGTCGATGTCGTGGTTTACCGACAAATACCTGCAGGAGCATAAGTCTGTCAACATCTTTGTGTTCGACCTCGACACCGACGGCAATCCCACCTCAACCGTGCTGTTCAGCCGCGAGAACGTTACCAACGTCGACAATGAGTGGAACACGTTTGTATTCCCGACCGAGCTGACGGCGCCGCGCGGATATATGCTTGCAATAAGCGCCGAGGGACATGCCGGACTGGGCATCGCCGAGGCTACCGATGAATATCCGTTCGCAGAGCGTGAAAACTGCTTCAGCGACGACTATAAGACTGGTGTATTCACCTATGTCGAGGAGCACAACATCAACCGTCCGCTCATGATCCGCGCCACCGGCGTGGCTGTAGCCGACGCCGGACTGCCTCAGGTGGCTGCACCGAAATATGAGGTGTACCGCCTTGCCGACACCGACGCCGACGACCAGACAAAATGGACAAAACTCTCCGACGCGCCATTGGCTGAACGCACTCTTGCCGACGCGCAATGGGCTACGCTCCCTTATGGTGGCTACCGCTATGCCGTAAAGGCCGTGTATGGCGACAACGACGCCTCCAACGCGCGTCTGTCAGCTGTGGAATACTGCAACATGACGTTCCCGCTCAACGTTGCCGTAAGCACATCCACTCCTACAAACGAGGCTGACGGCGCCGCTGTGGCTCTGAAGGGTCAGACGTTTGGAAACGAGTATACCGGAACCGTGGGCGCCGACGGCAAACTGTCGCTTGGCGAGATTTGGCGCGACGTGTACAAGGTGACGGTAAGCAAGCCCGGATTTACGACATTTGCCGCCGAGCACGACGCCACAAAGGGCGAGACAGCGACCGTCAACGCCGTTCTTGACGAATACCGCGTGGATCCGTTCGGACTCGAGGTGTCGAAGACAAGCACTGCGGGCCAGCGCAAGTTTGTATGGAACACGCCGAACTATCTGTTTGACGACTTTGAAGGCCATGAGGCATTCGCCGTCAACTCGCCGGGAACCATCGGCTGGACATATATCGACGACAGCCACACAGCCACAATTCCTATCGACGGCGTGAATTATCCTAACGCCGGCGCGGAGATGGCATTCCAGGTGTTCAACCCGTATGAGACCGACCCTGTGCTCGGAGTAATCAACGAGGGCATCCGTCCGCATAGCGGAAAGCAGTTCCTCGCTTCGTTTGCAAAGGAAAACAGCAGCGTCTACAACAACGACTTCATCATTTCCCCCGAATTGTCGTTTGCAAAGGATTTCACATTCAAATTCTTCGCAAAGAGCTTCAACGAAGACTACGGCCGCGAGAAGATGAACGCAGGATACTCTACAACAGGCAAAGCCGCCGACAATTTCACATGGCTCAACGGCGAGAACCCTGTGGAGCTCCCGATGGGCGAATGGACAGAGTATCGCTACACTGTGCCTGCCGAAGCAAAATATGTGGCTATCAACTGCGTTTCCGACTATCTGCTGTTCATGATGGTCGACGATGTGTTTGTCGGCTACGAGCTGCCTGACGGCGTTGATCCCGACAACATCCGTGGCGACCTCAAATTTGAGGTTTACCTCGACGGCAACAAGGTGGCGGAACAGGCTGAACGCTCGTTTACATTCGACAAGCTGCAGAACGGCACACACCGCGCCGGCGTGAAAGCGTTGTTCCACACGGAGGCTTCTCCGCTGGTTGAAACGGAGTTTGTCGTAACCGACGGCTCTGCGGTAAGCATTGTGGCAAACGGCTCAAACCGCGTGTACCCGAACCCGACGACAGGCATCCTCAACATCGACGGTGCCTACGACCGTGTTGACGTGCTCAATGTGGCTGGCGCCGTTGTGGCTCGCTTCGGCAACGACAGCACAATCGATATCGCAGGAAATCCTGAAGGTGTATACATCGTGCGCGTCGTTTCTGGTGAAAACGTGACGACAACCAAAGTGATTTTGAAAAAATAAAATCCACCGAACATCAAAGAAAAGGCTGTATCTCAACGAGATGCAGCCTTTTTTGCTATTCCCCTTCATTTATGCGCAAAAATTTTATCAAAAAAATTTGCACAGTAATAAAATTTGCAATACCTTTGCACTCGCAAACAAACGCAAGGTGCCATAGCTCAGTTGGTAGAGCAAAGGACTGAAAATCCTTGTGTCCCCGGTTCGATTCCTGGTGGCACCACGCAAAAGAGAGTATCACGAAAGTGATGCTCTCTTTTTTTTGACTCATCCGCGGTGGCGTAGCGATAGCACGGCATGCGCCGACAGAGCGCCGCCGCTGACATAGGCATGCACTCCGACTCTTCATCGCCCGAATCTTGGCTCAGTAGAAATTTAGTTGGGATAAATTTCTACTGACCCCAATCTCCTGCTACGTCTTGTCTGTTACTTCTTGCCCGATTATCTTCAATGACCTTGGAGCTACGCCAAAAATCAACCGACCGCCTTCGGTGTTTAAGAATGCACATGCCGAATGCATACCGTCTTTCAGTTCGCCGGTAGTCTTCTTCAGTTCCAGAGTCCGCGACTCATCGGCTGATACAAGGTTCTTTATATCGTCAATTGTCATACAGTGCCTTCTTTATGATTTTTGTTTGGCTTTTAGGCCAAATAGATGTTTCTATTGTATCTCCAATGACCTTATAGCTAAAATCAAATTGGTAAAGTTTTTTTGCACGTAACAATAAGACTTCATAGACTTTAGCCTGTTGGTAATATGTGTGATACAGCGTATCTAACTCAGAATAAGTCATCGGCTTATTAGTCTCAGTGCTAATAAGATATTTTTTTATAAAATATCTTCCAGTAGAGTCAGCATGCTCTTCTATCAGATCTTTCGTTAAAGTTGTATGAAGCATCAAATGGTCAATAACCTTATTATTCTCCTCAATCTGACGAGAATAAGAATAATTGGTATAAATCAGATATGCCCCTAATACTACCAATATTGTCATAAATAGGTAGTAGACAATATGATTTTTCACATTATTGAGTATTTTATTCATCTTCTTTCGCTTTTAGATTGCCTAATCTGTTGCTTTAAATCGTTAACTTCATTTGTTAATGCAGAGACTTCAAGATTATAATCGTGAATTTCTTTCTCGTGTTGTTTGCCAATCTCAATAATTCGTTCACGATACTCATTTATTTTATCTTGATATTCTATTTTGGAGTTATTATTGCCAACATATATTCCAGCAGCAAAACCTGCACCAACAAGAGAACAGCCTGCAAGTATCAGTTTCCATGTTTTTGTGGCCTTGTCAATATTATCGGGCGTATTGATTTGCCGACTTATTCTTGTTCTTCTTGACATTATTGTTTCATTTTATATTTATTATATTCTTCAATATAACATAGAGAACCGATTAAATCTTTATCATACAAATAGAATTACGATTCTGCAGCCATTGATGGATAAGAGTCATTATCAATAACATAAGGGCGAGACTGGCTGTGCCGTTTGAAATTCTCAGCTTGTTCCAAGATTTCCTTGAACACTTCATCTCGGATTTTGGGAGGATAGCCTGCACGAGCCAATAGAACAATTACATTCATCTTTAAGGTTGCTCGCAAATCCGTACGATTCATCCAATCGGCAACATCTGACTGTTCCTCTACCATCTCCTTTACTTGTTTGGCAAGGGTAGTCAACTTCTCGTCCGGAAACTTCTCTATGAAATTGTATTTGACTGCCACTGATTTGAGAATATCGAAGAAAGCCTTTTCCTCAAATGACAATCCCATACTATTTCCGGCAGTACGCTCGTTGGCAACATCTTCCATAAGCTTTACCATCTCTCCAACAACATCATCAATCACATCATTGGCAAGAGCAGCATCGTCAGAACGGTCATTATACTTTTTGACAATGTCCTCCAATCGTTTGGTAAAGTCCACACCTTTTTGCTTGTTGACTTTCCGCAAAGATTCTATAACTTGTTTCAGAAGTTGCTCCATAAGCTTGACTTTCGTATTCTTGTAAGGTATCGAGTCTAGGCGTTTCATGTATTCCGATGAAAGAAGGTCGATTTCTTCATCGGCGGCTACTCCGATTTTAGCCACTTCTTCCACCGCGTCAGAAAGCAATGCATCTTTAAGCATCTCTGCCACACGCTTATTCATTTTGACAGTATCAGGAGCATCCCCTTTTGTCAGTTTGGCGACAATCGAGCGGATTGCCAACATGAAATGAATATCGTTCTCTTCCTCAGTAGTCAGATGTTCTGAATTACAACATATATCATACGCCCCTTTCATCTTTTTGCAATGACGCATAAAGCGCATTTCCACATCCTTTGTATATTGGATATACTCTGCTCCTTTTTGTAGAAGATTCAGTTGTTCAAGGGGCGAACCAGAAAAATACGCACTCCAATCAAACTTGTTGAACATTCGTTTGATAATATCGAGTTCATCTTTGGCAACTTTCACCGCCTCTTCAACTGTTTCAAGATCCGGACCGTCAACATTGCCATTTCCTCCATACTGGTGCAGAGCTTCGTTCATCTGACGTTTGATGCCGAGATAGTCAACTACCAAACCTTTCTCTTTTCCGGGATAAACACGATTGACACGTGAAATGGTTTGAATCAGCGTATGCATCTGCAAGGGCTTGAAACAATACATCGTGTCAAGGCTTGGCACGTCAAAGCCTGTAATCCACATATCTACCACGATGGCTATCTTGAAATTGCTTTTCTCTTCTTTGAATTGCTTGTCCAAAGTCTTCCGATACTCATCATTGCCAAGCAGGTTATACAGTTCGTCCGGGTCATTATCCTTGTCACGGGTGATTACCATTGCAATACGAGGCATCGATTTTATTTCTTCACGTTCTTTTTCTGAAAGCGTTTCACCCTCGATGCATTCCTTTATTTCTGTCCATTCCGGTCGTAGGCGGACAATCGCTTGATAAAGATTCCATGCGATAGAACGGCTACTGCATACAATCATAGCCTTTCCAAGCACAGACGAACCTTCCTCCACTCGCTTTTCATAATGTGCCACTATGTCTTGGGCAATCTTGGCAAGCAAGTCGGGGTCATTGAGAATGACATCTATTCGTGTCATTGTCTTTTTACTCTCTTCTATCTGATAATCGCTTGCACCTTCTTGCTTGCACTGCTTGTAGAAATTTTCTATTTCTTTCACTTGTGCTGAATCAATCATGACTTTAGCCGCGCGACCTTCATAGACAATCTTGCGTGTAATCTCATCAGCAACAGCCTCGGTCATGGTGTAGCGATCCACTATCGGACCAAAAACATCAAGCGTATTGTCAAGCGGTGTTCCTGTGAACCCAACGTATGTGGCATTAGGGAAAGAATCACGTAAATATTTGGCAAACCCATAGTGATGCTTCACCCCTTTTTCTGTTATCGTGGTTTTCTTCCCTATGCCCGCTTGCGAACGGTGCGCCTCATCAGAGATGCAAACAATATTGGCACGATTACTCAACAAGCCAGTTCCTTCCTCAAACTTTTGGATGGTGGTAAGATAAACGCCTCCGGCAGAGCGGTTCTCAAGATGTTGTTTGAGTTTCTCCCTGCTTTCTACTTGAACGATGACCTTGTCTCCAATAAATTTCTTTGCATTTAGAAATGACTTCGATAATTGGTCGTCAAGGTCTGTACGGTCTGTAATCAGAATAATGGTAGGACTGCTCAGTCTTTTGGAGCGCATCAGTTGACGTGCAAGAAAAAGCATAGTGTACGACTTGCCGCATCCTGTAGCACCGAAGTAAGTACCTCCTTTGCCATCACCATCCGGATTCAATCTCGAATGTTTCAGTATGTTGTCATAAAGCAATGTGGTAGCAAAATACTGAGGATAGCGACATACGATTTTATCCTCTGCCTTCGGTGTATCAGGCAGGAATATGAAATTATGTACCACGTCCAGCAGGCGTTCCTTCCTGAACAAGCCGTGCATCATGGTGAACATCGTGTCAAAAGCGCCATCAAGTACGGAGTCTGTCGCCTCTGCCTTATGCCAACCATAGAAAAATTCGTATGGGGCAAAGAGTGAACCGATTTTGTTGTTCACGCCATCGCTGATGACAACAAAGGCATTATAACGGAATAGTTTAGGAATATCACGTCTATAACGGTTAGTCAGTTGCTTGTAAGCATTCTCAATTGTGGTGTTTTGCTTGATGGCATTCTTAAATTCAAGCACCACCAAAGGCAGACCATTGACGAACACAATACCGTCAGGTATGCGATGATGCTCACCTTCAATGGCAAACTGATTGACGAACTTGAAAGAGTTATTCCCCATCTCTGCATAATCAATAGGGCACACATACAGGTTGGGCTGTTTAGGATTGGTGCGTTTCAACGAAAAGCCCTCTTGCAGAAGTCGCAAAGCCTCCACATTCTCGGCATACACACCACCGCCTTCCGAAGTTTCCAACTTGGCGATAGCCCGGTTGATTTCATCTTCGGTTATTCCTTCTGCCTTATATCTTTCCTGTAAGAAATGACGCAAATCATCGTAGAGAATAACATCTCGTGTGTCACGGGTGATATTCTCTCCATACACATAGTCGTAACCCTCATTTTTAAAGAGTTCGACAAATGCTTGCTCTAATTGCGCTTCGTTGAATTGTAACATAATTATAAGCCTGATAATTTCTTGATTTTCTCAAGGATTGGGCGAAAATTCTCCCAACTGTTATTACTTATTTTAATGTAATTACTAATAACAGCTTTTGCAAAATCATCTTTTTTCGCTAGTAGGTTATTTTCAAATTCGTCATATACGGCTTGTCCTCCATTATTCTCTAATATTTTATCCAAAGTTTTACCATCGGGTTTGTTCAAGATAAGATTTTTATTTTCATTATGTCTCATTGAATGTTGTGTAAATTCTGTACCGAAGAACAATCTATGTCCAGTCTCATTGACGGGAGATTTAATTTCTTCATCCGAGAACAAATATTCTATTGAGATTTTTGTTTGCCCCTTATCTTCTCTATCTTTTGGTATAGGTATGCAGAAAGCATAAACTCCATTACCGTAATCTTTATATTTATCTTCTCCAACATCCATCTTTTTTACAGTAGAGTCAATATCTCGGTCGAATACTCCAATAATAGGGAAAGGTCTCCTTATTTTACATAACTGCTCCAACATTTTTTGTAAATTTGAGTCTCCGTCAGGTTGTTGATTCTGAGTTATTACATCAAAATCTATATCATTTGCTTCCAAAACGTCCTTTGCTTTTTGAATAAATTTAATATCTGTTTTTCCTTCAGTTATTACTAATGGTTTTCTAATTGCCTTAAGAGAGCCTTCCAATTGGTGATATTTCTGAGCAAATTGATTGTTCTCATTCACCATCATATCATATACTTCTTTATATAAAGCATTATTTGTCGGAGAACAAGTAATGCCATTATTATCCAAATCTATTATTTGAGAACGCTCTGACGCAGTTTCAGCAAGACCGATATTCAAGAAAGGAGAATGAGAACTCACAATAAATTGTATATTGGGAAATAGATTGAATAATTGGGGTAAGATGTCTTTTTGCAATGTGATGTGAAGATGTTTATCAACCTCATCTATTAAAACGATTCCATTGATATTGTTTAATTGTATATTATTTTGGTTATTATCTGCTTGATGAAGAATTTCGCCAAAGATAGATATTAACGACAATTCACCAGCTGATAAATTAAATATTGAAGGACAGATACATAATGAAGTATTTGGCGGTACATCGTTCATAATAGCGATTCTAGTTGAACCACTGTTTCTTGTTCCTATGCCCAATCTCACAGTTCCATCATAGGACTTTGAAGATAAAGCACTTGATACAATCTTATTGAGATTGTCCCATACATAAGTTCTCTCTTGCGGAGGTATCGTTATGGGTATAATTTTATTATTGCCATCTTTATACAATCGAGTTTCCTCTTTTAACTTCATATCAAGCAGTACATCCAAAAACCAATTAATCAATGAAGGTAAATCAGAAACAACCTCAATTTGATTATCAAGATAGCCAGAGAATTTACTTTTTATTGCATAATCCAATTTAATATTATATGGATCATTCAAATAATTTGGAGTTTCATATCTATATGAAGGAAAGTATGTTAATACGGATTTTGAAAAGATTTCTTTTTCGATTATATTTTTATCAGCTAATGACCAATACTTGATATTATTGGCTGAAGAAAGCGTATGCTGTATTTTTGAAAAATCTATTTTAGATTCTATGGTTATTTCTGAATCATATTGTTCTTTCGTACAGTTATTTCGAATATCAATATAATCTATGTTTTCATTATTGTGTTTAAAACGTAAGTATACATATGAAGGGCTTGATGAATTGATATTATACAAAGCAGAAGATACTCGATAGTACTTATTCTCTTTACCTTCAAATTCATAGTGAAATACTTTTTTTGCCAATTCATAAAAAGCATCTGTTATATGTGACAGGATAGTTGTTTTCCCGTTTCCGTTAATGGCAGATAATACATTTATACCATTTTCTTTAAAATCAAGTTCCAGACGCTTAAATGGAGCACGATTTACAAATATTGCTTTTACTAAACTAAATGACATGCTTTTGATCTTTTAAAGTCCTATCTTTGCTAAAAGTAAAGACTGTAAATTTGATAATTCTTTATTTTCTTGACTCTTATAGTAAAGAAAATCAAAACAACATTTAATATTTCGATTTATATTACTTATACCTACCGAATTACTCGGAATGATAACCTTCAACAAAGACATATCCTCTGGAGTAACAGATGGATAAGTAGCCTTACTCATTTCTGCAATACCTTGTAGATATTCTGTTGTATTATCATCTGTAAGCATTACATAGAGCAATTCATTTGAAATAGAATTGCAATGAGAACGTATAACCGCAAATGCAGTAGAAACAATCACATTCGTTACGTCACCTTTCATGATTCCATAATGACGGAGGTTTGGGCGAACTGTAGAATACACGATATCCCCTTTTTTAACTTTGCGTTTTGCCCTACTTGGTATTTCATCAATATGCGTATTCAAAGTTTGGTATTCCTCAAAGATATTTCTAGTGACACTACTACTATCAAGGTATTGAATTTCTAAAAAATTATCTTTAGAAGAAATATTGTCTGTATTTATTTCGCAAATTTCGCCTATTGTTCCCATTCTCCATCCATCTGGCAAATTTTCAGGGTCAATATCATCCACAAACATTTTGCGGTAAATTGTTTGGGCGGTTGCTTCAAGCGTGGCTATCAGGCGACGGTTGTTTTCAATCCGTTGCTTTATAGCCTGATATTCGGCTACAATCTTCCGTTGCTCTTCGATAGAAGGAACAGGAATTTCCATATTTAGGAACGCACTCTTTATTAAACCTTGACGAACATCTGCATCTGTATAGAAACATGCCTGCCTATCAAATTCTCTCCGCCTAAACCATAAGAAAAGAAATTCGGAAAGAATTTTATTCTCGTCTTTGACTTGAAAAGTAAAATAGGCTGGAGAAACAATGATAGGTTGTTCTTCACAATGTAATGCTATTGGCAGACATTCATCTCGTCCTACATGCATTAAATTACAAGCAAACTGACCTTTTTCTACCAATTTATAGGCAGACAAATCTACTCCAACGGTGTTTGCAACAGAATGCATGAAGTATTTTTGATAATTAACTCCACGCAAATCTGTAGTCCGCAAGTCTGAATTCTTTATTGAAATTGGACTAATTAAATCCCCTAGTCTTTTATAAGTTGATTTCATAACCAAGGCTCTTGAATACGTTAAGAACTGCATCACGGCTTTCTGCTTCTTGCTTTAAAATATCCGAAAGTTCCGCTTGAAGCTGTTTCATGCGCGTATCGTAGTCAACCGTTTCATCGCAATTGATAAACTCTATGTATTTTGAGGGAACCAAAGAGAAGCCTTTATCCGCAATGCCACCCTCCTCATCAATCTTTACCGACTTGCAGAACTCCGGTATATCGGCGTATGTATCAGTATAGCCCTCCCGCTGCCAGTTGTGATAAGTGTCAGTGACTTTGCGAATATCCTCATCCGTGAAGCGTACATACTTCTTTTCAAAAGGCTCACCCATCTGGCGCATATCCATAAAGAGAATTTCCTTTTCTCGGTCACGATAATGGATTTCTTCTCCATTGCGATTGACTACACGGGCTTTCTTGTTGGCATTAAGAATCCAAAGTGTTACAGAAATATCCGTAGAATAGAAAAGATTGCGAGGCAGTATCACGATAGCCTCCACCAGTCCGCGCTCAATCATTTTCTTTCGGATAGCTCCCTCTGTACCATCGGCACTCAGCGCACCGTTGGCAAGGATAAAACCGGCAACACCATTGGCAGAAAGTTTGCTTACCATGTTGAGAATCCAACCATAATTGGCATTGGAGGTGGGAGGCACATCGTAACCATTCCAACGTGGGTCATCTGTCAATTGATTATCCGCTCTCCAATCCTTCTGATTAAAAGGCGGATTCGCCATGATGAAATCAGCCTTCAAGTCCTTATGACGGTCGTCGGTAAACGTATTGGCGGCATAATCGCCAAGGTCGGCAGCGATGCCACGAATGGCAAGGTTCATCTTTGCCAGTTTAAAAGTGGTCTTGGTGTATTCTTGTCCATACACTGATACCTTACGGCGATTGCCGTGGTGACTTTCCACAAACTTCATCGACTGCACAAACATACCGCCCGAACCACAGCAAGGGTCGTAAATCTTCCCCTCATAGGGTTCAATCATCTCGGCTATGAGATTGACAATCGTCTTGGGTGTGTAAAATTCCCCCTTACCTTTTTCTTCCTTAATGGCAAACTTAGAAAGGAAATATTCGTAAACGCGCCCTATGATGTCATTACCATCTGCCGACTCGAGTATCGCGTCAAAGCCATCAATCTTGTCAAGTAGCGAGCCAAGTTTTTCTGCCTCTATACCCAGCGAACTATAATAATTATTAGGCAATGCGCCATGCAAAGGTTTGTTCTCTTTTTCGATGTCAGAAAGTGCCTTATCAACGATGGAAGCGATATTAGGTTGTTTTGCATTTTCCTTGATATACGACCAACGAGCCTTTTCCGGAAGATAAAACACATTCTTGGCTGCATAAAACTCTACGCTATCCACAAAGTCTTCAAGACCATCATTAATTATCTCCTGACGGCGTTTCTCAAAATGGAAGCCTGCATACTTCAAAAATATCAATGAAAGGACAACGTGTTTGTATTCGCTCGGTTCAATAGAACCACGCAGCGCATCACATGCTTTCCATAACACCTCTTCCATCGGAAGATTATCCTTCTTATTAGTCGCTTTCTTTGCCATAATCATTTATTATTACCGCCATTGATAAGTTGGCGAGGGTCAACATTAAGTAAACTTGCAATCTTTACAAGCATATCAAGGGAGGGTTGCATCTTGTTGGAACACCATCGTGAAACGGTTGCTTCGTTCTTTCCTACCTGTTCAGCCAACCATTTCCCGGTCTTGCCGTTCTCAACCAACACAACTTTCAACCTATTTATCTTTTGCGATTCCATACGTCTTGATTTTGCCTATTAATTACAATACTTTGATTTGTAACGCAAATATAGTGATAATACTCGGAAACGCCACATTGAGACTCAAAAAGTAGCATAAACGCCCATAAAACCAAGTATATTAGCTATATTTGCAATCACAGAGAGAAGAAATAGGCCAATGAACGAAGAAAACAAAATAATACTCTATCAGGACGATGATGAGATAACTCGTGTGTCTGTGCGTTTTGCCGATGAAGATTTGTGGTTGACACAAAAACAGTTGGCGGAGATATATTGCACAACACAAGAGAATATCTCTATGCATATTAAGAATATATATGCAGATCACGAGCTAGATGAGAACCGAACTTATAAGAGATTCTTATTAGTTCGTCAGGAAGGCAACCGTCAGGTGAGACGCAACATTGACCATTACAACCTTGATATGGTTATCGCTTTGGGTTATCGTGTGCAGTCGCAAGTGGCAACTCGTTTTCGCCGTTGGGCGACTCAACGGCTTCATGAGTATATCCAAAAGGGATTTGCGATGGATGATGAGCGGTTGAAGCAAGGGGGCAATAGGTATTTCCGTGAGTTACTGCAGCGTATCAGAGATATTCGTAGTAGCGAACGCAACTTCTATCAGCAAGTCACCGATATTTATGCTACGGCTACGGATTATGACCCACGGGACGAAATGACAAAGATGTTCTTCGCCACTGTACAAAACAAACTGCATTATGCGGTTCATGAGAATACTGCAGCAGAAGTGATATACAATCGTGTGGACAACGAGAAGCCATTTGTGGGTATGACGAACTTCAAGGGAAACTATGTGACTAAGGATGATGTAAAGATTGCCAAGAACTATTTGACTGAGATTGAACTTCAACGTCTAAATCTGCTTGTTTCCGGTTTCTTGGACTTTGCGGAGTTCCAAGCGTTGGAAATGAATCCCATGACCATGAAAGATTGGATAGAGGCACTTGACAATCAGATTATAGCTCATAAACGGAAAGTGTTGATTGGCAAAGGAAACATCTCGCATAAGCAGGCGATTGAAAAAGCAGAAAAGGAGTTTGAAATTTATCGCAAACGTGAAATGGATATGCTTGAAAGCGATTTTGATAAGGAAATCAAGAAACTGAAAGACAATGATTTAAAGTAATTCACCACCTTTGCATTTGGAAACCTTCACGCAACTTTGTGCAAAACAACGCAAGTCATTGGTGGAGCAAACGGAGGAGATTACAGTTGAGTCGCTTTTAGAAAGTAATGATATTCAGCCACTTGGAAATGAATTACAATTCCTGATGGCACCACGCAAAAGAGAGTATCACGAAAGTGATGCTCTCTTTTTTTGACTCATCCGCGGTGGCACATTATTAGGGGTCGTGATTGAGAGCAGCCCGAATAAAATCGTTGCGAGTGATTCAATAAAAAAAGACTTGGAATCGTTTATGACATGCGTTTCCAAGCCTTTTTTATCCCAAATGTACGACCGATTTGGGTTTATTGTAGTGTTCAGTCTGCTGTTTGTGCAGATACTGATACCTCTATACTATTGATTTCAACGAAAAAATACATCGCAATAGTATCCTGTCTATTATTGTTTTTCTTGTATTTTTAGTATAGACTTTTTTCTGACTCACCAAGGAATTTGAAACCATTCTTTTGATAGAATGGCACTGCTGATGAGTAGGTGTAGAGTCAAATTGCTCCATGTCCCGAAAATATTCCTCCAAAAGGAGTGTGCTTCTCAGATTTAATTTGTATTTTTGCTATGTCTATCGTTGGATTTTCTTGTTTTCTTTTCGCAACACTAAGACAAATTAATCCTTCGACATAGCAAAATCCCGGGCCGCTTGGCCAGTCTAAGAACTTTTTGTTACTCAGGCGTTTAAAAAGTTTAATTTATAATAGTGTTGCAGAATTAAGGACTTACACATTATCATGAGACATATCATAACATCTTGCTTGATTGCAGTGTGTGCTATGACAGCCATTGCTCAGCACACTCCCGTTTATCTTGACGAGACACAGCCTATAGAGCGGCGCATTGACGATGCTCTCTCATGCATGACTCTTCAGGAAAAGATACGCGTCATACATGCGCAGAGCAAATTCTCGTCTGCCGGAATACCGCGTTTGGGGTTTCCCGACTTCTGGACAGACGACGGTCCTCACGGTGTACGCCCTGACGTACTGTGGGACGAATGGGAACAGGCAAGACAGACCAACGACTCATGCGTGGCGTTTCCTGCGCTGACATGCCTTGCCGCCACATGGAATCCAGACCTTGCCGCACTCTATGGCAAGAGTCTCGGAGAGGAAGCTCTCTATCGTGGCAAGGACATGATTCTCGGACCGGGCGTCAACATCTATCGCACTCCGCTCGGAGGACGCAACTTCGAGTATATGGGCGAAGACCCTTATCTGGCTTCCACGATGGTGGTGCCTTACATACAAGGGCTACAGTCGATGGGAGTTTCGGCATGCGTCAAGCATTACTGCCTGAACAATGACGAGGAATATCGTAATCAGGTGAACGTCATTGTAAGCGACCGCGCTCTGCACGAGATTTATCTGCCTACATTCAAGGCTGCCGTAGAACAAGGAAAGGCTTGGGCGATTATGGGCGCATACAACCTCTACAAGAACGAGCATAACTGCCATAACCAGTATACGCTAAACCGCATTCTGAAGGGCGACTGGGCATTTGACGGCGTGGTGGTAAGCGACTGGGGCGGATGTCACGACACTGACCAGGCTGTAAAGAACGGACTGGACATGGAGTTCGGATCCTGGACCAATGGTCTGTCTGCAGGCACAAGCAACGCTTACGAGAACTATTATCTTGCCACACCATATCTTAAAAATATCAAGAGCGGCAAGTACACCACACGGGAACTTGACGACAAGGTGCGCCGTGTGCTGCGATTGTTCTTCCGCACGACTATGAACAGACAGCGTCCTCACGGCTTCCTCTGCTCTGAATCGCACTACGAAGCAGCCCGTCAGATAGCTGACGAGGGAATCGTGCTCCTACAGAACCGCAACAACGTGCTGCCCATCGACCGCACCAAGGCGAAGCGCATACTCGTAGTGGGCGAAAACGCCATCAAGATGATGACCGTTGGCGGTGGTTCGTCATCGTTGAAGGTGCAGCGTGAGACGCTTCCTCTTGACGGACTGAGAGCGAAACTCGGAGGTTCGGCAGAGATTGATTATGCACGAGGCTACGTGGGAGACGTGACGGGCGAATATAATGGAGTGGAGACTGGTCAGAATCTGAAGGATAACCGCTCCGCTGACCAGCTCATTGCCGAGGCTGTGGAGAAGGCAAAGAACGCCGACTATGTCATTATGGTGGGCGGACTGAACAAATCGGACTATCAGGACTGCGAAGGACACGACCGCAAGCAGTATAATCTGCCATACGAGCAAAACCGTTTAATCGAGGCTCTCGCCAAGGTTACTGACCGCCTCGTTTACGTAAACGTCTCTGGCAACGCCGTGGCAATGCCTTGGAAAGACAAAGTGCAGGCCATCGTGCAGAGCTGGTTTATAGGCTCAGAGGCAGGCAACGCCATCGCCGATGTGCTGACGGGCGACGCCAATCCGAGCGGAAAGCTGCCATTCACATGGTACGGAAGCCTCAACGACTGTGGCGCACACGCTCTGAAAACCTATCCTGGCACGTGGCGCGAGACAGACGACAAGGCTGCTGGTTTTGACAAGATAATAGACGAGGAATATAAGGAAGGCATATACGTGGGTTACCGATGGACGGAGAAAAACCGCATCAAGCCGACATTTGCTTTCGGACACGGACTGAGTTACACATCTTTCAGCATCAGCAACCTGCGCCAGTCTGCCAAAGAGATGACGCGCGACGGCAAGCTGACATTCACCGTAACCGTCAAGAACACCGGCACGAAGCGCGGCGCAGAGATCGTACAGCTCTACGTAAAGGACGTGGAAGCATCGGTGGACCGTCCCGTAAAGGAACTCAAAGGATTCAAGAAGGTATGGCTCAATCCCAGCGAACAGCAGGACGTGGACATTACCATAGACAATACAGCCCTCGCTTTCTACGACGAAACGTCAAGCTCATGGAAGTCGGAGAACGGCGTATTTGAAGCTCTCATCGGCAACGCCTCGGACCATATAACACAGAAGGCTCGCTTCACACTAAAATAGAAGAAAATGGGAAACAATTATTAGAAGATACAAAACGGGAAATAAATTTGTTTACGCATAGACAACAACGCAGTATGATAGAATCATATCGTATCTCTAAGCAGAGAGAAGAAGAAGCAGAACGATTAAAACAAGAAACAGTAGAAAGCTTAAATACGTCAAAGACATATTTTGAGCAACAAGGTTTAGATATTCTCCACAATTTCAAGGAAGATGTAGACAAAATGTTAGGAGAACAATTAGAAAGTCTAAATCAAAAACAGGCTGAAATGGATAGATTGATAATGCAGACTAATGCATTATTAACTTCATTAGAAAAGTCTGAAAAAACAAATAAGCATGAAGAAGAAAGAGAACAGATAGACAAGCAGGAGGAATAAAATGGTTACTAACAATATGCTATATCAAAATTTTTCCAATGCTTTAATGCAAGCAAAAAATTATCAATCACAAATTTCTCAAAAAGAATTTGAGATGAAGTTGATAGATATAAACAGTAGATATTCTTCTAATAACTATTATTATAATGAGCTTCAAAAACAGAAAATAGAGTTGGAAATTTTGACATTAAGAAATAATCGAAACAACAACATATTTAATGCTATTGACTATGCACTAGAACTTACGCAAATTGAGATAAGAAATAACGCTTTATACTCAATGGCGTATCTTGCTATAAATTCGATAACGTCATATCTTAGAATTCAAAAGGTGTCAGATTTAATACTGCCATTTCATTTACAATCAAAATTAACACGAGTTGATACAATTTTAATGCGCTCAAATACAAGCAATACTATGCTGAAAAGCGCAATATCCGAATTAAAGAATATACTTCATGTCTTCTAAGAATGTTTCTATATTATGGAAGTAGAGTTAATACTAAGCACAGTTTTAGCATTTGCTACTGTTTGCTATACAATTATCAATCTGATGATGTGGCTTGAAAGTAGAGCTACAAGAAAGCAAAAAATAACACCTCAAGTTATAGTATACTTAAAAACAACAGAAGACCATTTGATGCTGTGTGTTCATATAAAAAACATTGGAGAAGGGTGTGCTAGAAATGTACAAGTTAGAGTTTTGAAAGATTATAATCAATTTGGAAAGGAACAATATCCTCTTTCTAATCTCATGTTTTTTAAAAATGGAGCAAGTATTTTTCCACCACAGTATGAGCTGAAATTCTATATAGACTCTGTAAAGAATATTGATTATGAATCTAATAATAGCTATATTGAATTGGAAGTCTTATACCAAGATATAGATAATAAACATTACAGAGAGGTATATCAACTTCCATTCAATCAAATTGTCGGAACAAACTATTCTAATCCACCAGAAACATATATGGGGCAAATTCCATATTACTTGAAAGAAATTAGTAAATTAATCAAGAATCTTCCAAAAGAATGAATACCGAATCTCAAAACATAGAATTCAAAGAATCTTGGCGCGACGAATACCAGAAATGGATTTGTGGTTTTGCCAACGCACAAGGCGGTACGCTGTATATCGGTCTGCGCGATAATGGCGAAGTGTGCGGTGTACAGGAAGCCAAGAAGTTGATGGAGGACATCCCGAATAAGGTACGCGATATGATGGGTATCTTGGTGGAAGTCAATTTGAGGGAAAAGGACAAAAGGCAATATCTGGAGATTGTGACGGATGCCTATCCTTATCCTATCAGCTTTCGTGGGAAGTATTACCAACGAAGCGGTGCGACCAATCAGGAACTGAAAGGGGCTGCACTCGATCGTTTCATGCTTCGCAAGCAGGGGAAAACGTGGGACGGTGTGCCTGTGCCTTATCTGAAAGCGGAGGACTTGGATAGTGCCACATTTGATTTGTTCCGTAGGTATGCCAAACGGAGTGGACGCATGGATGAAGCGGACTTGATGGACGATAATTACGGTTTGTTGGAGAAACTGCGGCTCTATGAAGGCAATTATCTGAAACGTGCCGCAGCTTTGTTGTTCCATCCCGACCCGGAACAATATGTGACCGGAGCATTTGTAAAGGTAGGCTTCTTCCGTGAAGGCATGGATTTAGTATATCAAGATGAAGTGCATGGTAATCTATTCCAGCAAATTGTGAAGCTAATGGACTTGCTGTGTACCAAATATATGAAAGCCATCATTACCTACGAGGGCATTCATCGGATAGAGACATTGCCGATGCCTCGTGAGGCTTTGCGTGAGGCATTATTAAATGCTTGCATCAACAAAGACTATGCAGAACCTTCTCCCATTCAAATCCGCGTGTATGAAAACAAGTTGGAGATAATAAACGGTGGAGTGTTGCCCGAAGGGTGGACTGTGGAAACCTTATTGTCTTCACACCGGAGTATGCCTTACAACCCCGATATAGCCAACACATTCTTCCGTGCAGGTGAGATTGAGGCATGGGGACGCGGCATCGAACGTATCATCACGGCCTGTAAGAATAACGGATTCTCCACACCGGAGTTCCGCTATGACGCTTCAGGGATTTGGACAACGTTCAAGTTTAAATATCCAGAAAGAGCTACTACCCAATACGACCAGAAGACTACCCAAAAGACTACCCAAAAGGCTACCCAAAACCTGACAGAACAACAGCAGGCTATGCTGTCATTCTTAAAAGAGCATCCCGAAGCGACCCGAAAAGAGATAAGCGAAAACCTTCTCAACATCACTGAAGATGGTGTTAAGTACAACCTTTCACGCCTTCAGAAACTTGGATTATTGGAGCGTATAGGAGGAAGGAAACAAGGTTATTGGAAAACAATAGAGTAGAGTATATGAATGATTTAGATGTATTTGAAAGTTGGCACAAGGATTTGAGTGAATGGGAACGTTTTCAAGATAAACTTGAAAGAACAAGCGGAGAAAAAACTTATTACAAAGCGTGTAATTTTGACAATAAAGCACTAAAAAAGCTGCAACTAAAGAACGACGAAAACCAAATAATACTCTATCAAGACGATAACGAGATAACTCGCGTTTCTGTGCGTTTTGCCGATGAGGATTTGTGGTTGACACAAAATCAGTTGGCGGATATATATTGTACAACAAAGCAGAATATCAGTCAGCACATAGACAACATCTTAAAAGATGGTGAGTTAGACGCAAATCGAACTGTAAAGGATTTCTTGACAGTTCGACAAGAGGGTAATCGTCAGGTAAAACGTAGCATTGACCACTATAATCTTGATATGATAATTGCCCTTGGTTATCGTGTACAGTCCCAGGTGGCGACTCGCTTTCGCCGTTGGGCAACCCAACGGCTTCATGAGTATATCCAGAAAGGATTTGCGATGGATGATGAGCGGTTGAAGCAAGGCGTTTCTTGACGTCTTGAAAAAATCTCTTAAAATCTGTCAATTCTTCATTTAAGCATCGTCTTGTCGTTTTTCCAAGGCAAAATCATGCGTTTTTGTCCGTTTTTCCAAGATTTTTTCTAATACTTGAAGCTGCTGCCGCCAAGGAACTCGCGCAAAAGGCTTGTGGCTGGGATTTGACGGTTGGGGATGGCGTTGAAGTAGCTGAGGAAACTGAGCAGACGGTATGCCTCAGCATATTCCGGCACGTTGTGCGGTACCTGCTTCAATATCGGCTCGGCAAAGTCCTTCATGACACCAAGCTCGAATATCAGCGATGAGTTAAACATTGCGTCGGCGTTCTCCTGATACGGGAATATCCATTTTCCTTCGCCACGGCGCACGCTCGGCCAACGGCGGATGGTGTCGAGCGCCGACGTGCCGCGATACTTGAAGTCGCGCACAATGCGGCGCAGCAGTCGGTTGTCGGTTGTCGGCACCCAGTTATGGTTGTCGATGTTGAGCGTTGTGAGCGCAGACACATACACCTTGTACTTCATCTCGTCGGGGATGCTTGCCGTCAGCTCTGGATTAAGTCCGTGGATGCCTTCCATCAGCAGTATCGAGTTGTCGTCGAGACGGAGCTTGTTGCCTTTGTATGTGCGTTTGCCTGTGGTGAAGTCATACGACGGCATCGCCACCTCCTTTCCTGCGATAAGGTCGGTCAGGTCTTTGTTGAACTGCTCGATGTCGAGAGCGTAGAGCGACTCATAGTCATAGTCGCCGTTCTCATCGCGCGGCGTGTGCTCACGGTCTACGAAATAATTGTCGAGTGAAATCATCTGCGGGCGCACCAGATTGGCAAGCAGATGGATGGACAAGCGTTTGGTTGTGGTCGTTTTGCCCGACGACGACGGTCCTGCCACCAGCACCACGCGCGCGCCTCCCTGTCGGAAACGTTCGGTGATCTGGTCGGCTATGGCACCGATTTTCTTATCGTGGATGGTCTCTGCCACGGCAATCAGCATGCCCACGTTGCTCTTGTCGGCGACGGCCTTGTTGAGCATGCCCACGCTGCCCACTCCCACCGTCTTGTTGAGCTTTATATAGTCGGTAAATGCCTTGAACAGTTTTGGCTGCGGATTAATCCCCGCAGGCTTTGTGCGGTCGCCGTCAAAGTCGGGCGGCAGCAGGAGCAGTCCGCTCTCGTAGGGCACAAGGTCGAACACCCCGACATAGGATGTCGACGGCACAAGGTCGCCATAGTAACTGTCTACAAACCCTTCAAGGCTGTAATATGTGGTGTAGAGGTCGACGGCAGTTTCCAGCAGCGTCACCTTGTCGGTCATTCCGGCGTTGCGAAACAGCTTGATGACATCGGTTGTAAGCTTAGTGCTTCTGACAAACGGAATGTCGGCGGCAATTATTTCCTCCATGCGACGCTTCACGGCCGCTACGGTGGCAGCATCGGCGGTCTGCCGGTCGATAGTGGCATAGTATCCGCTGGCGATGGAATGCTCTATGCACAGACTGGCGGCAGGATACAGGTCGTGGACTGCCTTGGCGAGCACCATGCAGAGCGAACGCACATACATGCGCTGTCCCGACGGATTGCACTCATCGATGAAGTTCACCATCTTCGGCATAAAAAGCGGATAGTTGAGACCCTCGGTCTTGTGGTTGACGTGGGCGCAAATAGGCTTCACGCTGATTTCATCCTTTATGCGGTTGTACACGTCGAGCAGCGTCTCTCCGCCTTTGACATCCATATATTTGCCTGTGTTCTCACAGAAAATCTGTATCTTGTCGTTCATAGTCGATTCGCGTTTTAAAGTTCAGCGTAAAGTTACGCTTTCTGACGCGATTATCCAATAACAACCCTGTCACAATTTGTTTTTGAGCGACAAATGCACTAAGTTTGCAGACAGTATGGCTAACATCTATGACAACAGACGGATCTGGAAGACGGTGTTTCTGGCAGTGTCGCTGGTGCTTGTGGCTTTCTTCCTCCACATTTCCAACAACTTGGTCGACGACCTTGCCGACCAGGAACGCGAGCGTATGGAGATTTGGGCCAACGCCACAAAGGCGCTGACATCGGCTCAGTCGTCCGACATCGACTTCTATCTGAGCATCATAAAAAACAACAACAACATCCCGGTGCTGCTTGTCGACGACAACGACAACATCCTGATGTCGCGCAACTTCAAGATGCCCGAACCCGTCGACTCGCTGACGCCCGACCTGCTGTCGGACGCCAACCGCGCGTTTCTCGCCAAACGGCTCAAGGCTCTGAAAAAAACAAACAACCATATCCCAATCAAAATCGACGGCGCCACAACGCAACACATCTACTATGAGGACTCCACGCTGCTCACAAGCATGTCCTACCTGCCGCGCATCCAGATTGCCGTGATGATAATCTTCGTGATTATCGTATACCTTGCCGTGATGTCGACAAAAAAGGCTGAGCAGAACAAAGTGTGGGTCGGACTGTCGAAAGAAACCGCCCACCAGCTCGGCACGCCGATTTCATCGCTAATGGCATGGGTGCAGATGCTCGAGGCGTCGGGCGTTGACAAAGAGATTGTCGAGGATATGGACAAAGACGTGAACCGGCTGTCGATGATTGCCGACCGATTCTCGAAAATCGGCTCCAAGCCGGAAATGAAGCTGGAGCCCGTATGCGAGTCGGTGCGGCAGGGACTTGACTATATGCGTGCACGCATCTCCACGAGTGTGGCACTGTCGGTCAACCTCCCCGACAACGACCGCAACGTGATGCTCTGCCGTCCGCTGTTCGCATGGGTGATTGAAAACCTGTGCAAGAACGCTGTCGACGCCATGCAGGGCAAGGGAAATCTCAACGTGACCGCCGGCTACGACCACCGCACGGCATTCATCGAAGTGACCGACACCGGAAAAGGCATTGCCCGAAAAAACTTCAAGACGGTGTTCAGTCCCGGATTCACCACCAAGAAGCGCGGATGGGGACTCGGTCTGACGCTGGCGAAGCGTATAATTGAGGAATATCACGGCGGACGCATCTTCGTCAAGTGGTCGGAAATCGGCGCCGGAACCACGTTCCGCATCGAGCTGCCGATAAAATAGCGACAAAAGCTCTGAAATTTTTTTGTAGTATAGTCGGTTTTTGCGTACTTTTGCGCTGATAAAAAATCATTTTGTCATGGTTCGTAAATATGACTATCTCGTAATCGGGTCCGGAATAGCGGGAATGAGTTTCGCGCTGAAAGTGGCAGAGACAGGCCGTGTGGCGCTAATCTGCAAATCGGACATAGAAGAGGCCAACACTTTTTATGCACAAGGCGGTGTGGCTTCAGTGACAAATCTCAGAGTCGACAACTTCGACAAGCACATAGAAGACACTATGATTGCCGGCGACTGGCTCAGCGACCGCGCTGCCGTGGAGAAGGTGGTGAAAGGCGCTCCCGAACAAATCAACCAACTGCTCAAGTGGGGCGTTGATTTCGACCGCAAGGAAAACGGTGAGTTCGACCTGCACCGCGAGGGCGGACACTCGGAGTTCCGCATCCTGCACCACGCCGACAACACCGGCGCCGAAATCCAGCAGAGTCTCGTGCGCGCCCTCAAAAGTCACCCCAACATCGACGTGTTTGAGAATTTCTTCGCCGTTGAAATCATAACCCAGCATCATTTGGGTAAAATCGTGACGCGACGCACTCCCGACATCACTTGCTACGGAGCATATATCCTCAACCCCGAAACCGGAAAAGTGGAGACTTTCCTGTCGAAAGTGACAGTGATGGCAACCGGCGGCATCGGTCAGGTCTACACCACGACAACAAACCCGATGGTGGCAACCGGCGACGGCATCGCAATGGTGTACCGCGCAAAAGGCACCGTAAAGGATATGGAATTCATTCAGTTCCATCCAACTGCACTATACCATCCGGGCGACCGTCCTTCGTTCCTCATCACTGAGGCTATGCGTGGCTACGGCGCCGTGCTGCGCACAATGGACGGCAAGGAATTCATGCAGAAATACGACCCGCGCCTGTCGCTCGCTCCACGCGACATCGTGGCGCGAGCCATCGACAACGAGATGAAGATGCGAGGCGACGACCATGTGTGGCTCGACGTGACCCACAAAGACCCGGAAGAAACGAAACACCACTTCCCAAACATTTACGCCAAGTGTCTGAGCCTCGGCATCGACATTACGAAAGACTATATCCCTGTGGCGCCAGCTGCACACTACCTGTGCGGTGGCATCAAGGTGGACCTCAACGGATGCTCTTCAATCCAACGCCTGTATGCCGTGGGTGAATGCTCATGCACAGGCCTGCACGGAGGCAACCGACTGGCTTCCAACTCTCTGATTGAAGCCGTGGTCTATGCCGACGCGGCGGCAAAGCATTCGATGGCAAACATTGCCCACTACTCGCTGCGCGAAGACGTGCCGGAATGGAACGACGAGGGCACGCAGCACAACGAGGAGATGGTGCTGATCACACAGAGCCTCAAGGAGGTGAACCAAATCATGAGCACCTACGTGGGCATCGTGCGCTCCAACCTGCGACTCGACCGTGCATGGAACCGCCTCGACATCCTATACGAGGAGACCGAGCGTCTGTTCAAGCAGAGCAAGGCATCGCGTGAAATCTGCGAGCTGCGCAACCTCATCAACGTGGGCTACCTGATTATGCGACAGGCAAAGGAACGCCACGAGTCGCGCGGACTGCACTATTCAATCGACTATCCGCCTGAAAAACGCCGTTTGTAAGCGTTTTCCCCATACAGACAAAAACGACACAGCGACGCCATCCGGTGCCGCTGTGTCGTTTTTGCTTACATTACTGAGGAAAGACCCTTCTCTCCCCTATTTTTCTCTTACAAACCGCTTGAGCAAAAACGCGAGAAAATATGGGAAGGTATAGAACTTGCCATTAAATCCAATATTCTTATTGCAGAATTTAATGCCGTAACGGATATCCGGATATTTGCCGTCGTTAGCCGTCAACTTTGACAACGATTTGGTTGCATTGTCCGATGCCTTCACCTCTATGGGTATCAATGTTTGAATGTCGCGTATGAAGAAGTCCATCTCTAATGTTGATTTTTCATTGCGATAGAAATACAGGCCATAGCCTTGCTTCGCCAACATATCACCTACAACGTTTTCATAAACAGCACCCTTGTAAGTGCCATAATTCTTATTCACCCGCATATCCTCCTGCGACTCCTCGTCGAGCGAGGCAACAAGCAAACCCGTATCCTTGTAATAGAGCTTATATGATTTCGGATCGTAGTTGCCCTTAAGCGGCAGGGAGATATGCGCAAGACAATGGCACACATTGACTATTCCGGCATCACTAAGCCATTCCACCGTGCCGACATATTCCCGGCTTCTGGCACCATGGGCAATCTTGCTGATCTGAAATTTCTTATTGTCTTGCCCCAAGAACACAGAAATGTGGTTGTAGACATTCTTTATCTTACCCTTGTCAAGACCTTGCGCATACTTCGTTATGTCCTCCTCATAGTCGAGAAGAAGTTGCCGTTGCATCTTGAGCGTGCCGCTGAAATTGCCCTTCTTTACAAACAAACTGACCACCGCCGGCATTCCGCCGACAATCATATAGTCGCGAAACAACCCTCCCAACACATCCATCTCCAAGCTCGACAACGGTGTGACTGACACCATCTTTTCGAACAGTCGCTCTACAAACGCGGAATCATAACCTTTTGCCCACAGAAACTCCTCAAAATCCATGGAATGCATTGTATAATCCTCTTTGTAGCCCACACTGTTAGACTCTATTTCCTGATAATTAATGCCCATAAGCGAGCCGGAGCAGACCACGTCATACCTACCATCTATTTTGAATGCCTTAAGACTTGTGGCGCAAACAGGGCAGTCCTGCATCTCATCGAAAAAGAAAATCGTATTGCCCGGTTCTAATTCTATACTGGGGTCGATAAGCGTGATGTTGCGCACAATGCTGTCCACATCATAGCCGTCATCAAATATCGACTTGAATTTCTGCTGTAAAACAAAATTGATGGCAACCACGTTCTTATAGTTGTCATTTGCAAATTGCATGATGGATGCCGTCTTGCCAATCTGCCGCGCTCCTTTGACGATAAGAGGCAATCGATCCTCGTTTTCCTTCCATTCTTTGAGAAAGTCGTCTATTTTTCTCCGCATTAATCTCATAATCAACACCTTTTCTTTTGCAAAAATAGCGAAAAATCACAAAATTCCAAGCAAATATATGCGAAAAATCACAAAATTCCAGACTCTTCAGCCTCTTTTATCACAAAATTCCAAGGAGCGACACGTGGAAAATCACAAAATTTCCAATTTCTACCCCTTACGACCTTCCTTCTTTTTGCGGAAACGGCCAAGGGCATAGCCCAGCACTTCGCGCTGAATTGTTGAGTTCAGGAAGCGGTTTGCCACATAATAGAGCGCGAAGCACACAGATGTCTGCGCAAGGATGTTGAGCCACGGATTAGCAATGCCGACAAGCACAAGGCACTGAACTGCAGCCACAGCGCCCGAAATGACGGCATACGGAAGGATGTCGCCCACCACGTTGCGCGTCGGATAGCCTACTATGCGACCAGCCACAATCACGGCATAGACAAAGAACAGCGCCGATGCCACAAGCTGTCCCCAAATCATCGCCGTTATGCCCATGGGGATGGTCACCACGATGGCGACTATCATCAATGCGTCCTTGACCGATTCGTAGACCACAAGCGAGCGCGAACGCCCGAGTCCGAGGATGTAGTTGTTGATGTTGGTGGCAAGCACAATGAAGATGCCGCGCACGGCGAGTATCTGAAACAGGATTATGGCTTCGTCCCACTTCGTGCCAAAAAGGATGTGGAATATCGGTTCGGCACACGTCGTGAGCAACAGCAGCAAAGGAAAGACAAGATAGGCGGTGAAGCGGTTCATCTTGCGCATGGCGCGCAGCAACCGTTCCCTGTCATCCTGAAAACCGCTGAGCACAGGCAGAAACGACGCCGTCAGTATCTGCGCTATCGACTGTATGCCCATCTTGCTCCATTTGTCGGCCTGCGTGTAGCATCCGAGTTTGGCAAGGTTGTAGTAGGCGCCGATGATAAACGAGTAGGCGTTGAGCGACAATGTGTTGAGAAAAGAGCACACCATCACTCCGCTGCCAACGGAAAACACCGACCGCAGCGACGCCATGCTGAACCCCGTGCGCGGAAGCCAGCCTGTTGTCGTCCACAGGAAGACCGATTTGACAGTGGCGAGCACAATGGTCTGCCACACGATTGCCCATGCGCCGTAGCCTTCCACGGCAAGCCAGATGCCCACGGCTCCCGACACGACAAGCCCCAGCGAGTTGGCTATCGCCACGCGCGCCATCGTCATCTGCTTCATCATGCGGTTGGTCTGCACAAGGGCGGTTGCGTTGATGATAAACGACAGGAACATCACCCTCGACAGGCTTATCAGACGCTGGTCGCCGAAGGTGTCGGCAATCAACGGCGCACACGCCCATAGAATGCCATAAATGGCAATGCTGATGCCGAGGTTGAAATAAAAAACCGTACAATAGTCGGTTTCAGTAGGCGATTTTTTCTGTATCAGCGCCGCGCAGAATCCGCTGTCGACAAACAGTGATGCGAACGCTTGAAACACAAGCATGGCGCCGACCAGTCCGAAGTCTTCCTTCGAGAGCAGGTTGGCAAGCACGACGCCCGTGACGCCGTAGAACACCTGCGACGCGAATTTGTCGATGGTGTTCCACTTAAGCGTGCGCGCCGTTTTCAGTTTAAGTTCGGTTTCTTCCACGCACCTATTCTCGGTTTACGACCGCCGGCTCCGGCACTTCCATCAAGTCGAGCAAACCGGTGCCGTTGTCGGTGGTTTCCGAGCCTTCGGCAGCCTCTGTTTCCGGCTCGTTGTCTTCAATCACATCGGTGGCTTCTGTCTCGACGCCGCCTTCGAGCTGCACGATTTTCACATTCGACAGCTTGCTCTTGGTGATGACAGGTTTTCCGATATAGTACACCTTTCCTGAGCCTACGCCCTTCACGGAGAGCGTTTCTTTAGAGGCGCAACCTATTGCACCGGTGCCCATCAGCGTGCATTTCACGTGTTTCGCCACCACCTCGTCGGCTTGAATCTCGCCGGTGCCCACATTCTTTATCGACAGGTTCTCACACTTGCCAGAAGTGATGATTTTGCCCTTTCCCGTGAGCAGCTTAAGGTTGATGTTGATAGCGTCGAGACCGTTGGCAATGATTGTGCCGTTGCCTTGAAGCTGTATGTCGATTTTAGCCCCAGGAGCCACTTTGCGCAGCGTCAGGGTGCTGTCTTTTGTATTCTCTGCCTTGTACAGATACGACGAATAGACATAGACCGTAGGCAGTGTCTTGACAGTGATTGCCGCAGGGTCGAGCTGTATTTTCAGTCTGCCCTTCGAACGCTCTGCCATAATGTAGGATGTGTATTCCTTCTCGATGTCAAACGCCACGATGCCCACTGAGTCGGCATTGTTGGAATAGACCACGTTGATGCCGTCGTTAACCACCAGTTCGTTGAATTCGCCCACATTGATGGTGTGTGGAGTGGCATTTACCGCTGCCGCGCAGCAGAGGGTGATGATAGCCAAAAAGAATTTCTTCATAACGTCGCTTGTTTCTAAATATGTAAATAATCAGTTTCTATGCGTTGCAGCACGTCGTCGAGCTCTGCCCACGTCTTTGCCTGAAGCATTGCGATGCGCGTTTCCCTGAAATTGGGGATACCCTTGAAGAGCGGCGACGCGGCAAGATGACGGCGGATGTGGAGAATGCCTCTCAACTCATCGATGCCTTCGATGCTCTCCGCAATCTGGCGGCGGAGCAGCGCCATCTTCTCCGACGCCGGTATCTCTATCGCGGTGCCGTGGAGCAGATAGTGCTTCATCTCGCGGAAAATCCACGGAGCGCCTATCGAGGCTCTACCCACCATGACCGCATCGACTCCGTAGCGGTCGAATGCCGTTTTCAAGCCCTCTGGCGTCGTGATGTCGCCGTTGCCGACAATCGGTATCGTGATGCGGGGATTGCGCTTCACCTCGCCGATAAGCGTCCAGTCGGCGTCGCCGGTATACATCTGGCTGCGAGTGCGGCCGTGGATTGTAAGCGCACGGATGCCGCAGTCCTGAAGCTGCTCGGCGAGCGTGGTGATGATTTTGTTTTCGCAGTCCCAACCCAGACGGGTCTTGACCGTCACGGGCAACTTCACCGCGTCGACCACCGAACGCGTGATTTGCAACAGCTTGGGCACGTCGCGGAGCATTCCTGCCCCCGCGCCTTTCGACGCCACCTTCTTCACCGGACATCCGAAATTGATGTCGATGACGTCGGGACCGGCTGCCTCGGCGATTTTTGCAGCCTCCACCATCGGTTCCACCTCCTTGCCGTAGATTTGTATCGCCACAGGCCGCTCGGCGGCGTTGGTGTGGAGTTTGCGGGTGGTGCTGTTGATGTTGCGCACAAGAGCGTCGGCCGACACAAATTCCGTGTAGACCATATCGGCTCCCTGCTCTTTGCAGATGAGACGGAACGACGGATCAGTCACGTCTTCCATCGGTGCCAGCAGCACCGGGCGTTCTCCCAAGTCAATTGTTCCTATCTTCATTCGCTTCTTTCGTTTTGTGTGCGCAAGTTACGCATTTTTATCTGTCTTTCCAACATTGCCGGAAATTGAAATGTTCATTCTTAATGTCCTATTTTTTCTCTGTTTTGTCGGTTGCACGCAGACGGGCAAGCATTTCCGCCGCTGTAAGTCCGCTGACGGGATGCCGCCACCCGGGCGACAACTCGCAGAGCGGTGCCAGCACAAACTCGCGTTTGTCCATCCGTGGATGAGGCAGGACGACAGTGGCGGTGTCGACAACCTCATCCCCGGCATACACGATGTCGATGTCAAGCTGACGGTCGGCATAACTGCCGTCGGCATTGCGGTGGCTGGAGCTTCCCGCCTCGCGCTCGATGCGCTGGAAGATGTCCAGCAGACGCCCGACGGGCAAGTCGCTCTCAAACTCGACAGCGATATTGAAAAAGGGGTTATCAGACTGATAACCCCATGCTTCAGATTCGTATATGCTTGAGACTCGCGGGGTGCTGCCAACGCTGCGGGCTATCTCGTCAACGGCGCGGCGCAAGTTTGCCTCGCGGTCGCCGAGATTAGTTCCGATGTTGACACTCACTGTCCGCATTGCCTGCGTTTACAGCGTTTTTGAAACCTCTACTTCTTCGTAGGCTTCAATCATGTCGCCTTCCTTCACGTCGTTGTAGTTGGCGATGTTAAGACCGCAGTCGTAGCCCGACGACACTTCCTTGACATCGTCCTTGAAACGCTTCAGAGAGCCGAGCTCGCCCGTGTAGATGACAATACCGTCGCGGATAAGGCGCACTTTGCTCGTGCGTTTCACCTTGCCCTCGCGCACCATACAGCCTGCAATCGTGCCGACCTTCGATATCTTGTAGGTTTGAAGCACTTCTGCCGTACCGGTAACCTCTTCTTTGAGCTCCGGCGAGAGCATTCCTGCCATTGCGTCTTTAACCTCCTCGATTGCATCGTAGATGATTGAGTAGAGACGGATGTCGACGCCATCGTTCTCTGCCAGACGGCGGGCGGCTACCGACGGACGCACCTGGAAGCCGATGATTACGGCGTCGGATGCGGCGGCAAGCGTAACGTCGCTCTCCGAAATTGCACCCACGGCCTTGTGGATTACGTTGACCTGAACCTCCGGTGTCGACAGCTTGATAAGCGAGTCGCTCAACGCCTCGATTGAGCCGTCAACGTCACCTTTGACGATAAGGTTCAACTCGTGGAACTCGCCCAACGCGCGGCGGCGGGCAATGTCGTCGAGGCCAGGCATACGGCGGGTGCGCTCCTTGACCTCGCGCTGCAACTGCTCGCGGCGCGTGGCTATCTCGCGTGCCTCGCGGTCGGTGTCCAGAATGTTAAACGTGTCGCCGGCGGTCGGCGCACCGTTCAGGCCGAGCACCAATGCCGGTGCCGCAGGGCCTGCCTCCGTGATGCGCTGGTTGCGCTCGTTGAACATGGCGCGGATCTTGCCATAGCTTGTTCCTGCCACCATGATGTCGCCAACACGCAGCGTTCCGTTGCTCACAAGCACGGTTGCCACATAGCCGCGACCCTTGTCAAGCGACGACTCGATAATCGAGCCTGTTGCCTTGCGGTTGGGGTTGGCTTTAAGGTCGAGCATCTCTGCCTCGAGAAGCACCTTGTCGAGCAGTTCTTTAACGCCGATACCCTTCTTGGCTGAGATTTCCTGTGACTGATATTTTCCGCCCCAGTCTTCCACGAGGTAGTTCATGTTGGCGAGCTCCTCCTTGATTTTGTCCGGGTTGGCGGCAGGCTTGTCTATCTTGTTGATTGCAAACACGATTGGCACACCGGCTGCCGAGGCGTGGTTGATTGCCTCGATGGTCTGCGGCATCACGTTGTCGTCGGCGGCAACGATGATGATGGCGATATCCGTCACCTTGGCTCCGCGGGCACGCATTGCCGTAAATGCCTCGTGGCCCGGGGTGTCGAGGAACGTGATGCGGCGGCCGTCCTCAAGCTTCACGTTGTAGGCTCCGATATGCTGCGTGATGCCACCAGCCTCGCCAGCGATAACGTTGGCGTTGCGGATGTAGTCGAGCAGCGATGTCTTACCGTGGTCTACGTGTCCCATCACGGTCACAATCGGCGGACGCGGCAGCAAATCTTCCTCGGAGTCGGCCTCCTCGTTGATTGCCTCCGACACTTCCGCACTGATATATTCTGTCTTGAAACCGAATTCTTCTGCTACAAGGTTGATGGTCTCAGCATCGAGTCGCTGGTTGATGGAAACCATCACGCCGATATTCATACATGTGGCGATAACCTTGTTGACCGGCACATCCATCATCAGTGCCAAGTCGTTGGCTGTCACGAATTCTGTGATGCGCAGCGTCTTGCTTTCCTTTGCCTCCAATGCGGCTTCCTCGCGCTCGCGCTCTTCAAAAGCCTCGCGCTTCTCTTTTCTCCATTTAGCACTCTTCTTCTGAGGCTTGTTGGTGAGGCGCGCAAGTGTTTCCTTAACCTGCTTCTGCACGTCTTCTTCGCTGACCTCTGCCTTTATGTGGCGCTTGGCCTTGTTGTTCGGACGGTCGGCGTTCTTGTTCTTGTTGCGGCGGCTGTCGTTGTTGCCTCCACCTTGCTTCTGTCCGCCGGCTTGCTGTCCGCTCGGATGCTCAATATCGACTTTCTCCTTGCCGATGCGTTTGCGCTTGCGCTTCTCGCTGTCGGCGTTTGCGCCTCCGTTGGCTTGTTTTTCCTTGGCGATGCGCTCTTTACGCTTTTCCTCCTTCGACTTCTTCTTCGGACGGGTCGACTGGTTGATGGCGTCAAGGTCGATTTTGCCGAGAATCTTAGGAGCGGCGATTGTTGCCACGACAGTCTTGATTTCGTTGGATTCCGAAACCTCAGGCGCTGCGGCTTTCGGCGCGCTCTGTGGCTGTGGCGCAGGCTGCGGAGCTGGCTTTGCCTCCACTTTCACCTCCGCCTTCTTCACTTCTTCCTTAACCACTGGTTTTGGTTCCGGCTTTGGTTCCGGCTTCGGCGCAGGTTTCGGTGCGGGTGCGGGCTTGGGCTCTGGCTTCTTCTCTTCAACGACAGGGTTGTTGTGCTTGTCGAGTTCGATTTTGCCGAGAATCTTCGGCTTCTGCACGGTTTCCACAACAGTCTTTATCTGCTCCGGCTTTTTAGGCTCTTGCGATGCCTTGTTTTTCACTTTGTCCTTCTGACGCTCCGAGGCATAGCGCTCCGACTTCGACTTCAAGTCTTTGTCGTTTTTAAACGCGCGCACCAGCATTTCGTGCTGCTCGTCAGAGATGCGAAGGTTCAGGTTGCCGGGATCGCCGACCTCCTGATTGTGTTTCTGCAGAAATTCCACCAGCGTAGGAATCCCCACATTCAAATCGTTTGCTACTTTGCTTATCTTTATTGGCATATTGCTTGTTAAGTTTCCTGTTGTTAATCCTCAAATTCCGCTTTCAATATATCGAGCACTTGGTCGACGGTGCTTTCCTCAAGGTCGGCTTTGTCGATTATCTGCTCGCGTGGCATGTTGAGGACGGCTTTTGCCGTGGTGCAGCCGATGCCTTTGAGGGCGTCGATAACCCAGCTGTCGATTTCGTCGCTGAATTCATCAAGATAAATGTCGTCGCTGTCCTCTGTGAAGCGGTAAACGTCGATCTGGTAGCCGGTCAGCATTGTGGCAAGTTTGATGTTCAAACCGCCTTTTCCGATGGCAAGCGACACCTCTTCCGGAAGCAGCATCACCTCGGCGCACTTCTCTTCCTCGTTGATGCGGATTGACGACACCTTGGCGGGGCTGAGGGCGCGGCGGATGTAGAGTTCGGGATTCGTTGTGTAGTTGATCACATCGATGTTCTCGTTGCGCAACTCGCGCACAATGCCGTGGATACGAGAGCCTTTCACGCCGACGCATGCGCCGACCGGGTCGATGCGGTCGTCATACGACTCTACGGCTATCTTGGCGCGCTCACCAGGGATGCGGGCGATGCCTTTAAGCAGGATGAGTCCGTCGTGAATCTCCGGCACCTCAATTTCAAACAGACGGCGGAGGAATTCAGGGCTTGTGCGCGAAATTATCACCTTCGGGTTGTTGTTGGCGTTCTGCACTTCCTTGATGACGGCGCGGATGGTTTCGCCCTTGCGGTAACGGTCGCTCGGAATCTGCTCTTCCTTCGGGAGGATGAGCTCGTTGTGCTCCTCGTCAAGAACAAGCACTTCGCGTTTCCAGATTTGGTAGACCTCGCCTACTACAATCTCGCCTTCCATTGCCTTAAACTTGGTATAGATGGCGTCTTTCTGAAGATCGAGTATCTTGGATGCGAGCGTCTGGCGGAGTGTCAGGATGGCGCGGCGGCCGAACTTCTCAAAAACGATTTCTTTCGTAACGTCCTCGCCGATCTCGCATTCCGGGTCAATCTCGCGGGCGGCGGTAAGACCGATCTGCATGCTCGGATTCTCTACAGCGCCGTCGGCCACTACTGTGAGGTTTTGATAAATCTCGCAGTCGCCCTTGTCTGGGTTCATGATTACGACGAAATTCTCGTCCGATCCAAACATCTTTGCCAGCACGTTGCGGAACGATTCCTCCAACACGCTGATCATTGTGGTCTTGTCGATATTCTTCAGCTCTTTAAACTCCGAAAAGCTGTCTACCATGCTTATGGTTTCCTCTTTCTTTGCCATAATGTCTTAAAACTGGATTACGTATTTTGTATATTTTATTTCGTTATAACCGAAGCGGAGGTCTTCCTCCTGCTCCACCGGACGCTTGGCGCCTTCGGGTTTCACTTTCTTGACCACCGTAAGCACGAAGCCGTCGGCGTCGGCACTCTTGAGGATGCCTTTGAGCTTGCGACCGTCGGCAGTAAGCACTTCAACCTCGTTGCCTTCGTTCTTGTGATACTGGCGCTCTACGCGCAGTGGCGATGTCAGTCCGGCTGAGCCAATTTCAAGTTCATAATCTTCCTCGTCGCGGTCAAACTCGCTCTCAACAAGTCGGTTAAGGCGGATACACTCATCTATGTCCACACTTGTGTCACTGTCGATTTCCACCACGATGTTGTTGTCCTTGCTGATTCTGACGTCGACGAGAAAAAGGTCGGTGCCTTCCATTCCTCGCTCCAAGACTGCTGTCAGCGCGCTTTTGTCAATCATTCTTCAATTGTTGATGTATTAATAAAACAATGGAGAAGACTTCCGCCCCCTCCATTTCCGTCTGCAAATATACTTATTAATAGACAAATGCACAAACATTTGGTTTCAACGGCTCAAAAACTGTCTTATAATTAGCGATATTTAACACTACCAAGCAAATTATACGTTTTTTTAGCATCCTCAACGCGCTTTTTTTGACGTTCGCCTGGGATGCCTGTTTCGTTACCGCGGCAGTTGCCGCTCATTCTGTGGGTTAAATAAGTTAAAAACTTGTTCCCGATGCTTGTTTCTCAAAGAAATTTCATATCTTTACGCAGTTTAGTAATAACCTAACCGAAAAAGAACAAAGAAAAATACAGAATACACATCATTTATTAACTTAAAATCTTTTTTATGAGAAAGTCTTTTAAACACATTCTGTTGGCTGGTTTGACCATTGCATCGACAGCCATGGCTATGAATGCACAGACTTTGACGCAGGACTGGAAGGTGACCGAGGGTCTGCCTAAAGCCGGCAATGCCCGTTGGGGCATTGGGTTCGACGGAAAAGTCTACACCAACGACAAAAGCGTGCCTCAAATCATCGCTATTAATGCCGAGGGGCAAACCACTGTAGCAACGAGCGCTGCAGGTACAGCAATCACTGTCGATGGAGCTGGAAACTTCATCGTAAACGATGGTTTTCCTAACGCCGCTTCTTCAACAACGTTCAAGATTCTCCCTGCTGGAACAACGGAGATGATTGATTTGACAGTCACTCTTCCTGAAGGCGTGACAGCCGGTCGTATGGACTTCTTGGGTCGCGCTGTCGGCAATGTTATGTCGGAAACAGGCGGTGCTTTCTACATCACTCCTGCCAGCTCAGGAAAAATTGCAAAAATCTTTGTTGCAAAGGGTGTTCAGGTCGCTGAAAAGTCAAAAGCTATCGCTGCTGGCATCGCATGCGCTTCCGACGGACATGTTCAACCTGCCGACAACAATCCTGAAACCGACAACATTTTTGTGCGTCCGGCACGCGCGCAAGCTTTCTTTGACGGCTTGACAAAGGTCGGAACGGCAAACCTTACCGCTGGTGGCGACGCTGTCACTCTCGACGGAACTTTGTTCACATTCGAGCCTTGCGGAACAAACTACGTTGACGGTTTCCAGGTTGTGAACCGCACAACAAACGAGGTGGTTGCAACTCACGAAAACGAATTCTCGAAATCTGCCGCCGCTCCTAACCAGAACGCGATTTCTGTAGAGAAGGTAGACGAATACACTGCTGCAATCTACCAATACGTTCCTGGTCAGATAACTGCAAAGTACACATTCTCTATTCCTAAGCCGCTTCCTGCTCTTGAGGCCCGCAACGCTTACGCTTATGACATCAAGGTGGAACCTGCCGCTGAAAACTACACTGTTTCTTATCGTTTGAACGCTCCTGCTGAATCTGTAAAGGTTCAGATGTTTGTCGACGGCGAAATGACAAAGGAATACGAAGGTACTACTGTCGCTACCTACGGAGACTATGAAATGACGACCCTCAAAAACCTCAACTCTGTTGAAGTCCCGGGTACCGACGTTCCTAAAGACGCGTTGGTGCAATTCAAGGTTGCCGTTACAAGCGCCACTGTTGCCGAGCCTACTGTAAGCACTAAGAAATACAGCTTCTACCACCCGTCAAGCGTGGACGTAGACAACAACACCGACAGCCCTAACTTCGGACGAATCCTTGTTGCCGAGGCTATGGCGGCGAAACCTACCGGCTACCACTCTTCTGGCGAAAACAATGGTCTGTATGCTTTCGACCCGACTATGAACCCTATCAAGAACGCTGAAGGCAAATATGCTTTCAAGGGCGGTCAGACTTTCCAGACTACATTCCCTAACGGAAAAACTTCCTACGATCCTCGAAAAGTGCGTATCGCTGCCGACGGACGTATCTTCCTGAGCGGTCAGAACTCTAATGGTATCGCGCTCTGGCAGGTTGACCCAACCGACCTCAACGCTGCGTTCAAGCCGGTGATCAAGGGCACTGCAAACCCTGACACTTACGAAATCACAAACGAGGCTGGCGAATTTATCGCTGCGCCTAACGTAAGTATGGACCTCCAAGGCTCTGGCTATGGTCTCAAGCTGTTGATGCTTTCTACAAACGCAAGCGGCACCAGCTTCTCTTACTCTGGCTACCGCACCGACGAGTACTACATCGGCAAAGCCACTACTTGGGACAGTGCTCCTTCAAAGGCTATCGACGCGTTGACTGGTCAATACACAACCACTCACACAAACTCTACTGCTATCTACGACAACGAGGGTGGCATCTGGTATGCCAACTCTCGCTCTAAAGCTACGGAAGCGGAACCTACTTTGGTTCACATCAACGCTGAGGGCGTAGAGGACTACAAGGTCGACTCTAACGACAAGGGTGGCTTCTACGGTGGTGGCGGTATCCGCTTCAACGCCGACTTCTCTCTCCTCGCTATCGGTACTTCTGACAAGACTCTCACAGTATTCGAGGTTTCTAAGGACGACAATGGCGCTCCTGTTTTGACTGAGAAATACAAATTCGCTACGACTATCGGACGCAACCTCAACGACATCGCTTGGGACTGCGCAAACAACCTCTACATTGTCAGCAACAGCGGTGAGTTGTTGAAAACTGTCGCTCTTCCTCGCGAAAACGGTGAAGTGGTTGTTGCCGCTCCAAGCAGCTACGACATCAACATCTCAAGCGACGAGTATCCTGCTTCTGTCTACGTAATCGGACAGGAAACTGGATGGAATCCTGAAAATGGCGTGAAATTGACTAAGGGTGAGAATGGTGTCTACACTGGCACTGTGACTGGTCCTTGCAACTTCGGTATCACTACAGTGCTTAGCGCTGACTGGGATGTTGTCAATGCAAACCGCTACGGTTTTGAGGTCGACAACACTGCCGTTACTCTCAACACGGCTATGCCTCTCGTGAAGGCTGCCGGCGCTATCCGCGTGGCTGAGGAAGGCGAATTCGAACTCACTGTCGACCTTAAGAACATGACTGTCCTCGTTGCTGGCGAAGCTCCGGTGGTTTATCCTGAGAAGCTTTACCTCCTTGGCACTGTAGAGCCTAACGCTTGGGATCCTGCCGACGAGACTCACGTTGCCAACCCGATATCTGAGGGCCTCTATCAGATTGATAACGTCTCGATTCTCGCTGCCGATGAAAACGACTATGGCTACTTCGCATTCACTTCAACTCCTGGCACTTGGGACGAAGTCAACGCTCATCGCTACGGTCCTGCTGAAAAGGATACTGAGCTTGCCGACAAGACTATGTCTGCTATCGGCTTGAACGGCGACACTTCTTACAAGATCAAGAGCGGTGCATACAGAATCACTGTCGACCTCGGTCTCAACACTATCTATGCTGTCCGTCTGGGCGACAACGTTAACGACGCTGCCGTTGAAGCGGCTAAGGTTGTTGCTGGTATCGGCGAGATCCGCATCATCGGTGAGGCTAACGCTGTTTCTATCTTCAACGCTGCCGGACAGGCTGTCGCTGTAAACAGCAAGGACGCTCTGTTCTTCGTTGCAAGCGGCATCTACGTAGTTGTTGTCGATGGCAAGGCTACTAAGGTTCTCGTGAAATAACATTTCACCTCAATAAATCTAAAAAGGCGAGTCTCTTTCGGGACTCGCCTTTCTTTTTCGCCGTCCTCGCCGGGACGGCTTGAAAAGACACTTCGTTAATTCTTTCATCCAGCGCACTGCGCCATAGCGTCGGCTCGCTTCTTGCGCGTGCAAAACCGCTCGCACTGCAGGCAGATGTCGTAGCCAAGCAGTGCTCCGAGGATGAAATCCTCCTCGGGCGACAACTGATGGAGCGGGCGCACGATAAACTGCCTTACCGCCGCAATGCATTCCGGCTTGCCGAAATACAGATTGACGTTGTTCTCGTTGGCCGACTGCTCGAAGTGGCAGATGCCTTGATCGTCGAGTCGCGCCACGGCTGCCGCCAGATAGCGGCGGTTCAGCGTGCATAGCACCATGTTGCGCACGCCTTTCTTATATTCGTACACATAGTTGAGAAACACCTGAAGCTCGCTCGACAGCATCGTGTTGGCTATTTCCATCATTGTCGTTGGTCGTTTTTTATTTTGTCATTGACGTTTGTTTCTGTCTCTCGGTTATTCCACGCCCTCGCTCTTCAGCTGTGCGGCCCAGGCGTCGATGCGTCCGTCGGTCTTGTCGTCTTCGTTGACTTCGTCGAGTGCCAGACCGACAAACTTGCCGCCGCTCTCTGCCGCCGAATCATCGTAGGTATAGCCAGAGGCATCGACCTGACCGACAAACGTGCAGCCGGTGGCTGCCAGACCGTCGTGAATTTCGCCCATGGCGCTGCAAAACGTGTCGCTGAACGACGAGGAGTCGCCGCAGCCGAACAATGCTACTTTCTTGCCTGTCAAGTCCTGACCCTTCAGCTGGTCGAGAAAGTCGTACCAGTCGTCTTGTAGCTCGCCGGCGCCCCATGTGGAGGTGCCGAGCAGCAACGCGTCGTAGCCCACGGCATCGGCGGCTGTGGCCGAC
>UMLJ01013083.1_pt1 | contig 45593 bp, 52 predicted proteins | sample 1966521 | NCBI WGS metagenome assembly UMLJ01 (sample SAMEA4836199, study PRJEB28245) | human gut metagenome | biome: gut microbiome; material: fecal sample | place: Denmark | collected 2008
TATGATGAAGAACCTCGATGTGGCCACCGTGCTGACCCTGCGGGATCAGGTGGCCTATCAGCCGGGGCAGGTGGTCAGCAAGACGCTGGCCCAGAACGACGCCGTCAGTGTGACGCTGTTTGCCTTCGACAAGGACGAGGAGATCAGCACCCACGAGTCCGGCGGCGACGCGCTGGTGACGTGCCTGGACGGCGTGGGCCGCGTGACCGTGGACGGCGTACCCCATGTGCTGCACACCGGCGAGTCCATCCTCATGCCGGCGCGGCATCCGCACGCGGTGTATGGACAGGAGCAATTCAAAATGCTGCTGGTGGTCGTATTCTGAGAACGTCAAACGTGCGTGGATCTGCTTTGGCTGGCGGTGGCAGATGTCAAGAAGAAAATGGACAAATGACAAAAAATATCAATCTTGAGATGTAACACAAGAAGATCTCCGGACGCCAGGCAGCTGGCGGTGGAGTGTGTTACAAGCGGTATCGCTGCGCGATGTAGCATGGAAACACCGCGCCAATCAAGACCACGAAAAAAGCAGCTCTCACGGGGGAGCTGCTTTTTTCATGCGGAGTGCCCTTGCGGGCAGTCTTGACAGGCGAGTGTTTCCCTACGTTGGGTAACCAACATGGCCAGCTTCGCAGGCCATGCTGACGCAATTTCATATCATGGGGACGCGGGGCACGGCGTAACACAAGATTGCTGCAGCAGCTCCGGCGACGTGGGTGAATTTGTGTTACAATCATTGAAAGACCACGAACTATCCTGAAACATAAGGGAGGCTCTCATGGGACACTACATGACGAAAGAGGAACGCATCATCCTGCAAACGCTGCTGAACGAGAAAAAGCCGGTCAGCTACATCGCCCGGAAGCTGGGCTGCTGCCGCCAGACGGTCTACAACGAGATACGGCGCGGGCAGTATCTCCATAACTATGGCTACTATGACAAGTTGCGGTACTCGGCAGACAAGGGGCAGCAGATACACGACTACAATCAGACGGCAAAAGGCAGGCCGTTGAAGATCGGCAGTGACCACGCCTTTGCCGCCTTCATCGAGCATAAGATCATCGTGGATAGGTACTCCCCGGCTGCTGCTCTGGCGGCGGCGCGGAAGTACCCTTTTGCTACAAGGATATGCGTCAGTACTCTGTACAGCTATATCGACAAGCAGGTATTCTACAAGCTGGGCAACCGGCACCTATGGGAGAAGTGGAAGAAGCGGCCCAAGAAAACCGAGGACAAGGAGCAGCGGGTAGTACACCCGAAGCTGCCCAGCATCGAGATACGCCCGGAGCATATCACGCAACGCGCAGAATACGGGCATTGGGAAATGGACTTGGTAGTCAGCGGCCAGAACGGGAGAAGTGTACTTCTTACACTGACAGAGCGACTGAGCAGACAGGAGATCATCGTCAAGCTGCCGGACAGACGGGCGGAGACCATACGCAGGGCCATAGACCGAATGGAGCGTAAGACGCCGGGCTTCCGGCAGAAGTTCCGGTCGATCACCACCGACAATGGCAGCGAGTTCATGGAGTATGACAAGCTGGTCAAGAGCTGCCGGAGCAAGGGCAGCCGCTTTGACATCTACTACTGTCACAGCTACTCCGCATGGGAGAAAGGCAGCGTGGAGAACCACAACCGCATGATACGCCGCTTCTTTCCCAAAGGCACCAACTTCGACGAGGTATCTCCGGCAGAGGTACAGCGGGTGCAGGATTGGATGAACCGGTATCCGCGCAGAGTGTTAGGTTGGCAGACACCCGATGAAGCCGCAGCATAGGCAGGGGCCCCGCGCGGCTGAAGCCTTGGCGCGGGGCCCCGTTGTAACACATTGTGCAGCTGCAGCCGGCTTGGATCGGCGCCGCGGCAGGACCAGGACGTGTTACATCACTTACGTAATTTCTTCTGACTTCTCCGCCACTTCCGGGAGGGCTTGACCACACCGTCCATATTGGCCTGCTGCTCGTTCCGGCGCAGGGAGAGTATCTCCTCCTCAGACAGCATATCGCCCTCCTTGAAGGACTTTTGCAGATTGCCCACACAGGCCAGCGTGTCGTATGCCGCATAGTCCTTGTTGCTCACGAACCAGCAGCGGCGGGTAAGGGGTGTGAGCAGCTGGGTATTGGTAGCGTTCTCCATCTCCCATGCGTCATAGAGGTTCTGACGCTGGAAGCGCCACAGCTTATCACAATCCACCACGCAGCTTGTCACCTGACGGAGCAGCGCGTCCACATGGCCGAAACGCTGGGCGGTGTAGTACATGGAAATATGGTAGTGGCGGCAGGTCAGCAGCGTATTGAGGAACAGCGGGTCGATGTTGCTCTTGAAATTCCGGCTGTTCATCTGGACGCTGAACTCATCGCCCAGCACCAGCGTCACGGTGAGCGTGTCGTGCTCCCTGTCATACTGGCCGTTCTTTTCAGCACAGTAGACCACCTGCTGGAGGGAAACGAAGTCATCATAGGGGATGGACAGTGCCACATTGGACAGCACCTTGACCCGCTGCTCCACCCACATGGCCCTGTCCTTATCCCAGACCGGCTTACCGTCGTACTGCTTGTACATGGAGACCACCTTGTGGACGGCGGAGAGTGTCTTGCCTTTGCCGAACAGGCCGACGTAGGCCACCAGCTCGCCGGTCCTGCACTCGTTCCATTTGCGGTACTTGAGATATTGGAACAGGTCAACGGCGCCATAGCGTACCAGCTTCACCGGGTGGAAGAAGGCGCAGCGGATGGTGGGACAGAGCGCCAGCACAAGGCCGAGGCCGATAAGTATGATGACCGCCATATCAGAACCTCCGCCAGTTGACCAGCGCGGCGGCCACGGCCGCCACGATGCGGAACACGGCGGTGACCAGTACCATGGCCACGAATACGGTCAGCAGATAGGGTATCAGCTCGGCCATGGTGGTAGGCGGCACGATGTCCACGCCGGTGATCTGGAAGAATTCAGCCACAACAGACGCCATCAGAACACCCCCTTTACCAGTTTCCAAAGAAGAAGGATAAAGCCGAGCACAAGACCCAGCAGCAGAAAGCCCTCGGTGACGGTGTAGGTGTCAAAGGGCTTCGTGAGAAACAGCTCGGCGGAATCCACCGTATAGGGCAGCGTGGCCGGAGAGATATCGCCCCCATTCAGCAGCGCCGGATCATCGGTATAGAGGATGGAGCCGTCCGTGTCATAGATGGTGGTATACTCCTGCTTTGTTTCACCCTCCGTGGTGTCGGTAGTATCGGCAGCGGGTTCCTCATCCGGCTCCAGCGCCGGGCGCAGTGCCCACTCCGGTATATCCTCGGTCGTGGGACCGGTATCAGCCGTTGTGGCGTAGGCGTTCGCGGTGAGCATAAGCAGCAGCGCCAGCAACGCGGAGGTCAGCGGTATGTACTTCAATTATCATCACCCCACTTGAAAAGGAGATAGATCACGGCACCGGCCACGATGAGCCAGAGGAGGATATTCCAGAGGGTGAAGGTCAGACCGTCCACGGTGAATTCTATCTGGAATATCTGCAGGCAGGCAGACAGGACTTGTCCGAGACCTTGCATCAGAACACCCTCCTTTTGATAATGACGCCGATGGCCAGAATGACCAGCGCCGCTTCAATGATGGTCAGCCACTCGGCGGGGATAAAGGGAAACAGGCTGGTGCCGAGGTTCAGGAACGCCGTAAAGAAGTTTTTGACGGAGTCCACCGTATGGTCCAGCAGCAGGTCCACATCGTCCAGACCGTCCAGCAGATTAAGGATGAAGTGCAGGGAGCCAACGATAAGGCCGTTGATCAGGCTGGTAATCATATTCAGCAGAGCCCGCAGCGGCTCAAGTAAAACAGACATGGTATCTCACCCCTGTAACACAAATTTCAAATCCTGGCGCCGGAGCTGCAGCAAGAAGTGTGTTACGAGAAAAACAGCTTCTTGCCCACGATGCCCAGCACCATGCAGACTACGGCGAAGGTCAGCGCGACCTCCATTTCAGACGGCAGCACCGTCCAGAAGCCGGTGAGCCACGCCGGGTAATCGCCGCCGAAGCCGCTGATCTGCTCCGTATACTCGTTGAACTTGGAGATGACCTCGTCCACGCTGGAGATGGCCTTGTCAAACAGCCGGACGATGAAGCCTATCAGCTTCCCGGCGAAGGTGCCCAGCTTGGAGAACACCTTGACCACCAGCTGGGAGATGGAGCTGCTGTAGTCCTCGTCCGGGGCACCGTCCCCGGTGTGGTCCTCGTAGGTCTTTCCGCAGCGGGAGCAGGTATAAATGTCATAGGCCGAGGCGGTCTCCTCGCCGGTGTCCGGGTCGGTGACGGCGTCCACATGGGATGATATGATCCAGTCGTGGCCCAGCGGGTCGATGATCTCCGAGTAGCTGTCCCCGCACTGGGAGCAGGTGGATATCTGGAGGCCGGGCAGGGTGCAGTCGGCGTCCTGCTCCATGTGCTGCTGGTAGGTGTGGTCACAGGTGGTGGAGCCGGAGGTGCTCTGCAGCTCGGCAAGGATGGCATCCAGACGTTCCAGTACCGGCGTCAGGTCCAGCTTCTCATCCAGCCACGTCTGGAACGATTGCAGCCATGCGAGGATAGAACTGCTGCCGGAGACATCCGGGGGCGGAGCTCCGGTATCGGTATACCACTGTTCGCCGCAGACGGAGCACTGGTAGAGCGTATGGCCCTGGGTGGCTACGGTGCCATCCGAGTTATAGACCATGTTGATGTGCTCAATGACCTTCCAGTCGTGGCTTTTGGCGGCGAGAATCTGCTCGTAGGTCTCACCGCACTTGGAGCAGGTGTAGCTGGCATGGCCGCCCTCAAGGCAGGTGGGGGCCGTGTCGATGGTCTCCTGCCAGTCGTGCTTGCAGGTGGTGGGGGTATCGGGATCGGAACCGGTATCATCCTCAACCACATAATTGTAGGTGTTGGAGACGTTATTATTTGTGATCGTCACGTTGGTATCACCAAACTGTACCGTAAGCTCAACGTCATTGTCCAGAGTGAGGAAGTACGTCCGGGAGGAGTAATCGTATGACCACGACTTGATGTCATAGTACGTTTTCGTAGTCATATCGTAATACTTGTTATTGGTCTCATCGACAATGGTGACGTCCGTATAGTAGTTGTCGGAATTGTCAACGTAGATACCGGTGAGGTTGTCAACGCGATTGTTGATGGTGTAGTTGTTAATGATTACCGGCTGGTCAGCAGGGACAATGGAAAAAACAGGAGTGTAAACATCAACAAAACCGCCCTTCAAAGCAATCACACGGCCAAACGACGAACATGGGCAATAAACAGAAACATTCGCTCCAACAGAACGTGAACCAATATCGTCCGAAGGCCAGTTTGAGGAATCAGAGTACTGAGAATCTGTAGTTTCGCCACTATTTGGATTTCTCAAAACCGAACAAGTCCAATGCGCAGAATCCAACCGACGATAATAACCAGAAATAGGGCATGAGAATTTTGCGTTTACTATATCGCAATAATAGCTTGTTTGTGACTGATAACTAAAAGAAAATTTAAGGCATGAGCCAGAAGCGGAACAACGCGCAAAATCGGAATACTTACGAGACAAACCAGTAGTAATGTCGAAGGTCGAAGACGCAGAGCCAAACACTCCTTTACCAGCAACGGCATCGCTCCACCGAGGTTGCCACAGCAACTTTCCATCGCTGGTATACCCTGTGGCCGGAAGCTGATTAACGTACTGGTTATAGTCCAGCTTCATATCATCCGGGCTTGTCCATGTGGGCGTGGTGGGTGTATCAGAACTACCTCCGGAGCTACCGCCGCCAGTCTCACCGGAGCCACTGCCGGAGCCGGAACTGCCACCGGAACCACCAAAGCCACCACCGCCAAAGCCGCCGCCACGACCGCCGCCGCTGAAACCACCGCCGCCGGACCAGCCGCCGCGACTGCCGCCGCTGATACCGGTACCGGAACTGCTGTCACCAAAGAGCAGATTATAGACGATGTCCCAAAAAGTGGTCGGCTTATATGTACGGCTGCCGCCGCCGAAGCCATCGGCAAAAACCGGGGAAATGCACGAAGATGCTATTGTAATCGCGCAAATAACTGATATAATGCGTTTAGGGAGATACAAAAAATCACCACCCGGAGGAAAGAATATGAACCACTACATATACGCCCAGATACTGAATATGCAGGCCATGGCAAAAACCTTTGGGCAGTCCTGCGAGCTGGCGGCCATGAAGGATGACGGCCAGATCAGCAAGGACGAAGTCAAGCAACTGAAGCGTATCAAAGCCGCCGTGGAAGCGTTCTGTAAGGAACTGGATAAAGTGAAGGACTGATCTCTACTCCCCCGCCTTGGCGGGGGATTTTCCTTTGTAACACATTTTCCCGATCTGACGCCGGGCAACTAAGATCTATCTGTGTTACGCTTCTTCACCGGCGCGGCCTTACTGCCGAAACGCTGGGGGAACAGCCAGCGCAGCAGCCGGGTGACCACCCAGACCATCAGGCAGGACACCAGCACCAGAATGAACAGGCAGACTAGGACAATGGCCGCCGTAACGAGAAACTTTATCATATCTATACCTCACTCTTAAAATCGTTTGGACCTTCGGTAGATATATAAAAACAGACCGGCCACCACGGCCAGCAGCATGGCTGTCATGAAAAACGCCAGCAGCGGCTGGGCAAATACCGCCGAGAAAACGCCGCTGATCAGCGAGCAGATGCCGGTCAGAAATGCGGAAACAGTCATAGACACCTCCAAAAGAGAGAAAGGGGTATGGGGCGTTCCCCATACCCCTTGTGTGCGGCATCAGCCGCGGGCAGCGCGCTTGGCCTTGCGGAAGATGGAAAAGCCCAGAGTCACCAGACCGGCGCAGATGAACAGCGTCAGAATGGGATTGGCGGTCATGATGTCCCAGACATCACCGACCAGCGTAGCCAGCGTACTGGTGTTACCAAGGATGGTAGCAACGGTGGTGGAAGCAGCAGTCTCGGCAGTGCCCTCCTTTCATAGATTTGATGGTTGCGGGAGGAGGAGTCGAACCTCCATCTCCGGGGTGAGAACCCGGCCAGCTACCCTTACTCACATCCCGCCATGTAACACGCTGCGAAGCTTCAGACTGCGCCGATCAGCGCCGCAGCGTGTCGTTGTTGTGTTACGATTGCGCGTCAAACAGGCGATCCAGCTCACGCAGCCGGACATCCAACTGACCGAGGAATTGTGCGGCCTTGTAGTAGCGATCTTTCAGCGCGTTCAGGCTCTCGCGCTTCTCTGTGATACGCTTATCCAGCTCCGCTGTCTGCCGTTCCTTCTCCGGCAGCAGCATATAGCAGTTGTAGACCAGGCGCTCGAACTTCTGGGTGAAGTTGTCGCCCACCTGCTGCTCGATGATCTCTATCAGCTCGTCCGAGAACCGGACGGAACGGATGTTGTTCTTTGCCATGTTATCCTCCTATGCCGGTCTGCAGCCAGTGGAACAGGAACCGTCCCAGCGCATAGGCGAAGCCGCCTATCACGCACCACTTGAACCTGTCACAAAACCGCATGACCTTCCTCCTGTACTTATACCATGCGTGGCGGAGACACCGCCACACGGCGTAGAATATCTGAAACTCGTTCATGTCATATACCGTCCCGCCATCGCCGAGAGCCTGTCAGCCTTGTACTGCTGTACCAGCCGGGTATACTTGGGGTTCTCCACCGTGGGACGTTCCCTGATCATCCGCTGGAACTCATGTATGCCGTAGATCTGAAGCAGGGCGTCTATGGCGTTGCCCGCCTGATTGACCACATACTCCCGGCAGCGGTCTATGTTGTAGTCCATGCCCGGTGCCGTATATATCTTGATGGGTGTCAGCACCTCCAGCATATCCAGCCAGTAATCCGTCATCTGCCAGCGCCACTTGTTGGTATCGGTATCATCCGGAATGACATACCGAAGGTAGTTCAGCAGCACACCGGAGAACGCCTCGCCCACGGTCATGGGTATCTTGGTGAACTGCAGCGCCCGGTCGTCCCGGAGCTGCATCTCCACACGCACCCAGTGAGTACCGGGTTCACAGTGCCGTTCGGCGGCCTTGTCATAGATACGGACAAGCACCTTGCTCTGCGGGCTGCCGATCTGCACCGTGGAGCCCTTGGAGCTGAGCACGGTCTCCCAATAGTCGCTGCGGCTGACGTAGTGCTTGCGGCGGGTGTCCTCCACGACTTCGTCTATATCCAGTATGCCGGTGTGGTCATCAAAGGCCACGTCCAGACGGGTGATCTTCAGCTGCTGGGCGGCGATCCAGCCGAACAGGTTGTCCCAGCTTTTGGCGGAGAGGGACTCGAACGTCCGGCAGCCCTGGCCGGACATCTCCACCCATACGCCCATATCCTCCCGGCCGTTGTAGTGGACGCTGATGCAGGAGAAGTATTTGCGGTCACGGTAGCCGTGCGCGCCCTTGGTCTCCTGCCACGGACAATGGGTAAGCCCCAGCGCTTCTATAAGCTGCTCCGGGGTGTGGTTCTTGCTTGTAAATGAAAGCCAGTCGTAAAGAACGATGTTCTCCTTTCCTTCCATAACAGACCCCCTAACCGGCTATCTTGTAGGTAGTGACCCCCTGTTAGCGGGGGGGTCACGCCGGGAGGAGCGACCTCCCGGCGTTGCAGGGATGAGGGGTTTGCGACAATGGCCTTAGAAGGAGACCTCGTTCAGCTCGACAGAAACACCGGTAGACGCAGCCAGCGACACGCGCTTCTTCTCGTCGAAGTACAGGTTGACGACTTCCAGCGGCTTAAGGTCTTTCCATACGGCGTTGGACACACAGCGCAGCTTCTCGGCCTTCAGGCCTCTGGCGCTGTAGTTCTCGGACTTGAAGGAGCTCACCGGGGACAGTACGAACAACTGGAAGTACGGCTGCATTTCCGTATACTTCCGCTTGTTCTCGTCCTCGCGCTCCACTTCCATTTTGCCCTCGGCCCAGCCGGTCACGACCCACTCTCGCTCTTTGAATGTGTACACCTTATCGTTTGCCTTCTCGCTCATATAGAGCCTCTCTTTCTGCCCATATAGGGCTGTATAGTGTTTTGGACAGCCCGGATCAGTTGACCCAGCCTGTCCAAGTACATATTAAAACCTGCACTTTGGCTGGCGGTGGAAATTGTCTGTTGCAATTTCCACCGCGTTGTGGTATCATGCGAAAAAATTTCCCAGCAGGAGGGATGCATATGTACACAAACCATGAGAAATATGCGCTGGTGAACGGCGTGATGCTGGACGGTACGCGGGACATGACGCCTCGGACGAGGCTGGCTGTCTGTGTGGACGGGGACCGCATTGCTGCCGTCTGCGACGCGGCCGATGTGCCGGAGGGCTATGCGCGCGTGGACCTGGACGGCAAATACCTGCTGCCGGGGCTGATCAATCTGCATGTGCATCTGCCCGCCTCCGGCAAGCCCCGGAAAAAGCCCTCCGACCCTAAGAAGCTGGTGAAGCTCATCACCTCCAACGGCCTGATGCGCCGCATCGGCGTGAAGATGTGCGAGGGTTACGCCAGGACGGAGCTGCTGTCCGGCGTGACCACTATCCGTACCGTGGGCGGCGTGGCGGACTTCGACACGATCATTCGCGATGCGGCCAGGCGGGGCGAGATCCTGTCTCCCCGGGTGGTGGCGTCCAATATGGCGGTGTCGGTACCCGGCGGGCACATGGCCGGGTCGCTGGCCTATGAGGCCCGCACGCCGGAGGAGGCCGCGGCCTTCGTGGAGAAGATCGCGGCGGAAAAGCCCGATCTGATCAAGCTGATGATCACCGGCGGCGTTATGGACGCCGAAGTGGTGGGCGAGCCGGGCGTGCTGCGGATGCAGCCGGCACTGGTCAAGGCGGCCTGCGATAAGGCCCATGCGCTGGGAATGCAGGTGGCCGCTCATGTGGAGAGCCCGGAGGGCGTCCGGGTGGCGCTGGAAAACGGCGTGGACTCCATCGAGCACGGCGCGAAGCCGGATGAGCACATCATGCAGCTGTGTAAGGAACGCGGCGCTTTCCAGGTGTCCACCATCTCGCCTGCCGTGCCCTATGCGCTGTTCGACCGCAGTATCTCTCACGCCACCTATGAGCAGCAGGAGAACGGCAAGGTGGTGTTTGAGGGTATTATCGCCATGGCGAAGGCCTGTCTGGCGGATGGTGTCCCCGTGGGTCTGGGCACCGACACCGGCTGCCACTATATCACCCACTGCGATATGTGGCGGGAGCTATGCTACTTTGTGAAGTACTGCGGCGTGACGCCGGCGTTTGCGCTGCACAGCGCCACGCTGGGCAATGCGGCGCTGGCGGGTATTGCCGGCGAGACCGGCTCCATCCAGCCGGGCAAGTGCGCGGATATGATCGTCTGCGCGGCGGACCCGCTGGCCGATCTGACCGCCCTGCGGACGCTGGATATGGTCATTAAGTCCGGCTATCGTGTGGAACATCCCCAAGTGAAGAAAATGGACAATGTGGAACGGGAGCTGGACAAGTTCCTGTAAATACAGTGTATCCCCCCGGCGAAGCCGGGGGGATATTTATTCGCTTATTGGCATTGCAGGCCCAGCTGGTAGAAGGCTACGGCAGCCGCGGCAGCTACATTCAGGCTGTCCACCCCATGGGTCATGGGGATCATCACCGTGTGGTCGCATTGGGCGATGGTGCCGTCGGCCAGCCCGTCGCCCTCGGTGCCCAGCACCACCGCCAGCCTCTCCGCTGACAACAGGCGTGGGTCATCCAGCCGCAGGGAGTCCTCCCGCAGGGCCATGGCCGCGGTGGTGAAGCCCAGATCGTGCAGTGCCGCCGTCCAGTCGCCCTCCGGCAGATAGGTCCATGGCACCAGGAATACATTACCCATGCTTACCCGGGAAGCCCGGCGGTACAGGGGGTCGCTGCCCTCTGTGGTCAGCAGGACGGCGTCCATGCCCAGGGCGGCCGCGCAGCGGAAAATGGCACCCACGTTGGTGGGGTTCATCACGTTTTCCAGTACGGCGATGCGCCGCGCGCCGGCGCAGACCTCCGCCACGGAGGGCAGGGGCGGACGACGCATGGCGCACAGCATCCCGCGGGTCAGGTGGAAGCCGGTGAGCTGCGTCAGCACCTCCAGGGAGGCGGTATAGACGGGGAGGTCCGGGTCACAGCGACCCAGTATCTCGGCGCCTTTGCCGGTGATGTGCTGCGGCTCCATCAGGAACGACACCGGTACGCACCCGGCGTCCAGCGCACGGCCGATGACCAGCGGGCTCTCGGCGATGAACAGGGCGTTGGCCGGGTCGGCCCGGTTGACCAGCTGGTTTTCCGTGGCCCGGGCGTAGACGTCCAGCGCCGGGTCGGAAAAGTCGTGTATCTCAATGACCTGTGCCATATCACTTCCACTCCTTCAGCAGCGTTTCCAGTGCCGTCCGGTAATAAGCGGCGGCGTTGGCTCGGGCGTCCTCAAGGGTCGCCCCGGTGGGGTTGATACTGCGGACGGCCCGCAGATCCAGCGGTGCCCATTGCTCCGGTGTCAGCGCCACCCGTCCGGCCAGCACGGCAGCGGGGACACGCAGCTTCTGACACCGGCCTGCCACGCCGCTGATGGCCTTGCCGCCCAGGCTTTGGGCATCAAAGGAACCCTCGCCGGTGACCACCAGGTCGCAGCCCACTGCGCGGCGGTCGAAGTCCACGGTGTCCAGCACCGTCGTGATACCGGAGCGCAGGGCACCGCACAACAGCGCAGCGCAGCCCGCGCCGAAGCCGCCGGCGGCACCGCCGCCGGGGAGGGTATCCACCTCCGCACCCAGCTGTGCATGCAGCACCGCGGCGAGATGCCGAAGTCCCGCGTCCAGACGCTGCACGCAGGCATCGTCCGCGCCCTTCTGCGGAGCGAAGATGTACGCCGCGCCGGTTTCACCGTACAGGGGGTTGTCGATGTCGCACATGACCGTCAGCACACCGGGCCGCAGGCCGGGATGCCGCCCGGACAGGTCGATAGCCTCGATGTCCGCCAGCGTGCCGCCGGTGGGCACGAAGCCGCGGCCCTGCCGGTCGTAAAACCGAACGCCAAGCGCCGCGGCCGCACCGCAGCCGCCGTCGTTGGTGCAGCTGCCGCCCAGACCCAGGATCAGGCGCTTTGCGCCGTGATCCAGCGCATGGGCCAGAAGCTGTCCCACACCGTAGGTGGTGGCCGCCTCCGGGTCGGGACGGCCCTCGGCCTGGTGCAGACCAGCTGCTGCGGCGCACTCCACCACCGTCGTCCCGTCTGGCAGCAGGCCGTAGAAGCCGTCGATAGTGCCGCCAAAGGGACCGGACACGGGAAGGGCGATACGCTGTCCGCCGCAGGCATCCAGAAAGCAGTCTGTGGTGCCCTCGCCGCCATCGGCCACCGGCAGGGCGTCGATGTGCCAGCCGGGGATATGGAGACTGCGGGCGATGCGGCAGATGTCCGGGGAGGACAGCGTGCCTTTGAATGAGTCGGAGAGGACAAGACAGCGTTTCATGGAGCGCACTCCCTTCGTTTTGATAAAGGGATTATACCAGCCGGGAGAAAAAAACACAAGGGACGGCGTAGGCCGTCCCTCATGTTTTGGACGTTATTTGCTATAACCAATTTGAGGAGAGGACTTACTTGGCCAGCAGCTTAGCAGCACGCTTCTTGCCGTACATGCAGCAGGCTACCACATACGCCACAGCGCAGGCCACGCCGATGATGTAGGCGGGCGTCCAGGGAATGTTGAAGCCGATGTGGGCGTTGGCGATGTAGGTCACGCAGATGAAGGTGTAGAAGCAGCCGGGGATCATGGGGATCCAAGCCCACTTGCCCTTGCCGTTCTCGAACATCCACGCGGTGATGCACAGGAAGGCGAACAGGGACAGGGTCTGGTTGGCCCATGCGAAGTAACGCCACAGGATGTTGAAGCCGTCGGCATTGGTCTTGGCGAACACGAGGATGGCGATGACCAGAGCGAAGATGGGCACAGCCAGCTTGATGCGCTTGCCGTTGGTGGACTGGTCGATGTGCAGCGTCTCAGACAGGCTCAGGCGCAGGGCGCGCAGTGCCGTATCACCGGAGGTGATGGGCAGCACGATAACGCCCAGCAGGGCGATGATGCCGCCCACATGACCCAGCAGGTACTTGCAGACGACGCCCACGGTGCCGGTAGCCAGCCCGGCATTGGGCTCCTGCAAAGCCAGGTTGTACACGCCCATGGCGCCGGCAGCCCAAACCATGGCGATGAAGCCTTCCAGCACCATCATGTTGTAGAAGGTGTTGCGGCCCTGACGCTCGCTCTTCATGGTACGGGAGATGATAGCGGTCTGGGTGGAGTGGAAGCCGGACAGAATACCGCAGGCCACGGTCACGAAGAAGATGGGCAGGAAGTGACCGTTGGTGAAGTAGTCCGCGTAGGTGAACGTACCCACGGTGCCGTCAGCACCGGTGAGGCTCAGCACGGGAGCAGCCCAGCTGTCCCAGATGTTCATCAGGGGCATACCGGTGACGAAGATGCCGATGAAGATGCCGATGGCGGAGAACAGCAGGATACCGCCGAAGATGGGGTAGATCTTGCCGATGATGGCGTCGATGGGGAACACGGTGGCGATCAGATAATACAGGAAGATGACACCGTAGATGACCCACGTGGAGACGGAGGTAGCCTTGCCGTCAAAGCCAAAGAGCTGCGTGGCGGCGATGTCGCCGGGGGTGTAGATGAACACAGCGCCCACCAGCAGCAGCAGCACGCACACGAACACGTTGTAGAACTTATAGATACCCTTGGTGGAGTACCGGCGGATCATCTCGGGCATCTGGGTGCCGCCGTCGCGCAGGCAGATCATGCCGGAGAAATAGTCGTGCATGGCGCCGCCGATGATGTTGCCGATGGGGATGGTCAAAAACGCGATGGGTCCAAACAGGATGCCCTGGATCGGCCCGAGGATGGGGCCGGTGCCCGCGATGTTCAGTAGGTTGATGAGGCTATTTTTCCAGCCGCGCATGGGAACGAAGTCAACGCCGTCCTCCTTGGTGTAGGCGGGCGTCTTGCGGTCGTCAGGACCAAAGACCTTTTCGCAGAAGCGGCCGTACAGTGCAGCACCGCCCAGCAAAATAACGAGGCCGATGATGAATGTCGTCACAAAAACACACTCTCCTTTGTAAAGTGGATTTTCTCTTTCCGGAACGTCCGGATCGTCCCGAAAAATCATGCTCAGATTATAACACTGAGTGAATAAATTGCACGTTAATCTTTGCGGCGTGTACATAAAAATGTCATAAATAAAAGGTCGAAGCCTGTAAAGAATTGCCGTAAAAAGAAACTTGTAAAAGTTATTAACAATGAGGGACTTTTACGAGTTTTCCTGTCGCGAACCAAAATACAAACGGTGTTTGACTGCCAAAATTTTTGTCTGGCGGTAACGTTGCAGGGGAAACGGCAAGATCACCTGGGCACTTGCCCGCTTTCGGCAAACGTGGTATCATAGCAATAATATGAGAAAGGGAGGATATGCCTGTGGAATACAACAAGTCCATCAACGCCATGACCCCCGGCGACGAGATCGAGGGCTACTACATACTCAAGTCCGCCAACCCCAAGGTGGCCGCCAACGGCAAGCCATTCCTGACCGGAGCGCTCAGCGACCGTACCGGCACGATGGAGCTGAAGGTCTGGGACTATACCGGGCCGCTGACCGCCGCCGACGAGGGCACCGTGGTCAAGGTGCGGGGTACCGTGGGTGAGTATCGGGGCACCGCGCAGTTCACCGCCGCGCGTATCCGTCAGGCGGCCCAGGAGGATCCGGTGGATGTGTCCGCCCTGGTGCCCACCGCGCCCATCGACTGCGGCGCGGCGATGGAGGATCTGCGCCGTGCGGCGGCCTCCATTACGGACCCGGACTACCGTGCCGTGGCCGAGGCCATGCTGGAGGCCCACGGGGAGACGCTCGCGTCCATCCCCGCCGCCAAGAGCGTACACCATGCCTTTCTGGGCGGCCTGCTGATGCACACCGCCAACATGGTGAAGATCGCGGACTTCCTGGCGGGAATGTACCCGGAGACGATCGACCGCAGCCTGCTGCTGACGGGGACACTGCTCCACGATATGGCGAAGGCGCAGGAGTTCGTGTTTTCGCAGCTGGGTCTGGCCACGGATTACTCCATTAAGGGTCAGCTGCTGGGGCACCTGGTCATGGGAGCGCAGGACGCGGCGGAGACTGCCGCCCGCCTGGGCGTGCCGGAGGAGAAGTCCGTGCTGCTGCAGCACCTGATCCTCTCCCACCACGGTGAGCCGGAGTTCGGCGCGGCGGTGCGCCCTCTGTGCGCCGAGGCGGAGCTGCTGAGCCTGATCGACGCGGTGGACAGCCGTATGGAGATCTACCGCGAGACGTATGATACGATGGAGCCGGACACCTTCAGTCCGCGCATCTTTGCGTTGGAGAAAAAGGTGTTCAGGCACGCGTAGGCTCTTGACAAACGGCGGCGCGGAGAGTACCCTGTCGTCAGTGCCCGCAGGGCGCAATACACATTTTATTAAGGAGACGCGTTTGAAACTCAATACCCTGACACTGGAGCGTGTGGCCTGACCGGGAGGTCTGGCAGCCATCGATTGACAAGAGCAAACACGCCTGCCAGTGTCGATCGATGGCGATATGCACGCCATTCCTCCCGGAGCATGAAAACATATCTTCAGGAGGAAACACCATGAACCGCGAAAACAAGCGGAAGACTTTTGAAAAAGGCTACTACAAGACCCATCCCTGCAATGACACCTTCACCTGCAAGGTCTGTGGCCGACTCTGCACACCGCAGGAGGCCGGCAGCGACCACCGCAACCACTGCCCCAACTGCCTCTCCAGCCTGCACGTAGACATCGAGCCCGGCGACCGGGCTGCCGACTGCGGCGGCATCATGGAGCCGGTGGCGGTCTGGGTACGCAGGGGCGGTGAATGGGCGATCATCCACCGCTGCAAGCGCTGCGGCGCGCTCAGCTCCAACCGTGTGGCGGCGGACGACAATCCCATGAAGCTCATGTCCATCGCCATGAGGCCCCTGTGTGAGCCGCCGTTCCCACTGGAGCGCATCGAGGAGATGACCGCCCTCATGGCCGGCGACGGCCGAATGAAGTAGCCCCAGCAAAAGCAAAACCACCCGTTAGGGTGGTTTTGTTTTTGCTGTTATCTTATCATGGCACAAATAGATTCGAACACGTCCCCATACCGCAAGGGAGGCGCTGCGTGCAGGGCGGCCTATTAAGGGAGCAGCTTCAGATCAGCGAGGGTGTATTGCTTTCAATGGCGGGTATCTGCATAAGTGGTACCTCCCGGCAAAGCCCTTGTGTATTTGCGGATCATCGAAGCGGCGTAAAGCATGACCAGCAGCTCCGTGACTGGCATCGCAAACCAGATCGCATCGGCGTTGACCAGCGCAGGAAGAACCATGATCAAAATGCCGCTGATGACAAGTCCCCGTGCCACAGAAACAACGAACGCTGCCTTCGGCTTCATGATCGCCTGGAAATAATAGGTCGAGAAGATGTTGAACGGCAGCAGCAGGAAGGATAACGCATAGGTGCGGACAATGGTAGGAGCCATCCGCTCCGAAGAAGGTCAGGATGGGGCGCTCGAAGCATATGGCCCCGATCCATGCCAGAATGGATAAGATCACTGCGCCGATCACGGCCGATGTGAAATACTGGTTCTCACTCCCGCCGCATTTCTCGCTGCCGCGCTTTGTACTGAAAATCACGCTGCCGCCGATGCCCATCAAAAGGCCAAGACTGTAGATGATGTTCCAGACCGGAGCGACGACCGCCAATGCCGCCGTTCCCTGCGGCCCGTGGTACTGGCCGAATAGACCGATGTGATCATGGCGCTGCCAAACGCAGCCGACAGATATTTAAAGTACATTGCATCACCTCCAATAGTCTATTGTAAAAAACGTCGAAATGTGTTAGAACAAAATAGAAATATATTTGAAGGAGTGGTTTTATGCTAAATTATACTTTAGGAACGATAGAAGCTTCTGAAGCCTTGATCAAAGATTTATATATTGATTTAAGAGCAAAAGTTAATGCATGGTCAAAAATAACTCAACAAACGCCTCAGGCACGTATGGGATATGTTGGTCAGCATTTGGTGAGTGTCGTAACAGGATATCCTGGCGGAAAATCCGGTGCTCGTGGTTATGATTTAGTTATAGATGATGAAAGACATGGTGAAATTAAAACTTGTTATAGAGTCGATCAATTAGGGTCTTGTAATGCTTGTGGTGCAGTTGTTTCAAGTTTAGAAACGGAATGTGCTGTATGCAGCTCTACAAGCATTAATAGGAAAGATGATTCGAAGTGGTTAATAGCAATCCGAAACAACCTGATCTCCATTAGCTAAAACAAAATACTGTTCATATTTCACATTGAGCACATTAGCAATTTGATTTAGCTCATCTTGTGTAACCGTATTTCTCTTAAGTTTAACACTGAAATTTTGTGGTGTTTGATTTATTCTTCTTGCCAATTCTGACAAACTTACGCCAGAACGCACACAAAGAACTCGTATCTGTTCAGAAGTAGTCATAATAAGCCTCCATACAACTATTATCACAGTTGACATTATAAATCGTTTGATTGATAATATCAACTGTTTCTTTGAGAAACGAGGGTGGCAAACTCGTTAAGTTAAGTTGATATGCAAAAACGAGGGAGACCTGAACTCAAGTCTGACAATGAAACAAAAGAAACCTTTGAAAAATTCAAGGACTGCACAAGTAAACTGTCTTGTATCACTGAGTGTGAAGCGTTCAGTTCAGGATTTATCTTGGCCACTCGCATCATGGCGGAAGTGATGCAAGGCTTGGAGGAGGCCGAGAATATGCTACAAACCACAGTAATTTCTAAATTATAAAACAACTCATAAAAATCAAAAATCCGAACGTATCACCATTGATGATAATGTTCGGATTTTTTGACTTGTGGTGGAGCTGAGGGGAGTCGAACCCCTGTCCGAAAGCGCTTTGACAAGACTTTCTCCGGGCGCAGTCAGGTTTCAGCATTCCCTCTCCGCGCAGACACCTGACAGACTGCGCGGTTCAGTAGAGTCATAATGCATGGGCGGGGCAACTCTTACCCGCCGCACGTCCGCCGCATAAACGACGCCTTCCCCGGCCTGCGGCCTCTCCGGTTCAGACGGCTGCCTTTAGTTAGGCAGCGACAGCAATACGATTGTTGTCAGTTAATTTTTAAGTTGCCCGTTTTATGGCGGTCAGGCGCCGCCGCCCGCTTATCCAGCCTCCACACCCCCGTCGAAACCGGTGCAGCCCCATATTGGGGATTTTTTTGGGTATTGTTCCAATACCCGGGGAAAATCGGTGCAGTCCCATGAGGGGTTTGCGCGTTGTGCGATACTAGGGAACAGCGTAGTCCGCGAGGGACTTGCGCGTTGTGCGATACTGGGGAACAGCGTAGTCCGCGAGGGACTTGTGCGTTGTGCGACACTGGGGAACAGCGTAGTCCGCGAGGGACTTGCGCGTTGTGCGATACTGGGGAACAGCGTAGTCCGCGAGAGACTTGCGCGTTGTGCAATACTGGGAAACAGTACAGCCCATAAGGTTTTTGCGCGCTGTGCACACACAACCCATGGGAATATTTACATATGTGTGGGGGAGGGGGACCCTCCCCCACACAGAAAACTTATCTCCCGAAAGGATCGGCCAGCTTCTCCGGCTCCGGATACGTCACGCCCTGGGTGTCCACGGTGACCTTCGCCATGACCTGGTCCTTCTTGGGCTTGTTGGTCATCATGTTCCGGGGCTGGTTGGCGGTGCGGTCCACCACGTCCATGCCGTCCATCACGCAGCCGAAGGCGGCGTACTGCCCATCCAGATGGGGCGCGTCCTTGTGCATGATAAAGAACTGGCTGCCGGCGCTGTCCATGGGCTGCGCCCGGGCCATGCTCAGCACGCCGCGGGTGTGCCGCAGGTCATTCTGCACGCCGTTGGCGGCAAACTCGCCCTTGATGCAGTACCCCGGGCCGCCCATGCCGGTGCCGTCGGGGCAGCCGCCCTGGATCATAAAGCCGGGGATGACCCGGTGGAAGATCAGCCCGTCGTAGTACCCGGCGTTGGCCAGGGCGATGAAATTGTACACGCTCTGGGGCGCGATGTCGGGATACAACTCGGCAACGATTTTGCCGCCGTCCTGCATTTCAAAAGTCACGATAGGATTTGCCATTCCGTTTCCCTCACTTTGTCATAAGAATATGCGCACTTCCCGCGCAATGTCATACCATTCAATACCCGCGGTTTTTCTCCCGCATGGCGCGGTCCATCTCCCGCTTGGCGTCCCGCTTGGCCACGGCCTCCCGCTTGTCGTAGGTCTTCTTGCCCTTGCACAGGCCCAGCTCCACCTTCACCCGGGAGTTCTTGAAATATACCGACAGCGGTATCAGCGCATAGCCCTCCTGCTTCTGCAGGTCGTGGAGCTTCCGTATTTCCCGCTTGTGCAGCAGCAGCCGCTTGGGCCGGTCCGGGTCGCGGTTGAAGATGTTGCCGTGGTCGTAGGGGGAGATGTGGAAGCTGTAGGCGTACACCTCGCCGTCCTTGGCCACGCAGAAGGCGTCCTTCAGGTTCAGGGTGCCGGCGCGGATAGACTTGACCTCCGTGCCGAACAGCTCGATGCCGGCCTCGTAGCGGTCCTCCACGAAGTAGTCGTGGTACGCCTTGCGGTTCTGGGCGATGGTCTTGGTGCCGGACTTGTCCATGGAGACACCTCCTTCCGGTAACGTGAACGATAGTATACCATATTTTCTCGCATCGCGCAAGGGGGATAGAGGGGTGGTAATTTTGAACTTTCTGTGCTATACTGGGGCAAAAAACGAAGGGAGACGCTTCTATGGATATGACTGAGAAAACGCTGGAGAGCCGTGAGGTCTACCGCGGCCGCATTCTGCGCGTGCGGGAGGACAGGGTACGCCTGCCCAACGGGAAAGAGGGTGTCCGCGAGGTGGTGGAGCACCCCGGCGGCGTGGGCATTCTGGCCCTGGACGGCGACGACGTGCTGCTGGTGAAGCAGTACCGCTACGCCTTTTCCCGGGTGCTGACGGAGATACCCGCCGGCAAACGGGAGCCGGGCGAGGACCCCTTCGTCACGGCCCAGCGGGAGCTGAAGGAGGAGATCGGGGCCACGGCGGAGGCGTGGACGGACCTGGGGGCGCTGATCGCCTCTCCCGGCTGCTATGGCGAGACGCTGTACCTGTTCCTGGCCTGTGAGCTGACCTTCGGCGAGACACACCCGGACGCGGACGAGTTTTTGGAGACGGTGCGCGTGCCCTTCGACGAGGCGGTGGAGCTGTGTATGTCCGGCGAGCTGACCGATGCCAAGACCGTGGCGGCGATCCTCAAGGCGAAAGTGCTGCTGGGCCGGTAAATTGCCCTTGTATTCTGTCCGCTTTTCCGCTACAATCAAACCAGTGGGCGCGCCGCGTCCCAAGGGAGGAGAGAAACGCCAATGTCCATGAATACGAAGAAAAATATATCCATCGTGCTGCTGGTCCTGGCCTTGCTGCTGTGGCTGCTGCGGAAGATGAACGTGCTGTACATCCCCGGCCTGTCCATGGTGCTGCTGGGCCTGTCCATGATCATGGTGGGTATCATGATGTTCCAGGTGAAGCAGAAAAAGAAACTGGGCGGCACGCTGATTTTGGCCTTCGGCCTGTTCTGCATCGTAACGGCCGTGATGGAGATCAAGGGCTATTTTGCGTGAGAAACAAAAAAGAGGAGCACCCGACCGGGTGCTCCTCTTTCGCGCAGCCCCGTTCCGCCGCAGCGGGCCCCCAATTCCCATTTTTTGCCAAATTCTCCCGTTTTCAATTCCCGGTAACAGAAAAAATGTGTAAAATTGCCATAAAAAGGCTGGACAAACGGTGAGACTGTGCTATAATCTGACTATCCGCAGAGGTACCTCTGCATTTACGTTTTAATGGAAATTAAAACGAGCGTGTCTGCGGAAATCTAAAATTACGGGGTAGGAGACATGAAGAAATTGTTGGCAACCATACTGGCACTGGTCATGGCGGTGGCGCTCTGCACTGTTGGTTGGGCAGAGACGTCCACGACTTGCCAAGGCGGCGAAGCCTGCACACATCAGGCGGCTGTTGAAACAACGCACTACGACACGTTGATTGCGGCAGTAAACGCGGTGAGCGATAATGGTACGGTTACACTGCTCAGAGATTGTGTCGGTGCAGGTGTAGGAACGTACAAGAACCCTGACGTTTCGAAGGGACAGATTCAGGCTAAGAGCTTTACAATTGATTTTGCGGGTCATGTCTATACGATTGGCGATCCCGCGGCGGGATCTACGACGTATGAGACACAGGGTTTCCATTTGGAGTGGTCTGGTGATGCCAATAACAACCATACCGTCATTTTTAAGGATGGCGCGATAGTTGCCGATAAAAACACATCTCAAGTGAAAATGTTGGTGCAGAATTACTGCAATCTTAGACTGGAAAACATGGTTCTGGACGGCGAGAATTTGGTCGCTTCCAATGTTGGTTACTATACCCTCTCTAACTGCTGCGGGACTGTCTCGATTGTGGACACCACGATTTATGCGCACGAGGGCGGAGTTGCTTTCGATGTTGACGGAGGCCGCAGTCAATATGATTCTTCTCCGGTTGTTCTTACAGTAAGCGGCAATAGCGCTATTATTGGTAAATTTGAGGTGACGGCAGGGAAGAATAACGGACTCAACGTTACCGGCGGTATTTTTACTGAGGATATGAACAGTGCGGCAAACCGGCAGTATGTGGCTGCTGATGCGGCGGTTGCGAGAGCGGAAAATATGTCTGTTATCGGCGCAGATAACATCGTTGCTGTGGCACAGGAAGGTATTGATGTGGAAGTGCTGGTTGGAGATGTTGCATTTAGCAATGTACCCAGCGGAACGAGCATTACCAATGCTGGCGGCGGCAATGTTACGGTGAATGGTGGCGATAGATTGGGAGAAGGCACGACCTACACCGTTCCCTCTGCGCCCAAGTACTACTACAAGAACCCCTCCACCACCACCGAAGACACCACAAAGGGTTCCCCCAAGACCTTCGATGCGGGCATCGGCATCTACGCTCTGACCGCCGTCCTCTCCGTCACCGGCATGGCATGGACCGCTAAAAAGCGTCACTGAGAGCAAAAAAAGAAAGCCCGAAAGGGCTTTCTTTTTTGCCCCGGCCAGCGGGCAAAAAGAGAGCACCCTGCCGGGTGCTCCTTTTTTAATCAACGATATCCACAGACACCTTGGCGCCGGTGCGCTGGGCGTAGGAACGGATCACGGTGCGTATCTCCTTGGCGATACGGCCCTGACGTCCGATGACCTTGCCCATGTCCTCCGGCGCGACGCGAAGCTGAAGCGTCAGCTCGTCACCGTTTTCCACCTCGGTCACGCTGACCTGCTCCGGGTGCTCCACAAGGTTCTGCGCGATATACAGCAGCAGATCCTTCATGGCGCGCTCCCGACTTACAGTACGTCGACCTTCTTCAGCAGGGCGCGAACGGTATCGGTGGGCTGGGCACCGGTCTTGATCCACTCGCGGGCGCGGTCAGCGTCGATACTGATCTTGGCGGGGGAGACAGTGGGATCATAGGTGCCGATCTCCTCGATGAAGCGGCCGTCGCGGGGATAGCGGGAATCGGCGACGACGACGCGGTAATAGGGGGCCTTCTTAGCGCCCATTCTTCTCAGACGAATTTTAACCATTGTTGTGTTCCTCCATGTAAATTGATTGTTTTATATCTGTTAAATGCGATTGCACTTACACACTTTTTCTAACTTTATTTCAACCGTTTTTTTCGGCCAAAACCGTGCATGGCGCCCCGGGCCACCTTGCCGCCGAAGCCGCCCATCATGCCGCCCAGGCCGCGCATACCGCCGCCCTTGGTCATGGCTTTGGTCATCTGCTGCAGCATCTCAAAGGATTTCAGCAGGCGGTTGACATCCACCACCTCCAGGCCGCAGCCGGCGGCAATGCGCTTTTTGCGGCTGGCGTTGAGGATCTGCGGATTTTCGCGTTCCAGCGGGGTCATGGACTGGATGATGGCCTTGTTGTGGGCCATCTGCTTCTCGTCGATCTGGCTGGGGTCGAAGCCCTTAGCCATGCCGCCGGGGAGCATATCGGCGATCTGGCTCAGGTCACCCATGCTTTGCAGCTGCTCCATCTGATCCAGATAGTCGGTGAGGGTCAGGCGGTTCTTGCGGAGCTTTTCCTCCAGCTTTTTCGCCTGTTTTTCGTCGTACTGCTGCTCGGCCTTCTCAATGAACGTGAGCATATCGCCCATGCCCAGTATCCGCCCGGCCATGCGGTCGGGGTGGAAGGGCTCGATCATGTCCAGCTTTTCGCCGGTACCCACGAACTTGATGGGCTTACCGGTGACGGCCCGGATGGACAGGGCAGCACCGCCGCGGGCGTCGCCGTCCAGCTTGGTCAGCAGTACGCCGTCGATGCCCAGCGCGTCGTCAAAGGCCTTGGCGGCATTGACCGCGTCCTGGCCGGTCATGGCGTCCACCACAAGGAGTATCTCATTGGGATGAACGGCAGCCTTGACGGCCTTCAGCTCGTCCATCAGCGCCTCGTCGATATGCAGACGGCCGGCGGTGTCCAGAAAGACGATGTCGTGGCCGTGGTCAGCGGCGTACTTCACCGCCTCCTTGGCGATGGTCACCGGGTCGATCTGCCCCATCTCGAAGACGGGGATGTCCAGTTGCTTGCCCACCACCTGCAGCTGGTTGATGGCGGCGGGACGGTACACGTCGCAGGCCACCAGCAAGGGGCGCTTGCCGAAGCTGCGGCGCATGAGCCCTGCCAGCTTGGCGCCGTTTGTGGTCTTGCCGGCGCCCTGCAGGCCCACCATCATCACAACGGTGGGACCCTTGGAGGCGGTGGTCAGGCGGGCGTTGGTGCCGCCCATCAGCGCCGTCAGCTCCTGGTTTACGATCTTGATGATCTGCTGGGCGGGGGTCAGGCTGTCCAGCACATCGGCGCCGACGCACTTTTCGGTGACGTCCGCCACGAAATCCTTGACGACCTTGTAGCTGACGTCGGCCTCCAACAGGGCCAGACGCACCTCGCGCATACCCTCGCGGACATCGGCTTCGGTAAGGCGGCCCTTACCGCGCAGGCGCTTGAATACGCCGTTCAGTTTTTCGCTAAGTCCCTCAAATGCCATGGGTCGTTACTCCTTCAGGGCGGCGGCAGCGTCCAAGATCGTCTCCGCCAATTCCTCTAACCGGGGATTTTCGTACTGCCGGTAGTTGATGGTTTTAATGTCTCCGGCAGCGGTGATGATACGGTCCACGTGCTGCTGCATCTGCAAAAAGCGGTGGACCAGGCCGGTCTTGTCCTCCAGCTCGGTCATAGCGTTCTCCGCGCGAACGATCACGTCCCGTACGCCCTGCCGGGAAATGCCGCAGTTCTCCGCGATCTCTGCCAGGGACAGGTCCTCATTATAATACAGGTCGAACAGCTCACGCTGCCGTGGGGTCAGGATATCGCCGTAAAAATCGAACAGCATGGTCATGCGGTATGTCTGGTTTTTCACGGTGTGGCCTCCTTCTGTAAAGTTATATGCCTTTACAACCTCGAATATCATACACGATTTCGGGAGAAATGTCAAGGTGAAAAATGGGGCGGCGGAAAAAATATTCCCTTCGGCGAAAGCCGAAGGGAACAGAAGACGGGATCAGTGCTTCAAACGCTTGTCGCACCGCTTGCTGAGCCAGGTGCCAACGCTTTGGAACAGCTGCACCAACAGGATCAGAATGACCACCGCCACCAGCATCACCAGGTACTTATAGCGATAGTAGCCGTAGTCGATGGCGATCTTGCCCAGGCCGCCGCCGCCGATAATGCCGCTCATGGCGGAGTAGCCCAGAATGGTGGTCAGCGCGATGGTGACATTCTGAATCAGGGAGGGAACGCTCTCGGGGATCATCACCTTGCAGATGATCTGCATGGGGGTGGCGCCCATGCTCTGGGCGGCCTCAATGATATTACCGTCCACCTCGCGGAGACTGCTCTCCACCAGACGTGCCACAAAGGGGAACGCCGCCGCCACCAGCGGAACGATGGTGGCCGTGGTGCCCACGGCGGTGCCGATGAGCAGACGGGAGAGAGGGAATACCATGATCATCAGGATCAGGAAGGGGATGGAGCGCAGCAGGTTGATGATGACGTTGATGACCTGCATGAGCCAGCGGGGCAGGGGCAGGACGCCGTTTTTCTCGCCGGCCACCAGCAGCACGCCCAGGGGCAGGCCAAGCACCAGCGACAGCGCCGTGCTGACCACGGTGACGTAAAACGTCTCCCAGATGGCAAAGGGCAGGGAGGGCAGCACCGTCATCAGGTCCTGTACGGACTGGGCGGAGAACAGATTACTGTACATGGTGGTCCACCTCCTCGACCTGAACATTGGCCACATTGTGGATAAAGGCCACGGCCTTATCGTACTGTGCGCTGGGGATGCCCAGCATCATGCTGCCGTATACCGTTTCGGACAGCTTCTGCGTGCTGGCGGAGATCACGTTGCAGAAGACGCCCTCCTCTGCCGCCAGCCGGGCAATGAGGGGAATACTGGTGGTCTTGCTGTCCTTGAACACCAGGCGGACCAGCTTTTCGTCCTGGGGGTTGTATACCTGCGCGTCCGCGCCGCCGGGGAACACCAGCCGCCGTCCGGCCTCGGACTTTGGCGCGGCGAACACCGTGCCCACCATGCCGGACTCGGCCACGCAGCCGTCGTCCAGTATGGCCACATGGGAGCAGACCTCCTTCACCACGCTCATCTGATGGGTGATGATGACCACGGTGATGTTCAGCTTTTGGTTGATGTCCCGGATCAGCTCCAGTATCTGCCGGGTGGTCTTGGGGTCCAGGGCGCTGGTGGCCTCGTCGCACAGCAGCACCTTGGGGTCGGTGGCCAGGGCACGGGCAATGGCCACGCGCTGCTGCTGGCCGCCGGACAGCTGGGCCGGATAGGCATCCGCCTTGTCAGGCAGGCCCACCAGTTCCAGCAGCTCGCGCCCGCGCTTTTCCGCATCGGCCCGCTTTACACCGGAGATCTCCATGGGGAAGCAGACGTTACGCAGGCAGGTGCGCTGCATGAGCAGGTTGAAGTGCTGGAAGATCATAGTGATGTTCCGACGGGCGGCGCGCAGCTGGGCGGGGGTCATGGTGTCCAGCCGCTGGCCGTCCACGATGATCTCGCCTTTTGTGGGGCGCTCCAGCAGGTTGATGCAGCGCACCAGCGTGCTCTTGCCCGCGCCGGACATACCGATAATGCCGTAGATGTCTCCATCCTCAATGGTCAGGGACACATCCTTCAATGCGTCCACGCCTCCGTTGGCACCGGAGTCGTATGTCTTGCTTACGTGTTTCAGTTCTATCACGACGGCGTTCCTCGTTTCTGTTTAATTCGCGCTGTTTCCTTTCTGCATCCCCCGCGCCCTGGCGGGAGCTCCGGAAAAGAAACCGGGCGTTTCGCATTGTCCTGTTTCCGCGGTGTTCCCCGCCCTGTGCAGGGCGGGGAACACGCGAGGGGGAGAGGAGGGTAAAATCCTGTTGTTTTATGTTACTGGGCGGAGGTGCTCAGCGCATCCAGCGTGGTCTGCTTGCCGCCGTACAGACCCATGGGCTCCACGTGGATGGCGGCGATGGAGGCGATGTGGGTGCCGTTCTGGGCGTTGAAGTCCTCCAGATAGGGCAGGTGCTGGAAGTAGTTGGCGTCCACGGTGCCGTCGTCCACCACAGTGTTGGGCACAACGTAGTCATTGAAGACCTGAATGTCCAGGGTGATGTCCTTGGCGGCCAGGATCTCCTTAGCGACCTCCAGGATCTCGGCGTGGGGCGTGGGGGAAGCGGCCACGGTGATGGTCTCGCCCTTCAGAGCGTCGTAGTCCACGGAGGCGTCATAGCCGTCGGTGGTGCTCTCCACAACGGAGACAACGGAGCCGGCATACTTCTCGGTGATGAAGTCAGCCACCTGCTTGCTCTCCAGAGCGGCCTTCAGAGCCAGCGCCTTGGGAGAAGTCTCGTTGCCCTCCTTGACGGCCAGAATGTTGGCGTAGGCGGAGGCGCTGCCCTCGATCAGCAGTGAGTCATTCACGGGGTTCAGGCCGGCGTTGATGGCGTAGTTGCTGTTGATCACGGCGTAGTCCACGTCAGGCAGCAGGTTGGGCAGCTGGGCGGCCTCAGCCTCCACGATCTCCACATTGTAGGGGTTGTCTACGATGTCGTTCTTGGTGGCGGTGATGCCCACGCCGTCCTTCAGCTTGATGATGCCGTTCTCCTGCAGCAGCAGCAGGGCGCGGGCTTCGTTGGTGGTGTCGTTGGGTACGCCGATCTTGATGGTGGCGGCAGTAGCGTCGCCGCTGTTGTCGTCGGTCTTGCTGCCGCAGGCAGCAAGGCTCAGGGCCAAGACAACGGCCAGGGCCAGGGTGATGATCTTAGTCAAAGTGTTGTGTTTCATGTTCGCAGTCTCCTTTGAAATGATTAAACTTGGTTGGTTACGATTTTATCTCAGCACCGCCGCCCGGCCGGAACGGCGGTACGTAAGCAAAACAAAAACAGCGGCTGGTCATCACTGACCCTCCGCTGTCTGCTTACACATCGGCTTTTGCAAGCCGTCAAACAGTTTTCGGAAAGCTGATGACCTTTTCGGCGCGACGAAACATGCACATGGACATCATACCCATGCACATCTCGCACATCATCATGGTGACGTTACGCTTCATGTCGGCTTTCCTCCTCGCTGTGATTTTCCCTGTCGGAATGGTGGCATAATACGCCCTTAACGCGCCGTTGTCAACCCTTTTTTCACCTTTCTGCGTTTTTTACAAAAAACATACAGGACTGGTATGTGATTTCGTGTATTTTGGTTATTTGACTACTGGGGCTTGCATGGGGCACAATATGTGGTATAATGGTTGACACAACAATACAATACGTGGGGAGAGATGGGTGTGACATCCAAGGTTTTCGACTATATTGCCATGGAGCAGCGGCGGCAGGAAACAACGGTGGAACTGATCGCCAGCGAGAATTTCACCAGCGAGGCGGTATGCCGCGCCGTGGGCAGCTGCCTGACCAACAAGTATTCCGAGGGGTATCCCGCCCACCGGGAGATGGGGAATCAGGGGCGCTACTACGGCGGCTGCCTGGTGGTGGACGAGCTGGAGACGTACTGCATCGCCAAGTGGAGGGAGGTGTTTCACACCGACTACCATGTGAACGTGCAGCCTCACAGCGGTACCTCCGCCAATCTGGCGGCGTATATGGCGCTGCTGCAGCCGGGAGACCGGATCCTGTCCATGAGTCTGGCCAACGGTGGGCACCTGTCCCACGGACTGCCGGTAAATGCCTCCGGCAGGCTGTATGACATAGCGGCCTACGATGTGGACGAAAACGGCCTGATCGACTATGACGGTATGGAGAGGCTTGCGCGGGAGTTGAAGCCGCGGCTGATCATCGCAGGAGCGTCGGCCTACAGCCGGACCATCGACTTTGCACGCTTTGCCCGGGCGGCGCAGGCGACGGGGGCGTATTTCATGGCGGACATCTCTCACATTGCCGGGCTGGTGGCGGCGGGGGAGCACCCCAGCCCCTTTGGACTGGCAGATGTGGTCACGACCACGACGCACAAGACGCTGCGCGGCCCGCGGGGCGGACTGATCTTCTGCCGGCCGGAGCTGGCGAAAAAGGTGGACAGCGCCGTATTTCCCGGTATGCAGGGCGGCCCTTTGCAGCACGTGATCGCCGGCAAGGCGGTGGCTGCGGAGGAGGCGCTGACCCCGGAGTACCGGGCGTATATCCACCGTGTGGTGGTCAACTGCAGGGCGATGGCGGCGGAGTTCATGGCCATGGGCTACAAGGTCGTTACCGGCGGCACGGACAACCATCTGTTTTTGCTGGATCTGACGGATACCGGACTTACCGGACGTGAGGTACAGGAGGAATTGGACCGCTGCGGTATTACGCTGAATAAGAACTGCGTCCCCGGGGACAAACGCTCGCCGTTCCAGACCAGCGGCGTCCGCATCGGCACCGCCGCCATGACCACCAAGGGCTATACGGCGGAGGATTTCTGCCGCGTTGCCCACCGTATCGACGAGGTGGTGCGGCAGATGATGGCGGAAAAGGCCGCGCAGGCGTAAGGCGCCTTAAAGAGAGCAAAAAAGTATCCCGCGGCTGTGCCGCGGGATACTTTTTATGTTGGTTATGCCGCGGTTTTCCGCAGGAACCGCCGGAGGAACCACACGGCCATTACCGCGCACAGCGCCTCGGAGATCACCGGCGCAAACCAAATGCCCGTGCCGCCCACGGCTGCCGCCAACAGCAGCAGCGCACCGGCCTGGAAGAGCAGGCCACGGCCCACGGAGATGGAAATAGCCGCCTTCGGCCGCTCCACCGCCGTCAGGAAGCCGCCCATGAGGATGTTGCTTCCCAGCAGTATGTAGCACAGGCCATACCGCCGCAGCGCGCCGGCCGCGCTGCCCAGCAGCTCCGGCTTCTCCGCGCCGAGGAAGATTCCGGCGATCTGGGGGGCAAAGATCATCACACCGGCGAAGATCACCGCCGTCATGATGCCCACCGCTGTAAAGCCATACCGCAGCAGCTTCTTGTAGCCCGCCGCGTCCCCCTTGCCGTAGTGATAGCTCACCAGCGGCTGGCTGCCCTGCGAGATGCCCAGCATGGTGTTGATGATGAGGGTGTTCACATAGGCGATGATGGTGTAGCACACCAGTCCGTCGTCGCCGAGGCACCGGAGGATGACCCGGTTGAACAGGAAGATCATCACGCCGTTGCACAGCTCCGTTACGCCGTCGGCAAAGCCCAGCGGGATCAGCCGCTTGTAGATGCCCCAGTCCATCCTGAACTTCACAAAGTGGAAGGTGTTGTGTCCGCCCAGGAAGTGGCGCAGATAGATGATGCACGTCAGAAGCTGGGAAAGACCTGTGGCGAAGGCCGCGCCCCATACGCCCAGATTCAGCACAAAGATGGCGATATAGTCCAGCACGCAGTTGGCCAGACAGCCGGTGATGACCGTCAGAATTGCCAGACGGGGATAGCCGTCGGTCTTGATCAGCACCTCCATGTTATAGGAGATGATGAAGCACAGCGCGAAAGGGGCCAGGCCCCGGAGATAATCGATGGTATATTGATACGTTACGCCCTTTGCGCCCAGCAGCACGGCGAACGGCTCCAGAAATACGAAAACGAGGACGGTGATGGTCAGGCCGACGCACGTCAGCAGCACGATGTTCTGAGAGAACAGGCTATTGGCCTTCTCGCCTTGGTTTTGTCCCAGATAGATGGCGATGATGGTGCTGGTACCGACGGCGAAGATGACGCCGATGGAGAACAGCACATTGGTGAACGGTACCGCCAGATTCACCGCTGCCATGGCGTATTCGCCTACGCCCTTGGCGACCATCAGCCCGTCCACGATGGAGTACAGGCTGAAAACCATGAGGGATGCCACCGTAGCGGCTACGAAATGCAGAAATTGTGATAACAGACTTCGCTCATTGAGCATTTTCGATAAAGTTCCTTTCTTCGCTTTTAACGGCGGGCGTTCACACAGACACCTGCTGCAATTCTATTCTAACGAAAAATACATCGGAAGTCAAATATACTTGCCGTTAAGAGCAAGAGAGTATATAATGAAAACCACAAGAAAAACTGGGAGGTATACCCTATGAAGCTCTATGTGATGGACGCCTTTGCCAATCGGATCTTCGGCGGCAACCAGGCGGGCGTGGCACTGCCGGACCGGGAGCTGTCTGATGAGACCATGCGGCAGATCGCTGCGGAGATGAAGCACTCGGAGACGGCCTTTATACATATGGAGCCGGACGGCTCCGTATCCCTGCGCTATTTCACCCCCGCCGGGGAGGTGGACCTGTGCGGCCACGCCACGGTGGCGTCCTTCGCCCTGCTGCGGCAGCTGGAGAAGATCGGCGACGGCGACCATATTGCCCACACAAAGGCCGGGGAACTGAACATCACCGTCAGGGGCGGTACTGTCTGGATGGATATGGCGCCGCCGCAGCTGATCGGCGACATCCCGGCAGCGGAGCGCACCGCGCTGTACGCCGCCTATGGCCTGACGGAGGCGGACTGCCCGGAGGGATATATCCCACGAATGGTGTCCACCGGTCTGGCGGATATTATGATGCCCGTCCGGGACCATGAGACGCTCATGCGGGCAGTGCAGAACGCACCGGTGGTCACGGAGCTGTCACGGAAGTACGATGTGACCGGCGTGCATATGTTCTGCCCGGGGCGGGACGGCGTGACGGCCTGGTGCAGCAACTACGCGCCCCTGTACGACATCCCGGAGGAGTGTGCCACCGGGACCAGCAACGGTGCACTGACGTATTATCTCTACCTGCGAGGCGATGTGAAGCCGGAGCAGGAGAATGTGTTTTTGCAGGGCGAGCACATGAGTCGGCCCAGCGAGATACGCAGTATGCTGTATGAAAAGGACGGTGCCGTGACCGTCCGTATCGGCGGCAGCGCGGTCATGAGCCTGGATTGTGAACTGAAGCTGTGAGCAAAAAAAGAAAGCCCGCGAGGGCTTTCTTTTTTTGCGGATATAGGTCCCGGCGAAGCGGGGAGCAGGTATCAGACGTAGCGCTGAGTGGTGACGTCGAACACGCCGCGGGTGGTGATACGCAGACTGGGGATCACCGGCAGGGCCATGAAGCTCAGGGTCATAAACGGGTCGATACCGGTGGATACGCCCAGGTCGTAGGCGGCCTTTTTTGCGTTCTCCAGGTCGCGGTTCACGTTCACCAGCGTGTCGTCAGACATGATGCCGGCGATGGCCAGCAGCAACTCACCCTTCACCTGACCGTTCTCCACTACGGTGATGCCGCCGTGCTGCTGTACGATGCGGTTGGCGGCGAAGGCCATATCCTCCTCGTTGGTGCCAACCACGATGATGTTGTGGCTGTCGTGGCTGATGCTGGTGGCCACAGCGCCCTTTTGCAGGCCGTAGCCCTTGATGTAGCCCAAGCCGATGTGGTGGGTGTTCTTATGACGCTCGATGACGGCGATCTTCAGAATGTCATAGTCCACGTCGATACGGTCGGTGTAGCCGCCGTCGGTGGTGGTGATCTCGCCGTTGACCATGCCAATGACCGCGTGGGGACGGCTGTCGGTGAAATCGGCGGCGGTCAGCGGGGCCACATGGAAGGTGTCGTGGGCGCGGTTGACCAGATAGGGGTCGATCTCCGGGACGGGGAAGTCCGCCACCACACCATGGTCTACCATCAGTACGCCGCTCTTGTAGACCTTTTCGATGTTAAAGTGGTCAAAGTCGTCGATGATGACGAAGTCCGCCAGATAGCCTGGTGCGATGGCGCCGCGGTTGTTCAGCAGGAAGTAGCGGGCAGCGTTGTGGCAGGCGGCCTTGATGGCGGTGATGGGGTCGGCGCCCAGGGAGATGGCCTTTTTGACGATGTAGTCTATGTGACCCTTTTCCAGCAGGTCGTTGGGGTGCTTGTCATCGGTGCAGAACATACAGCGTTCCACATACTTGTCGCACAGCAGGGGGACCAGCGCTTCCAGATTGCGGGCTGCGGTGCCCTCGCGGATCATAATGAACTGGCCGCGCTGGAGCTTTGCGATGGCGTCGTTCAGGTCGTGGCACTCGTGGTCGGAGTACACGCCGGCGGCGATGTAGGCGTTCAGGTCGTTGCCCACCAGGTCGGGGGCGTGGCCGTCGATCTTCTTGTGATGGGCCTGGCTGGCCACGATCTTCTCCACCACCTGGGGATCGCCGTTGATGGTGCCCACGAAGTTCATCATCTCGGCCAGACCCTGTACACGGGGATGGTCATAGAAGCTGTCGATAGCCCGGTAGTCCAGGTTGGCGCCGGACTCGTCCAGCGGCGTGGCCGGCACGCAGGAGGGCAGCATAAAGCGCACGTCCACGGGCAGGTCCTCGGTGGCCTGGAGCATATACTCGATGCCATCGGTGCCCATGACGTTGGCGATCTCGTGGGGGTCGGTGATGACGGTGGTGGTGCCGTGGGGCAGCACCGCCTTGGCAAACTCCGTGGGACTGACCAGGGAACTCTCCAGATGAATGTGGGCGTCCACAAAGCCGGGGAGGACGATCTTACCGCCCATATCTACCTCTGTATTGCCGCTGTATTCACCCATGCCCACGATCAGCCCCTCGGCCACGGCGATGTCGCCGTGACACAGCTCATTGGAGAATACATTGACATAGGTGGCGTTTTTCAGCACCAGGTCGGCCTTTTCACGGCCGGCGGCCACGGCGATGACCCGCAGCTTTTTCGTCAGCTTCCGGTTGATCTTGCCGGCATAGCTCTCTTTTACTGCCATAATGGAACTGCTCCTTTCTCCCACTCAAAGCATTAGCTTTATTAATTCTACATATTACCATAACTTATCACAAAAGTCTATCCCCGCACGCTATAAAAAATGTGCGGCAGATGGCGGCGGTCATGCGGTTTTGCTAATGAGAGTAAAAAAAGAGAAGCGCCTATAGGCGCTTCTCTTTACTTGATGCTTCCGTCGGCGTTGAATACCGGAAGGACATTCAGGTACTTGATGTCCTTGCGGTCCGCCGCACCGCCCTCGGCCAGCACGGCGATGCGGTCCACTACGGTACCGCCGGCCATCTTCACCAGCTCCTCCATGGCGTGGAGGGAGCCGCCGGTGGAGATCACGTCATCCATGAGGACGATGCGCTTGCCGCGGATCAGGTCGGCATCGTCACGGCCCAGATACAGCTTCTGCACCCCGGCGGTGGTGATGGACTTATCCTCCACATGGAGGGGGTCGGGCATATACGCCTTGGGGCCCTTGCGGGCGATGAAATACTTTTTCGCACCGCTTTGACGGGCCATCTCGTGGATCAGGGGGATGGACTTAGCCTCGGCGGTGAACAGATAGTCGTAGCTGTCTGCCTCCAGCATGGCCAGCATATCACGGGCGCAGGCTACGGTCAGCTCCGCGTCGCCAAAGCAGATGAAGGCGCCGATGTACAGGTCGTCCGTGACCTTACAGATAGGCAGCTCCCGGTGGAGCCCAGCGATGTCCATGGGATAAACAGGCATGATACAAAACTCCTTCAAGCGGTCCTGCCTGCGGGCAGCCGCGCATAATAAGCGGCGCATGGGGCGCCGTAACCCTAATTATAGTAAATCGTTCGACAAAAGTCAAGGATAAAGCAGTTCACCGAAGCTGGAGATGTAACGGTCACAGGTGCGGGCCATTTCGTCAGCGGTGGAGGCAAAGTAGGGGTCTGCCACGCCCACGGTGTGCATCCCGGCGGCCTTGGCGCCGCGGATGGCCTCCACGGAGTCGTCGAACAGGGTGCAGTCTGCGGGGGAGACGCCCAGTGCGGCGGCGACTTTCTCCCAGAGGGCGGGGTACTTTTTCTCGGTGCCCAGCTCCTGGGCAAAGAAAATACGCTCGAAATAGGGCAGCAGGCCCAGATGGGTCAGCGCCGCACGGCAATGAACAGGGACCGCGCTGGTGACCACAGCCATACGCTCGCCGCGGCGCTTCATCTGCTCCAGATAGGCGCGGACACCGGGCTTTTCCGTTACGTCCGTGGCGTAAATGTCGCCGGCCATCTCCATCCACTCGGCCATGATGGCGGCTTCGCTCTCCGGCAGATGGCAGAATTCCTTTGTGAATTTGGCCGCCAGCGGGAAGATGGTGTGGGCCACGCCCTCATAGTATTCCTGCGTATAGGGCAGACCTCGCTTCTCCAAGAAACGCGTGTCCACGTCCTTCCAGATGCCGTTGGAGTCGATCAGCGTTCCGTCCATGTCAAACAGCAGCATGGGAAACCTCCTTTTCCGGGGAAATATGGCTTGCTATTCCGCGTTGCAGGTGTTATCATATCATGGTTGTTGAACGCTGTAAATGGGGAAACTACCCGATTTCTGTAGGAAAGTGAGGGAAAACGTATGCAAACGGTCAACTACCGCAAGGGCCTGGGGGCTATGTCGGTGTGCTTTTTCGTCTGGGGTTTCCAGCCGCTGTACTGGTATATGTGCACCAATGTGTGCGGCGAGATCGACACGTTTTTCATCATGGCCTGCCGCATTATCTGGGCAGCGGTGGCCTGCCTGTGTATTCTGAAGGTGCAGGGAAAGCTGCCGCAGCTGTGGGCCGTATTCAAGGACAAGCAGGTGCTCAAGCGGGAGATGCCTGCATCGGTGCTGCTGTTCGGCGACTGGCTGGTGTACCTGTGGGCGGTGCAGAACGGCCGCGTGCTGGAATGCAGCCTGGGCTACTACATCCAGCCGCTGGTGGTATTTGCCCTTGGGGCCGTTATCTTCCGCGAGAAGATGAATTGGCGGCACTTTGTGATCATTGCCATCGTGGTGGTCGGCATCGTGTTCAGCACCTCCGGCTTCGGCGGCGTTCCCTATGTGACCATCGCCCTGGCGCTGATGTTTTCCATCTATGCCGCCATCAAGAAGAGCTTGACCATCGATTCCATCGTGTCTACCACGTCAGAGATCCTGATGATGGTGCCGGTGGCGCTGCTGTTCATCCTGTTTTTCCGTATGGGAGACAACGGTATGGGCAGCATGACGGTCGTCAAGCAACTGCTGATGATCGGCGGCGGTGTGATTACCGGACTGCCCATGGTGTTTTACTCCATCGGCGTTAGGCATCTGCCGCTGATGACCACGGGCATCTGCCAGTATATCAGCCCGTCTCTGTCTATTATCTGCGGTGCCATCATGGGTGAGGCCCTTACCCGCGAGAAGCTTGTAAGCTTCCTGTTTATCTGGACGGGTGTTATCCTGTATGTGCTGAACACCGTCTATGAGGAGAAGCAGAAGAAAAAGGCCGCCGTGCAATAGCGTATCAGGGGCCGTCCCGGAGGGGGCGGCCCTTTTGCAGGGGACGGGCCCGTTTGAATGGTTTACAAATGGGGAAAACTGTGGTACAATACTCTGTATTATGGGTCAGTGTGTCCAAAGGAGGCGAGCGCTGTGCAGGGAAAACTCATCGTGTTCGAGGGGACGGACGGGTCCGGCAAGGCTACCCAGTCCCGGCTGCTGTGCGAGGAACTGACGCGCCGCGGTATCCCTTTCCGCAAGCTGGAGTTCCCCCGGTATCAGGAGGAGTCCTCTGCGTTGATCCGCCTGTATCTGGGCGGTGCCTTCGGGGACAAGCCCGGCGACGTGAATGCCTATGCCGCGTCAGTGTTCTACTCTGTGGATCGCTATGCCTCCTACAAACAGGACTGGGGCGCGTACTATGAGCAGGGCGGACTGGTCATTGCGGATCGATACACCACCAGCAACGCCGTTCACCAGACCGGTAAGCTGCCGCCGGAGCAGCGGGACGGTTTTCTCGACTGGCTGTTTGACTTCGAGTACCGGCTGTTGGGGCTGCCGGAGCCCACACGGGTGCTGTATCTGGATATGCCCACAGAGGCCACGGAACAGATGATGCGCCTGCGGGAGGCCGCTACCCACACCACTGCTGACATCCACGAGAAGGACGAGGAATACCTGCGCCGCTGCCGGGAAAACGCCGCCCATGTGGTGGCACGCTGCGGCTGGACGCGCATTGACTGCGCCCGGGCGGGCGCGCCTCGCCTGATAGACGACATACACAACGAAGTGATGACCTGCGTGGCCGATCTTATCGGCTGACGCTGGGAAAGGAGCAAAGACTTATGGGAAACCGTGAAGAACGAAACGAATACGCCACGGCGAAGTGGGACGCCGAGGAGGTCCGCCGGCAGGCGTCCTCCGAGCAGCGCCGCCACAGTGACCGCCGCCGTCAGGCCAAGCGCAACCGGACCATCATCTATCTGGCCTGTGTAGTACTGGTATCCTGCCTGCTGGCGGGCATCGGTTGGCTGCTGGTCAACGACGTGTGCTCGCTGAACAAGCCCTATACCGAGGTGGAGATCACCGTAGAGGAGGGTGACAGCCGGGGAGATGTGGCCAAGAAGCTGCACGACGCGGGGCTGGTGAATTCCCGACTGGTGTTCAATATTGCCGGCACGTTCCTGCACTACAACCGCTACGTGGAGCCGGGGACCTACAAGCTGAACAGTGATATGGACTTCCGCGCCCTGATTACCAATATGCACGACTGGGAGACGGACGCCAAGGAGGCCCAGGGCCTGATCAAGGTCACCATCCCCGAGGGCTACACCGTCCGGGAGATCATCGATCTGCTGGCGGAGAAGGGCGTGGCCACCAAGGAGGATCTGGAGGATGCCTGCGCCAACTTTGCGTATGAGGACTACGATTTCCTGGATGACGACAAGCTGGGCAGCATCGATCGCATGGAGGGCTTCCTGTTCCCCAGCACCTATGAATTCGACAAGAACCGGTCCGCGGTGTATACGGTGGAGACGATGCTGGTGTACTTCAAAAACAGCATCAGCCAGCAGATGCTGGCGGACATCAAGGCGTCTCCGTACTCTCTGCAGGAGATCATTACCATGGCATCCCTGATCGAGAAGGAGTCCATCGGCGACGACACCGAGCGCAAGAACATCAGCTCCGTCATCCACAACCGTCTGGAGAACCCGAGCAGTGAGAAGGGCGGAAGAGCGCTGCAGCTGTGCTCTACCATCAACTATATCATGAAGCACGACGGGGTCAAGACCTTCGATACAGAGATCGACAGTCCCTACAACACCTATATCAACCCCGGCCTGACTCCGGGACCCATCTGCAATCCCGGCCTGTCCGCCATTGAGGCGGCCATCTACCCGGCGGACACCGATTATTACTTCTTCGCCCTAGGCAAGGACGGCAAAAGCCACTTCTTTACCGACTATAACGAGCACCTGAAGTTCATTAACAGCGGTGAATATCAGCCCATCTACTCCTGACGCCATGGGAAAGAAGCCTGAATTGCTGTCCCCGGCCGGGGACTGGGAAAAGCTGCAGATGGCGGTGCTGTACGGCGCGGACGCGGTGTATCTGGCCGGTACGTCCTTTGGGATGCGATCCTTTGCCGGAAACTTTGACGACGAGCAGCTGCCCCGCGCGGTGCAGTTCGCCCACGACCACGGTGTAAAGGTACACGCCACGGTGAACACCATGCCCCGCTGGAATGAGGCGGAGGCCCTGCCCGCCCATCTGGAAAAGCTGGACGCGGCGGGGGTGGACGCCCTGATCCTGGCGGACCTGGGCGCGTTCACCCTGGCGGGGAAGTACGCGCCACACTGCCAGCGTCATATCAGCACCCAGCAGTCTATCGCCAATCACGTCTGCGCCCAGGCCTGGTACGATCTGGGCGCCAGCCGCGTGGTACTGGCCCGGGAGTTGAGCTTGGAGGAGATCGCCGCCATTCGGGCCAGGGTATCCCCGGAGCTGGAACTGGAGGCCTTCTGCCACGGGGCTATGTGTGTCAGCTACTCCGGGCGCTGCCTGCTGAGCAACTATATGACCGGACGGGACAGCAACCGGGGCGAATGTGCCCAGCCCTGCCGCTACCAGTATGCGCTGATGGAAGAGAAACGGCCCGGGGAGTATTTCCCGGTGTTCGAAGACGAAAAGGGCACATACATTATGAACAGCCGGGATATGTGTATGATCGACCACCTGGACGACCTGATGGCCGCCGGGGTGGACTGCCTGAAGATCGAGGGTCGGGCTAAGTCCGCTTACTACGCGGCCATCGTTACCGGCGCGTACCGGCACTGTTTGGACGACGTGGCCGCAGGGCGCCCGCTTGACCCGGTGTGGCGGGATGAGGTGGAGCACATCAGCCACCGGCACTACGCCACAGGTTTTTTCTACGGCCAGCCGGGGCAGTATTATGAGAGCGCCCGGTATCTGCGGGACTGGCAGATCTGCGCCGTGGTGACAAACTGTGATGAAAATGGGCTGGCCACCCTGAGCCTGCGGAACAAATTTGCCGCCGGCGACATCGTGGAGGTGGTGGGGCCGGATACGAAGCCCTTTACGATCACCGTGCCGGTGATGCGCGACAGCGAGGGCAATGGCCTGGCGGAGCCGAAGACGCCCCAGATGGTGTTTACCATGCAGCTGCCCCGTCCGGTGCCGCCCATGAGCTTCATCCGCCACGCGGTGGCGCTGAGTGGGAAATAAGTACATAAAAATTGTCCCCCGGCTTCGCCGGGGGACAATTTTTATGCGTTGCTGGTGGGGTGGGCGCTGCTGTCGGGGATGGTCTCCGGTTCCTCGGCCAGGGCTTCATGCCTGCGTTCGCATACGGACAGGAAGAAGGCCCAGGCGATAAGGGGCAGCACGGCCAGCGCGCCGCGGATATACCACCACGTCACGGCGAAGTAGGCCGCTGCCGCACCGATGTGGAAGCACAGCAGGGTGAGGGCAAAGACCTTCAGCTTCCGCAGGTGGGCGCGGTCATGGTCACACAGGTAGTTGGCCAGGGCCAGAGAAGTCTGCTTGGTGTTGTTGGTGGAGAAGATGGTGGAGCTGTAAAAGCCGCGGGCGCCGCCGAAGCTGCTCCACTGGATGCTCATGGCAAAGAAGATGGGATACAGAGCCACCACAACGTTCAGCGTTTCCGGCAGGAAGGCTACGGCCACGGCGGCTGCGGCGGTGATAACAGGCGATACATAGTGCATATCCCAGCCCCACCAGTGGGGCAGCAGCACCGTCAGCATAGTGCCCAGCACGTACAGCACCAGCGCGCCCAGGTGCAGGAGCACGGCGTGCAGATCGCCGCGCAGGGCATCCAGCAGCAGCTCAATCAGGTTCACCGTCTGGGCGTTGCCCATGACGCCGCTGTGGATAAGAACAGCGTAGCAGCCGAAGAAGCCGCCCACGGCACAGAAGGATAGGTGGCGGTACAGGTCGATATGGTCGTTGTGGGAGAGCTTTTGCACGGGAGGTCCCTCTTTCTGTAAAAATGACGGTTTCCAGTATACCACAGCAGTGCGGAAAGACAAGGGGGAATATCTCACAAAAAGAGAAATTTCGTGTTGACAATGGGGAACATTGTGGTAAAATAACGCTATATTCCATAATGGCGATGAGAGAGAAGAGTTACCGAGGTCCGCCCGGAGCGAGACGGGGACAGTGTAAGCCCGTTGGGACCGGCACGGTGACAGCCGCTTTTGAGCCTGCCGTGATGAATGGCACGGGATGCTCCCGTTACAGGGCACTGAGAGGGCGGCTCGCCGCCAAATCAGGGTGGTACCGCGGAAGTGATTTTCGCCCCTGTTTGCTATGGCAAACAGGGGCGTTTTTCGTTGCAGGAGGTGGGAGATGCACTATACGATCATCGACATGGAAAAGGACCCACGCTGCGGGCAATTCGCCTATTTCCGGGCCATGCAGTATCCCTTTGCCAGCGTTACCGTGGAGGTGGACATTACCGACATGATGACGGCGCGGGGCAGCAGGCCCTTTTTCCTGAGTCTACTGTATGCGGTGGTGCGGGCGGCCAATGCCGTGCCCCAGCTGCGGCGGCGCATCCTGCCGGATGGACGGGTGGCGGAGTATGACTGGTGCGCGCCGTCCTACACCGCCATGAAGCCGGACGGCGTGTATGTCTACTGCACCGTGGAGGGCGACATGCCCTACGGGACCTTCATCGCGGAGGGACAGCGGCGGCAGCGGGAGGTGCTGGAGCGGGGCACGCTCACCGAGGACGGCGACGTGCGGAGCTTCTTCTTTGTCTCCAGCGTGCCGTGGGTACACTACTCGCAGCTGCAGCACCCGGCGGAGAGCCCGGACGACAGCAATCCCCGCATCAGCTGGGGCAAATATGTGACCGTCAACGGGCGGACGACACTGCCGGTGTCGCTGTTTGTGAACCACGCGCTGGCGGACGGGCTGCATATTTCCAGGTTCTATCAGAAGCTGGAGGAGGAACTGGCGGCGCTGACCCGCCAATGGAACGAGAGCAAAAAAGATTTTTAGTATATATTGCAAAGGAGATAACGACTATGAGCCATCCCTATCACGGCCTGAACGAGCTGCGGGAAATGTTCCTGAAGTTCTTTGAGACGAAAGGCCACCTGCGTCTGCCCAGCTTTTCGCTGGTGCCCCAGAACGACAAATCTATCCTGCTGATCAACGCCGGCATGACCCCCATGAAGCCCTGGTTCAAGGGCGAGGAGGAGCCGCCCTGCCGCCGCGTCTGCACCTGTCAGAAGTGCATCCGTACCGGTGACATCGACAATGTGGGCAAGACCGCCCGCCACGGCACCTATTTCGAGATGCTGGGCAACTTCTCCTTTGGCGATTATTTCAAGCACGAGGCCATCGCGTGGAGCTGGGAGTTCCTGACCTCCCCTGAGTGGGTGGGGCTGGAGGCCGACCGGCTGTATCCCTCCGTGTACGAGAGCGACGACGAGGCCTTCGCCATCTGGCGGGACGAGATCGGCATTCCTGAGGACAGGATCTTCCGCTTCGGCAAGGAGGACAACTTCTGGGAGCACGGCTCCGGCCCCTGCGGCCCCTGCTCCGAGATCTATTATGACCGCGGACCGGAGTATGGCTGCGGCAAGCCCGGCTGCACCGTGGGCTGCGACTGCGACCGCTATATCGAGATATGGAACAACGTGTTCTCCCAGTTCGACAACGACGGCCACAACAACTACACCGAGCTGAAGCAGAAGAACATCGACACCGGCATGGGTCTGGAGCGCCTGGCCTGTGTGTGCCAGAACGTGGCAAGCCTGTTCGACGTGGACACGGTGATGAACATCACCCACAAGGTCAGCGAGCTGACCGGCGCCCACTACGGCGAGAGCTACAAGCGGGATGTGAGCCTGCGGGTCATCACCGATCACATCCGGTCTGCCACGTTTATGATCTGCGACGGTATCCTGCCCAGCAACGAGGGCCGCGGCTACGTGCTGCGCCGCCTGCTGCGGCGCGCCGCCCGACACGGCAAGCTGCTGGGCGTCAACGAGCCGTTCCTGTACAAGGTGGTGGACACCGTGGTACACGAGAACGAGGGGCAGTACCCCGACCTGAAGGAAAAGCAGAGCTACATCACCAAGGTCATCCGCACCGAGGAGGAGAACTTCGCCCGCACCATCGACGGCGGCATCCGCATCTATAACGAGATGCTGGCCTCCCACAAGGAGAAGGGCGAGACGGTGTTCTCCGGCGCTGACGCCTTCAAGCTGTACGATACGTTCGGCTTCCCCATCGACCTGACGGCCGAGATGGCCGCCGAGGAGGGCATGACTGTGGACGAGGACGCCTTCCAGTCCCTGATGACCCAGCAGAAGGAGCGTGCCCGCGAAGCCCGCAAGGCGCTGGGCGATCTGGGCTGGGCCGGCGTGGAGTTCGGCAAGGACATGCCGGCCACAGAGTTCGTGGGCTATGACCGCGACACGGTAAACGGCGCGAAGGTGCTGGGTATCGTGGCCGAGGGCGAGCTGGTGGATGAGATCGTGTCCGGTATGGAGGCCATCCTGGTGCTGGACAAGACCCCCTTCTACGCCGAAATGGGCGGTCAGGTGGCCGACCACGGCGTGATCACCGGCGACGGCATGGAGTTCGTGGTCAGCGATGTGCAGAAGAACAAGGGCGGCAAGTTCATGCACTACGGCAAGTTGCTCAGCGGCAGCGTGGCCGTGGGCGACAGTGTGACGGCGTCCATCGACACCGACCGCCGCGCCGCTATCCGCCGGGCCCACAGTGCCACCCATCTGCTGGACGCGGCGCTGGTGAAGGTGCTGGGCGACCATGTACACCAGGCTGGCTCTCTGGTGGAGCCGGATCGCCTGCGCTTCGACTTCACCCACTTCGAGGGCATTACGCCCAAGCAGCTGGACGAGGTGGAGGATATGGTCAACGACGCTATTCTGTCCGGGCTGCTCATTACCACCGAAGAACTGCCCATCGCCGAGGCTAAGGCCCGGGGCGCGGTGGCTACCTTCGGCGAAAAATATGGTCAGACCGTGCGGGTGGTGACCATGGGTGACTTCTCCATGGAGCTGTGCGGCGGCACTCATCTGGACAACACCGCTAAGGCCGGCCCCTTCCGCATCAAGAGCGAGAGCAGTGTGGCTTCCGGTGTGCGCCGCATCGAGGCCACCACCGGAAAGGTCACCATGGAGGACATGCGCCGCAGCCGCGGGCTGCTGAACCGGGCGTCCCAGTTCTTCAAGTCCGCGCCGGAGACGCTGCTGGAGCGTCTGGAGCAGCAGGCCAGCGAGATGAAGGCTCTGCGGCAGGCGCTGGAGAAATTCAAGAGCGAGGCGTCTATGGGCGAGGCCAAGCAGATTCTGGCCTCCGCCAAGACCGTGGACGGGCTGCACGTCATCACCGGCACCCGTCAGGGTCTGGACGCAAATGCCCTGCGGCTGATGGGCGACTTCCTGCGGGACAAGGATCCCAGCGTGGTGGGCGTGCTGGCCAGCATCGTGGGCGAGAAGGTCACGTTCCTGGCGGTGTGCGGCAAGGAGGCCGTGGCGCGGGGCGTGAAGGCTGGCGATCTGGTTAAAACCGTGTCCGCCGTGTGCGGCGGCAAGGGCGGCGGAAAGCCGGACAGCGCTATGGGCGGCGGCACCGAGCTGCTGAAGGTGGACGACGCGCTGGCGGCCGTGGACGATTTCGTGGCGGAAAAGTTGAAATAATGCGCTGTATTATGAAAAAATAAGTCCCAATTCGACTTTGCGTTCCAAACGGCTCCAAAGCCTTGCATCTTCAAGGGCTCAAGAGCGCGCAGGAACACAAAAGGGAATTGGGAGAAAAATAACAACAAAAACATATGCGAAAGGAGATGCGACCATGAAGAACGATTGCCTGTTCTGCGCCATTATTGACGGGGAGATCCCCAGCAAAAAGGTGTATGAGGACGAACAATGCTATGCCTTTTATGATATCGAGCCGCAGGCACCGGTACACTTTTTGGTGGTGCCCAAGGCACATATCTGCTGCGCCAATGCCATCACGGCGGACAACAGCGGTGTGGTGGCCCATTGCTTCGAGGTCATCGCCAAGATCTGCAGGGAGCTGGGCGTGGAGAGCTACCGAATCGTCAACAACTGCGGCGATCAGGCGGGACAGACCGTGAAGCACCTGCACTTCCATGTGCTGGCGGGGCGGGATATGACCTGGCCTCCGGGCTAAAGGAGAACAGAAAAAGGGTCGGCGGGAGCCGGCCCTTTTTTCTGTGCGGCGGTGCGGGGCGGGACGGGGGCGTTTTACGCCGCTGCGCGGCTACACCTTATCCGCCCCCTGTGGGGGCACCTGTCTCCCTGCGGGTCGGTCGGTTCGCGGATCTGACAGGCCACCGGCCTGTCATTCAACACCGCGAACCCCAGGGGGAAGGCTTAGGGGGGCGTGCCCTCAAGGGGAAGGCTGGGGGAAAATTTTGGGGGTGTTGCCCGTTTGCGGGCAACTTTTTTGCTTTCCGGGGGATGGGGTATAGACGATCTTGATAAGGGGGTACGGATATGAAGTATAGAAAGAACGGGACGGACGCGGTGTGCGGACAGTGCGACCTGTGCGGCGGAGAGCTGCGGCGGGGAGAGCGATACTACCGGATCAGCGGTGAGAACGTGTGCAGGGGCTGCCTGGCGGATTTCGCGGCGCAGATACTGGCGGCGTATGAGGTGGTCGGAGGTGAGGCGGATGCATAAGACGGCGGCACCCTGGGAGGAACTGCGGGAGAAGTACGAGGCGGGCGGATATACCTATATGCAGCTGGCGAAGGAATACGGCGTTTCGGTGCAGAGCGTGGGGCGGCACGCGCGGAAGGAGAACTGGGTCAGCGGGTGCCGGAACGAGAGACGGCGCAGGGCGGAGAGCAGGGATTGCCTGCTGGAAATGACGCGGGCGCTGATGCGGGGCGCGAAGCGGGCGGCCGAGGAGGCGGAAAAAGGTGAGGCGTGCACCAAGGAGCTGAAGGAGCTGGCGGGGATATTGCAGACGCTGGCGGGGCTGGAGAAGGAGCTGGGCGGCGGGACCGCGGCGCAGACGGTGCAGGTGCTGATGGGAGAGGGGGTACGGGAGCTGAGCGAGTAAGCACGGAGAGAAGAGAGACAAGGGGGAGAGAACATGGAGGATATATACATCGGGACGCCGAACGCAAAGCAGGACGAATTTCTGCGGTGCAAAAAGAAGTACGTCGCTTTCGGCGGGGCACGGGGCGGCGGGAAGAGCTGGGCGGTGCGGTGCAAGGCCAAGCTGCTGGCGCAGCGGTATCCGGGGATACGGATGCTGCTGGTGCGGCGGACCATGCCGGAGATCGAGGCAAACCATTTGGAGACGCTGCGGCTGGAGCTGGCGGGTACGGCCGTATACCGGGCGGAGGAGAGACGGTTCGTGTTCGGGAACGGGAGCGTATTGCAGTTCGGATACTGCGCCTGCGACCGGGACGCGGATCGCTATCAGGGCGCGGAGTACGACGTGATCTTTTTCGACGAGGCCACACAGCTGAAGGAACAGTGGATGCGGAAGCTGGCGGCGTGCGTGCGCGGCGTGAACGGATTTCCCAAGCGCATTTACTACACGTGCAACCCGGGCGGGCCGGGGCATGGGTATATCAAGCGGCTGTTTATCGACCGGCGGTATGAGCCGGGGGAGAACGGGGGCGAGTACGCGTTCATACCGGCGCGGGTGACGGACAACGGGGCGCTGCTGGCGCGGCAGCCGGAGTATATACGGCAGCTGGA
>UMLJ01054318.1_pt1 | contig 44903 bp, 33 predicted proteins | sample 1966521 | NCBI WGS metagenome assembly UMLJ01 (sample SAMEA4836199, study PRJEB28245) | human gut metagenome | biome: gut microbiome; material: fecal sample | place: Denmark | collected 2008
TGATAATGATTACGTTGTCACCACAATCTACGTGTGGAGTGAATGTTGGCTTGTACTTTCCGCGGAGCAACTTAGCAACCTTAGAGCAGAGGCGACCTACAACCTGATCTGTTGCGTCGATTACAACCCACTCTTTCTTAGCTGTTTCCTTGTTTACGGAAATAGTCTTGAAACTTAATGTGTCCATTTTAAAATTTAAATTACTACTAAAAAACGTTTTTAATCTTTTTACTCACTATTTGGATAGGTGATTCACTAACCGCAAATCCCGGCCACAGGACGTTGCTATTAACACACGCTATCCTGGGGACTCTAAGTGTATCCCCGAAATAATCGGACTGCAAAATTACACATTTTTATTTGATTATGTGTAACTTACGATTCCGAGACTTGCTTTTTTACAAATATTTAACTATATTCATGTGTTACGTAACTACTCAGCACCCCATGGCATGAGTAGTTACTACTGCACATATCCTATCAGCTGCTCAGTTCTATCCGCCAGGAAAAGAGGGATATTGATAAAAGTATCATCCTGCTTGAGATTAAGCATGGAATATCTGATGCGCAGATGGGGAGAATACTTCCTGTTATACTCTATCAAACTGCGCCCTGTAACACTTGTTCCCGACTTAACCTCCATAGGAATCACATCCAAACCACGCTGAACGATGAATTCTACTTCCGCCGTATTTCCTGATGCCCAATAATGAGAACATTTGATGCCATTAGCCACCAGACTCTGAAGAATATAGTTCTCAGCCAAAGCACCCTTGTATTCCTTAAAGATTGGATTATCACTCAAGTATGCCTCAGGACTCAACTCTGCAAGAACTCGCAACAAGCCCACATCAAGACTGTAAATCTTGAAGATGCTTAAATCTTCATAAGATTTCAATGGTACCTGCGGAGTAGAACACAAACTTACCTTGTATATCAATCCTGCATTCTGAAGCCAGGTAAGAGCATCCTCATATTCACGGGCTCTCGCACCAGGACGGACCAGCTGATAAACAAATTTTCTGTTCTCCTTAGCCAACTGTGACGGTAATGACCGCCAAACATGCGAAATTCTATTGGCAAGCAAAGGCGTGGCATGCTTCACAAAGTCCAAGGAGTAATCCTGCAGTATATTACGAAGCGTAGTTTCCACACCTTCCAAATCTTTCTCTATCATCTTCATAGCCACTGCCGGCATTCCACCAGAAATGCGATAGGCGGTAAAAGCTTGCGAGAGACGGTCGAAAAACACATCAGGAAGCGGTTCCAGACTATCTATCGACATATAATATTGATAGAGTCCGGCATCACGCTGTTCCAGAAATTCAGAAAAAGTAACGGGATACATGTTCATGTGATCCACCTTTCCCACTGGAAACGAAAATCCCTGATGCCCAAAAGCCAACCCCAGGAGCGAACCGGCACAAGCCACAGCATACTCGGGGGTCTTTTCGCAGAAATATTTCATGGCACTAATGGCTTCCGGACAATCCTGTATCTCATCAAGGATAAGCAAAGTCTTATGAGGTAAGATTGGCTCGGATGTAAGATACGACAGCTGCTCGATGATTTGCTGCGGGTTCTTGGTCTTGCGAAAGATGTCACAAACACCCTCTTCTTCATCAAGACTGAAATAAGCACAATGTTCAAAGCTGTCTTCTCCAAATTTCTTCAGCACCGATGTCTTGCCTACTTGGCGAGCTCCCAGCATCATCAATGGCTTGCGGTCTCTGCGCTCTTTCCATTGCTCCAATTCGTGAATAATCGTTCTGTTAAACATATCCCTTTATTTTTATCGAAATGGGGAAAATGTGTAATTTTACACATTTTTGATACCTTTTTTGTGTAATTCTTCACATTTTCCACACTTGAATCCATAATTATGGGGCAAAAGTACTAAAAAACAAGTAACGAAACAAACTTCCTCACGTTCTTTATATTACTTTTAACCTACTTTACCATATTCACGGAACAAAGTAACTACTCAGCACCCCATGGCATGAGTAGTTTCCCTACTGTTGCACAACAGCAAGTATAGCATTGAATTTAGAATTTCCATTCTTCATGGCTGTTTCCGCTATGGAATGTAGCTTGGCAAAATCATCGGCACCTTCATCGGTACGGAAGCATCCGCTGACTTTCTGCTTTATCTTTATCTTTCTCACCCCTCGTTCGCTGGCATTATTGTCATAAGGTACAAGTGGATTGGAGAGGAAAGTGAACAGATAGTCTTTTACCTTGAGAATGCCTTTCTTGAATCTCTCAAACTCATCATCGAGGTGTGACAGACTTTCTCCCAAGAGATTCTTCATCTTGGTCTTCAGTACCTTTATCTTTCTCTGCGTGATAGTGTTGTTTCGCCTAAGGTCGATGGCGTGCGCTAACAGATGGATAAACCTTCGAGACCTGTCCTGCTTTGCATCTAGCTCGTTAAGATATTCGGCATTTCTTAACAGGTGAGCCAGACAGACTTGATGATCCTTGACATTCATCTTGAAATAAGTTTGTTTTCTGTCGGTCACAAGCGTTGAATGGGGCAGACCGTTAGGAAACTTGGAATCTACGGCCTCCTGACCTCTCGACTTCAACTGATATACATAGGTAAGAGCATCTGTTTGGAATATCCAGTTCCAGTGCAACTGCTTTCCCACAGCTGCACCGGTCTCGTCTGCTCCAACAACTGGAGCGCATTCGATTCTCTTCCGTATCTCCTCGTATGCATTGTTGGACTTGACACTGTTTCCCTTGAGTATGTTCTGTATGGTTCCCTCGCTCATCCTTCGCCCACACAGGTCAGATATGAGTTCTGCTATTCTCTTGAACGGGATACACTGCACAACGTTCAGATAGCTGACAAGCGCACGAATGTTGTCACCGTATTTGATGCGGCAGTTGGGTGCGTCGCAGTTGTTCACGCAACCACACTGGCAGACCTTCTCGTAATACTGTTCCTCGGTAGTCTCCACGACAAACTTAATGTCTATGATTTGCGTCTTGCGGATTTTTCTGTACTCAATGCCATCCAATGGGCGACCGCAGCATTTGCAGTAGGCTGGCTCATGCTTTATGATTCTGTCTGGCGTACTAACAGACTGCAAAGTGCTTCCCTTGTGTCCAGGCTGTCCACCACTTGGTTTTCCACTCGGCTTACGCAATGACTTCGTCCTGCGAAGTTCACGTGCGGCAATGCTCTCCTGGGATGGAGGGACACTGCTGTTGCTGCAATTCTTCTCTGGCTTTCCCGATGAACCTACAGAATCGTCCTTTTCATCATTCTCGTCCTCAAGTTCCTTGATGCGAGTCTTGGCATCGGCAAGATCAGGCTTGGTGGAAGTAAGTTCCAACTTCAGTTTATGTATTTTCTTGTCTTTTTGACATACGATACGATTGAGACGTCCAATCTCCTCTGTTTTCTCGGAGTCGGACACCGCACCCATATTGTCATGAGTTGTTACGTTAATACTGTGAGTCAACGTGTATTATTAATAAAGCATAAAGTGGTCAACTTTTTTTTATAGTTTCTATCAGAATAATGCAATAGGCTTCAACTGCTTACGAAGCTGCTTTCATTGCTCTACGAAATAGGCTTCATTGACTATCGAAGCCGCTTTCATATTTCGAGGCTTTTCTATTCAAGTTTATGCTTTAGTAACGACAAGTTTTCAATAGGGGTGCTGAGTAGTTACGATAGCCCGTGAAAGGGCTATCGATCTACAACATGCTTTATTCCTCATCCAGATATATCGCTATTTTAAAGACTCCATCCTTTCTGTTTTCAAAGATATCATAGGCTTCTTCGATTTTTGAAAGAGGGAAACGCTGGGTGATGAGAGGAGAGTGATCTGCTGCGATCAGTCGCTTTTTTATGATTAATCCATTTAATTTGATCTGAATAGAATATCCTTCAGATTTTACTTCTAAGGAAAAAAGTGAATCCCAGGATCACCGCAAAGAAAAACGGTGTCCTGGGATTCTAATTTATCATTCGTTATCCCAAGCTTCCCAAGCATTGGTACTGATACGTGATACTTTTTCATCGTCGGTATCACTATAGTTCCAGCCATCAAAGCCCTTAGCTTCTGATTCCTCTGGTGTTGTTGTACCAGAAATTTGAACCATAAGGTTCTCGCCCTTACCACGAATGATTTCAGTGGTTGGCTTTATATATGATTTTTTCATAAGTATATTCTTGTTGTTTAATTTTATTTGTTGATCTTGTTGATTCATTGTATTACTTGATTACGACCTTCTTGCCATTACAGATATAAATTCCCTTAGTAGGGTGTTCAACCTTCATACCATTGAGATTGTAATATACTGCATACTCAGTATTTTTGTTCATGTTGACATCTACGATAGGTGCATCAATATCAGTAGTCTCATTCTCCTCATCGTCAAGTAACACAATGTTGAGTTCCTTGGCAGCAGAGCTTGAAGAGTAAGGGTGATTATTCAAATTCAAATATGCCTTATTAGCAGGAACATAACCATCCTGTATATAACGGGCAAATTTACTATTCTTCATTCCATAAGATTGCTTTTGAAGTACAACTGACACATAGGTTGGATATAGACAAGGAACAAGCCAGTTGTTTTCACCATTCTCTCCGATGACATCTTTTTTTGTAACTTGCTTTGTACCTGTGGAATAATCGCTTTCACCTATGCGATACCAGTTACCGTCTTTAATGTATTTTGGATCATTCTCATCTTGATACATCATAGCAGTAACACCTACATACTTATCGTTGTTTGCGCCGATTCTTGAAGGAACATAGCGCTGCAAAGATCGTCCTGGCACTTCATTAGCCTTACTATATTTATTGATTGCATACACAGCAAAATTTGAATTTCTGCAGTCGATATCAAAGTCGTGGCACATAGTGAATTTCTTCTGCTTCACTTGATATTCTTTTGGGAATGGAATCTTGTAAGTATAATTCGCAGTCGTATAAGGATTGATATAGCTTTTTGCTGCTAAATATTTACTTTCAGATGTTTTTTTGAAATATACATTTACACCATTATGACCTTCAGTGCCATGAATAAAACATGTACCATTTTCCTGATCAATAATAGTTGGTGGAGTACTTGGCATGAAATATACATCTTTGCAAGATGAACATCCAACAAGTGGTTCATTACCTATTGTAGTTACTTTTGCAGGTATTGTCAATGATGTCAAATTCTGTGCGTAAGCGAATGCAGCTTCGCCAATTTTGGTTAATGTAGATGGCAAAATGATTTTTTCAAAGTTTTGATTATACGCAAATGCCCATTGTTCAATTCCTGTTATTCCTGGGATTTCATTTTCAATAATCACACCCTTTGTCGTATAGCCACCACCAATGGTGTTGATACCATAGTTTTCCGCGCAATGTATTATGGTCTTTGTTTCCTTGTCATAAAGAAGATAGTAATTTGAATTAGTACCATATCGATCATTATTTTTTACGATAATTTGATTTAATTTTAGATTACCTTGACAGCTTCCACAATAATCACCAGTACCACCTCTTATAGTTTTATCAAGCCATGTTATCTTTTGTGTAGTTGCTGGTATGTATATTCTCTCTAGAATATGATTGTCAATAAATGCACCACTTCCGATTTCTTCTATTCCAAATGTCAAATTTGCTATTTTAAATTTGTTGCCAGCAAACGAATACGGTTCAATTTTTTTTATCAGAGTTCTTGCGCTATTACTTGGCTTATAAAAAGAAAGTGTTTTGTCAATATTACAGAAAGCAAACGCTCCTTCACCGATAGTCTCCAGAACGCTAAATTCATTAATGTTGAATTGTTCACCATTGAAATTATTAGTGGATTTTTTGGATAATGTAGGAGCAAAAGCATATTTACCAATTGATTTTAATGATGTTGCCTGGTCTTTAAAATACCATTTAGCTAACTTTGTGCCATTAAAAGCATAGTCTCCAATTGTTTCTACACTGTTTTTATCAAAAGATAAATGCTCTAAATTAGTACATCCTCTAAATATACCTTCTGGCAAATGCAATTTTGGAGCAGTTGTTGATGTCCCTTCAAACCCAACATAAGGTAAATCTGTAAATGCAAAACAATATTTACCAAACGTCAAATAGGCTCCACCTTCACTTGTAAGTTTTGGAAGCGCCATAAGATATAACTTACTACCATAAAAGGCATAATCTTTGATGTTGATTAAAAAAGTATTACTTGATCCTTCAGACCAATTGCGAGTTGGTAATATTAAATTAGCAATTTTACTTGCAAAAAATGCATAGCTTCCAATATCCATAGTAGCAGGTCCTTCTGTGAATTCAGAGTTACCTAGTGTAAATGGTTGAGATATAGTCGCATCAGTAAATGCATACTCTTTGATTGCCGAAACCTGATTATCTATAGTAAGATTATAAAAATCTGCATTGTAAAATGCGCCTTTTGATATAACAGTATAGCCATTATTATTTCGAATTCTTACATCTTTTATAGTTAACAATTTTAATGTGACATCATCAAAAGCAAATGGTGCAATTTGTCTGGCATATACTGTATATTCACTTCTATTTTGCATATCATCTGGATAGCATACAACCTGAAAAGGAACTTCGTATCTACCATCACCAGAAGAGACAAACTCATACAGAACTCCAGCCTCGTCAGCTTGATACTTATTATTATGGATAGTTGATGCATTTTCAAAGTTTTGCAATGCAGAAAAACCAGAAAAAGCATTATCATCTACGCTTTCCAAACTTGCAGGTACAATGAACTTGGTCAATTTGCAACCCACAAAAGCATAAGGACCAATATGCTTGATTCCTGTAAAAATCACAGCTGAAGGATCAGATTGACCTGGAGGACAGCAATATAAAGTGGTTTTGTCCTTAGACAAAAGCAACTGATTATGCCATTCTGTAAAGTAAGGATTATTGCTATCTACATAAAAATAGCGCAAGTTTGGTAATTGCTTTACTAAACTTGTATGATCACCCTCATAACATAATTTAAATTTATCAGAATGATTTTTTACATCGACAGAAAACTTACCAGGAGTAAAGGTTTTAAGCGTAGCTGGAATTGAAATAGTAGTTACTTTAGTACATTCCTCTATTTCTTCATTCTTTAAAAAGTCACCTACCTTTGAGTGCAAGTAAAATTCTGTCACAGTATATTTAATTCCTTCAAATGTGACGGATGAAGGAATAGTAATTTTTTCAGGATCGTTCAGTTGTGATGGGAAAAACTTTGCAACTGTTGCTGTTTGGTCAAGATGTAATACATAGCGAATACCATCTTTAGTGGTATATTTGTCAGTAGATACATCTGCCCACGCTAAATTACCCCCCATAATAGGTAAGAAGCAACAGTAAGAATGAAAGTAATCTTTTAATTTTCATACAATTTTTCTTTGCGTCTCTCACTCCCTAAAGAGGCTCGTTGATATTCATTTCACAGAATATGGGAGTAACAACATCTTTTACTTTTACTACTTACTAAGGAGTGGTTAAGGCCTAGTTTCACTTCTGTAAGCACAGTAAATAGTTTTTGTTGATATTCATCTTTACTAAGTTGATGTCATGTTTTGATGGGTGCAAAAGTATGAAGAATTTTCAAATCATTCTTATTTTTATCTTCTTTTTTGATGTATAAAATGTTAAGGTGTTAACAAATACTGTGGTATTTAAACCAAAAAGCAACATTTTCAGACGCTTAATCGCCACTTTTTAGGTTTAATAAATGAGTTTTAGTGATAAAGTGTTAAATAACAACCATAAACATTATTGCAGATTTTTATCATAATTATGCAAGAAACACAAAGTAAAAAGCAATGAATATGTATTATTTTGACTTTAACGAATCGCATTAAACTGCAAAAATGGGAAGAAGAGTCCTTGATGAAGAACCTCTTCTTCCCATTCATTATTTTCCATTTATTATTTCGCATCCGGATATATCGCTATTTTAATGACTCCATCCTTTCTGTTTTCAAAGATATCGTAGGCTTCTTCGATTTTTGAAAGAGGGAAACGGTGGGTGATGAGAGGAGTGGTGTCTATCCTGCCCTGAGATATCAGATGCAGGATTTCCTCGCAGTCGCAACCATCTACACCGCCAGTCTTGAAGATGAGATTTTTACCATACATATCTGGGAGAGGTAAGAGCTGAGGTTTATCGTACATCGCCACAATGGTAACTATCGCATTAGGACGGGCACATTGCCATGCCAACTGGAAAGTATCAGGACCGCCTGCTACCTCCATCACCACATCCGCACCACCGTGCAAACTCTGTTCCTTGACAAAAGCCTCGCAATCCTCTGGTTCTACCACCAAAACCTGCGGATAATGCTCCTTGATAAAAGCTCTTCTGGCTTCTGACTTCTCGCAAACGATGATTTTCTGCGGATTTTTCAACAACGTGCAAAGCAAACAGCACACTCCCGTAGGTCCTGCTCCGATAATCAAAACTGTATCTTCTTCCTTGATTTCAGAAATCCTTGTTGCCCAGAAACCTGTGGCAAGGATATCACCAACAAAGAGTGCCTGCTCATCACTTAATATCCATGTTGGCAGTAGAAGCATTCCCCACAGTATGTTTCCACATTCACAGTTACTCTATCGCCCGGTTTCACATGAGTTACTTTCTCCCCTACTTCATCTACGACACCCACCATTTCATGTCCCACAGTAATTCCGGGAACGGCACGAGGAACAGAACCATGCTTGATATGCAGATCGCTGGTACAGATACTGCTCATGGTTACTCTCACGATGGCATCGTGTTCATCTATCAGGATAGGTTTCTCCTTTTCGGTGAAGCCAAATACACCTTGTTTAATATAAGTAAATGCTTTCATTATGTAACTACTCAGCACCTCTATAGAAGTAACTACTCAGCACCCCATAGCATGAGTAGTTACTGTGTTTCTGTAGCAATATTTAAATTTTCGTTTTCTACCCCACACCACACGAAATCCGTGTAATTCACTATATTTCATATTGTTACAAGCATGAGGTGTGGGAATGGACACCACACGCCTACCTCACTCCACCACACGCCCATCTTTTCTGGGTTCAGAGTGTGGTAGAGTGAGGTGTGAGTGAGGTAGGATAACGCACACCACACAGTATATAAGTAATTAATATCCAATAAGATATGCTATCTACCGTGAGGTGTGAGGTAGAAAAAAAGAAGCTAGGCATCTAGCAATATACACTTAGGGAGATAGACTTGACTATCCCCCTAAGACAAGCAGACTGTCTGACTAGAACAGTCTGACTGCACAGCTAAGACAGTCAGACTGCAAGCCTAGGACAGTATTCTATCGTATAAAGAGCAGCTCACGATACTTTGGCAAAGTCCAAAGTTCATCGGCTACGAGCAACTCCAACTTATCTATCTGATAACGGATTTCCTCCATCTTAGGAGCTACGGTGTCGTGATAAGCGATTGCCTTCTCACGCTCATTCTCTATCTTGTTGGCTACCTTGCGAGCATTGACCAATGCCTCTACGCCACGCTCGATAGTCTCGGTGCGCTCAGCAATCTCACGGATAATCTTCACGTTGCGGGCAGTCAACTTCTTGCCTTCCTCGCCTCCGAAGATATTGATCATGCCTTCCACATTCTTCGCCAAACGACTCTGATAGTGAGTAGCAACAGGGATGATGTGGTTCATGCTCAAGTCGCCCATCACACGAGCCTCTATCTGAATCTTCTTGGTATAAGTCTCCCACTTCACTTCATTACGAGCCTTCAACTCGCTCTCGCTCATCACGTTGGTCTTGGCAAACATCTCGATGCTCTCCTTGTCAAGATAGCGATCGAAGACCACTGGGCAAGAAGCCTCACAGTCCAAGCCACGCTTAGCAGCCTCTTCCTTCCACTCATCACTATAGCCATTGCCATCGAAGCGGATAGGCTTGCAAGCCTTGATGTCCTCGCGTACAATATCTATAATAGCGGAAGTCTGATCCTCACCCTTGGCTATCAAGGCATCCACACGAGCCTTGAAGTTCTCAAGAGCCTCAGCCACAGCGGCATTGAGCACGATAAGAGAAGAAGCACAGTTAGCCTCACTACCTACCGCACGGAACTCAAAGCGGTTGCCGGTGAAGGCAAATGGAGAGGTACGGTTGCGGTCGGTATTATCAATCATCAACTCAGGAATCTCAGGGATGTCGAGTTCCATGCCCTTCTTGCCAGCAAGAGCGAAGAGTTCATCCTTGTCAGCCTTCTCGATATGGTCTAGGAGATCGGTGAGTTGCTTACCCAAGAAAGAGGAGATGATGGCAGGAGGTGCCTCATTGGCTCCCAAACGATGGGCATTGGTAGCACTCATGATAGATGCCTTCAACAAGCCATTGTGCTTATACACACCCATCAAAGTCTCTACGATGAAGACTACGAAACGGAGATTGTCCTCTGGAGTCTTGCCTGCCGCATGGAGCAATACGCCAGTATCGGTGCAAAGACTCCAGTTGTTGTGCTTACCCGAACCATTCACGCCTGCAAATGGTTTCTCGTGCAACAAGACACGGAAACCATGCTTGTGAGCCACACGCTTCATCAAGCTCATCAAGAGCATGTTGTGATCGACAGCCAAGTTGCACTCCTCGTAGATAGGAGCCAACTCAAACTGGTTAGGAGCCACCTCGTTATGACGGGTCTTGCAAGGAATGCCCAATTCGAGAGCCTGGATTTCCAAGTCCTTCATAAAGGCTTGCACACGCTCTGGGATGGTACCGAAGTAATGGTCGTCCATCTGCTGGTTCTTGGCGGAATCATGTCCCATGAGGGTACGTCCCGTCAACATCAAGTCTGGGCGTGCCGAGTAGAGACTCTCATCCACGAGGAAGTACTCCTGTTCCCAACCGAGGTTGGTCTGCACCTTCTTCACCTGTGGATAGAAGTAGTGGCATACCTCAGTGGCTGCCTCGCTCAAGGTATGGAGCGAACGAAGCAGAGGAGCCTTGTAGTCCAAAGCCTCTCCCGTATAAGAAATAAATATGGTAGGAATACAGAGTGTATCGTCGATGATGAACACAGGGGATGTAGGATCCCAAGCAGAATAGCCACGAGCCTCAAAGGTGTTGCGAATACCACCGTTAGGGAATGAGCTGGCATCAGGTTCCTGCTGGACGAGCAACTTGCCAGAGAACTCCTCAATCATACCGCCCTTTCCATCATGCTCCACGAAGGCATCATGCTTCTCGGCAGTGCCTTCTGTCAATGGCTGGAACCAGTGAGTATAGTGGGTGACACCATTCTCCTCTGCCCAAAGCTTCATGCCCGCAGCCACGGCATCAGCGATGGAACGATCCAGACGCGTACCATTGTCTATCACATCGACGAGTTTCTCGTACACATCGGATGGAAGATACTTGTACATCTTCTGACGGTTGAATACATACTTGGCGAAGTACTCGGAAGGACGAACCTTGGGAGTTTCCACCTCTACAGGTCTTTTCTTAAAGGCCTCGGCTACAACCTCAAATCTCAAATTAGCCATTCTTTTATTGTGTTTTATAAGTTTGCGAGTGCAAAGTTAGTAATTTATTAGCAAAATGCTATAACTTTACAGATTTTTTATGCAAAAAAGAGGTAAAAAAGAGAAAGTCTTGACACTTTTGCTAGGATTACCCTCCACAACAAAGAACTGAAAGCGAAAAGGCTACCCGACACAGAGGGCTTAAAAGGCAAAAGTTCCGACCAACGGCAAATGGTCGCTATAACCTCCCAAGTACCTAGGTCCGAGATAGGTACGGAAAGGCTTTTTACCGCCATACTTTTCATCCTCTTGCAACAAGAAAGGAAGGTCGCCTATTTCACATCCTTTCATTTGCCGATAAAGAGAATGGCTGCACAACATCTGGTCGAGGCTATTCCATTCCCCATGATAGCGGTAAGTTCCCTTTGCCCCATTCCTTCCCTTGGCACTCTTACTTATATTAATAAGGTGATGCTGCTCCAGTTGTTTCAAGGCAGGCGAGTCGTGATAATCATTGAAATCGCCTGCTATGAGAATTTTGGCAGAAGCATTCAGTGCATAGAGAGAATCCACGGCTTGCCCCAACTGGCTTGCCACCTGCAAACGATAGGGACGGGAAGCCTCCTCGCCACCTCGCCTACTAGGAGCATGGACCACAAAGACATGGAGCGTGTCGTCACTGATGAGCACTCCCTTAGCATAGAGGATGTCACGGGTAGGACGCATGTCTGGCAACCGCTTCACACGGATGGAATGATGGTTCAATAGTCGAAAAGACATCGGTTGATACATCAATGCCACATCGATGCCTCGTTCATCAGGCGAAGAGGTCATCACATACTCATATCCTGCCTTTCTCAACAGCGAGCGTTTGGTAAGGGCTATCATCGCAGAGTCGTTCTCCACCTCGCAAAGGGCTATCATATCAGGCAGACGCCAGTCTATACCTTTATTATATATAGGCATGCCTTGTTCTGCTCGTTGCTCATTTTGTAGGCTTTCGCTCTGCAAATCATCACCTCGCGGATTCAATTCTCCCAAAGCAATGATTTCCTGCGACAGATGATTGACTTTCTTCCAATATCGGGTACGAGTCCAATGGTAACTTCCATCGGGCAGAAACTCCATATCATTCTTAAGCGAGTCATGGACGGTATCAAAGAGGTTTTCACAGTTCAACTCTACGAACGTGAAAAAGGAAGACAACAAAAGGGAGAGAAATATCATACAAAAGATTAAAAAGTAAATAAACGACTAGTATATACCTTCATTTCAATAGGAGAAAACTCGTTTTTCTGCATTATCTCCATCAGAGAACGCAGATTTTCTTTATTTTCTCTTTGCCAAGTCAGATTTTTCCACTATCTTTGCAAACGGATTGTGGGAATCTTGCCATCTTTCCCCATTCCAGCATCCCAAAGGGTTCCATAGTTTAATGGATAGAACGGAGGTTTCCTAAACCTTTGATCCGAGTTCGATTCTCGGTGGAATCACTTGTCGATGGACTCAGCAATCATAAGCATATTGAGCTTTAAGCTGATATAATAAAAAAGGTCGCTTCCTTAACGGAGCGACCTTTTTTATTATATCTGAATCATTTACTTGTTAGCTACGACCTCTGCCTCTACAGCTGGCTCTTCCTTAATCTTACGACCGAGAACGATGTAAGCGATAGGAGAAGCGATGAAGATAGAAGACAAGGTACCGAATACTACACCGAGAATCATTGCGAATGAGAAGCTGCGGATGCTGTCACCACCGAGGATGAAGATACAGAGCAACACGAGCAATGTTGTGGTAGATGTATTGATGGTACGTGCCAATGTCTCATTGATAGAAGCATTGAAGATCTGCTGTACATCACCCTTTGGATGCAAGTGGAGGTTCTCACGGATACGGTCGAACACAACCACCTTATCGTTGATAGAGTAACCTACCACGGTCAGGATAGCACCGATGAAGGTCTGGTCGATCTCCAATGAGAATGGTACCAAGCCCCACAAGAGTGAGTAGAATCCGATAACGGTCAAGGCATCGAATGCCAAAGCTACTGTAGAACCTACAGAGAAGGCTACGTTGCGGAAACGGATCAAGATGTACAAGAAGATGGCAATCAAAGCGAAGATGACGCTATAGATAGCACCCATTGTGATGTCCTTAGCTACAGAAGGACCTACCTTTGTACTACTGATGATAGAACCACCCTGACGGATGTCTGGGTTCTTGAATGCCTCAACATTCTTCTGAGATACCAAACCTGACTTCTTCAATGAGTTGTAGAGGATTGTCTCTGCCTCATCATCTACAGTAGGGCTGTTGCTCTCAATCATATAGTTGGTAGATACACGGATCGTCTTACCGTCTGTACCGATGGCAATGGCACTTGTGTTAGCCTTTGTTCCATCTGCATTCACGAATGCGTCACCGAGGATAGCACGAATCTGCTCTGGCTCAACTGGGTTCTCGAATGCCACAACATAGTTGCGACCACCAGTGAAGTCGATACTCTTGCTCAAGCCACGTACCAAGAAGCTACCTACGAATACTACAGCAGCAATGATAGCTACAGTGAAGGTGGTCTTGTACATTGACATGAACTTGTACTTCTTACCCTGCATCAAGTTGCGAGAGAAAGCGGTAACAAACTTAGTGTTCATCCAACGATCCTTAGCCAACTGATGGTCGAATACCAAACGAGTCAAGAACACAGCTGTGAAGAATGAAACGATGATACCGATAATCCAAGTAGTAGCGAAACCACGGATAGGACCTGTACCTGTTACCAACAAGATAACACCAGTAATCAAAGATGTCAAGTTGGAGTCGAAGATAGCAGAGAAAGCGTTGCCATAACCAGCAGCTACAGCCTGCTTCATACCCTTGCCACCGCGAAGCTCCTCCTTGATACGCTCAAAGATAAGCACGTTGGCATCGACGGCAGTACCCAGAGACAAGACGATACCGGCGAGACCTGGCAATGTCAAGGCTGCCTGGAACGACGTCAAGATACCCAAGGTAAAGAACACGTTGACAATCAAGGCGAGGTTAGCCATCATACCTGCTGTCACATTATACATGATAACCATGTAAATCATCAACAAGATGAAAGCGACAACGAATGAGATGATACCCATCTGGATAGACTGAGCACCGAGTGTAGGACCTACAACCTCCTCCTGAACGATACGAGCAGGAGCTGGCATACGACCAGACTTCAAGGTGTTGGCCAAATCCTTGGTATCCTCAATAGTGAAGTTACCAGTAATCTGAGAGCTACCACCAGCAATCTCACCACTTACGCGTGGTGCAGAATAAACAACTCCATCCAAAACGATAGCGATAGCCTTGCCCGCGTTGGCCTTAGTCATCTGAGCCCACTTACGAGCACCTTCTGTATTCATCTTCATACTTACGCAAGGAGCACCTGTATTTGGATCGAATTCATCCTTGGCATCAGTGATGACATCACCCTCCAATGGAGCACGACCTGTGGTGGTTGTCACCTTCAAGGCGTGAAGCTCATAGATATTCTTTACATTCAAATGGTCTGCTGGCTTAGCACTCCAAAGCAACTTCAAGTCAGATGGCAAAACCTGCTTAGCTACTGCAGAGTAAATCAACTTGTTGATGGCAGCTGTATCACGAACGCTAGCATAACCTACTGTGCTCAAGCTCTGACCACCAGTCAACTGCAAACGAGCCAACAATGGGTGAGCCTTGATAGCAGCGGCGTTCTGAGCCTCGGCACTCACCTTGGCACCAGCATCATCGCTCTTCTTGAGGTTCAACTTAGGAGCAGCCTTAGCAGGCTCAGCCTTTGCGACTTCATTCTTGGCAGAATCAGCAGCTACAGTATCCTTAGCCTCATTGTCACCATTGGCAAGACGAGTGTCAAGCTGCTGGAGATAAGGAGCGATCTCCTCTGAGTTATATGTCTCCCAGAATTCAAGGTTGGCACTACCCTGGAGCATCTTACGCATACGCTCAGGCTGGCTGATACCTGGCATTTCTACCATGATACGACCCTGCTGACCTTCCAACTTCTGGATGTTAGGCTGTACGACACCAAACTTATCGATACGAGTGCGGACAACATTGAAAGAGTTGTCGATAGCATCCTGTACTGAAGAGCGGATAGCCTTCTCTACCTCTGAGTCGGTGCTCTGAGGAGAAACCTTGCCCTGCAACTGCTGGGTTGCGAAGATTTCAGCGAGTTTATGACCAGGTGCGCTCTTGTGATAAGCGTTAATGAAAAGTGAAACGAAGTCACCACCGTTAGCTTCCTCTTGAGCTCTAGCTTCCTTCATGGCATTGGTGAAACCTGCGTCGGTCTTGTGATCGGCGAGATTCTCAATTACATCAGGTACAGAAATCTCAAGAATTACATTCATACCGCCCTTAAGGTCAAGTCCAAGACCAATCTGAGTTTCCAAGCAGTTCTGATAAGAGTAAACACCCAGGTACTTCACAGAATCCTTGTAGTCCTGCTGAGCAATAGGGTCTTTGATCTTTGCAGCCTCACTGTCATAGTAGCTAGTAGCAACAGAGAATGACAGGTAGAAGATGCTTGCAAGCGTCAATAAGACGGCAACACAAATTACAATTCCTTTGTTTTGCATTTCTATTATTGTTATTAATTATTTATTTTTCTTTGCTTTAATTTCTTTATTATCAACATAATGACGTGCAAAAATAAGCATTTTTTTTCTTTTATAAGAATAAATTGCCCCTTTTTTGTCATTTCGACCGCTTTTTTAGGTAACAAATGATAGGATAATGGTCGGAAGACGTGATTTTTCGGTCTATTTTGCACTCATAAGGTTTCCAGTCGTCCGAACACATGATGTTATCTATTCTGACAAAAAAGCCTGCGTGATGATAGCTGATTCCCGGTCCATTTCCACTTGACACATAGCAGTCGGTCAGCCCCTGGGCTATCGTGTGATGGGCGTATGAAATCGGTCCATCATTAAAATCTCCACAGAGTATCGTGCTCATTCCCTGATGTTGTCGTATGTACTCCGCTACAGCCTCTGCCTGGGCAGCTCGCTTGCGAGTGGATTCCGCCAGTTTCACCACCAAGGTCTTGGAGGTTTGTTCCGCCGTGTCAGTCTCTAACTTTCCCTTGATGAGACTCTTAAACTTGGCACGTTCCTCCAAGGTCAAGCCTGTTGTTTCCAAGTGATTGTTGACCACGAGCACCTTTTCTTCTCCGATTTTCAACTGGTAAGCGGCACTCAGATTCCCCACCGACTTGTAAGGAATGAGTTCGGACGACAAGATGGGGTATTTACTCAACAGAGCTACCGCCTCACCTCCAGAAGGATGTGAAGTCATCTCCATATAGGGATAAAGTGGGCGAAGTATCGTGTCTATTTGCTGAGCTATATCACCATAGGCGGCTGCTTCTTGCAAACAGACAATGTCGGCATTCTGTTCCTTGATGTATCTGACGACGGGGTTGATGCCATCCTCGGCTTTCTCATTCTGGGCATAAGCCCAAGTATTGAAAGACAGTACCTTGATGGCACCCTTGGGAGCCTCCCTGCTGATGTTGATAGGGAAATAGGTTCGCACGGGCGCATAGCATACGAGGAACCCAACAAAAGGAATCAAGGCATAACGTACCTTAAATATCAACCAAAAGAACAAGAAACACAGGTTGATGAAAAGAAAGACGGGAAACAACAAGCCCACGTTGGACAAAGAGGGAAAATCCTCCGGACGCAAACGGTCGGAATAGCCCACCAGCAACATAACCAGAATAGAAGCGACGTTCGCTCCCGCTATCATTCGTACAGTAAACTGTTGTAACTGTCTAATCATCTTTCTATTTTATACACTTATCCTACGGCGCTCTCTTCGACCTAGCAATCCTTACTTGCTCTGGTCGAAGAGCGTCTGTTTCTCCTCTTTTGTCAAACTATCATATCCACTCTTGCGTATCTTGTCCAAGATACGGTCCACTTCTTCTTGCGAAGCACGCTTACGGGCATTATAATTCCAATCGCTCTGATGGCTTTGATAAGAATCACGATTACTCTGATAAGAGTTGTTTCTCGTATAATCAAAGCCACCACGCTTAGCCTTGCCACCCAAGATGTCACGCAACTTGTCGAAGGCATCCTTGGCGCCGCTATTGCCATAGCCATTCGCCTGCTTACGCCAATAACGAATCATGAAGAAGCCGAAGACCATACCGCCCAAGTGAGCCACGTGAGCCACGCCATCACCACTGGTCATCATAGCAGAGAACAACTCGATGGCAGCATAACCTATCACGAAATATTTCGCCTTGATAGGCACAGGCAAAGGAAAGATGAAGATACGCTCCTCTGGAAAAATCATACCAAAGGCAAGCAAGATACCATAGATGGCACCTGAGGCGCCTACGGTAGTCCACGCATTAAGAACAGCAGAACTATTGCGAGCCACCGTCCAAATGTCCCCAATGCCAAAAGCTGGAATCTGATCGGAAGCCATCAGATAGAACTGTACGAACTGAGCCAACTCCTGGAAAAGTCCTGCTCCTACACCACATGCAATGTAATAAAAAAGGAATTTCTTAGCACCCCATACTCTTTCGACTACACATCCAAACATCCAAAGGGCGAACATATTGAAAAGAATATGCTCAAAACCACCATGCATAAACATATAGGTAATCAACTGGAAAACTTGGAAGTCGGAAGCCATGAAGAAGTGAAGTCCCAACAGTTCGTTGAGCACGTATCCACCGGAGGCATCCTTACCCAAAACAAAGGTAAGCAAGAAAGCCACCACGTTCACTATCAGCAAGTTCTTTGTAACTATAGGTATATTGCGCATCTTTACTATCTATTTAAACATTTCATCAATGTGGGTTATTACTACATTTTGGCGGCAAAATTACTAAAAATATCCGTGATAATGCCATAAATTAGGCATAATACACTTAAAATTCAATAAAATCAGCATTTTTCTTCTTTTTTTGTTGCATTTTCAAAAGGAATATTCTATATTTGTAAGCAAATTTGGCTAATAGACAATTATATTAATCATTTAATAAAGTAAAATTATGAACAAGACAGAATTGATCGAGAAGATTGCAGCTGGTGCTGGTATCACAAAGGCACAGGCTAAGGCTGCCCTTGACGCAACTACAAGTGCTCTCAAAGACGCTCTCGTTGCAGGTGACAAAATCCAGTTGGTAGGCTTCGGTACTTTCAGTGTTAACGAGCGTCCTGCTCGCGAGGGTATCAACCCAGCTACTAAGGAGAAGATCCAGATTGCTGCTAAGAAGGTAGCTAAGTTTAAGGCTGGTGCTGAGCTTGCTGATGCAATCAACGCTTAATTTGTAAAGAATTATTCGAGACGACAAAGGGCAGTCCTAATGGGCTGCCCTATATCTTTATCAATACGTCTGTCAAAAGTTTGGCAGACGTATTTTTTATGTTTTATTACTTAGGTTGCTTACCGATGTAAGCCAAGATGCCACCATCTACATAGAGGATATGACCATTTACTGCATTGGAAGCATCAGATGCCAAGAATACAGCTGGACCCATCAACTCCTCTGGCTCCAACCAGCGACCTGCTGGAGTCTTGGCGCAGATGAAGCTATCGAATGGATGACGGCTACCGTCAGCCTGACGCTCACGCAAAGGTGCGGTCTGTGGGGTTGCGATATAACCAGGGCCTAAGCCATTGCACTGGATGTTGTACTCACCAAACTCAGAACAGATGTTACGTGTCAACATCTTCAATCCGCCCTTAGCTGCCGCGTATGCAGATACAGTCTCACGACCCAACTCACTCATCATAGAGCAAATGTTGATAATCTTGCCATGTCCTTTCTTGATCATACCTGGGAGCACAACCTTGGAAACGATGAATGGAGCATTGAGGTCGATGTCGATGACCTGCTTGAAGTCTGCGACAGACATCTCTGTCATAGGGATACGCTTGATGATACCAGCGTTGTTGACCAAGATGTCGATTACGCCGAGTTCCTTCTCGATGTCAGCCACCATCTTCTTCACTTGCTCCTCGTCAGTTACATCACAGATATAACCCTTGGCATCAATGCCCTTAGCCTTATAGTCTGCCAATGCCTGATCCATGTGCTGCTGGCTACGGCAGTTGAAAGCAATCTTTGCACCAGCCTTGGCGTAAGCCTCAGCGATAGCAAAACCGATACCGTAAGCGGCACCCGTTACGAGGGCAACCTTACCCTCCAATGAGAATAGTTTTGAAAAGTCCATAATTCGTATTTTGTTAATTGATTGATTTGTTTCGAGCCATCTTTCGATGTATTGCTACATTTTCTTCGACTTGTTAAGGGCAAAGATACAAAATCTTTTTGATAACACCTTAATTATAATACGAAAGATGCTTTCTTTTTACTTATTTTCTCATTTTATGGACATCTTTTAGCGATTTTACCCTTTCTTACATACGCTTTTCTCCAACCATTCCAACCACAAACTACTTACAAGACTACCTTGCCGTAATACGAACATCCAATGTTTGCTCTATAATCTTTATCGCCTGCAGCAAAGAATCCGTAGTGAAGTCACCCGTTAAGTGCTTACTCATATCAGATGCGTGCAAATCCACACCGCCATTACATTCAGACAGTCGTCGCAACACTTCCGACAAGGGAGTATTGACAAAATGCAGTTGATGGGTCGCCCACGCCGCATCGTTGACATCATAGCCACTTATCACTTCCGGTTTCTTGTCTCCCGACGCAAGACGAGCTTGCTTGCCCTTGACCAACAGCACACCTTCCTGGGAATCACGTGCCGAGAAGAAAACCTTGCCACTCGTCACCATAACTTCCACTTCCCCTTGATTGCGTTCATCTACCATAAACTGAGTTCCCAAGACTCTCACATGTCCCCTTTCGCCATTCACATCAAATGGATGCTGTTCATCGTGCTTTACCTGGAAATAGGCACAGCCCTCCATCTCCACCTTTCTGCAATTATCCTCTTGATAGGAAACAGAAGAATGAGGAGACAAGGTGACCAGTGTGCCATCTGGCAAATGGCAAGCCATGATTTCTGAGCCAGAAGCATGGGTAATGGTCTTAGGTTGCAAAAGCGTATAAGCACCCACTGCCAACAATACCAATAGGGAAGCTGCCACAGCCATCCAGCGATAACGAGCCAAAAGACCGCTTCTTTCCTTTACTTTCCCTCGAGCCTTGACCTTTAGCAATGCCTTTTGGGTATCTAATTTTCCCGACTGAAAATATCGGAACACAAATTCTTGTTCTCTGTCGTTTACTTTCATGATATATACCTCCTTTTATATTTAAAATTGACCCGTGATAGACGCAAAGAGCGTACCAGAATGCTTGTATTTGTCAATGCCATTATAGCGTTTGCCCTTCGTATAATAGATGTTGTTGCGACAATACTCTATGTTATAGTTGCTCGCTATCCAACCCAAAGACAAGAAGACGTCTCCCGAACGTAAGGTCACGGAAGACTTCACACGCCAGAAGCACCACTTTCCCCCATGATTGCGAACAGTTCTTTCCGTCACATTGTGATAAAGATTGTCAGGCATGGTAGTAGGGAGGCAAAGCACAAACACATGGAAATAACAAATAATATCTTTTTCATATTTGCCCTTATCTTTTAATCATAATTACACCTTTATCCATTCCGCCAGAGAGGAATCATCTTCTTGGGGAAAAAGTGCCCTCTTCTTTCTTCGGAGGGACAACACGAACAGAGTCAACAGCAGTGTTATATCCTGCCACGACACCGAAGCCACCCCTCACATTAGAATAGGTCGGAATGACCTGCATAATACCAGCCTCTGCCCAACTATTATTTTGCGCACTGTTGATGGATGACAGATAGCGATAATATTCAGGAGTGAGCTTAGACAATTCCACGCTATACGTATACCCAAACATTTTGTCCCAACTGCTATAATAATAGAAGTCGCCACCGCTATACATGGTACTGCCAAGGGTCAAGTGCAAAGTATATTTCTTTCCATTGAGCAGATGGTCATCGAAAATATAAGCAAGACCATAGTAGCGATAATCATCATCAAAGCCCAAGTCCTCATCTATCTTCGATGCCTTGTTCAAGACGGGCTCTTTTTCTGTGTCTATCGCTTGGGCATAACTTACTTGGGACAAACTGTCAAAGTTCCATATCATATCGGGAGTATGTTCGTTTATATACTCATAAGATTCTTGGTTATATACATGGATAGGTTCTTCATAACGATAATGATGAGGATCTACACCGATAATGGCACCTTGCATATTTTTCTTTTTCACCTGCACACTGTAATAATCCTTTGAACCGCCATCATCCGAAAAGGATGCCTGCATATAGTCCAAGACGGAACCGCCATCGACCTCTTCGTACGACAATTCATCAATCCCCACTTTTACTTGCTGAGGAATATAAGTTGCAGCAGATACTGTCTGAAAACCTTCGGCAGTTACCTCCATCGTGACATTGTCTCCTGCATGCTGCTTTCCCATGGCATAGTATTGCCCAACCATCTCTTGACAAACATCTTTAACATAAGAAAATGAACCAGAGAAGGTGAATCTGCGAGCTTCTTCCAGGCTTTCTATCCTTTTTACAGGACATTCCGAACCATTCACCTTATATACAATATGGGCATCAACAGATTGGCGGCTGAGTTTTTCCCTATCTCCTTTTGCCGTTGCGACGGGTACACTCTTGGTCACTACAATCATGGTCGTATCGCCCACTGTAGGAAAGCAATATACCACCAACCTTGGAAAATCTTGCAACTTACTGATATCGAAATCATCCTTGCAAGATATCAACACGAAAGATACCAACAAAAAATACAATAACTTTTTCATCTTCTAAAACTTAATAGTATAACTGAATGATGGCAATATTGGAATAAATGCCTTGTTCTTTGCCTTAAACTGCTGTTTTTCCTCATCATAGTCTATCTTGACATACATGGAATTCAAGTGGCAATAGGCATTGTAGATGCTCAAATTCCAGATACGTTCATGTCCATGCTTGGTAACATGGCGGAAGTCAAAACCTAAGTCGAGACGATGATAAGCCGGCAATGTCAAATTGTTGGGGATGGCATATACATAGTCATATCTGCCTGCCCACCCAGAATAGAGATGTCCTCCTGCATCTGGCAACTGTGGTAACGATGCCATTTGCGTTGGCACCGTGGCATGATTACCCGTATGGTAATACCAAACGGCGAAACAGCTCACTTTCTTGTTGAAGGCATATCGCAAACTCAGGTTCAGCTTATGTCGGTTGTCAAACTTGTCATAATACCAATCAGGATAGAAGTCCTCGTACTTACGCTTGTTCCAAGACAAGGTATAAGAACCACTCAGCGTCAGGTGGTCGGTACGATAAGTGGCATCGGCCTCCAATCCATAGAACAAGCCCTTGCCATCCATCACCAACTCATCCCACTTGTCGGCAGGCGGCTCCACGCCTACCCAACTGGTATATTGCATCAAATGGCGAGACATCTTATAGTAGCCTTCCAAGGAGAGTGTCCAATGGCGATTGGGCTGCGCATAGACACCAGCAGCCAACTGATAAGAGCGCATCGGTTTGAGCCGCTCAGTCGTAGGCACCCAATAATCCGTAGGCAAATCCAAGTAGCTATTGGAAATCTTATGCACATACTGAGTCATCTGCGTAAATGATGCCTTCAAGGAGACCTCATGGCTCAACTGATATTTAAGTGCAAAGCGAGGGTCGATATTGAAAAAACTTTTGCTACCCACATGAAACAGTCCCATGTTAAAGCCCACATTCACATTCCAACGAGGATTCAAGATGATTTCGTCTTCCGCATACGCCGACAGCTCATAACTTTGGTGCTGATTGCGGCCATTCACGCTTGTGGTATCCACCTTATCAGCAGTCTGTCCTACATAATTCAACTGCATATAAGTTTGCGGACGAAACTGGTGCATGGTGAAATCGTGTCCAAAACGAATATGGTGAAAGGCGTTGGGATGGTAGTCAAACTCCGTACGATACCCCAAATCATCGATAGTAGAATGATAACGATGCTCAAGATGATAGATTTGCGAATCCTTGTTTGTTGCTGGATTCATACTGCGCTCATCATCCAGGGAATAGAGTTTGGAGCGATTGTGCGTATATACTGCCGTGAAGTTAGCAAAGAGTTTGGGAGAGAACACGTAGTTCCAGTTGAAAGCCACATTGAAGTTTCCCCATGTCAACTTGGAGCGCGTCGTCTCTAAATCATAGCTAGTTCCTTCCTGGAAGCCATCCGATTTTCTTTCATCCATCACCTGCTTCACGTTCCAACTATCATTGCCATGATAGATGCTCAGATAAATCTTGGAACGGTCGCTGAAACGATGCGTCACCTTAGCATTCAAGTCCATAAAATAATAGCCAATGCTGAGTTTGTCATCCTTATCAGACAACCAGCTGGTCAAAGGACGAGACAGCAAGTCTGCCCACGAGCGGCGCAAACCAATATTATAAGAGGTCTTTCCCTTGATGATAGGTCCCTCCAACTGAACGCTGGCATCGAGCAAGCCGATACGATATGCACCATGGAAGTGATTCATGTCGCCATCCGCCGTGCGCACATCTACCACGGAAGACAATCTTCCTCCATATCGAGCAGGGAAACCGCTCTTGTAGAAGTCGATGTTCTTCACGACATCCGTGTTGAAACTGGAAAACAAACCGATGGCATGGTTGATCTGATAAAGTGGCGTACCATCTATCAGAAAGAGGTTCTCATCTCCATTGCCACCATGCACATAAAGACCACTCGCCAGTTCCTGACCTTCCATCACACCGCTCACCCTCTGTAAGGTTTTGACCACATCTGGCGAAGACATCAAGGAGAACTCCGTCTTGATGTCTTTGGCTGAAAAGGAGCGTTTACCCGTCTGGGTAGTGAGGAGAGGCGAGTTCAAGTCACCATCCACAACCACCTCCGGCAGTTTGCTATTGGCATGGAGTGCCATATTACAGTGTATATCCTTCTCTATCCTCATTTTCTCCACCTTATCAGCATATCCCACGTATGAGAATCGGAGTTGATGCTCCCCCTCTGGCAGAGTCAGCGAGAAGAAACCATATTCATTGGTGGTAGTGCCAATGCCATGAGTGAGGTCATAGACCGTAGCGTTAATCAGCGACTCGCCACTCTCATCGCGAACGTATCCGCTGAGAGTGTGGCGACGCTGAACCTGCTGAACTTTATGATTGATATTCGTGTGAGGTGTTGATATTTGTTGCTTTTGTCTTCGCTTCAATATCACATAGTTAGCATTAATCGTATATTCGAACTCTGTCTTTTGGAACAGAGTTTTCAAAGCCTTCTTCACTGGCATCTTCCGGATGTCAGGTCCTTCGTATGGCACATCCACCTTCAGGGATGCGTCATACACAAAATTGATTTTCTTCGCTTGATGCAACCACTCCATCTGCTGGAGAAGAGTTGCAGCATCCACTCTTGCCGACAAGCCAGTAACTTGAAACACAAGAATCAAAAGTGCGATGAGTGCTTGTTTCACTTTCATAACATTACTTTTTTAATACCGTTGTTGTTTGATTATACCCTTTCTTTATTCAAGTCTTTACTGCTATAACGCAAAAACACTCGAATACCCCCATCCTATTTGATATTTTTTTTGAAAAAATGTGATAACAGGATGAAAATGAAAGGAACAAGAGAAAACAAACACATGGAATAAAGAGTCATAAGTATATGCAACTCAAAGCATAAACGTACGTTATAAGAGGGAGAGAACGTACGTTCATAAGGGACAAGGACGTACGAGCAGACGGGATGCGAACGTACATCCGCAAGGTGTGCCACGGCAGTGGCATGAGCAGCTGACTCCCGAGGAACACTCGTGCCACTCCCGTGGGACGCTCGGCTGACACTAGCGACGCCCCCGACGGAGCTATAAGCGCATCCCTACGCCCCTATAGGCGACACCCGACACTCCTATAAGCGAATCCTGCCGTGCCTATAGGAAAGAACAGGCATGCCTGTATCTATCTATAAAATCCTCTACGACTTTATCCCAAGACAAAGGGAAGAAGGAAGAAAAAGTCGCCTTTCTTGCCTCGCAAAGTCTTCAATGCCTTGGAGATTTGGTGCTCCACCGTTTTCTCAGAAAGGCAAAGTTCCTCAGCTATCTCCCGATAAGTCATGCCATCTCGCTTGCTCATCAGGAAGATTTCACGACAACGTTCAGGCAACTGCTCTATCGCCGTCCATAGCTCAGCCTCACGACTAGAACTATCCACGGCTTGCTCATCGGAGATGATACCCGACAAGTCGGAAGGAGAAATGTCCTGAACGATAGGATTCTTTCGGCGCAACTTGTCTATGCAGGCATTGCGAACGGCAGCATAGAGAAAAGACTTTTGTTTTTGGGAATCCTCCAAAGAGAAAAACGACGTAGGAGATTCTACTTTTCGTTTCTCAGCTTCCAGCAATCGCACAAAACAATCTTGCACTACATCCTCCGCCTCATCCAAATCATGCAGATAGTGGAGAGCATAAAGACATAATGGACGATAATATTGCTGAAAAACCAAATCTATCTCCTTCATCTATTCACAGAACTATTCTTCATAAACACTCGCTTGACAAAACAAAATAACCCTTCAAATCATAAAGACTTGAAGGGTTATTTGCGATATGTTGTCCCAGGCGGATTCGAACCACCACTGACAGAACCAAAAACTGTAGTGCTACCATTACACCATAGGACAATCAAACCGACTGCAAAGGTAGTGGATTTTTTCTCCACTACCAAATATTTTTAATACTTTTTGCATTTTAAGCCACAAAAATGCCTATTTAGAGGCTGCTTTTATGCAAAAGGCATTCAAATGCACCTATATTTCAGGCGAAATCCTTACTTCACGGTAATCAAGAAGTAGTTCTTCTTACCTTTCTGTACCAAGAGATACTTGCCATCAATCAAGTCATCAGCAGTTACCACCTGGTCGAAAGCTGCGAGCTTCTCCTTGTTGAGAGATACACCACCACCCTTGACGAGCTTACGCATCTCACTCTTGCTAGGGAAGATCTGCATGCCCTCCTGGTTGAAGAGGTCAACGGCTGTGCCACCGAGCAAGTTCTTGTCGAGGTCATAATGAGGCACATTGGCAAACACATCGTTCAAGGTAGCCTCATCGAGCTGTGCAAGATTCTCCTTGGTAGCCTTACCGAAGAGGATGTTGCTGGCTGCGATAGCCATATCCAAGTCCTCCTGAGAATGAACCATCACGGTAACTTCCTCTGCCAAACGCTTCTGGAGAACACGGCGACCAGGGTCCTGCTTATGCTCCTCTACGAGGGCATCGATGGTCTCCTTGTCGAGGTCGGTGAAAATCTTGATGTACTTCTCTGCATCCTCATCGCTCACGTTGAGCCAGAACTGATAGAATGCGTATGGAGTGGTGCGGTTGCGATCCAACCAGATGTTGCCGCTCTCTGTCTTACCAAACTTCTTGCCGTCTGCCTTGGTAATCAATGGGCAAGTCAAGCAGAAGCACTCAGCGTCATTGCCCAAAGTACGGTGAATCAACTCAGTACCGGTGGTCATGTTGCCCCACTGGTCGTTACCACCGAGCTGGAGACGAACGCCATACTTCTGATACTGATAGAGGAAGTCGTAACCCTGGAGCAACTGATAAGTGAACTCTGTGAATGACAAACCATCACGAGCCTCACCGTTCAAGCGCTTCTGTACGCTGTCCTTCGCCATCATATAATTGACGGTGATGTGCTTACCTACCTCACGAGCGAAGTCGAGGAAGGTGAAGTCCTTCATCCAGTCGTAGTTGTTGACCATCTCAGCCTTGTTAGGCTCAGTGCCATCGAAGTCGAGGAACTTAGACACCTGCTTCTTGATAGCTTCCTGGTTATGATAGAGAGTCTCAGAGTCGAGAAGGTTACGCTCCTGGCTCTTGCCAGAAGGGTCGCCAATCATACCTGTAGCACCGCCGACAAGCAGATAAGGCTTATGACCACAACGCTGCAAGTGACGCAACATCATGATACCACAAAGGTGACCGATATGGAGTGAGTCTGCGGTAGGGTCGGTACCAAGATAAGCAGACACCATGTGGGTGTTGAGATATTCCTCTGTACCTGGCATCATCTGTGCCAGCATACCACGCCATTTCAATTCTTCAACAAAGTTTTTTGCCATCGAATGAGATTGTTTATAATATATAAAATATGTGTAAGGGGCCCGAAACGGTATCGGAAACTTACGGTACGGGGTCGTAACCCGAACCACCCCATGGATTGCATCTTAATATTCGCCAGATAGCCAAAGCCAAGCCCTTGAAAGGGCCGTACTTGAGAATGGCTTGCCGAGCATACTCCGAACATGTGGGCGTAAAGCGACAAGAAGGAGGTGTATAGGGGGTGATGCACTTCTGATAAAAGCGGATGGGCAATACCAACAACAAGGTCAGTACCCAAGTCACCCCTTGCCAAATGCTATGCAATAGTCTCATCGCCTTCATCGAATACCAAACTCTTCACGACCTTATCCAATGCCCTTTGCATCATGCCGTCCACCTTCTCGGTGTCCTCTATCTGCCCCGACATCCAGATGAAGGCAATCATCAGCTTGGCATCGGGATGAGAAGCCAACGCATCGAACAAGACAGACTTGTGCAATCGGTAACTTTCTCGCAACTGCCGCTTCACATGATTGCGTTTCACGGCACGCTTAAAATGTCGCTTGGATACGCTTACCAACATTTCCACGGGAACATCTTGCGCATCTTTCCGCTTCACGACCTGATACACTACCTTGACAGGCCATTCCTTCTTGACGGAAGAATGACCCATAAAGAGTTGATCGATGAGCGTCTTGGCACACAACCGCTCTCTTTTGGGTAATGTATAAGTCTTCTGTTCCAACATTCTTATTTATTTTTCTCCAAGAAATCCTTCAAGGCACCTGTCATGGAAGGGAACTTCTTGGATGGAGCTTCCAAATCCAAGCGAAGTCCTTCGTCGGCTACGGTCTTAGCAGTGGCAGGACCAAAAGCACCAACAGCGATGTCACCTTGCTTGAAGTCAGGAAAGTTCTTCTTCAAAGCCTTCACACCAGTAGGGCTGAAGAAAATCATCATATCATAATCGAAAGTCTTGATTTCCTCTTCTGTGAAGTCATTGCTTACTGTGCGATACATCACACACTCAGTATGCTTCAAGTTCTTCTCGTCAAGAGCATTCTTGATGTCATCATTATGCACGCAGCTCAATGGAACGAGATATTTCTCTGTCTTGTGGCGAGCCATCTGGTTCAACAGACCATCTATCTTGCCTGTATCGCCAAAGAACACCTTGCGCTTGCGATACTGAACATATTTTTGGATATAAAGTGCAATTGTCTCAATCACACAGAAATACTTCATATCCTCAGGGATGGTAATACGCATCTCTTTCGCCAACTTGAAATAGTTATCTACAGCATGACGGGATGTGAAAACCACGGCAGTATAGTCGAGCAAATTTATTTTCTGCTGACGGAACTCCTTCGCTGTAAGTCCCTCAACCTTGAAGAAAGGGCGAAATACACATTCCACGCCATACTCCTTCTCTATATCGTAATAAGGAGATTTATCACTCGCTGGTCTTGGTTGAGAAACTAGAATCTTCTTTACCATTTTTGTCCTAAAAGTTTATTTTCAAATAATGACTAATCAATACCAATCCGCCCGACAAAGCAAAGAGAGGTACTACTTCGAGGGCACAAAAGTACAAAAATATTTGCAAAAAAGTGCCATTTCTCTTAAAAAAGATGATGAAACACTTATAAAAAGACAGTATTTTGGTGATTCCGACTACGACAAGTGTATAAATCATAGCCGATTCGAGCGAAAAGCCGAAGTACGTCATCAACAAGATGGCAGGGAGCAAAAGTACCCCCTCACTAGACACCAAGAAGAGATAAGACTTCATCCATTGTTCATTTTTTTTCCTATCGAAGAACACCCATCCCACGATGGAATAGAGCAAGGCTTTCAGCAAGAAATAGACGCCTACATACCCGGCATAGATGCTGATTACTTGGTACTGGTCGATCGTGAAGGTATCACCCACCGACGCCCTCGAATAGAGGAAGAAACCAATGGCTATCAACAGACAGGTCTGCAAACACAAGAAGAACTGGAAGCGCAACTCGGATGAGGTCTCGGTAATCACCGTCGTACCATAACTAGGCGTACGGAAGAATGTCTTTGCCTGACGGATGATAAACTGGCGAGACTTGGTAAAGGCGATGCTGGCTATCAAAAAACAAAACAGCAACAAGGCGGTCACGAAGTCATCCCCTGCTACCGTATAGGGTATAGGGTCTCCTGCCACGCCCAATCGTCCTCCCTTCAATTCTGGATGAAAAAGGGAATCCTTCGAGAAGAACGACTCACGATAATATTGTGGCAAACTGACATCCAAGAAGCTTTTGCCTGGTTGATGTCCTGGCAAATGCAAGGTATCAGGCATATTGCTCCAATGTATCTCAGAAGGCTTGATATGAGCCTGAATCATGGAGTCTTGCTGCGCTGGCGTTGCATTCTTGGGCAACCACTTGAGCACTTCCTTCGGAGTCAGTTCCTTCTTATACTTTAAAGGCTCCTGAGCCATTTCTGCCTCAGGAGCTTCTATGATAACCGAATCTGCTTGTTGCATCATCTTACTTTATTGAAAACGCTGCCTTGATGTCCTCTACCTTATCTAGTTTTTCCCATGTAAACAACTCTATCTGCATGGTCTTTGCCTCGTGATAGCGACTGGTGAAAGTCTTCTCTACCACCTCGTTCTTACGACCCATGTGACCATAAGCGGCAGTCTCCAAATACATAGGTTGACGGAGCTTCAACTGGCGCTCAATAGCTTTTGGACGAAGGTCGAACATCTGAGCGATCTTCTCTGCTATCTCGCCATCGGTCATGTTGACATGGCTACGACCATAGGTATTCACATAGATGCTCACTGGCTCTGCCACACCGATGGCATAACTTACCTGTACCAACATCTCGTCAGCCACACCTGCTGCCACCATGTTCTTGGCAATATAGCGAGCTGCATAAGCTGCAGAGCGGTCCACCTTACTAGAGTCCTTGCCAGAGAAGGCGCCACCACCATGAGCACCCTTGCCACCGTAGGTATCAACGATAATCTTACGACCGGTCAAACCTGTATCTCCATGAGGACCACCGATGACAAACTTGCCTGTAGGATTGACGAAATACTTGATGTCGTCATTGAAGAGAGCCAACACCTTGTCGCCCAACTGGACCTTGACACGTGGAATCAAGATGTTGATGACATCCTCACGAATCTTGGCGAGCATCGCCTCGTCATCGTCATTGCCCTGTGCATCCTTGATGAAATCGTCATGCTGAGTAGAAACCACGATGGTATCAATGCGCTGTGGAATATTGTCGTCGGAGTACTCTACGGTAACCTGGCTCTTAGAGTCTGGACGAAGATAAGTCATCACCTTGCCCTCCTTGCGGATAGCAGCCAACTCCTTCATGATCAACTGAGCCAAGTCGAGGGAAACAGGCATGTAGTTGTCTGTCTCATTGGTAGCATAACCGAACATCATGCCCTGGTCGCCAGCACCTTGGTTCTCATCTTCCTCACGGCTCACACCACGGTTGATGTCGTCACTCTGCTCATGGATAGCAGTCAACACACCACAAGAGTCGCCATCAAACTGGTACTCGCTCTTGGTGTAACCGATGTTCTTGATGGTCTTGCGAGCGATGGTCTGCAAATCCACATACTCTGTGGAACGCACCTCACCCATGATGACCACCTGACCTGTGGTACAGAATGACTCGATAGCGCAGTGAGCATGCTCATCGTATGCCAAGAACTGATCCAACAACGCATCGGAAATCTGGTCTGCCACCTTATCTGGATGTCCTTCAGAAACGGACTCTGACGTAAACAAATATGCCATATTCTTCTTTTCTTTCTTTAATTAATGTATTTCTTTTATTTCGGATGCAAAGTTACGACTTTTTTTTCATATACGTTCATTTTCAAAGAAAAAAACGCAGCTAGGGACGTTCAGGCTATACATCCTCTGACGAAAGTCCCTCTTTCATCTCCCGATACTTGATATTTCGAGGATGATGCTCCAGGATTTCCTTCCGCAAGTCGGAGGTTTCCAGATGGGTATAGATTTCCGTTGTCCCTAGGTCTTCATGCCCCAGCAAAGCCTGGATGACACGCAGGTCGGCACCACCCTTGAGTAAGGCGGTCGCAAAACTATGGCGCAAGGTATGGGGAGAGATCGTCTTCTTGATGCCAGCATCCAGTGCCGCATTCTTGATTATGATGAGAATCATCGTACGGGTAAGATGAGCACCTCTTCTGTTGAGAAACACATAGTCTTCCTCGCCCGGCTTGATTTTCATCACATTCCTGTCCATATACCAATAATGCAACTCCTGGAGAGCCACGCTGGAGATGGGAACGAGCCGTTCCTTCCTGCCCTTGCCAAACACACGGATGAACTTCTCTTCCTCAAAGATGTCGCTCAACTTCAAGTTGACCAGTTCCGTAACACGCAAGCCACAAGAGAAGAGCACCTCGATGATAGCCTTGTTGCGCTGCCCCTCCCATTTCGACAGGTCGATGGCACTCTTCAACATATCCACCTCCTCCACCGTCAGATATTCGGGCAAATGTTCCCCTATCTGAGGATAAGGCAAGAGTTCGGTGGGATCATCCTTCAAGTAATCATCCAGCACCAAGTAACGATAGAAGGCACGAACTCCACTCAGCACACGAGCTTGCGAACGAGCACCCACCCCTTTGTCGTGCAAGGATGCAGAAAACTCCTCCAGGTCCTCCAACTTCACATCCAACAACGACATCTCCTTGGATTTCACAAAATTCAATAGATAACGAAGGTCACGCTGGTAAGCTTCCAGCGTGTTCGCCGTGAAATTACGCTCCAATTTGAGGTACCTCACATAATTCTTAACGATATTCGTGCCTGATTTTTTGCTTGTTTCCATTTTTATTATTACCTTTGCATCTAGAAGCAGAGGGTATTCTCTGACTTTGCTTCGCAAAATTACAAAAAAAGATTCATATACGAACAAAAATATTTCAGATTATGAAGATACAGATTATCAATGGTCCGAACTTGAACCTTCTTGGCGTTCGCGAACCAGGCATTTACGGCAGCAACTCCTTCGAGAGCTACTTGCCTCAGTTGAAGGCTAAATACCCTGATGTGGAAATCGAATATTACCAAAGCAACATCGAGGGTGAGCTCATCAACAAGTTGCAGGAAGTAGGTTTTTCTTATGACGGCGTGGTACTCAACGCTGGTGCCTACACACATACCAGCATTGCCTTGCAGGATTGCATCCGCAGCATGAAATGTCCTGTGGTAGAGGTACATATCTCCAATGTTCACAAACGTGAGGAGTTCCGTCATCATTCTTACCTCTCTTGCGCATGCCTAGGTGTTATCTGTGGATTCGGTCTTGCTTCCTACGACCTCGCCATCGCTGGCATCCTCGCACAGAAGCAATAATCACCCCACTATATCAATCTGACAGAGAAGTTCATCTAATTAGTATGACTGAGACTGAAAACATCGACAGATACATCTGTCAACACATCGAACCAGAAGGCGACTATCTCTACCGCCTCTATCGTGCCACCAACATCCACACCATCCATGGTCGTATGGCTAGCGGTCATATACAGGGAAGATTGCTCAAGATGTTGGTACAGATGATACGCCCCAAGAACATCTTGGAGGTGGGAACCTTCAGCGGATATAGTGCCATCTGCCTCGCCGAAGGACTTGCCGAGGGAGGCAAGCTCTACACCTTTGAAATCAACGATGAGATGGAAGACTTCACTCGCCCTTGGATAGAAGGTTCGAGCGTTGCCGACAAGATAGACTTCCGCATCGGAGATGCCAATGTGGAGGCTCCCAAGCTAGGCATCCACTTCGAATTGGCTTTTGTGGATGGTGACAAGCGTACTTACCTGGAGACCTACGAGATGGTGCTGAGCATTCTCAATCCCGGTGGATACATCCTTGCCGACAATACGCTTTGGGACGGACACGTCATCGACCCAGCATACGACAAGGACCATCAGACACAAGGCATCAGGAAGTTCAACGATTTCATCGCACAAGACCCAAGGGTGGAAGTCGTGATTCTACCATTAAGAGATGGCTTGACATTGATTCGGAAAAAGTAAAACTAGGTACGTCCAAGCATACCTTTATCAATAAAGTAACATCCCTACGTTTGCCAATCGACAAACATAGGGATGTTTTTTTATTCATTCAATATATCATTAGCCATAGCTGAAGACTAACCTAAAAGTCGCTTACTCAGGTATCTCACTGGATACCAAACAGAAAGCCAGCCTACCGCCAATACGGTGACGAAGATGATGGCTACATCCGTATAATGCACGCTCACCGGATAAGCATCCACGATAAAGGAGCCAGCGGAGTCGCCCAGTTTGACAAAGCCAAACTGCTGTTGCAAAAGGCAAAGCAACAATCCCAAGCCGACACCGATGATGGCACCGATAGCCGAAATCATTCTTCCCTCAAAGAGGAATACACGAGCTATCTGCTTGTCACTGGCGCCTAAGTTGCGCAGGGTGACTACATCATCTTTCTTGTCAATAATCAGCATGGAGATTGAGCCGATGATATTAAAGCAAGCCACCACCAAGATGAAGGTCAAGAAGATATAGGCTATCATCTTCTCGATAGACATAATCTTGAAGGTATCTTCCTGTTGCTCAAAGCGATCGAGCACTCGGTACTTATCCCCTGCTATCTGCTGCATTTCCTTTTTTACGGCATTCAAGTCGCTTCCATCCTTCAGGCGGATTTCCAAGGAAGACAAACATCCCTGCTGTCCGAACAAGTTGCGAGCGAAGGCGATGGAAGTCAAGATATAACTCTTGTCATATCGAGCTTGCTTCACAGAGAACAAGACTCCCGGACAATTCAAGGAATCCACCACAAACCCTTGCGTAGGATTCGACATATCGAGCTGTCCCTCCTTCAATGGAGCATAAATCTTGAGGAAACCATCCCACTGAGCACCCACGCCCAACGATTGTGCCAGGCGGATGCCCAAGGTACCATACTCCAAGTTGGCTGCATGAAGCGAGAACGAGCCATCACCATAAAGAATGTCATTGATATGAGACATATCCGAGAAATTGTCATCGACACCCTTGATGGTTACCATCGCCTGTCGGTCTTGATAGACGGCAAGAGCCTGGTCCTCCACACTCTCTGTCACGATGTCCACCTCTGGCAACTGACGAATTTCGGTCAAGATAGGGTCGTCACAAGCTGCCGTCTTTCCCATAGTAGGAACCACCTCCAACTGTGGGTCGAAGCTAGTGAACAAAGTAGCCACCAAGTCGTGGAAGCCATTGAACACACTCAATACAATCACCAGCGCCATCGTAGCTACAGCCACACCGATGGCACTGATCGCACTGATGATATTGATGGCGTGAGTACTCTTCTTGGAAAAGAGATACCTGCGAGCTATGAAAAACGGAAAATTCATCTTACTTCTTGAGCAACTCGTCGATGCGCTCCAAGTAGTCCAAGCTATCATCCAAGAAGAAACGCAACTCTGGGATGATGCGCAACTGGTTTCTTACTTTCTTGCCCAAGTCGTAGCGAATGGTCTTCTCGTTCGCCGTGATGTTCTTCAAGATTTCCTCACCTTTCTCAGAAGGGAATACACTGAGGTAAGCCGTACAGATACTGAGGTCTGGGCTAATCTTTACTTTTGTCACACTTACCATGACACCATGCATCATACGGGTCTGTGACTGGAAAATGAGACTCAACTCCTTTTGGAGGAGTCTGGATATACGATTTTGTCTTGTTTCTTGCATAATTATTATTTATTCATTATTATTCATTATTCAAGATCGACGTGCTTCACCTCCACCTTCTCATGAAGGAAGATTTGCGCCGACTCCTTGAACTTTTCCTCACTTTCGGTTGTCAGATACTGGCAAGTACCACCTTGGGTAATCATCTTATCCACATCTTGGTGTCGCTTGAGATAGTTTTTCAAGCTCTCAGCCACATACATTCCCTGCGGCACAACCCTTACGCCATCAGGAAGGTTTTTCACGATGCTATTCATCAGCAATGGATAATGAGTGCATCCCAAGATGATGGTGTCTATATCAGCATCCTTTCGCATCAGTTGTTCGATGCGCTTCTTGACAAAATAATCAGCACCAGGGCTATCAGCTTCATTGGCCTCCACGATGGCAGCCCACAACGGACAAGCCACGCCACTTACCTTGATGTCGGGCCACAACTTGGCTATCTCCAAGTCATAGCTCTGACTCTTGATGGTTCCCTCGGTAGCCAAGAGACCCACATGATTGCTCTTGGTGATATTACCAATGACTTCGGCAGTAGGTCGGATGATACCGAGCACACGGCGGCTAGGATCCCACTCTGGGATGTCTCGCTGCTGGATGGAGCGCAAGGCCTTGGCTGAAGCCGTGTTACAGCCCAAGATGACCAAGTGGCAGCCCATGGAGAAGAGTTTCAACACTGCCTGACGGGTAAACTTATACACCACCTCAAAGGAACGTGAGCCGTATGGCGCACGAGCATTGTCGCCCAAATACATATAGTCGTACTGGGGCAAGAGCTGACGAAGTCCGTGAAGAATCGTCAAGCCGCCATATCCAGAATCAAAGATTCCGATAGGACCAGGGTTAGAAGGCAACATCATTTCAAGTTCTCCTTTATCAATTCGGTGATATCCTCTCCCATCGCAGCATCCACGTATGGCAGGGAATCACCATCCACATTCAAGACAAAAGCAAAGCCTTTCGCCTTACCTATCTTTTGAATCACGTCCTTGATTTGTTTCTTCAGAGGAGCATACGCTTCCTCTTCAGCCTGCTTGAGCAGTCGTTCCGACTCAGCCTTGAAAGCCATATTCTTAGCCATCAGTTCTCTCAACTCAGCCTGTCGCTTCTCCAAGATAGAAGGAGCGAAACTGCGCTGACCGTCCAAGAACTCCTCATACTTGCTGTTGAACTCGTCCTCGGCACGCTTGGTCTCTGCATCGTATTTCATACGGAGGTCGTCCATATTATGCTTGGCTAGCGCATAGCCTGGCATGGTATGAAAGACTTCCAGAAAACTGAAATAGGCAAAATGCAAAGATGGTTGCGCCACTGTCTTGACTTGTGGTGCAACTGTCGTAGGCTGCTGTACGGCAGGAGACTCCTTCTGTGCGAAAGAAGTCCATGGCATCATCGCCATAGCTACATATAAGATTGTCTTTGTCATCATGAAGAGTTGCTTTAATTCTGACTGAACGAAAATCACTAAAAGAGAAAGAAGGGCAAGCACTTCTGCCTGCCCTCTGTATGTTCTTTCGAAAAAGGAATTACTTACCGTTAAGTTTATTCTGTACTTCCTTGGTTACGTCAACTACGTTGGTACCTGCATAGACAGCAGCACCTTCCTCGAAGATGTAAGTGTAGTTGCCAGCCTTACCCACTGCGTCGATGGCTGCCTTTACCTTAGCTACGATAGGCTGCATCAACTCGCTGCTCTTCTTCTGCAACTCCTGCTGACCATCCTGGTAAGCCTGCTGAATCTTCTGCTGCAAAGTCTGCAACTCAGTCTCCTTCTGCTGCTTAGCAGTAGCGTTCATAGTGCTCTGACCCTTCTGGTACTCGTCAGCCTTGCGGTTGAACTCTTCCTGCATAGACTTCAAGTCGTTCTCCTTCTGCTTCTGGAGAGCCTCAAGCTCACCATTAGCCTTAGCTACGTCAGGCAAAGCCTGCATGATGGTCTGGGTATTTACCTTACCAAACTTCTGTGCCATCATTGTCATTGGTGCGCAAAGCATCAACATTAAAATAAGCTTTTTCATCTTTCTATTCTTTTTAATTATTAATTTCTGCAAATATACGATTAATTATTGGAATAACCTAATTTTTGGAGCACTTCGTTGCTAATATCTATCTTAGGTGAGCCAAAGATGATGCCACTGTTGCTTGCTCTATCCACTACGAGAGAGTAACCACGCAAGTCGGAGATTTCCTTTACTGCATTGTAGATTTCCTCCTGGATAGGGGTCATCAACGCCTCACGCTTCTTATAGAGTTCACCCTCAGGACCAAAGTATTTCTTCTTCAAGTCGCTGGCTTCTTTCTCTTTCTGCATGATGGCATCCTGCTTAGCCTTCTTCTGCTCCTGTGACAAGAAGACCACCTCGTTTTGGTAGTTCTTGTACATGGTGCTAGCCTCGATGTTGAGAGCCTCCACCTCTGCCTGCCACTTCTTGCTTACTTGGTTGAGCTGCTCATTGGCACGCTCATAGGCTGGTACATTCTTCAAGATGTACTCCATATCTACCAACGCAATCTTTTGTGCGCTTGTTGTCATGGCTGTGATAGCCATGAACAGCATCATGATTATCTTCTTCATAAGAATTCCTCCAATAATATCATTTCATAAGTCCCAACGCTGTTATCCGCCAGGCTTATTATTCATTATTCATTATTAATTGTTTAGAACTCCTGACCCAAGATGAAGTGGAACTGGCTTCCACCCTTCTTGTACTGGCTTCCGTTCCATACCTTGTCGAAACCGTATGCCCAGTCGATACCCATCAAGCCGACCATTGGCAAGAAGATACGTACACCGACACCGGCACTACGCTTCATGCTGAATGGATTGAACTTCTTAGTCTCATACCAAGCGTTACCTGCCTCTACGAAGGTCAAACCATAGATAGTGGTGTTACCCAAGAGGAATGGATAGCGAAGCTCCAAGGAGAATCGGTCGTAAGCGTAAGCATAGTAACCTGTGCTGGCACTATAAGATACCGAACCATTCTCATAACCACGGAGTCCGATGGTTTCCTCACCATAATAAGATGAGTATCCACTCATACCATCACCACCGACATAGTAGGTCTCGAATGGACTCTTGTTGTACTTGTTGTAAGCACCGAGCAAACCGAGTTCGATACGAGTCATCAAGACGAAACACTTCTGACCACCACTCAAAGCGGTATAAGTCTTAGCCTTGAACTTCCACTTGTGATACTCTATCCAGCGGTATTTCTCCTGCTGTTCCTGAGCATAGGTTGGAGAGTTGCGGTTGGTTGCCAAGTGCTCGTAGTCCTTGTGGTTGAAGGCACTCCAAGGTGGAGTCAAGTTGACTGATGCCTCTACCTCTGAACCTGTACGTGGGAAGAGTTGGTTATCTGTTGATGTACGGTTCAACGAGATGGTCAAGTTCAAGTTGTTTGCATTACCATTGGTCATCAACATATAGCTCCAGTTCTTCATCATATAGCGCTGGTAAGCCAACTGGATGGACAAGGTGAAGTAGTCATCTGGCCAACGGAGACGCTTACCCCAACCGAGACTTACACCGACCATCTGGATATACTTATCTGGATCGTAGTAGTTCTCATAGTTGTTGTAATAGCTTGAACCATAGCCATACATATAACTCATATAGTTGTTCATATAAGCACTGTTGTAGTAGTTGCTCGACACGTCGGTTGACTTACTATAGTATGCACCCACACTGAACTGAACTGGTCGCTTGCCACCAAACCAGTTGGTAGAGTAGCTCACGTTGTATGACTGATAGTATGTACCATTGGTCTGTGCGCCGATGCTGAGCACCTCGCCATCACCAATAGGCATGATACCACGATGTTCCTTATTCTTATTAAAGAGGTTGCGGATAGAGAAGTTGTTCAACTTCAAACCTACACGACCGATGACACCGGTCTGTCCCCAACCGAGAGAGAACTCAATCTGGTCGTTGCTCTTCTGCTCCAAGTTCCAGTTGATATCCACAGTACCATCCTCACCATTAGGCTTGATGTCTGGGTTTACCTTCTCAGGATCGAAGTGTCCCATGGAAGCCAACTCACGAGCAGAACGCATGATGGCATCCTTGGAGAAGAGGTCACCTGGCTTGGTACGAAGTTCACGACGCACCACGTTCTCATAAAGACGAGTGTTACCATTGATACGAACGTGACTCAAGTAAGCCTGAGGTCCCTCGGTAACTCGCATTTCCAAGTCGATGGAATCGCCATCGATATTGATTTCAGTAGGACTGATGTTGGAGAACACGTAACCATGATTGTAATACAAGTTGCCCACGGCATCATCATCCTCATTCAGACGCTTGTGCATCAACTTCTGGTTATAGACGTCACCCTTCTTCATACCGAGCAAGGCAGCCAACTGGTCTGTCTGATACACCGTGTTACCTACCCAACTGATGTTACGTACATGATATTGCTTGCCTTCATCCACCTTGATATAAACATCCACATGCTTGTCATCAAAGTTGCTGACACTGTCTTCCAAGATTTGAGCATCACGATAACCATACTCATAATATTTGTCGATCAACTTCTGCTTATCTTCCTTCCAGCGCTCAGGTGTAAACTTCTTAGCCTTGAAGAAAGAAGACAGTTTGCCTGCCTCGTGGGTCTTGGCGAAAGCACCCTTGGAGAAGAGTCCACCCTTGATCTTGCGGTCAGAGAGTTTCTCGTTTCCATCGATGGTAATCTGATGAACTTTGATTTTCTCCTTCTTATCCACCATCACATCCAAGATGACCTGTCCCTTGTTGGCAACATCGTCACGCTGGTTGATTTGGATATCAGCATTCTTGAATCCCTTGTCATCGAAATATTTCTTGGCAAGAATCTTGGCACGATCCAACATATTAGGAGTCACCTGGGTACCTTTCACCATACCCAATTTCTGCTCCATGTCCTCACGCTCGCTCTTCTTCAAGCCAATATAGTTGATATTGGAGATGCGAGGACGCACTGCCAAATAGATATGCAGATAAATCTTCTCCCCCACGATGGAGTCGGCAGCAATAGCGACCTTGGAGAACAATCCATGCTTCCAATAGCGCTTCACTGCATCGGTAATTTCATCGCCAGGTACATCGATTCTATCTCCGACAGCCAAGCCAGAGATACCCGTAAGCACATAATCTTCATATCCTTCCACTCCCGACACATTGATGCCACCAATGAGCAAGCTACGTGGATTGCCCGCATACGAGATGTCGGGATTCACGATCTTGTCTTGTGCCTGCATCTGTGTGCATGCCATTGCGGCGAAGAGCAGGATGAAAATCTTTCTTATCTTATTCATCTATCTTATATGTATTTTTCTTATTTCGATTGCTCATTTTCTACTTGCGCCTCTGTCTTGCCAAAGCGACGTTGGCGATTCTGATAGCTAGCGATAGCTTTGTGGAGGTCTTCCTCCATGAAGTCTGGCCAATAGGTGTCACAGAAATACAACTCTGAGTAAGCTATCTGCCAAAGCAAGTAATTGCTGATGCGAAGTTCGCCGCCCGTTCTTATCAAGAGGTCAGGGTCGGGCATGAAACTGGTATCAAGGTGCTCGGAAAAGTTCTCCTCCGTCAGCTTGCCAGCGATTTCCTCGTAGTCGCACTTTCCGCCAGCCATGGCTTCCTTCACCGAGCGCTTCATAGCTTCCACGATTTCCCATCTAGAAGAATAGCTCAATGCCACCACCATCGTCATGGCATCGTTCTTAGCCGTATGGTCCATCGTCTCCTGCAATTTCTCTTGCACAGACTTAGGCAACCTAGCCAAGTCGCCTATCACACGGAAGCGCACATTGTTCTTCATGAAGATTTCATCTTCCAGTGAAGAGAGCACGAGTCCCATCAGCGCTGCCACCTCATCGGCAGGGCGATTCCAGTTTTCCGTAGAGAAGGTATAGAGGGTGAGATACTTCACACCGAGGCGTGTACACTCTGAAGTGATGCGACGCACCGTATCGACTCCTGCCTGATGGCCGAAGCTTCTGTCCTTACCTCTTTCCGTTGCCCAGCGTCCATTACCATCCATGATGATGGCGATGTGCTCTGGTATTCTTTTCATATCTAAGTCGATAGCCATTATTCTTCCTTATTACATGTTCTACATTTTGCCTTGAAACTGTAGGTGAGCGTCAGTTGCAGCATGGAGTAACAGTCTGTATTCTTAAACATTCCGCTGCTTTTCACTTGGTATGGGTCCTTGACACCATCCAGTTCATCGCTCAGCGAGAAGTGAATACCCCAATCCAAACCTAAGTTCATACGCTCATTGAGTTTATATTTCACGCCAAGTCCGATGGGAACATTGGCGGCAAACACACTCTTGCTTCCTCCCCCCGATGCCGAGGTCGCTCCGATGCCACCATATATATAAGGTGTAAGTCGCTTCGCCCCTCGATAGTCTCTTCCCGTGCCGTAGGGCCAGAAGTTGTACTCAAACACGAGGCTCACATCCAAGAGATTGCGATTGAAGGAATACTCCTCCGTCGCATAATCGGGATAATAGGTATCGACATCCTTCGAGGAACCTTTCAGCTTGCCATACGTAGCACTGAGGCGCAAGTCCTTGTATGGATCGAAGTTGTATCTCCACAAGGCGGAGAACATCGGTTGCATATTCTTCAGCACATTGCCATTGAAGTCGCCCTCATAGCTTACCGTCCCCACGCCAGCACCGATTTCCATACGATACTGCGGGTCGTCCTGCGCACTCATCCGAGCAGCAGGAAGCAAGACCATGAGCATCAATAGCAACTTACGCATAGTTTTTCTTCGTTTTTAGACTATAATTCCCAAGAAAGGTTTAGTCTTGTTTGAGCCAAGCCTCCTTGTTGGAACGACCTCTCCAGGCATTGCCGGCATTGATGAGCCAATAGAAATGTCCATCATACTGAGTGCCGTCTGCCGCCGTCAACTTCTCAGTAGCTCGCACCAGAGAGAATGGCTTGCTAGCATCGAATCCTGTAGGCAAAGTCATCAAGGTGTCCACCGTCCACTTGATGCCACCATTCAGACTTCTATACCACTTGCCGTTGCTTCCCAATGCGACCAATCCCTCAGAGGAAGTAGTCACAGCCAACTGCGCCAAGTAAGGCAACTTACCAGCCTGGTTCTTATCGTATTCTATATAGTTCCACTTGTTATCGCCGATTGGCAAGCTATAATCAGCAGTACCTGTCCATGCCACAGCGATAGTGTCGCCATAAGCTGCGTCACGAGTTCCTACGAGCAACAAGCTCTCGGCATTCTTGACGGAAGCGATATTGATGGCATTCAAGCTGATATTGGTGATCGGCAAACAATCTGTCGCATTGTCCATCGCCTGCTTTGTCCATGTCTCACCATCTGCCGAAGCATAGATGGCATCAGCAGAACGAGCATAGAGATACTTACTAGAAGCCCCCAACAACTGAGTAAGCGCCTGATTTTCAGCCACCATATTCCATGTCTTGGCATCAGCAGAAGTCATCACCTTGCCATCCTCGATGACAAAGAGCTTACCACCTAATGTAGCGGCACTCTGGCTAGCAGATGAAGACAAGGTAGATGAAGTTTCCCAATTCTTGCCATCTGCTGATGTAAGAACGACTGTCTTGTCCTCAGCATTCTTACCGAGTACACATACAGTTCCATTGCCCAAGACCAACGTCTTTTCCGCACCTACCAAAGAGTTCAAGGCAGCGTTGCCATGAGCCAAAGAATGCCAAACGAAAGAATCTGGGAACTCCTTGTGGACATTCACTGTCAACAGATAATCAGCATAGGCTGAAGCATCCTGTGCATAGACACGGATGTTCTTTTCCTTGTTCAATTGATCAAAATTGATGGAGTCTGAGCTGCTATACCATACGATAGAGTCCTTGTCCTCACCTTCCTTCACCACATTTTTATCATAAATCAACTGAATATAGCTACTGTTCTTGGCAGAAATAGTAGCCAATGCAGCTGCGGTTCGGGTAAGCGCAGGCAAAGAATCCTCATTGTATATCTTGCGATTAGCTTGATCTATCGTAAACGTATAGTTGGTGCCAGTAACAGCGGAAGCCACGAGAGAGTCCATCTTGCCCGTAGTATTGCGCTTGACATATTGTCCCAAGTTGCCCAAAGAAAATGCCGTAATGGCTGTATCATGGGAATATTCTATATTTGTATCGTCATCAGAACTGAGGCATGATGACAATGACAAGCCTGCCGTAATGAGCAGGACGAAAGCTAAAAACTTCCTTTTCATTCTTCTATATATTATTTTTAGCTGCAAATTTACAGAGAATTCTTCAAATAAAGCCCCTTTTAGTCGGTTAATTATGCAAATTATTGATTTTTGCGGCGTTTTTTAAGTTTGTTTAGTGATTAATTTGCCCTTTTGCCCTCTTTTCTTGTCATCCGGGGAACAACTAGGCACAAAAAAGCAGAAGTCCCATTCCTCTTTCGAGGAACAGGACTTCCATATCATTTTTATATTCGAGCAATCGAATGAATTAGAGCTGTGGACCAGCAGCAACGAGAGCCTTACCAGCCTCGTTTGTCTCATACTTCTTGAAGTTCTTGATGAAACGAGCAGCCAAATCCTTAGCCTTCTCCTCCCACTGAGAAGCCTCAGCGTATGTATCACGTGGATCGAGGATCTTAGGATCTACGCCTTCCAACTGTGTAGGAACTACGAAGTTGAAGAATGGGATAGTCTTTGTAGGAGCTGCGTCGATTGAGTGGTCGAGGATAGCGTCGATGATACCACGTGTATCGCGGATAGAGATACGCTTGCCTGTACCGTTCCAACCTGTGTTAACCAAGTATGCCTTAGCACCAGACTTCTGCATCTTCTTTACCAACTCCTCAGCGTACTTAGTTGGGTGCAACTCCAAGAATGCCTGACCGAAGCAAGCAGAGAATGTTGGAGTAGGCTCGGTGATACCGCGCTCTGTACCAGCCAACTTAGCTGTGAAGCCAGAGAGGAAGTAATACTTAGTCTGCTCAGCGTTCAAGATAGATACTGGTGGCAATACACCGAATGCATCTGCTGAGAGGAAGATAACCTGCTTAGCAGCTGGACCCTGAGAGAATGGACGCTGGATGTTCTTGATGTGGTAGATAGGATAAGATACACGAGTATTCTCGGTAACAGTCTTATCTGCGAAGTCAATCTTACCATCCTTAGCTACTGTTACGTTCTCGAGGAGAGCGTCACGTGTGATAGCACCATAGATATCTGGCTCAGACTCCTTGTCGAGGTTGATAACCTTAGCGTAGCAACCACCTTCGAAGTTGAACACACCCTCGTCGTCCCATCCGTGCTCATCGTCACCGATCAACTTACGCTTAGGGTCTGTTGACAATGTAGTCTTACCTGTACCAGAAAGACCGAAGAAGATAGCTGTATTCTCACCGTTCATATCTGTGTTGGCAGAGCAGTGCATAGAAGCCATACCCTTCAATGGCAAGAAGTAGTTCATCATAGAGAACATACCCTTCTTCATCTCACCA
>UMLJ01011271.1_pt1 | contig 44775 bp, 51 predicted proteins | sample 1966521 | NCBI WGS metagenome assembly UMLJ01 (sample SAMEA4836199, study PRJEB28245) | human gut metagenome | biome: gut microbiome; material: fecal sample | place: Denmark | collected 2008
ATACCATTCAACTTGGTCTTGTCGGCCGCAGACATCAGGCCGGGAGTAGAGGTAGTAGCTTCCTCGTAGGTGGTATTCTCAGGAGTACCCCAGGTACCATCAGCCTTCAGAAACTTAGCCTGATCACCCTGCGCAGGAGCCGGAACCAGACCAGTTCCACCAGCAGCAGAAGAAGTGGCACCCTTAAAGGAGGGATATTTTGTATCCGTATCCTGTGTCTGAATGGTACCAGAAGTACCGTCTCCTTTTGTAAAGGTGACAGTTCTTCCGTTCACACTCAGACCAGTGACATAGGATGTCAGATCTTTGCCATTCTTATCTCTGAGCGCCTTATTCATTACACCGTTGCTGGCGACATAATCCTGAAGGACTGAGTTATCATCAAAGTAAATTCCAACAGCTCTAGACGCAGGCAAAATTACATTTCCGTCCTTGTCATTGAGCTTCCGAATAAATGCATTAGGCATGAATACTTTCTCCTCTCTGGTCTTTCTAAAAACGACATTAAAGAGATTTACTTAAGCGACTGTTTTTGAGGTAAGGATACCCAAAACTTCCTCAGGGGATATCAGTCGTCTCAGACCCCCATCCTTTGTCAATGGTAATATCGCCAAGAGACTGCTTCCATGTACCATCACCAGCCAAGAAGTATTCTTCCTGACCAGCAACAGGTTTAGGAACAAGACCGTTGGTACCATCAGAGTCAGCAGAAGCTCCGATGAAATCTGTGTATACATTATCACCATCAGCAATACCGAGATCAATAAGATCCTTCTTAGTAACCAAGGTTACAGAAGATACATGACCGGTAGCATCTACAGCGATTTTGTAAAGTCCAGAGGCAGCTGTGGTATAAGAAGGATGGACATAGTTATTGGCACCAGTGGCAATCCCATCCAGTTTGATTTTATCCTCAGGCGTCATCAAACCAGCTGCATCCTCCGTTACATTGGAGTATGCAGGGATTGCCTTCCAAGTACCATCTGCATTGAGGAATTTACCAGAATCGGTTGTCATGGGAGCGGGTACAAGACCAGCTGCACCATTCTCAGAATCGGTTGCTCCTTTGACAAGAGCACGAAGATTCACCAACTTGGATCCAGTGTAGAGATAAAATCCCTCGTCTTCTTTGATGAAAGATGTCAAACCTTCCGGATTGGCACCACCATCAAGAATCGTTTGAAGTTCTTGAATTGTATCATTGCACTCTCGCATATCAAGAAGAGATTTCGCATTCAAGATAAAGCCAGATGCAAGAGCAATTCCTTGCCGTTGATCCAGATTCATGATTTAAATCCTCCCTCCTCTTAATATTTAAAAGTGAAGTTGAAGGCAGTGTTGGTCGAAGGACTATTATAGTAGATATAATAATCGAGACCATCGATCTGACCTTCAATACGAGTAAAGGTACCAGTGGCATCGAATCCATTGGTATCCAGAATCTGAGAAATGGCTCCATTTCCTTTATAACAGGCAAAGACAGCTCTCTGCTGCGTCATAGTATAAGAAATGGTCTGATTACCCTTACCAGCAATCTTCTTGGTCATAGCAGCCACAGAATCTGCAGTAGGAATATCGGCAGAGACTCCATAGTAGTACGGATAGACAAAGGTGAAACTACCAGAGGTAGCAGATACATAGGCTTTCGTATTATCATAGAGTCTCACGGTGATATTCTTTGCAGCAGAATCCTTGGTGATATCCAGATCAAGAGAGATGGTATTGGTACCAGGACTCACCGTCTCAGATGTAGTGAGCAGATCGGATCCATTATAGACCTCAATTTTTGTAAGAGGATTGGATCCCTGTTTCACTGTCACAATTGCAGAGGAAACATGCTGGGTTGTATTCCATTCCACAGTAGATCCATTGGTAGGACTCATACGGACACTCACCGAAGGAGCGACATAAGGATGCAGAATCGTATAGAGAAGATCTGCAACCTTAATACCACCCGTAGGAGGAGTGTAACCAGCAGCAAGACCACCAATAGAAACTGTGGTAGGAACGGTTGTATCATAGTCAGTCTCATCGATTGCATTGGTAATATACTCGGTAAGTCCATTGATATCGGACATATCATGTTTATGACCAGAAGGTGCAATCGTACTGATCTTATCAGCAATTGCTTCATCCAATCCTTCGATTTGGTTCGCTTCATGGACATGATCGTAGGTAGCTGCACCAAGTCGATCCGGATCCAGTTCAATGGCAACTCTTCGAGATCCGTTGTAGGTAAACTGATCATCATTCTCAGTTGTACCACCATTGATGCTGATGACAAGATCATTGGCGACCTTATTCGCAGTACCAACGGTCATATTCCCAGGATTGAGATCAGTAATCTGAGACATCGTATGTGTATGAGTAGATTTCCATTCCTCTGTGCCATCTTTCCAGGTATTCAGAGTAGAGTTGGTCTGTTCCTGAGTAGTCTTGAAAGATTTCATGTCAGAATGAAAATCGGTGAGGGTAGTCCCATCACCCATAGCGACGTTACTCGCGACTGTATTGGGATATACAATCTCGTCCGTCTTTTTGATTTTCAGGTTCGCTAAGAGTGCATCTGGCATGTTGTATCATCTCCTTGCCATTATTCTAACCACATATCCGAGATGTCCATATAGGCAAAGCCATCCAGATTGCTCTCTCCATCTCCCCATCCGAAAGACAGATAGGTGATGACGAGCTCATCATTCTTGGTATAGACCTCTTCTCCATAGCGTGTGGCAAGAGCTACGGTATCTCCGTCAGCTTCATTAATGCGAACGACCACATACTCATCCTGTTCGGTGGTAACATTCTCCTCGATGTTGGTCAAGAGGAATACATCCAGTCCCATAAGAGACATACCGACATGAATGTTGATATAGGCCTCATCCAATCCAGTGACATCGATGATACCTCTCTCATACCAACAAGTCTTGCCGGAGCAATCCCAGGTACGATAGATGGTATCACCACTTTGATCTTCCAAGGTGATATAGACATATCGTCTCAGAAACTTAGGCACAAATTCCAGATTTCTTCGAGTGAAGATGAATTTCAATTTGTGCCGATGATGGAACTTGATTGGTTTATTGGTTTTGAAGGATACCGAATAAATATCGAAATCCGATAGTCTGTGTTTGATATAGACACAGATGGATCCAAGAGCTCCTTTGTTTAAGATATCCTCATTCTCCGGAAGAAAATCTTCTTCCCGTAAGAAAGAAGTAGCAAAGACAAAGTCGACAGTGTCTCCATTATTCAGGGTCCAACCTCCTGTGAGGTTTTCGTAATCATCAATGGGCTGATGAAGGAGAATTCGATTTGTTCTCGTGGTAATGATAGGCATAATCCCAAATCCTCCTTGTGCCAGAATATTTGAAGTAACCTTTTAAGAGGGTGTTTTTGAATAGGGTATTTGCCGTCATATGTTTTCATTTTGCATAGAAACATTACATAGTAAAAATAATGCCAAATCTAGAATGTAAGATGGTGAATGTATACATGGCAATGTCTGATGAAATTCGGAAAGTTCTTCCCGATTCCGTTCGAGAGATCAAAACTGCATCCATTGATTTGGATTTCACCGGTCTTTCCATTGCAGACATTTTTCGTAATCTCAACTCTGTCTATCCTCCCATTAGTCGAGAAAGAGGTCTTATCAAAGCTGGTAAGATGGTGATCTGCGTCATTGTAAAGTCTGAGTATCTGGCTCCCTATAAAGGAATCGTATTCATGATCACCGATGACAAGATCGAATTGAATGCTTTCTCGAAGAAGTATCTTGTATTTGCCATCAATGAGAAGAGTATCTCCGATGAGGATGATATTCTCAATATGATCAATCGACTGACAAAGTATCTGGTCCGCTACTCCAGAAATGAGATACTCAAATTACAGGACTTCTTTGTCAAATTTGTCTATGATCCTGGAGAAGAAAAACGAGAAAATGCACTTTTAGCAGAGAGCTGAAATATCCTATCTCTTCATATCACTGAGATACATCAGGTATGAAGAGATAGGATTCTTTTGTCTGTATATTATACCAGTGTGATGGGTCGGTATAAAGGTCATCATAAAACTGTAATTTTCGATGTATATTATTGTATTAGAAAGGAGTGTGATTTCGGGTATGATGACGGATAAAGTACCCACTCTGGAAGAGCTATTGGAGAAAGCAAAAGCACTTCCAGATTCGAAATATCCCAATTGGATATTCCAGGTTACCTTTCATCAGTTTGAAGATTTCCCGGAATATTGGACTGACTTCGATATGAGTGATCCTCGTGTCGAAGTCTTGCAAACCCTACCCAAGATCAAAGATGTGAATCGGTATCTGGAATTGCATCGGATGTGGGAAGACTATGTAGCTGACGTGGCTTACAAATATGGAGTCGACCCGTATCTGGTGCCAGATATGTTCCGGGTAGGTCTCATTCGGGAGTATATTCCGGATGAGCCGAGACTATCTAAGAAGACGAAGGAAACCAAAAAATTCCTCAAACATGGCATCATCCCACAGCAGACGATTGACAATGGAGAGGTCATTCACGGGTTTGTGGAGATGAATGCCAACAATGAGATCGATACCTCCTATGGTGGAGTCATTCGTGAACCGACTGAGGAGGAAGAAAATCTTCTGGGTCAAGGTACATTCGAGATTGCGTCCCAGAAACGAATGGCCGAATTCAAGAATTCTGGTATTGCTCATGACAGAAGAATCGAGTTTGTGGGTGACTATTATAGGGCATTCAATGCAGGTGTCTATGATAGTGGACCGGCTGTGGATGCCGATGGAATGATCGATATCGACAAACTTCTCAAGGATGAAGAGGAGAAAGAAAGGAAACCCGAGTGGATGAGAGAGTCGGATGAATTCATGAATTCTCTCAAAGGATCCAAATTCATCGGAGGTCGGTTTGTTGATACCAAGCTGAGTGTGGATCGTCAAATTCTGGCAGCCTTTATGGCAGCTGGATATAATCCGAACCTTCTGCATGAGAGTGGCATGATGAGTAAGAAGCAGGTCTTCCTCATGGGTGCCCAGGCTGGTCTTGATATGGACCAATTCGACAATCCCAAGAAATGGGAAAAGAAGAAGAGAAAGCGGGAGAAGAAGATGCTCAAGCAGCATCAGAGGAAACTCGGTTCGATGGCATCTCTCTTGACTGCTAATGGATTCTCGGATGGATATGGAAATATGGATGATCCCATCAGTATCGGAATCGATGACGAAGATCTCTTCAAATTGTAATAAGGAGGTGTCATAGTAGTATGGATGACACACAGGATCGGATCCAATTCCAGAAGGATTTGGAAGAAACCAATCAGGATCGGGATTATATATCGGATTTCACGGATGAACTTTTAGGAATCCAGAAACCGAGGACTCTCGATTCCTTCTTTGATGATAAGATGGTGACTCAGACAGCGACCATTCAAGGTGCTGCGAACCAGGAAGAGTTTCTTCGGTCGGATCTGATGGATGCCAAGTCCAGGGTGAATTCCAAGTTGATGAAGGAATTTACCAAGGATGAAATCAAGATGCTCTATGTATTGGCATTGAGTATCGACTATCGAGACAATAACCAGAAAGCCGATATGCTCAAGGAGTATATGGTGAAGAAAGGGTTTGTCCCGATCGGTACTGGAACCAATCGAATGAGCTTCAAGAAGGGTCGATATTGTTATAAGTTTGCCTTGGATCGTCGAGGGATTGCCGATATGCTGAATGAAGCCAGAAGATCTGTGGATGCTCCTCAGTTTCTGGCTCATTGTTTTGAATGCTGTGGAGTTGCCGCAGTGGATGAGTATGTCGATGTCCTGGATCGAGAGACATTTGCAAATCCGGATGTAAAGGCAGCAATTCTGACCGTCTTGAATGAGCTGAGCAAAGAATTCATCTTTGGGGATATGGGGTACGATTCCAAGAATTATTGTAATATCGGTACCCGTCATGATTCCCAGGGAAGAGAAAGTTTGGTCTTTCTCGATTTTGCCTATATGCATCCGAGGATTGGAAATGAAGAAGCCTTCACCTGTATCAAGGATGGGACGCCTCTGCGATACAATAGTCTCTTCACCAAGTATGTCTGTCCGAAATGTCAGGCAGAGTATGACTATCGGGATATTCTCTGGAGGCTGAATGCCAATAAGAGCAATTTTGAGAATAGCTTCCTGGCAGAGATTCAGTCCAATCTCTATCTGGATGAAGATATCGATACATCGGATCTGGCCGTCGATGCCGATATCTAATCTCTATTACAATCGAAACTTTATCAAGTAATTCGTATATATTATTAGAATGGAAAGAGATTAAATTGCGATTGCAAGGTAATTTAATCTCGATTCATTCGAATGAAATCAAGGAGGTACGTAACTATGGCAGCAATTGTATTTATCAGCAAAAAGCAGTTTAAGAAGGAGCAGGAGAAGCTGGCCAAGTGGGCAGACTATCAGCTCCTCGATGCAACGGGTGGGACGGATGTTTTGTCTCACAAGTATAACCACTGTGAGACCACCGATGGATTCTGCCCGGACAAGAAAGTCTATAAACCGGTGGAGAGGGATGTCCTCGACAGTGATTATGACATGCCGGATGACTTCTCTGGGGATATCTCGGCGATTCTCAAGAGTGGATCCAACTCCGAGAAGTTTACCGAGTCCCAGAAGAAGGCTCAGAAGAGATTCCTCAAGTCCAAGAACTTCATGATGGCCTTTGGCCTCTGTCTGGATATTCTGGTTCGGACAAAGGGAATGGCGAATGTCTATATCATCGTCAAGAATGGCGTTTATAAGAACTTCGCCGAGAAGATGCTCAACCGGATGGAGAAGATCATGGGGGACCATGTAGGAAAGATCTGCTATCTGTGGGATGATCTGGATGAAGGATCTACCAAGAAGGCGGTCTTGACCCAGCAGGTTCCTCAGGCAGATCTCGACATCATCAAGGAAATGGCCATCGCCATCAATAAGGAGTATGCCGACAAATGAGAGAAGAGATTCCACTCAGGATGAATGGACTTGAAAGGTGTCCGTATGAAAAAGAAGATACCCTCTTCTTACGAGGATCGGCGTAAATTCCGGAAGGATTGACCATCATTACGGGATGCAATGGATCCAGGAAATCCACCCTTCTCTATGATATCGATGGAAAATTCAAAGGCAATGATGACTTGTATATCGTATCCTATTGAGAGAAGGAAGTCGGATTCAGGAAGTTCCTGTCTACATTCTGGTCTCTTCCAATAGCTGGGAATTCTGTGAAGGGGAACGTTGCTTAGATGTACGGTCTCTCAAATTCAAAAAATCTCCTCCTATGAGGAATATCGGAAGTATATTCTGGATTCCAGGAAGAAGAAAGAGCATCGTCTGGAGACCTTCGATAAGAAACAGAAGAAAGGCTAAGATAAGAAATATACACAAGAGAGGAATACCCAACTCTCTTGTGTATATTCTTTTTTCTGAGGTGATCGTTATGTTTTGGGTAAATGGAAATCTACCTTATATCATTGACACTCCCATCACAGAGTATGATATCAAGTCTGGCAATGTGAGTATCATGAGAACCTTCAAAGATCAGTTTGATCCTCCTCTGAATCTGGAGCAGATTGATCAGATTGCCAATCTGGATAAGAGTGCTCGCGTCATTCGGGTTGGGAATATGATGCGGGACATTCCGAAATTCTCCGAAACTCTCGAGAAAGGTTTCAATACCATCATCGTGGAGTTCTGTAAGGAGAATAATCTGGATACATCTGAATCCTCCGAGGATATTGTCTCCATCAAACGAGATGCTGTCTTTGTGGTCGGTAAAGAAGTCTATCATACCATCATTGGGGAGTATTGCCACTTTATCCCCAAGAATGTCTATGATGGCTATATGAGGATCAAGGGATATGAATTCTATATTGACTTCCAGCATCAGAAGGTGGATGTCAAAGGAATGCAAGATCAACTTCTTCCTCTCCATAAAGAAGGGATTCTCAATCTGATTCTAGCTCTCTATGATGAATGTGTCAAGACAGGGATGGATCGAACCAAGATCTCGAGATGGTTTGCGGATCTCTGTGATGCTTATCTATCTAGAGATCTTCCCTTTCCCTATTACCGTCAATTCGATGGGGAATCCAAGTATAGAATCCAGATGGGGGAGATGGATTATCTTACGGAGGATATCGAGGAGGAAGATCTTCAGGATCTCAACATCGAATTCAATTACAAGAGGATCCTGATTCCTCTACTCAATTTATTCATCTAAAATAGAAAGGAAATCGATTATGAAATTTCGCGATTTGACCGATATGTCTGGCAGTGATCTTTTCCATTGGACCATGAAGAGACATCCGAATGTCTATCGGAATACGGCAAAGATCACCATTCAGGAAAACATCTACGCTCCGATTCAGAGAATGAATCAGATCAACTTCGAATGCTGTGCTCTGGATATGATCGGTATCAATGCGCATAATCATGCTATCACCGAGCTCACTCTGACAGTTGCTGCGAATGAGTTTGTGGCTCGTCTCTACTCCCTCATCAACTATACCAACTTCACCTTTGTGAATTCCATCCTCTTTGTGGAAGATGAGGAAGCCTTCTATGTATCCGACGAGGATGCGAGTCTCTATACGATGAACATCCGGACGCTCGAAAGTATGCTGAATACCTACGAGAATGAGCTGGATACAAAGCCGAGTCTTTCTCCTTCCATGGAGAGTCTCTATGAGATCATCAAGAACCAATCGCTCCACTTCTTCAAGCCTCTCCTGGAAGATGGTCTTCTCAATCCGGATATGGGTATTCGTAAGGGCGAACGGCTCTACAAACTGGATGTCGACAAATTCATCAAACGGTCGGATGACAATCGGAAAGAATACATGGCATTCCTCGACAGCTATTCGTATCTGATCGACGCCTATTGCTATGCCATCGAGAAGGATGGGAAGAAACTCGACTTTGACGAGAATAAGGCATCCAATCCTCTCCTCTATTGTGTGATCGATGAAGAGTTTTCGGACAATGTCAAGACTGACTTCCGGAAGAAAGCCGATGTGATCATTCGGGATCTGGATACCTATTATGGGAAGCTCTTTGATTCCACCCTGAAGCATCTCTTCAAGATCCAGTCTTTCGCAGAGGATTATGCGATGATGCGGGAAGATGATGATGAGGAAGAGAAGATTCTCTCGGATCGGATTCAGTCTGCTAAGCCCAATGTAGACTATGCGTATACCACCTGCTCCCATCATTTTGAAACCGACTTCGATGATGAGGAAGAGGAGAAAGAAGGCGATTCGACCGAATTGGAGCTCAAATCGGTACGGATTCCTCCGGAAGAGATGGAAGATCTCTCGGAAGAATCTCCGGAAGAGAAGCCTGAGAAGGAAGAGGAGAAGCCGAAGAAGCGTACGACTCGGAAAAAGAAGAGTGAGGATTCTTCTTCGGAGGAGAAGCCCAATAAAAAGAGAGGCCGTCCCAAGAAGGTACAGGAAGAACCTCCTGTGGAGGAGGAAGTTCCTGAGCTCATCGATGTATCGGAGGGCCCCTCCATTAAGATTACCATCGGCTGTCCTGTGGATGAAGATGGAAATCCCCTTCCGGAAGATACCGAGATCGTCTCCGAGCCCATCAACTTCGATGAACTTCATCGTCAGGATGTGACCGATACCGTCAACCAAGAAACCGCCATTCCCGTGGAAGAGACCGATACCTCCGACCAAACCGAATAATCTCATCACACTTCATCTCGTCTCTTCCAATCCAATATGAATGGGTATGGGAGTCAGAGCTAGAAAGATTTCTCTCCAATCTTTCTATTTCTCTGATTTCCATACCCATTCTTTTTTTTTACTTCTTAGAGCGGAAATAAACAAATTTTCTAATAAAAGAATCTAAAGATTGGAGGAGAGATTTCCATTGAATACCGATAGAGAAGATCGGGCGATTCAAGTGGCCAACTTTATGATTCAGAATCAAGCGACCATTCGTAAGGCTGCTGCTGAATTCCATGTATCAGCCACTACGATCAGCCATGATCTTAGGAAGCGACTTCCAAATTTAGATCCTGATCTCGCCGATAAAGTCGGTCGAGTTCTCCGACATAATGCCGAAATCCGAGCATATCGTGGCGGAGAGAGCACAAGAAGAAAATATAGGAATAAGAAACTGAATAAAAATAAATGATGAGATACTTGATACATATTCCCATATTAGAAGAGGCTTTCTAGGGACTGTATCAAGTATCTTATTTAATCTCATATATTATCTCTTTGATAAACTGTGAGGTGATTTCAGACATTATGATTATGCCAAAAGCAGCCGTACCCATTTCCTCTCATTTTGAGAATCGATGGGTACAAGAAATGACCAATATGTATATCATGGAGTATGGAGCTCCCTTAGATGTAGATTTTGTCAAGGCACAGTTGCATCAGGTCTTTCAATCGAGAGCGTATAATCCCAGAATGAGAATGGTGAATAACTATTCCAATCGGGTAGCTGAGACAGGTCTGATTCAACTTTATGATTACATTGCAGAGAAGAAACCCGTTATCTCTGGCAATGGATGTCTCTTTCAGCAGCATAGCAGGGGATTCAATCCGGAGACAGCCTGGATTATCGGATTGATGGATCGTCGGAAAGTCTTAAAGAAGAAAATGTTCCAGGCGATGGTGTCTGGTAATGATGCTCTATATAATGTCTATTACAGACTCCAGCTCAATACCAAGATCAAGATTAATTCTCTCTATGGTGCCACCGGTTATGTCCGGTTTATTCTCTATAATCTGTATCTGGCACAGGCGGTTACTGCCTATGGTCAGATGATCATTTCTACCGCAGCACAAACCTTTGAAGCCTTTATCGCAGACAATTACAATTTCCTCGATTCGACGACGGTCTATGGACTGATTCGAGACTGTGTCAAGGAATCGGTTCGTACCGATGATCAGGTAATTCTTCGGGATGAACGAATTGGGAATGTAACAGTGGAGGAAGTCTTTGGCCGTGTGATGCAGCAGATCGTCTTTCCGACCAATCCTCAGTTTGAGAATTCTCTCAGAAGAATGCTGGAGAATTGTGATGAATATGCACTCAAGCTCATCTATTATAAGAATAATCTCAGAGGTCTCTTTAGTCGGAATCCTGAATTGAAGGAGATTCTTCGGAGCTATCTCGTCAATCTTCATTCCGAGTCCAAGGATAAAGATGGCAATATCATCATCATTCCCACTCTGATGGAGCCGAATAAAGGAGCCTTGGTACCAGAATCAGCTGAGGTGAATGATCTTCTCTGGAGATTCATCAAGCTCTTTGTCTTGTATAAGGAGCCGATCTATGACCGAGTGAGAAAGACCAAGTATCAATATAAGAAGGCAGTTTCCTATATTGATACAGACTCCAATTTCCTCTGTCTGGATCCTTGGTTTGTCTATCTGAATGAGAATGTCTTCCATCCGGAAGATATACCTCAGACCACCGAGGAGAAAGACCAGAGAACATATGCGATTGCCAATACCTTCAATGTCTGGATCAGTGATGTTGTCCATACCATGTTTGGAATCATGACAGGAAACTTCAATGTCGATCCGGAGATTGGTAAGAGACTCAATATGAAGTCGGAGGTTCTGTATTCCCGTATTGTCTTCGTTGATGTCAAGAAACGGTATCTGGGTAAGATGAAGCTCAAGGAAGGAAATGTCGTTCCTCCCAAGAAGCAGGCAGACTTCAAAGGATTTGACTTTATGAAGTCCACCACCAAGCCATTCCTGAAAGAGTATTACATCAAGCTGTCGATGGAGAAGATTCTCTCTCCGGATGTCATCTCTCCTCGGGATGTCTTCCGAGCCATTCTTCTCTTTAAGAGACAGATTGAGGAAGATCTTGAGAATGGTGAGACCAAGTATTACAAGCAAGCCAACATCAAACGGATTGAGGAATACGCCGAGAGAGCCTATTCCACTCAAGGAATCAAAGCCGTCACTCTCTGGAATACCCTCAATCCAGATTATCAGATCCAACTTCCCTCCGATGTCGACATTGTTCCAATGCGGTGGGAAGAAGGAAGAAAGACCAAGGAAGGTCCCAAGGTCATTCAGGATCACTACGTCTATGTCGGGAAGAAACTCAAGAAGGCAAAGGATGGAGGTGTGACCGAAGTTGATGTCTATCAAGACAATGACACTCCTGTACTTCGTGAATTGCAAGAGAAGTATCCCGAGACCTATCAGATTCTCAATGATAGGATCTTCCACAATGAGAATCCCAACATTCGCAAGATGGGAATTCAATGGATGGCAAAACCAAAGAATCCCAACATTCCGGTTCCGGCCTGGTATTATGACTTCGTGGATTCCGCCACGATTGTGGATGATGCACTGAAGCTCTATTATCCGGTCTTGGAATCGATCGGTCTCAATATTGCCAAAGTATCTACCAATAAGACCTGCTTAACCAACATGGTCAGTCTGTGAGGTGAAACTTCCTATGAATGAGAGAAACACTCATCTCATCGTTGTCCCTGGATTCATTCTGGGGAGATGGCTTCATGCAGTTGAAGTGAAACTGATGCGAGATCCCAATCTGGAGAATGAAGTCGTTCACTCAAGTGACCACTGCGTATTATTGGCTTTATCCGGAAAGAATATCACAGGAGATCATCCAGAGAATATTGTCTCCGCCATCTTTCAGGTGGATGATGAATATCTCAAATTTTTTCTGGATACCATCCAGCATTTGATCCAAGATGAGTTGAGAAATCGAAGATTGTATCCCAAAAACACAGATCGAGATTGAGGAGAATTCGATATATTATTTTATTAGAGAGGCCGATATTCAATGACCTACAAAGAATGGAAAAAATTGAATCCGGACATCATTCAAAAGCGCAAGGAGGAAAAGCGCATGGTAAAAGAAAAGAAAATGATGGAGGAGACTCCGCATTATGAACCCCCCTATTGGCCTGTGATCATTGCCGGATTTCCCGGTGTGGGAAAGACCTATGCCAAAGAGCATTGTACCAAATGGGGCTTCAAGGTGGTAGAACTGGATACCACTCCCTATCTCTGGAAGAAGAATGAAGAGTCGGGAAAAATCCAGAAGATTCCTGGCTTCCCTGGGAATTTCTATGAGGATCTCCTCAAGATTCTCAAGGATGGTCAGAATACCGATGTGATCCTGGTGGATGCCCATTCCGCAGTACAAAAGCTTCTGATGGATCATCATTTGAAGTTTGTCACAGTCTATCCAAGAAAGGAGTGTAAAGAAGAATATCTGAGAAGGCATATCCGTGCTGGGAAACCCTTCGCCTTTGTTGATTCCATCAATGAGAATTGGGATTCTTTGATGGAAGAAGCACTCGAGAGAGCGAGAAAGGGCCAGGACATTCTCTTCTTGGGAAGTGACAAGTATCTCGATGAGGATACCATCCTCAGTATCCGGATGAAATATGGAGCATTGAGAGCTGCCGCCATGGTGGCGATGGAATCATTGTAATCTCATATTACCGATTTCACATTCTCTATAAATTCATTCCAGAGAAAGCCAAAGTAATTTTATGTATATTCAGGAGGAATATTCGTATGCCGTATAACAATGGAAATGGGAATAGCAATGGACGGAATTACAGCCAGTTCGATGTGAACACCAATTCTCTGTCCGTCTTCTCTGGGAATATGTGCATGAGACTCGATCTGTATAACAAGAATCTGCAGGTCGGTCTGATTCGTGCAGTGCAGACTTCGGAAGGAAGAAACACCTATCCGAAGGACAATGCCATTCGGGCTCTCTTGACTCCGGATCGTGTCCAGGCTGTTGTGACTCTGATTACCGATGGGGTCATTCCGGCTCTGGAAGCTCGTCGTCCCTATGAGGGTTCCATCATCACCAACTCCAAGATGTCTACCATCGTTCGGGTTGGCTGTGATGCGGATGGGAATGCCTACTTCGACATCTATACCGGTATGGACGATCGTCGGATTCCGAAGGATGCCGCTCGGTATCAGTTCCCGAAGAATCAGACACTGTCTCGTTTCGATGCTAAAACGGGCGAGTATGAGCAGGGTCCTGACATCCAGGGTCAGCTCTATCTCATTGCCCGTTGCATGGAAGACTTTATCTACAATTCTTCGATGGCGGCAGTTCATAACTACCGGATTGTGGAGAACTCCTACAATCGTCGGATCATGAATCTGCTCCAGGATATCGCTGCCAAGATGGGAATTCCTGTCCAGAGAGTTTCCTCCGAAGGAAATTCCAATGGTGGATATCGCTATGGTGGCAATGGCAACTCCAACAATGGTGGTGGGTTTGCCAACTCCTCGGTGATGAACTCACCGATTCCGGAAGCGAATGTGACCACCCTCGACAACATCGACTCTCCGGAACTTCCTTTCTGACATTCTCTCTTATCTAGAGGAGGAGTCGGACATAGATAGAATGGGTCTCTATAGGCATGTATTTTACCTATAGAGACCCATTCTTTTTTTATTCTCTAGGAGCCACTCTATGGTAGCATTTGAAGAATTTCATGACAACCGATTAAGATCCTAGGGAGGTATAAGAACTATGGTACTGTCATCCGCCATCTGGTATTTACGAAATGGACATATGGTAGGAATTCAATCCAAGAAATCCTATCCAAATACTCTCTACCGATTCTATTTTCTGAATGAGTATAGAGATCAACTTCTCTTCTTTGATACTACCCTGGATCATCTCAAGAGAGAATTGACTCAGGAGGGAGGAGAGTATTCTCTTATCAAAAAACTCATCAAAGAGAATCGAGCCTTTGTAACAAAGACCTTCCCTTCGAAAGAAGATCAATGGGTAACTCCCATCCAGTATAGTTCCCCGAATGAGTTTCGGAAGATCCAGAGAAGACTTGGATCGGATGATGCTCAGAGACAGAGGAAGTATATTGCCGGAGTCTTGAATCATGATCATCTCTATCTCAATGAGATTCTATCTCTGGTATCCAGATGTAAGACCAGTATGGAAATTACAAGGTCGATCATCAATGATCCCAAGAAGGATCTTCAACAGGATGAGAATCTTCTGATATCCTATATGAAAACCAAACACTATCAAGACATCTCCACCTATAAGGTGATGAAAGGAAATAACAGAAAACCCAGGAAGGAACCCTACTCCATTACATTGAGAGATATCATCTTCAGCTGGAGAGTGGAGCCTTCTTCAACATCCTATTGAGGAGGTGGATCTCTCTATGTATGTGATGGAACAGATTCCTGCCATGATGGTGAGGGGAAATCTGAAGAGAGGAACCACTCTGTGTTCCTTTCTGGTACAGAATCGAAAGAATGTCGGAATTCGATTCTATCAATTCACAGGATATTCCAGAACCAAGGGTGTGAAGATGTATTCCACCTTTGAGACGAAGGATTATCTCTTCTCCTCTCCCAAGAGTCGGATGAGTCAAGGAGATTTGGAGAAGGCCTATAACGATCTTCAAGAATTTTCCAAGAATGGAGAGTCTACAAAGGAGAAGACTGCTGTCTTACAGAAATCTTCTCAGGAAGTAGATTTGGATCAACTCATTCGCAATAAGAAATTCTTTAAGATCAATAAGGTATGAGACAAACTCCCGTATCTATCCATTCTTTTTCTATGGATAGATACGGTTTCTTTATAGAATAGAATGAAGGTGATGCAATTATGAATACGCATACATCAGTCATTGCGTTTGATATTGATGGGACATTGACAAATGATGTCCAGATCATGAAGCAATGCATTCAGAAATGGAATACCCATGTAGGGTATTCGTCTTCTGATTCTGTCAAGTATGATCCCAAGAAGGTGAGTCTGGTAGACTTTCCTCCTTTTATGAATGAGGCATCTTTCTGGCAATACACGGAGAATATCCACAAATACCCAGAAATTGATGCCTATACAGTGAATGCTCTGATTGGAATCCACAATATGGGATATACCATTATATTACTGACCAAGAGACCCATTCATATCTCTGAGAATGCTGGAGAATTACCCTATACAGGAACAAAGGATTGGTTGGAGAGAAATGGTGTATACTTCGATCAGCTAATCTGCACCAATGACAGTGATAAGTCTCCCTTCTTACGAGAATACAACTGTGAATACATTGTGGAGAATGACCCCCATATTTTTATAGATCTCCGAGATCATAACTGTAAATCGATCCCCATTATGGTGAGAAAGAGTTACAATCGAACCTATGAGAATTCGATTCCCAATGCAATTTTTATTAATTGCATATATGATTTCTATATGATGCTTATCAAGGATATGCAAATCATTGGAAGGAGAATCTAATGACTATGAAGATTGATCTTACACAGCCGACGATTAAAGTGGAAAATGCCAAAGGAGTCTCCTATACTGGTAAGATTACCAAGTTTACCTTTATAGGAAGTGGAGCAAGCATCGATTTTATGACGAAGGATGCTGTTCTCATCATGGACATCCATGTACCAGATGCAGTTGTGCCAGAGATTGTCAATCGAATGCTCAATCATAGATTTGAGGATATCACTATCACATGTATGCAGAATGCGGATGAGAATGATGAGATCGCTATGACGACATAGGCATTTTATTATTCTTCCGGAAGATAAATATGAAAATAATCCCATCATTGGAGAGATTCACAGGATCTCTTTTAATTATGCTCATGATGGTTCTTTTACTCTTACGGTATGCGATAAGCATGGTGAACACCATGTCATCTACTTGAGTCATATCTGGGAGCGTCTTGGTAAATTCCTCTTTGACAATCTCATCGATATGACAGGAAAAGTCGATAACGAATTTGCTTTCTTCACCAAGAATATGAACTATGAAGGAAAAGAAATCACCTATCTGACGGGGGTGTATAAAGAATGAAGAGGAAATATCATGTGACAGTCTATACCTGGGGAGATCAGGTCCTATATCAAAAGATTGATGAGAGAGATTTAAGACCTCATAAGGGATTAAAAAATATAATCCTTGGTATAATTCCTTTAATGAAATCCTGGCTTTACCAATCAAAAACAAAAGCGAGTCAGGTGTTTCATAGAGACAAAGAAATCTAAGAAGGAGGCTATTAACAATGAACATGAACATCAACAAGACTCATCTGGGTGCTATTCTCCTGGGTACTGGTGTTTTCCTGGGTCTGACTGGCGCTGCTCTGGTCGCTACCGACAAGAAGGAAGCTGCGGAAGCTGCTAACTGCGACTGTGAGTGTTGCGTCCGGGATACCGAAGTTCCCACTATGAGCACCGACACTGTCGAGTGAGATTAGAGAGGATACACGAAGAATGAAAGTGTATCCTCTCTTTTTTATTTTCGTTTGGAGGTGAGTATTATGAATTTGGATTATGCACATCCCATTCGTAACAACACTCGAGATGAAATCTTCTCTGTCCCTCTCAATTCTCTCTTTGTACTCAATATGGGAATCTATCGATTTATGATGAGGCATCCTGAAAAATACAAAGAGGAAGAATATCCCTATCTGAAGGAGATTGATCCCAATACAGGAGAAAGACAATTCATTCAGTTGTCTATCTATTCTACCTGGGAATTCTTTCACTACCTTCGGTATGGGGAAGACTATCGGAATCATACTCATGATGAATTCTTAGAGAAGGATGCATCTGTCTATGCGGAGATCCGTATGGATTGGGATCCGATCCAAGACTGTGAAAGAACGAATTTCTTAGGAGCCATTCTGCATCTCTTGACCATTGGAGTCATCAAGAAGCTCTATATCTATGATGAGATTGCCAAGTATGACAAAGCGATTCAGGCACTTATCGCTCTTACTTTCAATCTTGTCTTAGAGGATCATCCGGATGTCCAATTGATTCAAGCAGAGTCGACATATGCCTTCTATGATTCGTACTGCTTTGAAGACACGACAACATTTGTCTTGGAAGAGAATGAGGATCTTCATAGAATTCTCATGGAATTATCTGAGAAGAATCCGAAAGTCTTACGAGAGAAATATTTTATCTTACCGAAATTGAAGACTTCGAATTTCACAGAGGAGAGTGTAAAAGTCTCTTCTCCTTCCTATTGGATCCTCAATCACTATGAGGATTATAAGGATTTGGAATCGAAGGGGTTATTCAATGTCGGGTATTACACCCTTATGCCATTATAAAGAAAAGGAGAGATCGAAAGTCTTATGGAACACAAGTCGATATCTCAATTGGATCGTATGAGAGCATCCACCAATGTAATTGGAGATGCGGAATACAAGGAGGCATTTCAGAATGTCTCTCATGTGGCTGCTGAGATTCTTTCTAGAACCTTAGGGCCTTATGCACATACCACCATCATTGATGATGGATCCTATCGGTATTCTACCAAGGATGGTTGGTCGATTGCCAATCGGATTCTTTTCAATGATGCTTTGGCCAATAGTCTCTTCTCCTTCATCAAGACCATCTCTTTCAATCTGGTCTCTAAGGTTGGAGATGGTACGACAACTGCCATCGTGGCTGCGGATAAGTTTATTCGCAATATGGCCAAGACGGATCAGTTTAAGAATGTGAGACAGAAGGATCTTCTGGAGGATCTGGAGATTGCAAAGGAAACCATCATCCAGATGCTCAAGAATGGCGGATACATTCACACCATTCAGCAAGATGGAGATATGGAAGACATCTATCGGATTGCCTATACCTCCACAAATGGCAATGCGAAGATTGCTTCTATGATCAAGCAGATCTATCTGGATACTCACAATCCTACCATCTATGTCAATATCGGAAATGATCTTGAGACTACGATGGAGATTCAGAATGGGTATCGGTTTGATTGTAATCCCATTATGCTCAAGAATTACACCAATACAGATACCAAGGAATTCAAGACGGATGTGGGAAATGCAAGTGCCATCTTCTTCAACCACAATGTCAATTATGTCACCCATCGGAGAATGATCGAAGAGATTCTGGCTATGGTGCAGGATGCTCCTGCTCTGAGAGGAATGACCATCATTCTCATTGCTCCTTACTTTGATGATACTCTGAGTGGAGCCATCAATAATGCAAATAACAAATTCGTCGCTAATGGTCTGAATCCTCCCATTATGATGATTCAGGTTCCGATGATGAATACTGTCCAGAAGCATTTCTATAATGACTTCCGGGTTGTGATTGGCAATCTCTTCTTGGAAGAATCTGCGGTGGAGATGTTTAACAGACTGAAGGATCCGGATAAGTTTACCGATGAATCTCAGGAAGCCTTCAAGGATAACTTCAGTAATCTGGCTGGATATCACTCCTGCAGAGAATTGATCATGGATTATCTGAAACCGATGGATCATTGCACCATTGGTAAGGATTTCATTCTGGTCGAAAAGTATGACAGAAACTCCAAGGATTTCAAAGAAGTCTTCGAGGATGCCAAGAAGAACTATGAGGAAGAATTGGCAGAATCGGCTAAGAGAATGACCGATCTGGATCGCACCTTCATGAATGCCTCGATGCGGTATACTCGTATCTGTGGTAAGATGGGTATTATCAATGTCGGTGGTGCTTCTGAGCTGGAAAGAAAATGCCTGAAGGATAGTGTCGATGACGCTGTCTTGGCATCCAGATCTGCCTATGAGAATGGCTATGTCGCTGGTATGAATCTTTCTATCATCAGTGCCATTGCTGCCTGTAAGAAGGAAGCTACCGATTCTCAATTTGATGCTATCTATGATCTTCTGATGAGATCCTTCATGGATACCGATATGGAGATCATTCGGAATATGATGCCGAATTGGTCCGATGAGGAGATTGATAAGTATCTCTATCCTGTCTTCCAGAGAGCCATTCAGAATAAGTACGGCTTTGATCTGGTACGAGAGGAATTTGAAGATCCGAATCATCTCACTGTCATCAACTCGGTTATGACCGATATCGAGATTCTGAAATCTGTGGTATCCATTCTGGGATATTCTCTTACTTCGAATCAGATGATCTCTATGACAAGAAGCTTTGATAGAGATGTCTTTACCAAGGTGAAGGAATCGGAAGAGACAGAGAAGTATTACCGGATTGGTAAAGCAATTGCAGAGGCTATGAAGGATGCTAAGATCTTTCCGGATGTGGAACCTCTGGTGATCCAGAGAGATTTCCCGAAGAATGATATCGATCCTGGATTCTTTCAGGAAATTGATCCTGGAATCTATGAGAAAGTAAGTCCGGTGATCGAAGCCTCCAAGAAGACAGACCTCAATCCTCATGAGAAGATTGAGATCCCTGAGTGAGCCAAGAGACAAGAGACCACTCCTTTTAGAGCGGATCTTGGTCCTACCTCTACAGGAGACAAGATGTCTGATCTTGGTAAGACTATTTGTCATACCGGAGAGGTTCCTTCTGTAACTTATGACAAGACTTCTGATGTTGATGGCATCAGAAATATGGACCAGAGTATTGAGTAAAATATTGAGAGTATACTCCATAGCGGGGTATACTCTCTTTTTATTTTAATCTTGTATATCATTGACATGGAAACGAGAAGATAATCAAAATGGAAAGGAACGACTCCGAATTATGAATTATGATATCGCAGTGATTGCGGATATTCATTGGGATGCTCTTGACCCTAAGAAGCAATATCATGAATTGCAATTCTTCAATGCTTTTGTGGAGAGAGTCGAGCATCTGGATCTGGTAGTCATTGCAGGAGATGTCTTTGATACCAAGATTCTATTGAATAGCAAGACTTCTTTGAAAGCCCTTCAGTGGATGTCTGAATTGGTAGAGATCTGTAAGAAGAGAAATACCAAGATTCGGATTATCAAAGGGACAAATTCACATGATAATAACCAGCTGGATGCCTTTAATGGATATGATAATGGAACCGATTTCTTTCATATCTTTCGGCAATGTACCAGTGAAGAGACCTTACCCGGAATGCAATGCCTTTATTGTCCGGATGAGGTTATGACCCAGAAAGAATGGGAAGATGCCTATATCGATCTTCTGTATGGAAAGATCTATGATGCGGTATTCTTCCATGGATCCTTTGACATTGTCTTACCAGAGATCGTCAATCAGGAATCTGAGTTTGTCGGTGCCAAAGGAATCGCCTTTAAATATTCTCACTTCAGAGAGATTTCTCATGTCATGGTAGGAGGCCATTGGCATGATGGATCTGCTTCTGAAGGAGAGCATATGTATTATACGAGATCCTATAGTCGGTGGAGTTATGGAGAGATGAATCCAAAAGGATTTGTCTATTTGAATTATGATACGGAAGATAAATCGTATTGTCTTCAGAGAGTGGAGAATCCCTATGCAGATCTCTATCTGACCTATAGTGTCGATACGAGAAGTATGCCGAATGTGGATTCTTATCAGGGATTGATTCAAAAGATCTATGAAGACTTACAGGATCCCAGAGTGCATATCCGAATCTCAATCCGAATCACCGATACCAAGATTGAGAATCAGAATGCCATTGATATGCTGAGAAGAACCTTCATTGATCAGACGAGGAGAGTTAAGATTCACCTCAGGAATGAGATGAAGGAAGAGATCCGGAAGCGAGATCAAGAGAGAACCGAGCGAATTCGGGATCGATTTGATTTTGTCCGGGATAAGAATAACACCACTTCTCAGATCATCCAGAAGTTTATTCATGAAACCAAGGATGTCGATATATCATTAGAGGATATCGACCGATTTGTAACCAAGTATATGAGGTAAGGAACTATGCCAAAAGATCTGATGATTGGAGAAGATGCCTATCATCTCCAGACAGAAATCTTGGGTCTATTGCCAGAGCATCCGAAGCTGATCTTTGCATTGAAGAATAAGTATGCAGACGATCATGCTTGGGATACCGCATTGGAAGCAGATCCTTCCATCTTTGCTTTCTATAAAGACCCGGAATACAATGATTGTCTCAAGGCAGTCTTATTGGATGGAAGAAATATCCAGTATGTCCCCTATCGGAATCTCACCTATGAAATCTGTGTCACATCCATTCGTTCTTTCCCGAGAGCGATTCTTCTCATCCCGAGAGAGAAATTGGATATGAGAATGATTCAGCAAGCTGTCGATCTGGATCCTTCCCTCATCAAAGAGTATGAAGATGAGCTAGATGGATTCTATATTGAGGATAAGATCAAGGAGATGCCCGAGCTCATTCTGTCTTTGAATCATCCGGATGATGATTGCATTGTCATAGCCATCAATGCAAATCCAGGATTGATGTTTAAGATGCCGAAGGAATGGTGGACCGAGACCGTGAAGAAAGAAATTCGAGAAACACATCCGGATTGGGATTCTTACATTCCGAATTAAGCAAAAACCTATCTATATTTTGTAAAATCGAAAAAGATGGGAGTGTGTGAAATCCCAATGGCCAGAATCAAGAGAAGATCGAAATCTTCGAATACTACTTCCTCTTCGAGACAGACTTTCCATATGAATCTGGATAGTCATATGATCGAATCTCTCTTGAAGTATGTGGTGACTGAATGTGTCACCACGTCCGAACTCAATAACTTGAGAAAGTTACTGGAGAGAATCGACTTAGAGGATTTTAAGTTTTCACAAGCGAAATACAATAACATTCGTCTTGTCAAATATATCAGTGAAGCAAAGAGTACCGGATCTCTGGAAGATACCGGTGCGATCTGCTCCTATGTCATAGACAAATGCCCGGAATTGTCCGAGGCATTACAAACCGTCAATTGGGACAAGAATCAGATGTCTCCTGTAGATGCCAGACAGATTTCGAGGAGTATCTCGGAGAAACTTCAGTATTCCATCATTATGAGTATGGAAGATGAGATTGTTTCTCTCTATGACAAACTTCGGAACTGTGGTTTCTATAGTATGAGTGAGTATACCAAAACTCTTCGAGAGGTACTCACTCGTGGATTGACCTCCATGCAAAAGACTGCCATATCGAGTGGTATGGTGGATGAAATTGATTTCAGTAGTGTGGATGGCATTGATACACTTCGGACGATTGTCGAAAGAGCCCATCGTCCGGGTGCTGTCCTATCTACCGGAATCAAGGCACTCAATGCCATTCTGTCTCCCGGATTCCAATCGGGAAGACTGTATACCTTCTTGGGATTGACTGGTGGTTTTAAATCCGGCATGTTGCTGAATTTGGCGGATGAGATTCGTCAATGTAATCCAAGAATCTTAGACCAAAATGAAGACAAACAAAAGACCATCCTCTTCATCACAATGGAGAACTCGATCAACGAGACTGTAGGAAGACTGTATGATATGTATAGCGATGAAAATGCTGACATAGCGACAGATCCCTATGAGAAGGTGGTAGAGGTTCTCCATAAAGAAGCTGGATATACCTTCGGGGCTTCTTTTATTGACAAGGATGGAAATGATATCTCCAAGGAAAATGCCAAGAAGCATATCAGTATCCACTTTGTCTACAAAGCGAATCTGAGCATTACTACGGGTGATCTCTATACTATGATCCAGTCTCTTGAAGACCAGGGGAAAGAAGTCATCTGTGTCATTCTCGATTATATCAAGAGAATTGACTCGGTGAATGACTGGTATGGAGACGAGCGGATCCGTCTTGCGAATGTCGCTCAGGAATTAAAATCTCTTGCAGAGTATTTCCAGATTCCGGTCATTACGGCACAGCAGGTAAACCGTGAAGGCAATGCCATTGTCGATGCCGCGATGAGAGAGAATAAGCAGGATGTCTTGCAGTTTGTCGGATCTGCGAATATTGGATCTTCTTGGGCCATTGCAGAAGAGTCTGACTGGATGGCGATTCTGAATCGTGAGAGACAGAAAGGAACCAACCAACTCTATCTCACCGTCAAGAGAGTCAAGATTCGTGGGAAATCGGATCCCAAGGCATTGGATTACTTCAATCATCCCTTTACGAATGAGAAGTGTATCCGCCTTGAGATGGATTATGACAAACCATTCTCGGTATCCAAACGGTCTTTGGCTTCTACTCTGGAAGCAGTCTCTACCGATGATCCCTTTGAGAATGATCACAGTAGACCCTCCATTCATGATATCAAAGATCCGAGAAAGAAAGCAAAGTTGGCCATGCAGAAAGCTGGCTTGGAAGAAATCGGAGATATGGAGCTGTAAATCGAGACAAAATAAATTCCGTATAGAGAATGATCCAAGAGGAATCGTCTCTATACGGAATCTTTTGGTTTGTTAGGTAGAAGATGCATTGATCTCCTCGGCATTCTGTTTCTGCAACATGGATGTGACAGACTTTCTGTCTTTGGAGACCTCAGATTGATTCTCCGAGATGAAGGTCTTATCCACAGACAATACCGTTGAGAAGGCAGAGATTCCCTCACGGGTAAACACCTTGATGACATTGTCTCGAGAGAAATCGAACTCAGTCAGAGAATGAATCTGATTCGCAAAGATAATGGACCACCAGTAGGAAGTCGTACCATAGAGATTGAAGGAAAGTCTCTTGGGATTGTAGCGATACTTTCGCATCTCTTCCTGAGACAACTCGATCTCTGTGATGTAATCTCGGATGTATTGGACATACCGATCCATGATGGATTGATGATTCATAATGACATGGAGATCATCTTCCGAGATAACTTTCTGGTAGTAGTAGTTCGGATACTTGACAGATTTATTTTGCTCGGTCTGGATGAATTGATCGATGGTCATAATTCACCTCATTCACCAACCTCACCTTCATCAATCCCCATAGACTGATAGAGGTAAGATTTGTAATTCTTATTGACAGACTTGGACTTGGAATACTCAGACTGATCTGTCATATTGGTGATGTAGAGTGTATTGACAGAGTCTCCGGTATTTCCAATGGTCAATTCAGCACCCTTCTTGAGGATGGGTCGTTTGAATTCCATATTGTCTTTTGTCTTGATCTTGAGATAATTGGCGGTGGTAACGGTACCAGCCGATGTGATGGTACACTCTCCATCATTGATGAAGCAGGAAGTATCCAATGGAGAGGGAGTCTCCAAGGCATCCCCCTGCTCCACAAGAGGAAGAACATTTGGTACATAGACTTTGTAAGAATCCGCATCCTGAGACAAGGAATCTTCATCTACCATATACCCAACTTCTTCTGTATTCAACTTCCACTGGGAAATCCCTGTTAAATCAGCCATTGTAAATCTCTCCTCTCCATAGCAAATCTTAATCTGAAGTTAAATTACTTAGGATTCTAGGGAATCTAGATATTACTTCCTGATAGAAAGGATGATGAATTCTCTCTATGAAAGAGAAGAACGCTAAGCGTGTAATGCGGATGCCCATCCCTCCGAATATGATCAACTTTACTCCAAATGAATCTCAGCAGGGTGCTTTACAGGCGATGAAACATTGGTATGAGGAGGAGAAGACCTTCAAACCCTACTTTACCTTATCGGGTGCTGCCGGTACTGGTAAGACCTCTCTGATCTTATACTTCTTCCAGATGATGGGATTCTCGATGGATGATTTTATCTGTGCTGCCTATGTAGGAAAGGCAGTGACGGTATTGGCTTCGAAGGGTCTTCCTGCCAAGACGATCCATTCCCTCATCTATAAGAGGGTCATCTCCTATGAGAAAGATGAGCAAGGGAATATCGTCTTAGACGAAGATGGAAATCCCAAAGAGAAGTTTGCGTTTGTCTTGCGAGACAGACTCGAAGGGGATTACAAGATCATTGCCATTGATGAGGCCTCTATGGTAGATACCAATATGGAGGCAGATTTACTCTCCTTTGGAATTCCTATCATCTTCATTGGGGATCATCATCAGCTTCCTCCCATCTTTGGGAATTCTGCTGTCATGATGAATCCAGATTACATCCTCAATCAGATTATGAGACAGAATCGAGACAATCCCATCATCTATCTGTCTCAGTTGGTGATCCGAGGAATGCCATTGGAATTGGGTACTTATGGAGATTCCAAGATCACTGCTGAGGTAGATCTTGGTACCAATCTTCTGACCGATTACGATACCATCATCATGGGAAGAAATAAGGTCAGGCAGATGTTTAATGACCATATCCGATTCAGAATCTTAGGTGCCAAAGACTTTCTCCCGATGGAAGGAGAGAAACTCATCTGTAGACAGAATAACTGGAATCAGGAGTTGGGAGATGGTCTCTATCTCACGAATGGTACCCAAGGGATCTGTGATCATGTCTACTTTGATAAGATGAAGAAGGGTATAGTTCCCATAGACTTTACTCCGGATATCACCAAGAGAAAGATTCGGAAGCTGGGGATGGATACCAAGTATCTCAAGCTCAAATGCTATGAGACAAATGACTATGGCATCTCTCCCTATAACAAGTTTGAGTATTCCTATGCCATCACAGCGCATCTTTCTCAAGGCAGTGAATGGCCATCGGTACTCTTCCTGGATGGGAAATTCCAGGATTATGACACGACACAAAAATTACGGTATACAGCGATCACAAGAGCTTCTGAGAAGATTCATATTGTCATACAAGGAAGGAGACTATAAAATAGGTCGAAAATGACCGGTAAAATCTCTATATATTATTTAGGTATAATAAGACAAGGAAGAAGTCTCTAAAACCACAGAAAGGAAGCTCTATATGAAAATCGCCATCGTGATTAGCCAGGAAGATTTCGAACTGGCTAATGAGATTACTCGGAAGTGTGGGTATGAGATCCCGCACTCCTATAACCGGAAAGGAAATGTCGTGGTGGAAACCAATGACATCACCCCCTGGTTGAAGAAGCTGAGATTCGGTCTGAACTTTGTGACGGCCGATACCATCATCCAGTATCGAAGGAAGCTGGAAAAGACGGTGATGTCCATCATCCCGTTGAAAAAGATCTTTAAGTAAGAAAGAAGGTATCTATGACAGAGTATGTCTATTGAAAAGATCATACAAAATTCTGTCATAGATACCTTCTTTTTTGTAATCGAAAAGTCGACCTATAAAGTCTATATATTATATAGATAAGAATAGGGAATCGATACCTTAAATATCTTTAAAAGGAGTAATTCAAAATGACTTTCAACACTTGGATCAATTTGTTCTTTTCCAATGGTGGCATAATCGTTGTCACCATCTATGCTATCTTCTCTGTTGCAGCCACCCTGCAGATGATCTATAAGACTCATCTCCAGAAAAAGCGGAATTCCAGTAACCCTGAAGTGATCGTGCTTCTGATCATGACCATCTTCAAATGGATTGCTGGAATTGCATTCCCAACATCTTTGGTTATCACTATGGTTCATATGTGCTCACTGAGCCTCGGTCTGTAAAGGAGCATATATCATGAATATCACTTCTATCCTCTTTGTCATCTCTATCATCTGCTTCCTCATCTCCCTCCCGATCCTCATCGCTTGCATCAAGTGGAGCAAGTCCTACTCCAAATATTGGAGTGAGTCTGTATACATGATCGAGGGTCTCTCTGATCAGATTCTCCATCACTGATCGGAGAAAAAGAATGGATACCCGAGAGACTTAATCCAGTCTCAGAGGTATCCGTTCTTTTTTGTATACTTACTCCCAATTTCTCTTAGGATTTTCAAAATTGAGAAATTTCAAATTACTCTTCGAATTACTCAATATAGAAGAAAGGTATTCTCATCTGAATTTTCATTTGAATCTTGGTTAGATATCTTCCTATATACGACAGTGCCTATATTCCCACTATATGACGCAGTAAAATCTCTCACTACGGTTCTAGTTTGGGCACTGCAATTGAAAAATATATCCCGAAAAATCCATCCAGATGGGCACAAGATATTTGGTTATTTGGTGTGAAGTAATTTTATTATACAAAAAGAAAGGTATGATACTTTACTCTGATAGATAGAGCGATAGTCATCATACCTTTCTTTTTTATTTTGTCATCCGATCTTTCAATGCTTCTTTGAGAAGATCGAGTTGCTTTAAGAATGCCTGGTCTTTGTAATCAAAGAAGAAGGGATCTTCTTCCAATTCTTCTTTATACTGACTGAGGATATCATGGACTCGGGATTCTAGGAAATCTATATTCTGCTCTACGAAATAGAGATAAGTAATGGTTTCTTCCATAGAGAGAAGCATGACATCAGTATACCGTATCTTTCGGTCATGCTTTCGGATGAAACGAAGAAGATCATGCATGAATACTCCAAACCATCTCTTCTCACTCTCTTCTGTAAAGGGAACCGCTCTCGATAATACAGCCTCTTCTAAGAATGTCTTGCCATCTTGCATGTTATTGAAGACCTCTTCGGTGACTATGTCTACATAGTAGAGATAATACTTTCCTCTACCTAAGTATCCGCCCTCAATAAGAGATTTCTTGATCTTCTCTTTCTTAAGAAAATCAAAGACTTCATCAATATGCTCAGGGTGTATCAGACATTCTTTGTTATTCTCATCAAAGAGATGAATGTTTCCTTTTCTGTCTGTAAGCATTTCCATAGTAAGATATCTCCTTATTTGAAGATCAATTGCATCATGGAGTCTCCAGATATTACGGCAACTCCATAGAATCTAGAAGGATCCGTTTCTACATTACACTGGATATATTTGGAGATTCCATAGACTTCATTAAAACTAGAAATCTCACTGATATCATATCCAAGGTAATCCAGATTGAATTTAGATCGTCTTAAATGGAGATAAGAATGACTGGTAAAGAATCTAGATGCTTTTACATGGATCCAATCAAACTCTTTGAGATTGTTATCAGGAATACCAGCATATTGATCCAGATCGATATAGATGATTTCGGAAGGAAGTCCATAAGGATCTAAGAAGTATACCATGTTAGTATCACACTTGATGAAGATCGGATATACTTGGATATTGGTATCAGGGGTATAATCCTTCATGATTATACTGACTTGATACTGGCAAGATTGGCTAGAGATTCCATATGCCTTATCAATGAAAGATTCTTTATTATCAGATTCCTTGAAGGAATCAATTTGAATCTTAAAATCGATTCCAATTTCAGACATCTTGGAAGCATCATCATCCTCAATATCAAACGTATGACACATATACATTTCCGGATTTTCCTCATTTTCCTCATTTTCCATAGAGGGAGCAAATCCTCCATGATAATACATCTCATCCGGAAAATCGATATAGGGAATCAATTTAGTAGGCCAATATATCTGGATAGATTTCGGATCAAGTTGATCGAATCGATCCAGATTCTCTTTTACTCTTTTTACAGTCAGATCCACTCTGGGTCTAAATCCAGGAAGTCTTTTTGATTCTGTCTGTAATAAAAAGAATTCATCCTTTCCACAGTTATCCGTAATTCTGATATACTGCTCATACTGATGCTGGAAGGCCGATACATTACTTACATATCTCGTCATAGTTATGATACTCCTTTCTTATATAGGGAAACTTTTATCTTTCTGGTTTCCATCAAAATAATATACTGATTTATAGTCTACTATGCAGGTACCCGAAAACACCTGGTTAAATTTAACCAATAGGGAATCGAGGGTTAATCAAATATGAGAACCGTAAAATACTACAGGTGCCCTTGCTGTACGATGAAATACAAATCATTGACACCATGGGGCACTCATGTTCGGACACATCATCCTGATTGGGTGATTCCAAATTTCTCAGACTCTAGATTATTCTACTATGCTCAGACAGGTAGAGTGACTGGAGCCTGTGTTGTCTGTAAGAAACCGACCGATTGGAATGAAGAGACTGGGAAATACAATCGGTTTTGTAACAATCCCAAATGCAAAGAGATGTATCGGGAGCAGTTTAAGAAGAGAATGATTGACAAATATGGTCGAGTTCATCTTCTGAACGATCCCGAGCAGCAGAGAAAGATGCTTCAGAATCGGAAGATCTCTGGGTATGTAGAATTCAAGGATGGAAAGAGATCCTATGTGGGATCTTATGAAAAAGACTTCCTGGAATTCTGTAGAGATAAGATTGGATTGCAGGCTAAGGATATCGAATCTCCTTCTCCTCATACGTACACCTACAAGTTTGATGGTAAGGATCATTTCTATATTCCTGATTTCTTTATTCCCAATCTGAATCTGGAAGTAGAGATCAAGACCCATAAGACCACTCACCCGAAGTTTGTAGCAGTAGACTTCAAGAAGGAAGCTGCTAAGACGGAAATGATGAAGGGTCTTAAAGATATCAATTATGTCGTAATTCCAGACAAAGACTATCGTGAGTTTATCTCCCTTTATACTTCTCTGAGATCTCAGATTCGAGAAGAGGATATTCCGAAGGATAGTGAGCAGAAGAATCAGATCATCAATGCTTCTGCTACAGAGTCTTATCGGAGAGATCAGAAGAATCTCTATGATGTCATCGAATCCTATTTCAATATTGGAGTGAAGAAATCGTGAAAGACTTTGATATCTTACAAGCATTGGATCCTCATGTTGTCATAGAGTGTCTGAATCCGGAGTCTCTTCTCTATGTCCCTTCTATAGAGGACGAAGTAGAAGAAGCTATGGAAACATCGGATAAAGTGAAGACCCAGAAATGGTATCCGGTATACATCTTCGTATGTCATACAGGTACACTTCTTTCTTCATTGATCCAGTTATGGACGAAGGATCAGTATTCGCATTCTCTGATCTCCTTTGATGCTTCTATGACACAGATGTATTCCTTTGGTAGAAAGAAGCTTAATGATGATATTCCCATCACAGGGGCTTCCAATGGTTTTGCTGTGGATGATATTAACAATGACTTCTATACCAAGTGGAAGAAGAATATCAAGTATGCAACGTTTGTCATCTTCGTAACGAAGAAGCAGAGAGCTGCTATGATCAAGAAAGTGAAATTCTTTATCGAGAATCAAGTAAAATTTACCTATGATATGGCTGGGTTATTTGCCTATGCTGCTCATCTTCCTCATGAGAAACAGTGGTCTTACTTCTGCTCTGGATTTGTAGCCGATGTGCTACAGACAGGAGAAGTATTGGGTAAGAAGAGATCCTACTCTTCTTATAGTCCTCAAGATCTTGCTGAGCTTCCTATGGCCTATAAGGTCAATGAGGGTGATGACTTCTCTGAATATAGAGAAAGTAAGACAAAAGCAAAAGTCAAATCAGCCTGGAATAAGTTCTTAAAAGAATCTCACATAGAATCTGATACCAATACATTGGTCTTGGTATAAATCAGATTCTCCCAAAGGAGACATTCATACTATGAAATTTTCATTATTCTTTGATCTTGCTATGGTAGTATCTGGGAATGGAATCCCGGATCGCAAAGCTACCGAAGCAATGATGGAAAGTGTAAAGACCAATCCAAGAGCAGGAAGATATTTCCATAAAGCTTTTAAGGATCCCTTAGAGGGAATTCCCGAAGAAGACATTGTGGAAGATCTTCCTAAGGATACCGAAGATCCTGCTGATGAGAAACCCATTGGAGATGAGATTCCGAATCCTACTGTGGATATGGAAGAATCTCCTAAGAATAAGGAAGTAGATCCCATTGAGACTCCGACTCCTTCTACAGAAGATGAAGATGAGGACTATGCTCAGGAATCTACAGAAGAGAATGAAGAAGATACCGAGTCTCATATGAGCGATGAACTCAAAGAGGATGTAGCTGCTCTGGAAGATCTTTTGAATGCTTTCTCCAATATGGAAGAAGAGGAAGAAGTAGAACCGATTCCAGACACTCCTGTAGAGGAAGCTGTGGGTAGAGAGACTCCTGCAATTCCTTCTGTATTGAGAGAAGTAGAAGCCGAAGATGATGAGACTCCTATTCCTCTGAATGTATCTGTAGAAGTCAATAAAGAGACTGCAGATATGAAGGTGAATAAGACCACCTATGTAGATAAGATGGAGAATAAGGAGCTTGCTAAAGTGAAAAAGATGATTTCTGACTTTGCTATGGCTCCTACTACCAAAAAGAAAGAGCTTGCGAATGAGATCTACCACTATGTGATTGATCACAATGTAGATATTGATCTCAGTAAATATCGTATGATCTGGAAATTGGTAGATAAACCCTTTATCACCTCCAGGAAGGAAGAGAAATAAAAAATAACCCCGTAATGACGAAATAAAAACGTCATTACGGGGTTATTTAATGCACCAAAATATAATAAAGAAATATGGAGGTGCAATAATTCATGAATGTATTTGATTATGTCATGGAATCTACCAATATAGAATTTCATACTCCAGAAGAATTATTAAAGTGGATGAATCAGAATATTCGCTATAGTAACTTTACCAAATTAAAATCCCCAGAGGAAGTGTTTACTTCTAAGTCAGGATCTTGTCATGATCAGGTTATGTTCGAGATGTACTGCTTGAGAAAGATGGGGTTGACTCCTAAGGCTGAATTCTTTATTGAATATCATCCTCATAAGACACAAGGAGGTATGACGCACTCTTTCGTCTATTATAAGAAAGATGGAAAGGTGTGTTGGTTCGAACATGCCTGGGGAGGTATGGAAGGGATCCATGTATTTAAATCTCTCGGCACGATCAAGAAGTATATTAGAGAGAAACATAAACGAGGAGATTTTGGTAACTATAATGAGTATCCCATGCTAGAATTTAAAAATATTGGATCTCATAAACCTGGAGAGACTCTGGGAGAGTTCGTTAATAAATCTCTTAATTAAAAAAAGAATTCAATACCCGTAATGATAAGATAGACTAATACAGATCTATTCTATCATTACGGGGTTATATTTCTTCTATATACATGATTGGTGATTCTAATCGTTTTTTTTTTCATTATTAAATCATAAATGATTTAGATTTAACGAGGTGATCTAATCGTGTATAGTAATTCATTTGAATTTGCAGTGGATGACTTCCATTTTGCGGTGGAAGAATTCTTGGAAGATACCGAGTATATGGGTATCTGTGAATCTCTTCTTCTTCCTGTAGAGGAAGGAATTGGAGATTCTTTTAAGAAGGCTCTGAATTATCTCTATAAGAAATTCCATGCTATCTTGGAAGCCTTTAAGAGATGGGTAAAGAAAGTCATTAATAAAGTGAAGTCTTTCTTTACCAGAGGAAAGAAGAAAAGGGCTAAACTAGCTAAGGATACTGGAGATCTTGACATCATTTTTGTGTATGAGCCAACAATGCAAAATCTGAATCGCTGTATTAGTGCAATGAAAAAATAAGTAAAAATGCGGAATAAAGAATAATACACGAATTAAGTCATATTAAATCACCTATGAGATTCATCAATACAAAAAATGAATCTCATAGGTGATTATATTTTCATTTCCCAGAAGATACTTTGGTTACCTTGGTAGCGTCGCCATTCTTTTTATTCTCTTTATCGAGGGCCATCTTATTGGATTGCGCAGTATTGAGAATGGAGATGACTTCTTTAATAGCCTCGGTAGTCTTCTTCGCTCTGAATCGTAACCATTTCGGATAATCTTTTTCATCGAGTTTGTATTTCTCCATGAAGTCTCTACTCGGGTATCCCTTTCCAGAGACGATATTCACCAAAGCTTCATCAAGATACTGAGCATTCTTAAAGAGCTTCTGAAGATAATGTGCGATCGACTGTACAGGAACTTTGCACATATCATCTTCCGCAAATCTCTCATCTGATTTCTCTGTGTAATAGTTATCATCGAATCCTTTAAGATCCAGATTGTCAAAAACTTTCTCAAGTTTATCGACTTCCTCTGTGGAGATAAGAATTGTAACTCCATAGAGATCATTGACGAGTTTTCTAGACTTCTTCTGACGGTGCTTCCGAATGAAACTGCGGATGAATACTTCGAATTTGACCAATGCTGTATGGAAGGCCTGTTGAATCTTCTTAAAGGTCTTCTTGATCGTATCCATAGCAGATTCAATCGCAATGGAGGTATCATATCCTTCGATAAGATACCCTACTTCTGTAAGATTATAATATGTCTCTTCTGCATTCTGACATTCCAACTCTTCATTTCTGGGAAGAGTGAATTCCAGAGCAGTATAAAGCTCTTGAGCTTCTGAATAGAGCATGATCTAATTTATGCCCTCCTCTCTAGCATACTTGCTTACTTCAATGTCCGGATATATCCCTATACATATGATAATAAACTCTACGATGGAATCGTTATAATTCCATCGTAGAGTGTGAAGTGAATCTTATTGATCTTTCTTTTCTTTTGATTTACCTTCCGATTTCGCGTTCTTCTTCGCAGCTTTCTGGGCATCAACCGTCTGTTTCTGAATCGAAAGCACATAAAGATTCAGGAAGTTGATGGTGAGGTTGATCGCTTTTGTGCACTTACTAGCGTCCTCACGAAGCTTCTTTGTATCGACTTCGGGATTCGGATTATCCAGCCAATCTTCGAGCTTTCCATCAATCTCGGATGCTTTTGATGTGATATCACGAATGTTGCGCTTAATTTCAGGAAGCGTAAGGATACGACTGGCATTATAGTCAAACATGCTCCCTTGCGTCTCAGTTTTCCAACTGTCTTTCAATCCGACAGCGTTAAAAGCATCTTTCAATTCATAGATTTTGCCGAGAAGAGCAGCAGGAACTTCCAGTCCGCGATTTCCAAGCAGAAGAATATCGGATGCGAGTGTCTTAGCCTGAGCACGATGCTGGAAGTTACGGACAATAAGCCCAAATTTGATGATCAACTTATGGAATGCTTCCTTAACTTTCTTCATGGCATTCTTGATAGTATCCAGGGCGCCTTCCATGGCAGAAGAATACTCAGAGTCATGATCGATCAGAGATTCCATAGAAACAAGAAATGATACCTTCTGCTGAGCAGATTCGAGAGCTCTTTCTTCAGATTCCTCCAGAGAGAAATTCATGCACGAAAAAAGTTCATTTGCTTCTACGAGGGTCATAAAAAATACCCACCTTTCTTTTATGAATTAGGAATGAGCCGGAAGAGCTTTGATGGTAGTGTCAACCTCTTCGTCTTTACTCTTCGATTCAACAACTCCATCTTTGATTGCAGAGTTGATGAATTTGAGACAAATACGAACAAGCTTCGCATAGCTATTGGCTTTCTTCTTCTCTTCCTTGAGCCAGATATTGATCTGCTGAGGATCTCTCATAATCTGATCACCAGTAAATCCAGCTTTCAGTTCATTATTGATCTCATTTCCCTTCTGCAGAGCAGTCTTGCAGATCTTAGCCAAATCCGTAGCAGTCAGCTTTTCAGGAAGTGATTCCATAGGAGTTTTGAGTTCAGAGAGGGCATCCTTCATGCTATCAAGCTCTTCTTTACTGATTGTGATAGCAGTTTTACCAACGTCGCTCTCCAGTTTCTTCAGCTTCTTAGATGAGGCTTTGAAAGTAACGGAACGAATGACAGCCTGAAATCTTGAGAAAAGATTCTTGAACCAGGTCGCCAGAGATTTCAAAGCTTCCATAGCAGCTCCATACGCTTCCGTAACGGCTTCATCATTATGATCAAGAAGCCCATCGAAAGGCATAACCATCATTGCTTCCTGTACAGATTTGTCTGAAAAGAAAGACTCTGCATCCATAGAAGCAAGAGCATAGAGTTCTTTTGCTTCAGTGTATTTCATGATACATATCTCCTTATTAAATAAGCATAAAAGGTACTACTAGGTACAGAATCGCATCGTACCTAGTAGTACCTATTTTAAGCAAATTGTTGATTTGCTAAATCTTACTTGACAGGGTTGCCGTTCTTGTCAATGACTTCGCCTTCAACAGACTCAGTCTTATCGGCAGCCTTGGCATCGCTGTTCTGAACAACGCCGGCCTTGACAGCCTTGTTCAGCAGAGAGGTGGCGATCTTCATGGCGCGAGCAACCAGCTTGCAGTTCTCATTCAGATCCTTCACCGAGACATCGGCAGAAGGGTTCTTCATGGCATCAGCCAGCTTTTTCTCACACTCGTCGCCACGGCTGGCAATCATCTTGCACAGGTTGGCCAGAGTCATAGCGTTCATGTTGGCCCCAATGAAACCAGCCTTGATGCCCTTCTCATCCAGAGCATTGAAGACTTCGTTGTAGCTCTCGACCTCTTCATCGGTCAGCTCCACAACACCCTTGGCGGGAGCAGCAGATCCAGCAGCTTTGGCATTCTTGGACATCTTGGAAACAGCCTTATCAGCAGCCTTCACACGAGCCTTAAAGACGATCTTACGGATCATGGCCTTGAACTTGATCAGCAGGTTCTTGAACCAAGTGGCGATCTTCTTCAGAGTCTCGGTGACAGCATTGGCAGCCTCAGTGGCGATTTCGATATTCTCACTGCGCAGCTCATCGACATCATCGACGAAAGCGCCCAGAGTGGACTCGAAAGCCATCTGATTGCGGAAAGACTCCTCAGCGGCAATCGCACGCTTGAAAGAATCCGCATAGGCAACGTCAGGCTCGAAATCCAGGAGACGAGCGTACTCCATCGCTTCAGCGTATTTCATGTTTGTCAGACTCCTTACTGTATATTTTAGGTAATGAAAACTCTTAGAACTTCAGAGTGCCATCGGCATTCAGAAGATCGGAACTCTCAGAGACAGACTCCTCGGCGACCTCGAAATCGAAATCGTCGTTCATCATGCTCTCGCAGGAAGCCGCATACTCGTTCAGCTCATCCTTAGAAAAGGTGACAGACTCCTTGCAGGACTCTTCCTCAGAATCCTCCTCGTCGTCATCGTCGTCATCTTCATCGTCAGACTCGTCCTCATCCTTTTCGTCTTCATCAGACTCATCGAAATAGTCGTCTTCCTCGTCCTTATCCTTCTTGCACTCCTCGTCATCAGGATCGCACTCTTCATCCTCAGACTCGGTAACCTTGCACTTCTTCTTCTTAGGAGCGCAGGCTTCCTCGGCATCGGACAGTTCGGCATCCAGAGACTCCAGAATAGCTCTCAGCTCAGGATCTTCGATATCCTCATAGCTCTCCTTCGCAGCAGAAGCCTTAGCCAGCTCCTTCTTGCGATCGTTCAGCAGCTTCTTCAGACCAGACAGATACTTCTGGAAGGCCTGAATCTCATCAGAAGTGACACCGGCCTTGTTCTCAACCACATTGCCGAGCTTGGAATACAGAGTCTTGATCGGAGACGCGATTGACTTGCTGGCATCTTTGATGGCGGCTTTGAATTCCTTGTCGTCCATAGAACCAGCAGCACGCTTCTTAGCGGCATCGGCCATGGTCTTCAGGGTTGTATTCACAGCTTTACCAGACTCATTGACAGCCTGCAGTTTAGCATCAACGTCTTCGACGGTCTTCAGACGAGAAACTTTCTTCTGAGCGGTAGCCAGGAGATCCTCAACAGTCTTCTTCTTGGTGAAGAGGCCTTCCTGAGCAACCTGATTGTAGCTTGCTACATTCATGTTTCAAACCTCCAATATTTGGATATTGGTCTTATAATACAGGACTTGATTGACTTCTAGTGAAAGAAATCACGGGAAACCGTTTAGAATCCCATATTTAAAGCTATGTTTTCTATTTAGATTCGTAAGGATTTCATAATTTCCGGTATTCAAACACTTTGGTAATCAAAAAGCCAATCGTTGTTGATTGACTTTTCTAAAAGGTGATACAATGGACAATTTCGATATTGTTATGGAGAAAGCCTACTCACAGAAAATCGAAGACAAGATGAAGGCTTCTTATGAGAAGGGAAAGAATATTGAATCATCTGTAAAGATGAAGAAAGCTAATTCTCTTATCAAAGAAGCTCGTTCTCTTGTAAAAGATGGAGATGTGAAGAAAGCTAAGTCCAAATACAAAGAAGCTATGAAGAATATCAAAGAATGCCAGAAAGATGTTAAATCGAGCATTAAGGATTTGGATAATTCTGGTGATTCTAAAATTTCTTTCGTTAAAAAGATTCTCATCATACTGTCAACACTTGCAAGCTCCTATGCTCTTATAAAACTTGGTAATATCTATCTCACCGTTGGAGATAAACGTGGATACGGAATTGCATATGGTGGGCAGATTGCATCTTTGATTGCAGAATTTCTTGGTCTTCAGCATATTTCTGAAGATAATATTGAGAACTACAAGCAATTCAGGAAAGTTATTGAGGAAAATCCAAGAAAAGTCCTCAATAATATTAACAATTCACTTGGAAAGCTTTATAAGTCGATCGAAAGAGAAATGAATAAAGCTTGTGCATGAAAGGATGAATGACATGACTAATTTCGATATGATTACTGAGCAATGTGTCATTGCTCAGGAAGGCTCCACCAAAGATGCCCTGAATGCCATGAAATCTGATGATTTCAAGAAGGCAGTTTCTCTTATGAAACAAGGCAAAGAAAAGAATGATGCTTCTAAATTCAAAGAAGCAAAGACACTGTTTGCCAAGGTCCGTAAAGAGATTTCCAGCACTCGTACCTGGCCCATTTCTGGTTTTGTCGGAAATTCGATTATCGGTACACTCTATAGCTGGAATACCGAATCCGAGGCCATTGACAAGAGTGTCCTGTATCCGGATGCTGCGATGAAAGCAAAGGCTCATCAGATCGTGGATGCGGTTGCTACAATCGCTTCAATTCTTCCCGCTCTTGGATTGGCTAGTGAGCTTGTTAAATGGGGTCGCCATATGATCACATACTTCACCAATAAAGACAATAACAAAAAAGAAGCCGGGAAATATTTCAATGTGGTTTGCGCCCGGATGATTCAGATTGTCGATCTGTATTCGAAATCTTGCGATATGTATATCGAAGATATCAAGAACGGCAAGAAGCTGTCTTAAGAAGAATTCAAATTAAAATAAAAAATCCAGTAAAGTCATTTACTTAGACGAAATCTAGTAATGACTTTACTGGATTTTTTATTTTAATTATCTCTTATTATAGAAAGGATACTTACTCTCAAAGTCTCTGATAAGATCTTTGATCTGTCTTTCTACAAGCTCGAGAGACTCCCATACTGAGAGATTTTTCTTCTTCTTGTATTCCGCAAGCTTCTCTTTCCACTTATTGATATAATCAATATTCTCAGTCCTCTTGGATATAGCTCCTCCAATACCAGTAAGACCTAAACCAACACCAGCTTCAATCGGAGTGGTTTTATCCTTACGGATCATAAGAGTGAGAATGAAGTATACAAATCCCAATACCATTGCAATGGTACTAGCTGTATGAACTTTGGATAGAGCACATTTATTCTCAGGGACAAGATTAATCTCGATGCATTTCTGAGCATTATAGAGCTCTTTGCTGGTCTTCTTGCAGGAGGTATCGGAACTTCGATTGTATCTTCGAAGATTCGATCTGTAGTATCAAATAAAAATGATAAGAATTGGGAAGAAAAAGAACGGAAAGAGCTAAATCCGAATAATGTATACGCCAAAATGGAAGAGATGGAAGATTTCGTTGATGAAATGAGATCTGCTCTTTCTGATAAATATTCACCCTGGATGGCATGTTAAAGCATACTCCCTATATGAAGAAATATGTGTATATTATCTTCATATAGGGAGTGTATTTCTACCTAGGAGAAAGAAAATCATGTAAAGATACCATGTATCAGAAAGGAGTCTAAAACGATGTATTTTGCAAAGATACTCGAAAAGAAATTCCTAGACATTAAGCTTACGGAGTCTTACAGTGGATCTCTGATCATAGCGAATAATAATGATTTGCCAATCGACAAATTAATTGAACTGAATGTCATCGCCGCAATTCAACCAAAAAATCAATCCTGGATCCAATACCGGTATTTCTCATATCCTTTTCATATGCAAATACTCAGATCCTGAAGCGGTATATGAAGATTATGACTTTACCAAGGATCCGATTATCCTCATAAAGCTTTGGTCTGTAATCCGTCATAATGAGCAGGAAGACAATAATCGATCCTTCTTGTCTGGTCTTGGAAATTTCGATATTCCAAAAATTGTGATCAACCATGAGGAAATCACTTTCGAAATAGCATACTTTGATCTGAATGATCTCCAAGATGAAGAATCGAAGACTGATGCTTTTATCAATCTTATCTGTGATCAGTCTAATAGACCTGGATGGGTTGTCTCTATTGCAGATAAGAATATAGATCCTCCGATTCTCCGGATTCGAATTGGGGTATACAGAGATCCAGATGACGGCTGTTTGAAGCAAAGGATGTATCTTTTGACATATGATGATACAAAAGATACATCCTCAAAAATAGTGAGGGATATATAGGATCCTATTATTCGATGTCTACTTCGGATGAAATCAAAGACGGTTCTGCATTCGAAATCTATGGAGATACGTGGATCGTACAAGAACCAAAACAGAAAGGAGCTCCACCTTCGAATTGTAAGGAATACGATTTAAATACCTCGGAGTGTGATGGAAAATACATTCTGATCCTGATAAGAGATAATCATATTAAGAAGAATGAACTTGATTTACTGGATATTACCATTTTGAAGAAAGATGGCTGCCCCATTAATATTCATACCGTGTATGTCAATAATCCATTCAAAGAAGGGAACTCAGGGGCTATACTCGAACATACGGAGAATAATTTCATGATGTCTCTTCACTCAAAAGCCCCATTCATAATTCTTGAGATTCCCAATGATGATAAAGATGTGATTAGGGTCTTTGATACCTATGAAGAAGCTAAGACAGCTTGCGATATGATATCAGAGCAGAGCGGATTGGATGAGTTCTATTTTCATCACTATACCCCGTATATTGCTCAGCTTCATTACATCAATCCGAATCATTGTGTCGCTATCTATACAAAAGAAAAGGAGTAAAGTATGGAAACCAAAAGAATTCCTCTAAATACCAATATCGGGTTTCTTCCTATGAGTGAATTCCTCAAAGAGAAATCCGGGGTTCGATATTATCAGAAACCTATCTTGTGTATTCTGGTAGATAAGCACATAGGTAATCATAATAATCTTTACATTGTCCTCAATACCGGTGCATCAATTGCGTTTGAGTATGGGTATAATTCGGTAACCATAAAAAATCCATACAAAGAACTGGAAGATTTCTTCTCGAGTATTCATCCCATGAATTCTACCTCTTTCGTAGGATACAACTTCACTGTCTATCGGGATAACGAAGCTACGAATGCTCTTCTCAATATGGATTTCATACGTAAGGCTATCCACAATCCGGAGAGTTATCCCAATCTGATTCGGACTAACCCCTATGAGATATTCCAACCGAGCAAGTATACTGAAATAGCTTTCTCTGTGTCAGAAGAGATAGCCAAATATACGATCACTTCTGAATCAGAAACATTCTTCCGATTTAATTATCAAAAGCATGTCAATTTCTATTCGTCGAATTTCCAGGAAAATGAAATTACGTCCTTTGGAAATCATTTGTATTGCTATACGCAAAGTACCATCGTAACTACGGCACAGAAACGGTATGTGAAATGCCCGATTTGTGGAAATAATGATCATACCAATAAATTCGTCATGCCTCTTCGTGGCTATACCTTCGGTTTGGTATATGCTTATAGCATCCTTCCTACGGATGAAGAAGTCACTGATGAGATGGTGAAGACTGTTATGGTCAAATCCAATGAAGAGATATTTTCTTTGCTTTATCGGAATTCCTGTAACTTTGTAGCGAGTCATGAAAATGATCCCTTCTTTTCTGGTAATCCTATCGCAGGGTTTATTTGGAATGAGGATTTCATTCGGAAGATTTACTTTACTTCCGATTTAGAACCATCTGATTTTAAACCTCTCATGGTATATACCAGGGAAGATCAGAAGAAGCTTGTCGATAGGTTTATGAAACTCTATAACGGAGAAGAGCGTGTAATTCCCATCTATCTGGATGTCGAAACCACTTGGAATGGTAGTCATCTCTATCATTACACACTAACCCCGGACAATGAATTGCAGGATAAGGAGTAATCAAGGTATTCCATTATGAGGCTGGGATTACCAAAGTAACCGATTCTAGGAGACCCGTCTATAGTGGGATGCACGGGGAGAGATTCAAATTCATTCTTGTCACCCTTCTGGAAGAAATGGATAAGAATCTCGGTATCTTGACTAGCATGGAGGATGCTGAGGAGATCTGTAATACAATCAAGAGTCAGAATGATCTTGAAGATTTCCAATTCTATAAATGGAATCCATGCATCGCAAAGATCTATCAGTATGATGACAAAGAAGAGGATCGATTCGTTGCAATTTACACGGAGGAGAATGAAGATGAATGATAAAGTAATTCGCTTACAAGCGAGGATGCGTCATAAGAATGATACGTACACTCCTCCTTCAAAGGAGGGATTCTTGAAAATGAGAGAACCTTCTAAGAAGGAAGACACTCCCAAGAAAATCTTTCTCAATATTGATGGATGCTGCCTGATTAATGTGGATGATATCTCCTATGTAGGTATCGAGAAAGCAGCTGCATCGGGATCCGGCATTATGTATACGGTAAAAAATCCGGTCTTCCAATGGATTCATTCACTGGTCTTCGGATGTAGGCGACAAAGTAGAGATTACGCATCTCTATTATATGATTCATGAGATTCTTAAAAACTATGGAATCTCTATCAACTACGTAGAGTTTGAACCCTCTGAATTCAGACTGTAAAAGGAGGATCTTTATGCTGTTTAATCAGGAACCTATGCCTAGTACAACGTTTCTCAGCATTCGGAATCGTCTCATCCTCAATGTAAATGAGATTCTGACCATCGCTATTGTGAAAGAGAAAGAGGATGAGTATTTCGTGCAGGCTCAGATGAAAACCGGAGTTATCGAGAATCTTCATTCCGCTTTCGATTCAATGGAGAAAGCTGAAAATTTCTATGTGGAAGTCAAGAACGCTCTGTTTGATCTTGACACTGTCCGTATAATTGGTATCTAAAAAGAGAAAAAGAGAAAAAGAAAGGTTGGATGAATCGCGAGTATATCGCTCTACGAAAATCATCCAACCTTTCTTTTTTTTGTATTACATTAGTTTACGCTATTCCAGATATAGCATCCATACCAAGGAGGCATAATATGAGGATATTAGCTGATTCTCTCCCACATATTGACTGCTAAATAGGGAGGCGTGACATCAACCGGAGTCTGTTCGCTATTTCTACGATCCCTAGGTTCAGCTTTCCAGTTAAAGAAGCCCCATCCAGATGATGTGGTAGTGACATATGTCGAAGGTGCAGTTTTATTCGTTGTCACTACATACTGGTTCTCATATCCATGTGCATTCTCCGGGATATCTGTAACATTCAGTTTTACAGTATAATGTCCTCCAGTTGTTCCTAGCGTGTGACTAGAAGATTGACCTAACAGAAACGCGTCACTTATAAGAGACCAGTTTCCCCCAAATAATGCAGCTGGAGAGGCTGCTTTGGTACTTATATAGATAGATCCCACTGGATAGAATAACAACCTTGACAGTGTGGAATTATCATCAAAGTAGACACAAGATGCTCTCGTAACTGGTACCAGATAATTCCCACTATGATCTTTCAATTTTCTCTTATAGGTAGCAATACTTCATCGCCCCAATACGATAACAGAGAGACGAAGAACCATATCCCCTACATATCTTCGTCTCTCCTCTCTATTCTATATATATATATTAATTAATTAATATAGTCCACTAAGTTCAAGAAATAAAACACAATACCCTATACATAGACCTTCTCAACTATGTACAGGGCATTGTGCTAGGACTGTATAAGAGCATCGCTCTTAATATAATGTAGTCAATTTCATCTAGATAAAGAAATTGAATGAAGAAATTTCTATATATTATATTCATAGAATCATCAATCACGTATTGAGTGTGTCATGCAATCACATATAAGTAGAGATAAACTCTTGGTATTTATTTTCTATTGAAAAATCAGAAGTTTTGTTTTACTACTTGGATCTGCGGCGAAGCCTTCGAATTTAAAATAATCACCCATATAGAGAGAAGATACGATTCCCTCTATATGGGGTTTTGATTTGGAGGTAAACCAATATGACATCAGTTAAAAACATTTTTGAACCAAGATTCTCTACCAAGGAGAATATTGCCGATATCATATACTCGATAGATCCGGAGTATGAGAAGATTCATAATAAAGAGCTCTATCTCATATGGTACTACGGAAGAGAGATACTTCCTGGTCATCCGAATTTTGAGTATACGAGAGGTACAGGACAGCTCTATCTGATCCATACCTTTATGAAGAATTCTGAATTCCGAAACTTATGCGAATGGTTTCCCGGATTCAGAGATCTTTATATATCGACAATGAAAATGATTGCGTGATATTTGGGTTATCTCACACTCAATACGATGATTGATGATTTTGAGGTCTACCTCTTACTTAGAAGGTAGACCTTTCTTTTTGATTTTAAGATAACCATGAATCCCATCGATAGAAATGTGATAACCAAACCACATGGCCAAACTCTATCGATGGGATTAAAACGGAGGCTCTCTTCATGACAACAACAAACCCAGAGCAAGAAGAGAAAAAGAATCTCACATGCCATTTTGTATATGAAATTCTTTATATGAGTAGTAGTCTCTTTGATATATCTTGATAAATTTCTATATATTATATTCATAGAGATGGAAGAAGTAAACTGTCTTTGTCTCTATGAAAGGAAATCCATTTTGTCAAGTATGTATCACGGAGGTATGACTACAATGAAATTCGTAACACATCCCATTCGTATTAACCCGGTGAATCTTGGAGAGGATACTGGAAAATTACTTCCCTATCTCCATGCTCGTATCGTCTCTATCTATACCAGGGGATATAAATCCCATATTGATCTTCTGATTCAGATGAGTGATGGGAATTATATCTACATCAAACTTTATAGTGTCTTGAGAAAGGATAACTCTCTTACCAATACCAGAGATGGTGTTGGTACCAAACCTGCTTGGGGTCTCAAGTATGTCAAGAAGACTTCTATCGAAGGTTGTGTCCTGGATGTGATTCCTTCTTCGGAAGA
>UMLJ01061636.1_pt1 | contig 44073 bp, 41 predicted proteins | sample 1966521 | NCBI WGS metagenome assembly UMLJ01 (sample SAMEA4836199, study PRJEB28245) | human gut metagenome | biome: gut microbiome; material: fecal sample | place: Denmark | collected 2008
TTCTCCCACGGTGCAGAAGATGAAGTCTGTGTCTTGTTCGGGCACGAATTTCAGCTTGGTCTGTGTGCCGTTCAGAAATCCTTTGCCTTTAAGTCCGCCCGAGCCGATGGCTATCTCGCTCTGGTGGACGTTGTATCCCGCTCCGGCAAGGTCTTCGTCGAGGCCGAGCAGAACGTTGATACGCACCCTCTGGTGGGGCTCCATGATATTGTTGAGCACATAGTCGGCCGAATAGAAGAAGGCTATTGAGCCGATTGTGAACAGCAGGATGTAAAGATAGTGCTTTATGCGCCTGTTCATCCAAAGGTAGACCAGATATCCCACAAGACCTGCGCTGACAGCCAGCTGCACCCATACGATGTCGAACGGGATGACGAACACGGCGAAAAGAAGCGCAAGGAGAGTTATGCCTACAGAGTAGACAAGTATGGTCAGGGCCTGCTGCTTGTCCTTGCAGTAGACGTAGACCATGCCTGACGTGAATATCTGTACGAGCAGCAGTACGGCAAACTTGCCTATTGATGTCGTAGTGTCGAACATCAGAGCTTCCTCGTAACGTATGCCCACAACGAAATAGATAACCATTGCAACGCCCGTGAACAGCACGCTGCCGGTCATTCCTTCGCGGTAGAACATGAGGAAGAAGGATATGTAGACCAGTGCCGAGCCTGTTTCTTTCTGCGCCACGATGAAGAGCATCGGCAGCAATACCACCGCGAAGGCGGCCGCCATGTCTTTCCATCTGTGCATGTTGAAGCCGTAGGTGCTCATCAGTTTCGACACGGCAAGGGCTGTGGCAAACTTGGCAAACTCGGCAGGCTGCAGTCGCAGCGGGCCAAGCACGAGCCATGAGCGCGAGCCTTTTATCTCGTGGGGGTTGAATATCGTTGCAAACAGCAGCAACAGCAGTATGGCGTATATGATATAGGCGAACGTGTCGTAGAAGCGGTCGTCGAGCATCAGCAGCACGAAGCCGAGGCAGATAGACGTGCCTATCCACACTATCTGCATGCCCGAGCGTGTGCTCAGACTGAATATGTCGGTGTCGCCGTAGGTATAGCTTGCACCGCACACGCTCAGCCAGCCGAATGCCAGCAGAGCCAAATATATGCCTATCGTCCACCAGTCGAGCGAACGAAGTACGCTTGGTTGTTTATCTGTTTGCTGCCCCATAACTTATACGTCTGCGCTGGAAGTCGGTCGCCCTCTTCTCTGATTCGGGCGAGAGCTTGCCTTTGATATACTGTTCCATCATAAGTGCACCGATAGGCACACCATAGTCGGCGCCAAATCCGCCGTTTTCTACATACACGGCGATGGCTATCTTAGGATTGTTCATCGGCGCGAAGCCCATGAATATAGAGTGGTCTTGTCCGTGGTTCTGTGCCGTACCGGTCTTTCCGCACACCTCATAGTCGGCCCTGTCGGCGGCGCGGCAGGTTCCTCCGGTCACTGCACGCCTCATGCCTGCCACGATATATTCGTATGCCCTGCGGCTGGCTTTTGTGTAATGTTTCTCTCTGAACTTGGCTTCGAGCTGTTCGCCTTTCACCTTCTTCACCACGTGCGGTGTGTAGAAGTATCCGCGGTTGGCTATCGTTGCCCCGAGGTTGGCTATCTGCAGCGGGGTAAGCAGCACCTCGCCCTGTCCTATGGCGATGCTGATTACGGTCAGGGCATTCCATGAACCCCTGTATGCCTTGTCGTAATATTGTGCGTTTGGTATCAGGCCTCGTTTCTCTCCGGACAGGTCGATGCCCAGTTTGTAGCCGAATCCCATGCTCACCATGTAGTCGCGCCATGTGTTCATGCCTTCCTGTACATTCTTGTATTTCTTCCTGTTGCCGAGCATATAGTAGAGTCCCCAGCAGAAGTAGCCGTTGCAGGATGTGCCTATTGCGGGTACTAGGCTTATAGGTGAGGCGTGGCCGTGGCATCCTACGTGTAGTCCGCGGCAGTAGAATCCGTGATGGCAGGGGAACGATGTTCCCGGGCCGATTATGCCTTCGGTAAGGAAGGTGAGGCCTTGTGTGGTCTTGAATGTTGAGCCCGGAGGATACATACCCATGATAGAACGGTTGAGCAGCGGCTTCCACGGGTTGCGTGAGAGCATGGCGTGCATCTTTCCGCGCTTGCGTCCAGTTACCGTCCTCGGGTCGTATGTAGGCGATGATACCATGCACAGCACCTCGCCGGTGGACGGCTCGATGGCCACGATGCTGCCTATCTTTCCCTCAAGGAGCCTCTCGCCCAGTGCCTGCAGTTTTATGTCGAGGCTCAGAGTGAGGTCTTTGCCCGGCACAGGCCTGCGGTCGAACTTTCCGTTCATGTAGCTGCCCTGTATCCGGCCGTGGGCGTCACGCAGCATTATCTGCACGCCCTTCTCGCCGCGCAGCTGCTTTTCGTATGACTTCTCCACGCCCATCTTGCCTATGTAGTCGCCGGGCTGATAGTAGGAATCTTCCTCTATGTCGGCTGCCGACACTTCAGCCACGTCGCCAAGTACGTGTGCGGCATACGGCATGGTGTATTGTCTTACGCTTCGTCGCTGTACGTAGAAGCCCGGAAAACGGTAAATCTTTTCCTGGAATACGCTGAACTCTTTTTCTGACAGCTGGCTCATGAAGAGCTGCTGCGTGAAGCGTGAGTAGCCGGGATTCTTGTTGCGGTCTTTTATCTTCTCCATTCTCTTGATGAAAAACTCTTTTGTTATGCCAAGAGAATTGCAGAATTCGGTGGTGTCGAGTCTTCCTTTCTCCTCGTTCATCACCACCATTATGTCGTAGGCATTCTGGTTGTATACAAGCAGTTTGCCGTTTCTGTCGGATATGACGCCACGCGCCGGAAACTCAACTTTCTTGAGGAAAGCGTTGCTGTCGGCGTTTTTCTTGTAGTCGTCGCTCATTATCTGCAGCGTGAAAAGGCGTATGATGTAGACGGTGACTATGAATATAGCCACTCCCGCAATGACATAACGTCTGTATTCAAGTCCGTATTCCTTGTCCATAATCCGGCCTTTCCTGCTTTTAGAACATTATCTTTTTCTGACGTTTTCGATTACAATTATAAGGATTACGGTGAGCACGGTGCTTCCGCCGATGTTTTTGAGCCATTGCAGCCAGTTGAAGAAGTTGAATGATTCAATGGTGAAGAATATGATGTTGTAAGCGAAAACGCATATTATCGTGTAGTAGATAAATTTTGCCATGCCCAGCGATCTTATCGTAGGCTTGAGGTCTTCAGGCGAGTCACGCTGTATGAACAGGTTGAGGACGTATGGCTGCATCAGGCCGAGCAGTGTGGTCGACGTTGCCGCCACGCCCGGGGTGTTGGAGAAAATGTCGATGCAGAGGCCTGTGAAGAAGCTCCAAAGCAGTGTGCCCCATCGGGGATAGTCGTGTCTGAACAGCAGTATGAAATATACATACAGCAGCGGCGTGGCGCAACCGAACAAGTTGATGTGGTTGAGCACCAGAGCCTGTGCCAGACATAGGATGATGAATGTGAGAAACTGTTTTATTATTTCTATGTTCATTCTGTTGTCGTTATCCTTAGTTCTGCTTTATTTTTAATGAGTCTTCAGCTGAGCGGAGCAGGTTGATGCGCTCCTCCATTGCCGAATTGTCAATGATGCATACGTCGCGGATGTTGCCGAAATCAGTTGTAAGACGCACCTGTATTCTGTAAGAGAGTCCGTCGTGCGAGTTGTATACGTGCAGTATCTGTCCTACGATAATGCCCGGAGGGAATATCGAAGAGTAGCCGCTCGTCTCAACCAGGTCGCCGAGGCGGAAGTGTGCGTGGCGCGGGATGTCGTCTACATAGGCCAACTCTGCCGCACCGCCTGTCCAGTGCAGATATCCGTAATAGCCGCGCTTCTTGATGGTGACGCTGATGTTCGACTTGGAGTTGAGCACCGGTATGACCACAGAATAATGCTCTGACACCATGTAAACTACGCCCACGACGCCGTTTCCACAGGCCACGCCCATGTCCTTGCGCACGCCGTCGGCCGAGCCTTTGTCAAGGGTTATAAAGTTGTCTCTCTTGTCGATAGAGTTGGTTATAACCTTTGCCGGTATGAGCTTGTAGTCTTTCAGTATCTCCATCTGTGCGCGCTGAAGGCGTGTAGAGTCGCCCGTGTTGCTCTTTATCTGTTCAGACAGCTTCCTTACTGTCTGCTCGAGATAAAGGTTGCGCGTATTGAGTTGCTGGTTTATCTTTGTCAGGTTGAAGAATGTCTTCACTGCAGCGTCCCATTCGTATACCTTTCCGGTTACGGCATTGGCCGACGAGAAGAACACGCTGCCCTGATAGCTGTTGAATCTGAACAGCAGCGTCAGGCTGATAACTTCAAGTATGACAAAGAGAAACCAGTGGTTATATTTCGCAAGAAATTCCAGTAGGTTGCGCATGGCTTATCTCATCAAGAACGAGAAGCGGTCAACGTTCTTCAATGCAATACCCGCTCCTTTTGCTACGCTGTGCAAAGGATCGTCGGCCACGTGGAACTGGATGTTAATCTTGTCGGTGAGACGTTTGTCGAGACCTCTGAGCAGTGCGCCTCCTCCGGTGAGGTAGATACCGTTCTTTACGATGTCGGCATAAAGCTCAGGCGGAGTCTTCTCGAGAGCAGAGAGCACGGCGTTCTCTATCTTGGCGATGGTGCGGTCAAGACAGTGGGCTATCTCCTGATAGCATACGGGCACCTCCATAGGCAGGGCCGTAATCTTGTTCGGTCCGTGTACTACATAGTCTTCGGGAGCTTCTTCTCCAAGGTCTGTCAGTGCCGATCCTACGTGTATCTTGATGCGCTCGGCCATACGTTCGCTGACCTTGACATTGTGCTGGCGGCTCATGTACTCCTGAATTTCGGCAGTGAGGTCGTCGCCGGCAGTGCGGATAGAGTTGTTCGACACGATGCCTCCGAGAGAAATTACGGCAATCTCGGTGCTTCCGCCGCCGATGTCGACAATCATGTTACCTTCGGGAGCTTCAACGTCGATGCCGATGCCGATGGCAGCAGCCATAGGCTCGAATATGAGGTAGACGTCGCGTCCGTCGGCATGCTCGGCAGAGTCGCGCACGGCGCGCAGCTCAACTTCGGTAGAGCCAGACGGCACGCCTATCACCATGCGGAGTGAAGGCGAGAAGAAACGTCTTCCGGTGTGTACCATCTTGATAAGTCCGCGCATCATCTGCTCACAGGCAGTGAAGTCGGCTATGACGCCGTCGCGCAGCGGGCGTATTGTGCGGATGTTGTCATGAGTCTTCTCATACATCATCTTAGCCTTTTCGCCTACGGCTATCATTTTGTCTGTGCGGCGGTCGAGCGCTACTACAGACGGCTCGTCAACAACAATCTTGTCATCACTGATAATGATGGTGTTGGCCGTGCCGAGATCCATTGCGATCTCCTGGATAAAAGAAAAAAATCCCATTACTTGATAAAGTTTATAGCTATAAATATAATTTTATTGTCTCTTCTTGAAGTCTTGCGTCTTTCACCCTGCCGGGCGAAAGACGTCGAGCGGATTGTCTTGTCTGTGTCTTATTTTTCAAACCATTCGTGAATGGCGGTGTCGTAGTGGCTGCTTACGCCGAAGGCGCGTGTAGCCAGCATGCGGCGGTCTTCGATGTCGGTCTGTGCGCCCTTCTTGTTGAGGATGTCGAGCAGCACGCCATATTCAGCCTTGCTGGGCACGATCACCACGTCTTTGAAGTTCTTTGCTCCGGCGCGTATCAGAGATATTCCGCCAATGTCTATCTTTTCGATTATGTCGGCCTCAGAAGCTCCGCTTGCAACGGTCTGCTCGAAAGGATAGAGGTCTACGATAACCAGGTCGATTTCAGGTATTTCATACTGCTTCATCTGCTCCTGGTCGCCTTCGTTGTCGCGGCGGCCGAGGATGCCTCCGAATACTTTGGGGTGAAGAGTCTTCACGCGTCCTCCCAGGATAGAGGGATATGTCGTTACGCTCTCTACGGCCTGGCATTCATATCCGAGCGACTCGATAAACTTCTGTGTGCCGCCTGTAGATAAAAACTTTACTCCTTCTTCGTTCAGCTTAGCCAGCAGCTCGTCGAGTCCGTCTTTGTGAAACACGGACACGAGTGCGGTCTTGATTCTTTTTGTTTCAGCCATGTCTTTAAAAATTATCTGTTTTTTAGAGTGCAAAGTTACTAAAAAACGTTGATTTTACAATATATTTCAACCAAAAATTATAAATGTTTTGATTTAGGACAATAAATGCGGGCAGTGCATGGTGTTTTGGCGTTTGAAATGTGTCTCGCCGGGTTTTGCCGGGCCTTCCGGCTTTGGCTGCGCCGGACTTGTCTTTTTGCGGTATGCTGCGTTGTGTCTGTATCGTGTTTTGCGCGTATGTTATGGCACGTTGCTGTGCATCTTATGGCTTGATAACAAGTGGTTTAGCAGTCTTCCGTCCGTGTGTTTTGATGCTTGATTTTGCTCCGGCTGTTGTCTGCCTGCGGTCAGGTTCTGTGTCGTAGGGTGTAAGCATTATGGCCGTTTTATGGTGCAATGTGTCATTATGATTTTGTACGCGTTTCTGCTCGAAATAGAATTTGTGCAGCCGTTGTTTTGCGGCTTGTTCGGAAATTTCTTTACGAAACAATGCAAACGCATAGGTTTTATATTGCCGTTTGATGTCTTTCGCTATGTAAAAGGCAAGCTTTCGCATCCGTATTGACCGGCTTTTGCTGCTTGAAACGTGGCTTTTCGTGCTGCTTTCCGGTGATTTTTATTGCACATTTTGTCTGCGTCTTTCGTATCGTCCGGTATTACAGTGCTTTATGATTGCACACGATTTGCGCGTTATTTTAAGCCGTATGCGTGTCTGTTTCTGAAAAGCTGAGTTCTGGAGCCTTATTGTAAATCAAAAAGCAAGCGTTTTGCGGCTTATTCTGTCAATGTGTCGTGTGCTGCTGTGGCTTGTCTGATAGTGGTTTATCTGTTACTGCTTGATTTTATTGTCTGTTGTGGTCGTCTTGTTTTGTTATTTATTTTGTGCTTTGTCTGCTTCGGGGTTTCTTTTGTGTGAGCGGCAACTTGTTTTACGTGCAGGCTTTGTCTGTTCATGCGTCAACCGGTTGCCGGTCTTTTTTTTTGTTGGTGCGTGTGGGGAGGGTTGGGGCTTAAATTGGCTTAAGAGAATATAAAATAAAAGAGCCGCAACGTCTGTTGCGGCTCTTGTTGTAGCGGGGGTGGGACCCGAACCCACGACCTCCGGATTATGAATCCGACGCTCTAACCAGCTGAGCTACCCCGCCATCATTTTTCTTTGCGGTTGCAAAGGTAATACAATTTCTTTAAACACCAAAAAATATTTCAACTTTTTATCAAAATCTTATGCGAAAGACGTAAATTTGTGGCAAATAACCAATGAAATGCCTTTAAACTATGGAGAAAAACAAAGTAAACATTGAACATGAGCTGCGTTCTAAGTCGGCCGGATTTATATGGTCGATGCTGAGCACGCCTGAAGGATTGGCCAAATGGCTTTCGGATGAAGTAAGGCTTAATGGCGATTTGTTTACCTTCACATGGGGTAACGTGTGGAGCGACCATGAGATAAGAACTTCGGCTGTGATAGACAAGAAGAAGTTCGACTATATACGCTTCAGATGGTGTGGCGAGGAGTATAAGGACACGTATTGGGAGCTGAAAATGAACAAAAGTGACGTAACGGGTGATTTTGTCCTGATGATAACCGACTTTGCCCCCGAGGGCGAAAAGGATACCGTGGTGGATATCTGGCAGGCAAATCTCAGTGCGCTTAGACGGGCTACGGGGCTTTAGCAGCTTCGTAGCCTTTGTTTTTTTTGCGCGTTGCGCGGCTTCGCGGTTCTCGCCGGCATATTGTTTCGTGCCGGTGCTCGTGGCTTTGGCATGCCGTTTGCACGTGCTTTTAGGGCGTGGTGCCGTGCCTTGTGCTGTTGACTGCTTTGCGTTGCGGCGTGGCAGGATGGCGGTGCCATATACATCTTTTATTAAATAAAAAACGCAAAACGTTGTGGTTTGTGATATTTTTGTGCTAATTTTGCAAGCTGGTAAATCTGCTGTATAAATGTCAGAATTAGCATAAAAATGATTCTTAGAGTCAAAAAATTAGATAAATTTATCGCAAAACAGTTCGGACTCCTCTTTGTCGGAACGTTCTTTATATGTCAGTTCGTGCTGATGATGCAGTTTCTTTGGCGCTATGTCGACCAGCTCATCGGTAAGGGTCTGACCATGGACGTGCTGGCCCAGTTCTTCTGGTATATGAGTCTTATGCTCGTGCCGCAGGCGCTTCCGCTGGCCATCCTGCTTTCGTCGCTTATCGCCTTCGGTAACTTGGGCGAGAGCAGTGAGCTTACGGCCATCAAGGCTGCGGGCATATCGCTTATGCAGGCGTTCCGCTCGCTTGTGGTCATCGTCATATTCATAGCCTTGGGCTCTTTCTATTTTCAGGACGTAGTGGCTCCGAGCGCCAACATGTCGTTCTCGAGACTGCTCCTTTCCATGAAGCAGAAAAGTCCCGAACTGGAGATTCCCGAGGGTATATTCTATGACGGCATTCCGCAGTGTAACCTTTATGTGCAGAAAAAGGACATAAAGACAGGCATGCTCTACGGTGTGATGATTTATAAGATGACCGACAGCTATGACGATGCCGCCATAATTCTGGCCGACTCGGGCATGCTGCAGTCTACGGCAGAGAAAAAGCATCTTGTGCTTACGCTGCACAGCGGCGAATGGTTTGAGAACATGAAGTCGCAGGAGTTTTCGGCAGGCGTAAGCGTGCCTTATCGCCGCGAGACCTTTGTCAAGAAGAGAATAGTGCTCGATTTCGATGCCGACTTTAACGTTGCCGATGCAAGCGCGCTCTCGAACAACGCACGCGGAAAGAGCATCGGACAGATCAACCGCGACGTCGACTCGCTTAACCACGTGTACGACAGCGTCGGCCGTGTGTTCTACAAAGATGCCAAGATGTCGTATTATTCTCCCGTGGCTGTGTCAAAGAAAGACTCTCTGAGAGCCGTCAAGATGGCCGGGACAAAGACTTACGGCTTCGACTCTGTCTATTCGAGACTTTCTGCCGACAGAAAGCTTGAGGCTGTTGATGCGGCCCTCAGCAAGGTGCAGCGCGAAATGAACGACCTCGACTTTAAGGGCATGATAACGGCAGACGGCGACAAGCTTATACGACAGCACAAGATAGAGGCCATCAACAAGTTTACATTGTCGCTTTCGTGCCTGATATTCTTCTTTATCGGTGCGCCCCTGGGCGCCATCATCCGTAAGGGCGGACTTGGCGTTCCGGTGATTATCTCCGTGCTGGTGTTCATCGTGTATTATATTTTCGAGAATACGGGCTACCGCATGTCGCGAGGCGGTATGTGGGCAATATGGTTCGGTAAGAGCATCGCTACGGCTGTGCTTACGCCGCTCGCAATATTCTTCACATACAAGGCCAACAACGACTCTGTCGTGTTCAATCTCGACCTCTACCGCAACTTCTTCATGAAGATATTCGGACTCAGGATAAAGCGTGCCGTGTTCAAGAAGGAGGTTATAATAACCGATCCCGACTATGCGGCCGACTCGGCAACTCTGACCGAAGTGAACCGTGAGATTGGCGACTATGCCCGCGAACACAATCTTTGGCTTGCGCCTAATATAATTAAGGTGTTCTTCAAGTACAGACCTGACCATACAATCGAGGAAATCAACGAGAAGATAGAGACTGTCATCGAGGATTTGTCGAACACGAAGGACAAGGTGATACTTTCATGTCTTAACGCCTATCCTTTCATGGCAGTAAAGGCACATACGCGCCCGTTCGACCGCAAATGGATGAATGTGGTTGCGGCAATCATCGTTCCGGTGGGCCTGTTCCTCTATTTGCGCATGTGGCGCTTCCGTCTGCGGCTCATGCGCGACCTGAAGGTCATCAGACAGACCAATGATGCCGTGATAGCACGTATAGAAGAGTTAAATAGCTCAGGCACGTCAAAGGCCTGATATATATAATAAGGTAAACGCTGTTTATGGAAAATTTAAAAATTAATACAATCGAAGAAGCTCTTGAGGACTTCAAGAGAGGCGAGTTTGTAATTGTCGTAGACGATGAAGACCGCGAAAATGAGGGCGATCTTATTATTGCCGCTGAAAAAATTACAGCAGAGAAGGTTAATTTCATGCTGAAGCATGCTCGTGGCGTGCTCTGTGCGCCGATAACGATAAGCAGATGCGATGAGCTTGACCTTCCGCGTCAGGTTGTAGAAAACACTTCTGTGTTGGGCACTCCTTTCACTGTTACAGTGGATAAGCTCGAGGGTTGCTCTACCGGCGTGTCGGCTCACGACAGGGCCGAGACAATCAAGGCTCTTGCCGATCCGGAGGCTACGCCAAGGACATTCGGACGCCCTGGTCACGTAAATCCGCTTTATGCACAGGACAACGGCGTGCTCAGAAGAAGCGGACACACGGAGGCAACAATAGACCTCTGCAAGCTCTCTGGCCTTTATCCGGCAGGTGCGCTGATGGAGATAATGAACGACGACGGTACGATGGCACGTCTTCCGCAACTCGTGGAGTTCGCAGCAAAATATAATCTTAAAGTCATAACAATTAAGGACCTCATTGCATACAGACTGCAGCGAGAGTCGCTGATAAGCGTAGGCACTATGGTGGATATGCCGACTGAATACGGACATTTCAAGCTTGTTCCGTTCCGTCAGACCAGCAGCGGACTCGAGCACATGGCCCTGATAAAGGGTGAGTGGAAAGAAGACGAGCCTGTGCTCGTGCGTGTTCATTCTTCATGCGCCACCGGAGATGTGTTCGGAAGCATGCGCTGCGATTGCGGACAGCAGCTGCACAAGGCCATGCAGATGATAGAGAAAGAAGGCAAGGGCGTGCTGATATATATGCAGCAGGAAGGACGCGGCATAGGACTTATGAACAAGATTGAGGCCTATAAGCTGCAGGAAGAAGGCCTTGATACCGTTGATGCAAACATACATCTCGGATTCAAGCCCGATGAGCGCGACTACGGCTGCGGCGCGCAGATGCTGCGCAAGCTCGGCGTGCACAAGATGCGACTTATCACCAACAATCCTACAAAGCGTGTAGGCCTTGAGGCTTACGGCCTTGAAATTGTTGAAAATGTTCCAATCGAAATAACGCCTAACGAGTACGATTATAAGTACTTGAAGACCAAAAAAGACCGCATGGGACATACTTTACATTTGTAATTGTAAAAAAAACATTTGTAAAAAAATCATTTTAATAATTGGAATAAAAATATAACATCATTTATTTTTATAGAACGAATAAATTGCTTAAATTTGCAGGAGCATAAATTTAATATATGACAATGGCACAATTATCAGACCGTCTTAATCGCTTGGCACCTTCAGCCACTCTCGCCATGTCACAGAAAAGTGGCGAGATGAAAGCACAAGGTATTGACGTTATTAATATGAGCGTGGGTGAACCAGACTTTAACACACCAGACCACATTAAGGACGCTGCCAAGAAGGCTGTTGACAACAACTTCTCAAGATATTCACCTGTTCCGGGATATATGGATTTGAGAGAGGCTATTGTTGCAAAGCTTAAGAATGAGAACGGCTTAACATATACAGTCAATGAAATATTAGTGTCTAACGGCGCAAAGCAGAGCGTTTGCAACGCTGTGATGGCACTCGTTAATGAAGGTGACGAAGTTATCATACCGGCACCATATTGGGTTAGTTATCCGCAGATGGTTAAACTGGCAGGAGGAGAGCCTGTAATTGTTGAGGCAGGGTTCGAACAGAACTTCAAGATGACTCCGCAGCAGCTTGAGGCGGCTATTACACCTAAAACTAAAATGCTGATATTGTGCTCTCCGAGTAATCCTACTGGAAGCGTCTATTCAAAGGAAGAGCTCGAAGGACTGGCTGAGGTCATAAAAAGACATGAAGACCTGTATGTCATTGCCGACGAGATTTATGAGCATATCAACTATATTGGCAAGCATAACAGTATAGCGCTTGTTCCCGGAATGAAGGAGAGGACAATTATCGTAAATGGTGTGTCAAAGGCTTATGCAATGACCGGATGGCGTATCGGATATATTGCTGCTCCCGAATGGATTGTGAAAGGCTGCAACAAGCTTCAGGGACAGTACACCAGCGGTCCTTGCTCAGTTAGCCAGAAGGCTGCAGTTGAGGCATACACTGCTTCGCAGGAGTGTGTCGAGACAATGAGACAGGCATTCCACCGCCGTCGTGACCTTATAGTAAAACTTGCAAAGGAGATTCCGGGCCTTGAGGTTAATGTTCCCGAAGGAGCTTTCTACCTGTTCCCGAAGTGCAGTAATTTCTTCGGCAAGAGCTATGAAGGACATGTAATAAATACTTCTACAGACCTTGCGATGTATCTGCTTGAAGTGGCTCACGTAGCTACAGTGGCAGGCGATGCTTTCGGCGATCCTGCTTGTTTCAGAATGAGCTATGCCACAAGCGACGAGAATATTTGTGAGGCTATGAGGCGTATAAAGGAGGCGCTGGCTAAGCTTAAATAACAGCCGAGATAACGATTGCACAAATATATTTTAATGTAAAATACAGAGGAAACGCTGTTAAAACTTATTAATAAATCTTCTTATTGATCATTAATTGTTATCTTTGTGCAGTCTTATTTGGGATCTTGTTTGCAAATATAGGGAAAAACTGTAATTTCATTAATCGGAAACTTTATAACTTAAATTATTAATAACTAAAATTTAAATTCAAAATTATGGCAACTACACAAAAAGCAGCAAGCCCTACAAAGAAAAATCAGGGCTTCCAAGGTATTAGAGCAGCGATCTGGGTTATCGTTGTATGTTTCGTTATTGCGCTTTGTATTTTCAAGTATCTGCTTGGTAATCCGGCAAACTTCGCAGGTAACGATCCCGCAGGTCACCCGACAAACTTGCTCGGTACAATTTACAAAGGTGGTGTTATCGTGCCTATCATCCAGACACTTTTGCTTACTGTAATCGCTCTGAGCATCGAGCGTTGGATTGCTCTTCGTTCTGCATTCGGAACAGGCTCACTTGCTAAGTTCGTTCTTAACGTTAAGGCTGCTGTAAGCAAAGGCGACTTCGCTGAAGCACAGCGCATCTGCGACAAGCAGAGAGGTTCTGTTGCTAACGTTGTTTCTGCTTCTATCCGCGCTTACAAGGAAATGGAAGCTACAGCAGGTATGAAGAAGGCTCAGAAGGTTTCTAAGATCCAGCAGGCTCACGAAGAGGCTACTCAGCTCGAGATGCCTACACTGCAGATGAACCTTCCTATCATCGCAACTATCGTTACACTCGGTACTCTTACCGGTCTTCTCGGTACCGTTATCGGTATGATTCGTTCATTCCAGGCTTTGGCTGCCGGTGGTGGTGGTGACTCTCTGGCATTGTCTACAGGTATTTCTGAGGCTTTGATCAACACCGCATTCGGTATTTTGACTTCTTGGGTTGCTGTTATTTCTTATAACACATTCACAAACAAGATCGACAAGCTGACATACGCCCTTGATGAGGTTGGTTATTCAATTGCTCAGACATACGAAGCCAATCACGCAGACGAAGCTTAATTTTACTAACCCTTTAAAATTTTATTACTATGGGTAAAGTAAAAATTAAGAAAAAAGCGATCTGGATCGATATGACTCCGATGAGCGACGTGATGGTCCTCTTGCTTACATTCTTCATGTTGACATCAACATTCGTTAAGAATGAGGCAGTTAAGGTTCTCACGCCGGGTTCGGTATCGGAGCTAAAGGTTCCGGAGAATAACGTCTTGAGCATACTGATCGACAGTAGGGGCAAGGTGTTCTTGGGCTGGGACAAACCTGGCGATATGGAGGCCGCGCTCAGCACTATGGCTGATCAGTTTGGCGTAAGCCTTAACGGCACTCAGATGAAAAACTCTCGCAGCGCAACCAATATCGGTGTGTCTATGGAAGATATGGGCGCATTCCTGAGTCAGGATGCTGCTCACATGAACGACTATCAGAAAGATAAGGGCGTTCCTACAGACAGTATCGACGGCGGTATGAGCGAGTTCCAGTTGTGGGTTAAGACAGTTACTGACAATAACTCAGATATGAAACTGGCTATCAAGGCTGACGAGAAGACACCCTATAAGGTTATCAAGAAAGTAATGTCTGAACTTCAGGACATGAATCAGAATCGTTACTATCTTATCACTTCTTACAAAAAAGTGGAGGAATAAGTCATGGCAAAGCAGAAAGAAAGCAAACAGAAGAAGATTGACCTACGCGTAGACTTTACGCCTATGGTGGACATGATGATGCTTCTTATCACATTCTTCATGCTGTGTACGTCATTGAGCAAGCCTCAGACAATGCAGCTGACGATGCCAAGTAACGATGAGAACGTGCAGAAAGAGGACAGAACTGCTACCAAGGCTTCGCAGACTATTACAATCTACGTTGCAGGTAATGACAAAATTTACTATGTAGCAGGTATTCCTAATTACAATGATCCTAATTGTCTTAAAGAAACAACTTGGGGCAAGGAAGGTATCCGTAAGGTCCTTATCAACCATGTCACTGAAGACGGTACCATACCGGTGTCTACGATTATGAAGGCTAAGGCCGAGCTCGACAGCAAAAAGTTGAGCAATCCTGGAAAATACCCAGATTCTGTATATAATAGAGAATTGGAGAAGCTGAAGAATGGTGAAGTTGACGGGCAGAAGATTCCTACCCTGACAATCATTATCAAGGCAACTGACAATGCTTCTTATAAGAATTTGGTTGATGCTCTGGATGAGATGCAGATTTGCAGTATAGGTAAGTATGTCATCGATAACATTACTCCTGAAGACAAAGGCCTTCTTACTAAAAAAGGAGTGAAGTAATCGTTGAGTAACATTTAAAATGAAAAGACAATGTCAAAAATAGATCTTATATCTAATGCATGGTGTGACCTCGTGTTCGAGGGAAAGAACCAGGCATATGGAGCATACAAGCTCCGTAAGGGTACCGCAAAACGTAACCTTTGGTCTATCATTATCGTACTTATTGCTGCAGTTGCTATTTTCTCGGCTATAGCTATTAAGAATGTTATTGAGGCGAACCAAAAAGTTGCGATTGTCACTGAGGCTAAATTGTCTAAAATAGACAAGACGCCGAAAGTTGAGAAGAAAAAGGTAACTCCTAAAATCGAGCAGCCCAAAGTTGTAGAGAAGGTAAAGAGCTCTATCAAGTTTACTGCTCCTGTTATCAAGAAGGACTCTGAGGTAAAGCCTGAGGAGGAAATGAAAACTCAGGAAGACCTTCAGAAGACAAAAACTACTATCGGTGCGTTCAACGTAGTTGGTAATGACGAATTTGACGGCGAAGTGCTCAAAGCTAAGGAAGAAATTGCCCAGCCTGAACCTCCAAAGAACGAGGAGGAGAACAAGGTGTTTGACGTGGTTGAAGAGCAGCCTTCATTCCCTGGTGGACAGGGCGCTTTGATGGCTTGGCTGAGAGACAACATCAAATATCCGGTTGTTGCTGCTGAGAACGGTATCCAGGGTAAGGTTATTGTACAGTTCGTTGTAGGTAAGAATGGTTCTATTTCTAATGTGAAAGTCCTGAGGTCTGTTGACCCGTCTCTCGACAGAGAGGCTGTGCGTGTTGTTAGCAGCATGCCTAACTGGACTCCTGGAAAGCAGAACGGTACGTCGGTTAACGTAAGATATACGTTGCCAGTAACATTCAAACTGCAGTAATTACGTGATATGAGAAGAAAACTATTCTACAATTTGGTAGGATTGATGCTGCTGTCGGGCATGTTGGCCGCTTGTGCCGACAAACCCAAAAGCGGCAGAACAGATACTTATTCGTCAGGAGCGATTTCGTTCGCTTCTGACGAAAGTTTTAGTCCTATAATCGACGAAGAAGTTCAGGTCTTCGAAAGTATATATCGGGATGCCAAGCTTATTCCGATTTATACAAATGAGTATGATGCTATAAAGATGCTGATGAATGACAGTCTGCAGCTGGTTATTGCATCAAGAAATTTCACAAAAAATGAGTTGGAGAATCTAAAGTCACGCAATTATTTGCCCGTGGCTATACCTTTGGCTTATGATGGCTTGTCGCTTATCATAAACAGAGAGAATAAAGATTCTTGTATTTCTGTCAAGAACATAAAGCGTGTTCTCAGCGGAGAGGCAAAGAAATGGAGCGATATAGTTCCCGGTTCAAGTCGCGGCGAGATACTTGTGGTGTTTGACAACAGCAAGTCGAGTACGGTTTCATTCTGTGTTGACTCGATATTGGACGGAAAGTTGATAAACAGTCCGAACATTGTTGCCACAAACACGAGCAAGGAGGTTATCGATTATGTCGAGAAAACTCCTAATGCCATTGGTATCATCGGTTCAAATTGGCTTAATGACAAGCGCGACACTACGAACACTACATTCAAGAAGAATATAACTGTTATGTCGGTAAGCAGGTTTGACTCGGCTACAGCCATGAATAGCTGGAAACCATACCAGGCATACTTACTTGACGGTCGTTATCCGTTGGTAAGAACGATATATGCATTGCTTAATGACCCTATCAATGGTCTTCCATGGGGCTTTGCCCATTTTATAGAGCAGCCTAAGGGACAGCTGATAATATTCAAGTCAGGCTTGTTGCCTGTACGCGGTGATATTACAATAAGGTCAGTAAATGTAGGTGATGATTAAACCTTTGCATCCTGAGGCAGTCAATATTAATAAAGGCTGCCTTGTTTATGCAAACGGTTCTGAGTGAGAAAACTTAAACTATTTACAATTTAATTATAGCGATTATGAATGCGATTAAATATTTATTGGCTGGAGCCGCTCTCACATTGTTTTCGGCTCCTATGATGGCGCAGGACGTACAGTCTCAGATTGACGCCATTACTAAAGTTATTGTTAACAGCAAGTCTAATCCTGATGCTGCTAAGGACCAGGTTAAGGACTTTATCAAGGAAAACAAGAAGAATGCAGTTGCTATTGCAGGTGTTGGCCGCGCATATCTCGACATTAAGGACACTCTTAATGCCAAGAAATATGCAGAGATGGCTATCGACCGTGACAAGAACAACGCTGCCGGTTATCTCCTTATGGGTGATATCGAGGTTGTAAACAATGATGGCGGTGCTGCTGCAACATGGTATCAGCAGGCTACTCTTATGGATCCGAAGAATCCTCAGGGTTACATCAAGTATGCAAATATTTACCGTAAGCGCAGCCCCGAGCTTTCTGTCCAGATGCTCGAGAAACTTCGTACAGTTCAGCCTGATTATCCTGTAGATGCTGAAGCAGGACACTTCTTCTATACAGCTAACCGCTTTGACAAGGCCATTGAATATTTCTCAAAGGTTGATCTGGGCAAATTCAATGAGAACTATCTGACAGAGTATGCAACTGCCACATATCTTTCTTCTGATTCAAAGAAGAGCCTTGAGATTTCTCAGTATGGTGTTCAGAAGAATCCGCGTGACGCAGCCATGAACCGTCTCTGCTTCTATAACTACACAGACCTCAAGGATTATCCTAATGCCTTGAAGTATGCTGATGCACTTTTCAACAAGTCAGACAGCGCTAAGTTCTCTGCTCGTGACTATCAGTATTACGGATATGCACTGATGGGTGACAGCGCTTTCGACCAGGCTATTGCTCAGTTTGAGAAGGCACTTGAGCTTAACTCTTCACTCAATGATGTTAAGAAGCAGCTTTCTGATGCATATATTGCAAAGAAAGATTATGTTAAGGGACTTGCTCTTTATGATGAATATCTGAAAGCTGTTGAGAAACCTTCTGTAGGTGATATCGACGGATTGGCTAAACTTTATGCTGATCAGGCTGCAAGTATTGCAACTCTTAACGAAGAGAAGATTGCTGCTTTGAAGAAGGCTGATGAGGTTTATGGCATGCTCGGAGAGAAATATCCTACCAACCTGCTTTATGCAACAATAATGAGAGCACGTATCAACTCACAGCTTGACCCGGAAACAACTCAGGGCTTGGCTAAGCCTTATTATGAGCAGTATATCGAGTTGGCTAAGAAGGAGAATCCTGATAATCCGAAGCTTCTTATTGAGCCTTACTCATATCTCGGATATTATTATTACATAAAAGAGGACAAGGCTAATTCTGATAAGTATTGGAAACTTATCCTCGAGATAGATCCTAATAACACTACTGCAAAGCAGGCATTGGGTATCTAATAAAGTAGTAACAACAATACGTAGTTTACATAAATATAGCCTCTGGCGCATTTTAATGCACCAGAGGCTTTTATTTTGTATTGTATGGGTAAATTATATGTCAGCTATTTGGCTGATGCAGAAAATAAAATCCACCATTTTCAGAAAGATGAGAAAATGGTGGATTTTGTTATATTTATACCTTAATGTGTATTCGATAGCCAATCTTGACTTTTACTCCAAATTGTCTTTATGTTTTGGCCGGATTGCCCGTTTTATATAGATTTTTGCCGTTTGCTTATTTCAGGCGTAAGTCATGTCAAGACGAAGCAGATTGTATGCCCGCTATGTGGGATAAAAGCTGTATGAAACCTCTTAAAAACTGAAAAATCAAACTATGGATGCCTAGATAAACTCTTAGTTTGCAGAGTGAAGCGTTCGGGCTTAAATTCCTTTTAGGTATTTAGGTGCCCTATGTTCAGCGCTTTGATATCTTCAGTCCTATGTCCGAAATGCCGGGCATAATCTCGCGCTTCATGATATGGCGGACGCATATATGAAGCGAATCGCCTTTGCGCAAGTCTATGTCAGAAACAATGAAACTATACTGAAAGCAGCTTACACCACGTCCGAGCACGTTACCTTTGTCATCAGCCAGCCGGCAGTTCACGGTGTCTGTATATAGCATGTGTCCCGGTTCTACGGTGCGGTCGACAACAAGGCTCAGGCCGGTGAAGGGGAACGAGGTGCTGGTGCGAAGTCCAAGTTCAAGACGGTAACGGCCAGATTCCTTCATTGGAGGTACGTCGAAGGTCAGAGTATCGTTCTTTTCCCATCCTGTCAGTTGAGTATGGTTGTATTTGTCGTACACAACATCGCTGTTACATGAGCACAAAGCCATGGCCACGCAGGCCACGGCTGTAAGAATATGTAATCTTAATCTCGTCATTGCTTGTCTGCCTTCTCTTGCTTTTCGGCTCCATGAGGCTTCTGCTGTCCTTTCTCGGCCTGAGCCTTGCCGCGTCCTTTTGCTGAAGCCTGGCGTGCCGGGCGGTTCTTTGAACGGCGCTTCTTCTTGCTCTTGTCAAAACGCGTAAGACTCTCGTTGGCCAGCAGGTCAGCAGGATGACTGCTCTGTTCCTTTATGTTGCCGTCGCTCTGCAGCGACATGGGCTTTTCGCCCCTTCTGTTCATGTCTATTATGTCGAGCGCTCTCTTGGCTGTTATTGTCTCGAGGTTGGCCGGCACCTTCTTGTCTGATGAATATGTTACAAGTCCGGCAAGGATGTCAGACTTGAACAGATAATATTCGCCGTCTTGTGTCTCAAGCACAACTTCGCGGCTTGGCAGCCTGCGGCTCGCCTCGATATAGTTGTCAACCTCGTAGTTAAGACAGCATTTCAGTTTTGCACACATACCTGCCAGCTTCTGTGGGTTGAGTGATATTTCCTGATAGCGGGCTGCACCAGTGCTTACCGACACAAAGTTTTTCATCCAGGTGGCGCAGCACAGTTCACGGCCGCACGGACCTGTGCCGCCAATACGTCCTGCCTCCTGACGCGCTCCGATCTGTTTCATCTCTATGCGCACGTGGAAAGTCTCTGCCAGCACCTTGATAAGCTGGCGGAAGTCTACTCGCTCGTCTGCTATATAATAGAATATAGCCTTGTTGCCGTCGCCCTGATATTCAACGTCGCCAATCTTCATTTGCAGATTAAGGTTCTTGGCTATCTGTCGGCTCTGTATCATCGTAGCGTGCTCGCGGCTTTTTGCCTCGCGGTATTTTTCCATGTCCACGGGCTTTGCTATGCGGTATATGCGCTTGATGTCGTCGGCCGACTTCAGGTTTGCCTTCTTTATCTGCAGTTCTACCAATTTGCCGGTAAGCGTAACTACGCCAATGTCGTGCCCCGGGTTTGCCTCTACGGCAACGATGTCACCCTTTCTGAGGTCAAGGTTGTTGACGTTGTGATAATATCCTTTGCGGGTATTCTTAAACTGCACCTCAACAAGGTCAGTACTTTGGGCGTTGCCCGGTACGTCTGCCAGCCAGTCGTAGGTGTTCAGCTGGCGGTCCTGCCGGCCACATCCTCTCAGGCACAGACCACGGTCGCACCCGTTGTATATAAAGAATTTCTTGTTTTTATAATCCATCTGCTGTTGCAATTAAAAAATATATATGTTATTTCGGCATAAAGCCTACGGTTTTCTGATAAGTGAAACTATGATGTGCGTTGCCATATCGAAGAACACTATTTTCGGATTTGCGTTTTGTCCTATGTCTCTTATGGCGCGGCTCATTAGTTCAGAGAGCTCAATTACATTGGCCTCGTTGACAAAGCGTGCAAAGTTTCGCGCAAAGTTTTCCTCGTCCTGCGTCATATAGTTGAGTTCGCCTATGCGGAAGTTGTAGACAAAGTTTTCGCGAATCAGGTGTACAAAATATGTGAGCATCCTGCGCTGGCGTTCACGCCCGTATGCCGCAGCCGTATCGCTCCATTTGCGCAGCTCCTTGATGTTGCGCGTATAGGCAAGTCTCATCAGGCTGACAAACATGTCGAGAAATAGCTTTTTCTCACTGTCTGAGTTGAGAGCCTCAAGGGCGTTAAGCCAGCTTCCGTTTGCGGCTCGTGCTATGCGGCGTGCTGCGTCTGCATCTATGCCCCTGCGGTCAATGAGAGCAGTCTCGATGCTTTCTGTCTCAATTCGCTTAATGTCTATGCGCTGAGCGCGACTCCTTATGGTGTCCAGCAGCTTTTCGGGCTCTTCGCACACCATTATGAACACTGTCTTGTGTGGAGGTTCCTCAATAATTTTCAGCATCTTGTTGGCGCATTCGGCGTTCATGCGTTCTGGCAGCCATATTATGCACACCTTATATCCGCCCTGACTCGACTTCAGACTAAGCGCACGCATCACCACATCGCTCTCGCCCACACCCATCTGAGCCTGCTGGTTGGCCGCACCCATGGCAGCAAGCCATTGGTCCATTGTGAAGTATGGCCCCTGAGACAGCAGGTGGCGCCACTCGCCCGTAAAGTCCTCACTCGACATCTTGTGTTCAGAGCCGGTGCCCGATGGGCGTATGACGGGGTAGGAGAAATGAAGGTCTGGATGAGCCAGCTTATCTGTCATGACGCACTGTCGGCAAGATCCGCAGCAGTCGTCGCCCGAATTGTTCTCGCACAACAGATATGAAGCAAAGGCAAGGGCCAGAGCCATCTTGCCGCAGCCTTGCGGGCCGCACAGCATAATGGCATGAGGCACACGGTTTTCTGCAACCATCTGCCGCAGACGCTCTTTGGCGTCGTCCTGTCCGATAACTTCGCTGAACTTCATGTCTACAAAATATGCAATTTGGTGCAAAAATACAGAAAACCGCCGTAATAAACGAAAAAAATAAATTAATAATGAATAATTATGACAACCGGTAGCGCGAAATTTATTACCTTTACAGGCAGAATAAACACAAGTGGTACGCCCTTCTCCTAGCAATACATCGTCTGCCGATAATTGGCAAGATGCTGTGTCAAATACAAAAATGCATCGAAACACACAATAAAACATAGGGATTAGGGTTTTATAAACGTAATAAAACGGAATAATATTTATCTTTAACTATAATTAAAATCTAATCAAACAATGAATCAAGACAAAGGCGGTAGCAAGGCCTACCTATTTTCAATTGTGCTTGTGGCTGTATTGGGAGGACTCCTCTTCGGATACGACACGGCTGTAATTTCAGGAGCCGAAAAAGGACTTCAGGCATTTTTCTTAGGAGCAACTGACTTCAGATATACAGATGCCATACATGGCTTTACATGTGCCAGCGCTCTTATTGGCTGTATCATCGGAAGCGGAATATCAGGCTATCTGGCATCAAACTGGGGACGAAAAAAGTCGCTCATCTTTGCCGGAATAATGTTTTTCATTTCTGCGTTAGGCTCAATGGAGCCCGAGTTTCTGATTTATGAGCATGGCGTACCGACATACTCACTTCTCGTTACATTCAACATCTATCGCGTCATCGGCGGCGTGGGCGTTGGTCTGGCTTCAGCCATCTGCCCTATGTATATAGCTGAGGTTGCTCCGTCTAACATCCGCGGAACGCTCGTTTCATGGAACCAGTTTGCCATTATTTTCGGCCAGCTGGTGGTATATATGGTCAACTTCTGCATCCTCGGCGACCATACCAACCCCGTAATTGAGTCTATCGGACAAGGTTTCAACGCCGTTGCTCCGGGAAGCGATCCCTGGACAATTTCTACAGGCTGGCGTTATATGTTCGGAAGCGAGGCTGTGCCGGCAGGACTTTTTGCCATATTGATATGCTTCGTACCCGAGACTCCGCGCTATCTCGTTATGGCAGGACGCGACAGCAAGGCTCTGTCTGTACTGCAGAAAATCAATGGTGTGGCTGAAGGACAGAAAATTCTCAATGAGATAAAGAATACTATTACAGAAAAGACCGAAAAGGTGTTCACCTATGGTGTGCTGGTTATCTTTGTCGGCATCATGCTCAGTGTGTTCCAGCAGGCTGTCGGCATCAACGCCGTGCTTTATTACGCACCGCGAATATTCGGCGACATGGGTATGGAGAATCCTATGGTGCAGACCGTCATCATGGGCGTTGTGAACATCCTGTTTACGCTTGTTGCCGTGTTCACTGTTGAGAAGTGGGGCCGCAAGCCGCTGCTTATCACCGGTTCAATAGGCATGGCCATTGGCGCTTTCGGTGTTGCCCTCACATTCGGAAACATGGACATGGCCGTCGTAACAATGGTCAGCATCATGATCTACAGCGCATCGTTCATGATGTCGTGGGGACCTATTTGCTGGGTGCTCATTGCAGAGATATTCCCCAACACCATCCGCGGCGCAGCCGTAGCCATAGCCGTTGCATTCCAGTGGATTTTCAACTGGATTGTCAGCGCCTCGTTTGTGCCCATGTTCAACATGCAGCTCGAGAGCGACGCCAACTTCGGCCACTGGTTTACTTACGGCCTTTACGGCACAATCTGCGTTCTCGCTGCTCTGTTCGTATGGCGACTTGTGCCTGAGACAAAAGGCAAGACGCTTGAAGATATGTCTAAACTCTGGAAGAAGGAAGATAAATAAGCCGGTGTCAGTTGGTTTGTATCCGAATTTGATAATTTATATATGTGGGTTGCTTAATCATTTTAAGCAACCCTATTTTTTTCAGAAGGACTATAGTGAACATCATGTCTAGTTGGATGCGTTATAGGCAAGTTTGACAATAATGAACGGCTTTGTTTCATATCTTTCCGTCCATAACCAGCTTTATTACAGCATTGTCGTGTTGCCATATAATTTATTTATCCACATGGCAAAAAGTTTGTCATTTAAAGAATAAACTTTGTTTCTCTCTGTTATAATATCCTTTTCAAGCAATTTTTTTGTAGCCGACTGCACTGAGCTGGCTGAAGTCAGTCTGTGGCGCTTTATGAATTCTGCCGATGTTATCTGTTCAGCCTTTCCGTCTTTCGCAATGGCATAGAGCAGTTCTTTCTGCTTTGCAGGGATATTCGACAATATCTCCCTGAAGATAGTGTCGTTTGACGCTATGATGTTATTAATGGCCGTGCGTATTGTGTCAAGTGTGCAAACTTCACCCTCACGGGTGTCTGCAAACGATTCGTTAAACGTTTTTTGGATGTAAAAGGTGTGCCCGTTAAACAAATCGTAAACTCTTTTTACATCAGATGCGTTGATGTGCCTGTTGGTTGCTTCAAAATGGCCGACAACAAATGGGACATACTTTTCTGCATCAATAGCATTCAGTTCAAGCACGTCGGCGCTGTGATAAAACGGCCGGGCAGCCGACATGAACATTTCCTGCATCATGTGGCGCTCACTTCCCGCAAATATGAAGTTGCTGTTATCGAGTTTCTGTATGTGTGTCCTGAACAATGCCTCTATGTTATGCTCCGGATATTTTGCTATCTGTTGAAACTCGTCTATGGCCACAATGCAGGGCTTGTCAGCATGGCTCAGATAGCTGAAAATCTCGTCGAGCGTATATTCGGGCTGTTCGATGTCGCCTAGTTCGATGTTGAACGTAGGCAAGTTGTTTGCCGGGTCAAATCCAAATTTACCGCTTATCGACTTTATCGTCTGAATAAACAGCTTTATCATTTTACGGCTTCTTGGCAGCAGTGTTTCATAAATCTGCCTGCCGAGCAGATAGGTAAACTCCCGCAAGCTCGATGTGTGAAGTATGTCGATGAAGAATGTATAATATTCCTCGCGTATTTCAGGCTTGTCGTAACAAAACTGTATCAGTCCGGTCTTTCCCATACGGCGTGGTGAAATAATCACGAGATTGTTGCCGTTGGTAACCGATTTTATCAGCCGTGCCGATTCTTCTACGCGGTCGCAAAAATATTCTGGTGCAATCTTGCCTGTAACTACAAACGGGTTTCTTATTCTTGCCATATCTTGTTTTTATGCAAAAATAATTATTTAAATAGAATTATGCAAATAAAATAATCGTATATTTTCCTTGCATTAAGCCCTTCGTGATTGTTTGGGGTGTATGTGTTCTCTATGCTGAAGGCTGATGCCTGCTTTTATTCGTCTATATGTTTTCCGTTATCGTCTTGCCGTCTGATTTTTATTGATATACCGGTAGAAGCCGTACAAAGTTTTTAGTTTATTGTCTTGTTTCATCCCGGCTTGCACGGCAAGACTGCGTCAGACATAAAATAAACCTATGGTTTGCGTATAGAAAACGAGCCACTTTCACATAAAAAGTGGCCGAGTTTTGGGTCGTAACTCGGTCACTAACAGTTTGAAAGTAAATGGGTGTGATTGCCTTAATAGATTGCTGCTAAATGCTGCGCAGGCTTTCTGTATAAAACATATTAAGGCAGATAAGTTACGGTTTTCAGAGCCTTTTGGCATTCGTTGATCATTATGCCATAAAATACAGGCTGATTTCGCCTTGTAGGGCAATGGATTATTATGGCCGGCTTTGCCGTGGGGATGGTTCTATGTTATTTATAGATTTGCGCCTTACCGCGTTTCTCAGTCATCACGTAAAGCCTTAAATCCGCTCATGGCTATAGGCACTGCAAGGCCGAAAGACAATACGTCGGCCCATGCCTGGCACATCTCTACGCCAAGAAGACCGAAGAAATGGGGCAGGATGATTATCAGCGGAATGAAGAACAGGCCGCTGCGGGCAGATGCGAGCACATTGGCCTGCCATGGCTTGCGGATGGTCTGCATCATCATGTTGGTGTACATGACGATGGCACCCAACGGAAGTGTGGCCAGCTGCCAGCGCAAGGCAACTGTGCCGATAGAAACAACGTCGGGATCGCGGCGGAACACGTCGATGCATTCTTCGCTGAAGAAGAAACCGAGCACAGCGCATACGGCCATAAACAGAAAGCCTACACGCACTATGAACCAATAGCCTTCGCGCACACGTGCGTATAATTTTGCGCCATAACAGAAGCCGCACATAGGCTGAAATCCTTGTCCGAGACCAATCATGGCGGCAAATATCACGAAGGCTATGCGGTTGACGATAGACATGGCCGCTATGGCGGCATCACCGTAAGCTCCGGCAGCCACGTTGAGCAGTGCAACGCTGATGCTGGCCATGCCCTGGCGCGTCAGCGAAGGCGTGCCTCCGGCAAATATCTCTTTCAGCATAGCCACGCTTGGCGTAAAGTTGCGGTGGCTGATATGTATGTTGCGCTTCATGCGGCTCATCCACAGCAGCACAAGCATACTGCACGACTCACCCGTAAACGTGGATATGCCGGCACCGGTTATGCCCATGTCGAACACAAATATAAGTATAGGGGCCAGCACGACGTTGATGCATGCTCCCGTAAGTATGCCGAACATTGAATAAGCTGCGTTGCCCTGAAAGCGCATCTGGTTGTTCAGGCATAAGGCGCCGCACATGAACGGTGCAGCCATAAGCACAAACGACAGATAGGTTTCGGCATAGGGCAATATTGTCGGCGTTGAGCCTAAGAGCAGCGCGAGCGGACGCAGAAATATCAGTCCGATAAGGGCGATGACAAATCCTGTCCCTACGGCAAGAAAGAAGCCCGTGGAGGCCATGCGGCATGCGTTGTCGTGTCGCTGCGCGCCAAGTTCGCGCGATATGTAGTTGCCCGAGCCCTGCCCGAAGGTGAAGCCTATGGCTTGTATGATGGCCATAACCGAGAAGGCTATGCCCACGGCGGCAGTGGCCTGTGTGCTGATGCGGCCAACGTAGAATGTGGTTACGATGTTGTAGATACTGGTAACGAGCATACTGATAATGGTTGGAACGGCCATTACAAGCACCACATGATGAACAGGTGCGGAGGTAAGGAACGTAAAATTATCCCTGTCTTTCATATTACTTGAAGAATTCAAACAAATTAAGAGCTAACGCTGTCAGAATAAAGATGATGTTTTTACAACATGCGCTTTGACGCTGCAAAGTTAAGAAAATCAAAGCTATCTGCAAAATTTTATTCCCTTAACCCGAAAATTATGTTAAAAAGAAATGATAGGGAATTAGTGTGTCAAAAAATAATTTATCTTTGTAAATAAATAAACATAAAATTATAATTATGAAAAAAATTACTATCATTTTTTCTTTTATCCTTTTGATAGGTGTGGCAACATCATGTTCAAACGAAGAAGAGTGCGCATTTGTTAATGCAGATTGTGAAAAAAGTACGGATGTTATTTGTTGTTTTGATTTATCAAAATATATAAATGAGGTATCCTCATTAGATTCTTTGGAGTCTATTGATATTCCTATAAAGTTAATTGGATGTGAAAACATAAATAAGAATTCCTATACAAGGGCAGGGGAAATTACACCTATAGTAGGCACCGTGACAAATTTAGGAAATCTAAAAACCTTATTCAAATATGGAGTCGGTGAAAACTTGGTTCCAAGCTATTATTGCGGGCCAAATTTGAATTATATGACAATCTCAACTGTATATAAGGTTTCGGTTAGATATGAGTTGAATGATAATTATGAAGTTAAGGGATTTGTAGGTGAGAAATCAGGATGGAACGGGAAATATATCAACAATCCGCAAACTAGGTGGCAAGGGAAAACTGGTGATACAACTTATACGGAATTATATACCTTTGTTTATGATATTAAGTCAACCTATTCTGGGCAGAGTGCAGGCGAACATTGTTGGGTTCCATTAAATGTCAATGATGTAAGAATTTATGCGAAAATACTACAATAATTTATAGTGGCATATTTTTTGCGGAATGATTAGTGAAAATTGGTATAGAAGTTGTAAATAAGCAATATAAAAGTTTGTTTGTAGTCCGACAACTTCTATACTGATTTTATTTTCAACATTAAGCCAACTTTCACAAAAAGAACAATGAAATATTTATCTATTTTATTATTGTCTGTATTCTTCTTATTTATTTCCTGCAATAAAGACGAAGAAAATCATGTAGAAGAATTTATAATAACGAACTATTTCTATGAAGATTTTCCCGCTAGGGATGACACTGGACTTTTATCAGATTCACTTTATTTTATAGATAGCGAAGAAAAGCTTAAACAAATCACAAGTAACATACCTTCTATATACGACAAAATAAAGACAACGGATTTTAATAATAATACAATTTTAATCACCGCAAGCAGAGATGATTATAATATACATTCTTCAGAAATAAAAATGACGTTCGACACTTTGTCTAAAACTTGTAATTTAATCTTTTCTTTTGTATTAGGCGAACCTCCTGTTCTGGAAAAAACTTATTTTAGAGTTTGGGTCTGTGTTATACCTAAAATGCCAATTGAACCAAAGAAATCATATACTCATGTCAACATTAGCGGGTCGTAAATTGAGGCTTACGATAAGGTGGCCCGGCTGGAAATATTACGTGATATTCTTTCTATGGCAATTGTAATATTTGACTTACGGCCTTGACACCATCAATGGCTTGGCCTATACGAAAGACTTGCAAAAAGCAAAAAACAGCCCAAACAGATACAAACACCATACGGCAGGCGGCAACTTCTTGCTGAAACGGGCACACCGACGGCGCCGCACATTACGGCATGCTGCCACCAGGCAGCCGTTATTTGTGTTTGCGGTTGGCGCGTGCTTCGCGGTATTTGGCTTTCTGTCGTGCCGAGCCGCTGCCATGAGCGCCGGTGATATATTTCTTCTTCTTGGCCTTGGTCTTCACCTTGCCGTCATTGCCGTTGTCTGTCTTTGCCTTTCGGAACACTATTCCGCCACCGGCAATTATGTCGTCGATATCGCTCATAAAATGTAAAAAACTAATTATGCTTAATGAGAAAAAGAGCCGGGAGACAGACTCTTGATACGGGGCAAGCCTTGTGCCGCCCTTGAGAATGATGACTCCCGGCGCTGAAAAAAACAGTTTATCAATGATGGAACAGACGAACGCCGGTGAAGGCCATTGCTATTCCGTATTTGTCGCAGGTCTCGATGACATTGTCGTCGCGTACAGAGCCTCCGGCCTGAGCTATATACTCAACGCCGCTCTTGTGTGCACGCTCAATGTTGTCGCCGAACGGGAAGAATGCGTCGCTGCCCAGAGCCACCTTGGTGTTCTTGGCTATCCATTCTTTCTTCTCCTCCATGGTCAGCACTTCGGGTTTCTCCTTGAAGAGTCTCTGCCATGTTCCTTCGGCCAGCACGTCGTCGTGCTCGTCGCTGATATACACGTCGATGGTGTTGTCGCGGTCAGCGCGGCGTATGCCGTCAACGAAAGGCAGGTTCATCACTTTCGGATGCTGGCGCAGCCACCATATGTCGGCCTTGTTGCCAGCCAGACGTGTGCAGTGTATGCGGCTCTGCTGTCCGGCGCCGATGCCTATGGCCTGTCCGTCCTTCACGTAGCATACAGAGTTGCTCTGAGTATATTTCAGCGTGATAAGACTTATTATAAGGTCGCGCTTAGCCTCTTCGGTGAATGTCTTGTTCTGTGTGGGTATATTCTCAAAGAGTGACGGGTCGTCGAGCTTAATCTCGTTGCGTCCCTGCTCGAATGTTATGCCGAACACCTGCTTGTGTTCAACCGGAGCCGGAACATATTCGGGATCAATCTTTATTACGTTGTATGTGCCCTTGCGCTTGTCTTTCAGTATCTCGAGGGCTTCGGGTGTGTAGCCCGGCGCAATCACGCCGTCGCTCACCTCACGCTTGATCAGCGTTGCGGTAGCCTCGTCGCATACGTCGCTCAGAGCCACAAAGTCGCCGTAGCTGCTCATGCGGTCGGCGCCGCGTGCGCGTGCATAGGCACATGCCAGGGGCGAAAGTTCAATCTTTACGTCGTCTACAAAATAAATCTTCTTCAAAGTGTCGCTGAGCGGCAGACCCACTGCGGCTCCTGCGGGCGAAACATGCTTGAAGCTGGCTGCTGCAGGCAGTCCTGTTGCGGCTTTAAGCTCCTTTACAAGTTGCCAACTGTTAAGTGCATCGAGGAAGTTGATGTAGCCCGGACGGCCATTCAGCACCTCAATAGGCAGTTCACCTTCTTCCATGTATATGCGCGAAGGTTTCTGATTCGGATTGCATCCGTACTTTAATGCTAATTCTTTCATGCTCGATAAAATTTCTTCTTCGGCTGCAAAGATAGTGCAAATTGGGCGCAATACAAAATAAATGTCGATTAAACCCCTGCCGGCGGCCGGCTTTTTGCCGTTTCTAGCCTTGCCGGATGTGAATAAAAGAACATACGGCACATGTGCCCGGCGGCAGCCCGGTGTGCGGATATATCAATAAATCAGGCATATAGCATCTGTCTGCCAGACATTGCAGATATGCGCCGAGGCGACAAAAAGAACAGAAAATGCGCCAAAGTAGTTAAATAATGAAAGACTTATTTCTTAAAGAATGTAAAGAAAAATGGTTGAACCTTTTTTGCAGTTATTTTGGTCTAAATTACACTATAACAACACTTAACGGCTTGCGGAGCTTTGCCGTGGCATGCTTTTTGCTTATCCCAAAAGATGTAAACAAACTTTGATTTCCGGCATTTTTTCGTTAACTTCGCAATCGTAAAATCAAGAAAACCCCTTCATTATACTATTACAGAAAACATCGAACATGAAGAACCTGAAAATATTTGCCGTTGCCATGATGCTGTTGACCGCAGGAACGCCTGTGATGGCCGACAACGAGAAGGACGGCGACAATATGGAACAGCAATGCGAAGAAATAGATAACTACGATTTTCTTTATAACAACGAGAATTATGACGAGGACTTCGAGTTTGAGCCTATAAACGACGTGCTCGACGAGGCCTTCTCGCACATGGGCGCACGCTACCGCTCAGGTCAGGCAGGTCCTAACGCCTTCGACTGCTCAGGATTCACGAGCTATGTGTTCAAGAACATGGGCATAGACCTCAACCGCTCGTCGCGCGCGCAGTTTAATCAGGGCGACCCTGTTGACAAGGACAAGCTGCAGATAGGCGACCTGGTGTTCTTCACCAGTCCGCGTTCGGGCCGCTCCATAGGCCATGTAGGCATCGTGGTCGACGTTGATCCGATAAGCGGAAGCTTCAACTTCATACATGCAAGCACCAAGGGCGTAAAGGTAAGCAACTCTAACGAAAGATATTATTCACGCAGATACGTAGGAGCACGCCGCGTAATGTAACATGAAACCACATATTTTTATTATATCTTTGCTTATATGCGGGTCGGCTGTGGCCTGCACTACAACGGGTACCGGCAAAAAGCTGCCGGTGCCCGTTGTCGATATTGACAGCGCAGAGCAGAAAGCTGAGGACAGCATACTGAGCCATATTCAGGACACGTTCACGATAGCCATGGCCGGCGACATCATGATGGGCACCACTTACCCCAAGCCTGCGCTGCCGGCAGACGAGGGCAGGGCGCTGTTCAGAGACGTAAGGCACATCCTGCACAGGGCCGACATCGCCGTGGGAAACCTTGAGGGAACGCTGTGCGACAGTGCCGAGAACAAGAAGGAGAAGTCGGTTTACAACTATTCGTTCCGCACGCCGCTGAGCTTTGCGCCACGCCTGAAGGAGGCCGGGTTCGACTTTCTGAGCATGGCCAACAACCACGCCTTCGACTTCGGCATAGAGGGAGTCAGGTCAACGGAGCGCGCCTTAAGGGATATAGGCATAAAGTATGCCGGACTGAGGGGCAGGACAGACGCCGCCATAATAGAGCGCAACGGCATAAGATACGGCATGTGTGCGTTCGGCCACAACTCTTACACGCTTAAGCACAAGGAACTGTGGACGGTGAAGGGCATACTTGACAGCCTGCGGGCCAATGCCGACGTGGTGATAGTGTCGTTCCACGGCGGAGCCGAAGGCAAGCAGTACAGCCATCTGCCATACGGCAAGGAAGAGTATCTTGAGGAAGACCGCGGCTCGCTGCGCGACTTTGCCCACTTCTGCATAGACAACGGCGCCGACATAGTTTATGGCCACGGCCCGCATGTGGTAAGATGTGTCGAGGTGTATAAGGGCAAGTTTATAGCCTACAGCCTGGGCAACTTCTGCACGCCTTACGGAATAAGCATAACAGGAATATCGGGCTATGCGCCGGTGATAGAGGCAAAGGTGAACCGCAGGGGCGACTTCATTGAAGGTAAGATCCACTCGTTCATACAGCGCCGCGGCCTCGGTCCGCGCAAGGACACGGCAAACGCCGTGGCCCAGCAGATAAAGCGGCTCACACAGAGCGACATAAAGGACAGCAAGATAACCATTAGTGCCGACGGAACGATAAGGCTGAAAAGAAATTGATAACTGAGAAACGAAGTTTGGCTCAGGCCGTTTGTGGCTTTCCTTGCCGTCAGGGCTTTGCTGTTGATTGAGCCAATGTCCGGAAAAAGATTTTGTTAAAAAACTCGTCACTCGTCACATCGCATTATAATGTTTTGTAAATCAGATAGTTATGGTGTGACGAGTTGAAACACCAACTCGTCACACCGTAATGTGTTGTCTGTAAGGGGTTTATGCCCGAATGTGACGAGTGATGAGTTTATAAGAAAAACTTTTTATGCTTATTGTCACCCTGTTTTCCTTATTTCGGTTGACTTCAAACATACATTTTCCTGGTTAAGGTTTACTCCGCTTAGGCTTATGCCTGCTTTAAGCCGACTTTTATGTTCTTGCGATACATGCCCTTTCATGCTGCTAAAGGCCATCTTTCAGCGTGCAAAAGCATACCTTTCGCGATGTAATTAGCCATGTTTTACAAAAGCTCGATATCATGTATTGTTACAAATAACAAAGAAGCAGACCTGACGCAAGGACAAGTCTGCTTCTTTATTTCTTAAAGATAAGATTTCAGAATTAGTTTTTCTTCTCTGTGATAACCTTCTTCTCAGCGATACGAGCTTTCTTACCTGTAAGTTTACGGAGGTAATAAAGTTTAGCGCGTCTTACCTTACCGTGCTTGTTAACCTCAATGCTGTCGATGTTCGGAGACTCGATAGGGAAGATACGCTCTACACCTACTGTACCTGACATCTTGCGCACTGTGAAACGCTTCTTGTCACCATGACCAGAAATGCGGATTACTACACCACGATAGAGCTGGATACGCTCTTTTGAACCCTCAACGATTTTGTAAGCGACAGTGATAGTGTCACCTGACTTGAACTCAGGGAACTTCTTGCCGGTTGCAAATGCTTCTTCAGCAACTTTAATTAAATCCATTATTATTTGATAATTAAATTTGTTTATCGTTCCGGCGTAACATAACTAGGCTACTCTTCTTCCTGTCAGCGATTACGCGGAAAGCGGTGCAAAGTTACTACTTTTTCGTTTCTCTTCCAAATATGCGAGGTTTTTTTTATCTTTTTCTTTGACTTAATAGCGTTTTTAACTAACTTTGCATCACTTTTCTAAGATTATCCTTATGTATAAGAAGTTGATTTTATGCGAATTGGCATCACTTGCGATGCTTTTTGCATCATGCTCATCACACTATCAGCTCACTGGCGTGAGCCGTTCGAGAATACTCATTGACAGCACTTACGACAGCAGGCCCGACGACAGGGCGTGGAGCTTCATAGCTCCCTACAAGCTGAAGGTGGACAGCATAATGAGCCCCGTGGTGGGCAGGGCAGCCTCATATCTGAATGCCGAAAGGCCCGAGAGCAAACTCTCCAACCTGCTTGCCGACATACTCGTATGGTGCGGCGGCAGCTACGGCGAGAAGCCCGACTTTGCCGTCTACAACATCGGCGGCATGCGCTCGGCATTTGCCAAGGGCGACATAACATACGGCGACGTGCTCGACGTGGCGCCGTTTGAAAACAAGATATGCTTCGTAACGCTAAAGGGCAGCAAGGTGATCGAGCTGTTCGGCCAGATAGCATCAGTGGGCGGCGAGGCCGTGAGCCATGGCGTCAATTTGGTTATCAGCAAAGACGGCAAGCTGCTGTCGGCCAAGCTTAACGGAAAGGACATCGACCCCGAGGCCGACTACCGGGTGGCTACGATAGACTATGTTGCGCAGGGCAACGACAAGCTTGAGGCCTTTAAAAGCGCCACTGGGATGAAATCGCCCTCTGGTGCCGATGACAACGTGCGCCAGGTAATAGTGAAATACATGAAGGCTAAGATGGCTCAGGGCGAAGACATCGACTCAAAGATTGAAGGACGAATAATAATAGCAGACAAATGAAACGCATACTTACAATACTGACAATAGCCGTGGCCGTAACCCTTACGGCGGCTGCAAAGGGCAGACAGCTGCTCATTCTGCACACCAACGACACTCACAGCTGCGTGCTTCCGCTTAACCCTAACCTTGCCGACACCATGCTCGCCGGCCGTGGCGGCTTCTTGCGCCGTGCAGCCATGATTGACCAGATGCGCAAGGAGGACAAGGACCTGCTGCTGCTCGACAGCGGCGACTTCTCGCAGGGCTCGCCATATTACACCATGTTCAAAGGCGACGTTGAGACAGAGCTGATGAACATCATGGGATACGATGCGGCAACGATAGGCAACCACGAGTTCGACTTCGGTCTCGAAAACATGGCAAGAATATTCAGAAAGGCAAAGTTCCCCATCGTCTGCGCCAACTACGACTTTACGGGCACCGTGGTAGAAGGCCTTGTTAAGCCCTACGTCATAATAAAGCGCAAAGGAGTGAGGATAGGCATCTTCGGACTTTCGCCAAAGCTCGACGGTCTGGTCATGGCAAGCACCTGCGCCGGAGTCAGATACAGCGACCCGATAAAGGCGGCAAACGCAGTGGCCGACAAGCTGAAGAACGAGGAGAAGTGCGACGTGGTGATATGTCTGTCTCACCTCGGATGGGACGAGGCCGGACTCAACGACATGGAGATGATGGCAAAGACACGAAACATCGACCTCGTGCTGGGCGGCCATTCTCACTCTTATTTTAAGACGCTCAACCATGTGCGCAACCTCGACGGCAAGGACGTTCCTAACGACCAGAACGGCAAGCACGGCATATTTGTGGGCAAGATAACGCTCAGCCTCGAGAAGAGATAAACCCGCCGGTGCACTTACGTCATGGCTTATGACATGTGCCGGGATGTCATTTTTATGCCTTTTTCACACAGCCGGATGTAATATCGGCGTCAATAAATCGTTATATTATCAAATGAAAAGACTGTTCACCATAATAACCGTCCTGACAGCTGCACTATGCGCCATGGCACAGGGCAAGACCGTTCAAAACAGACCTTACACCGACCTGAGGCCGTTTCACTTCGGAGTGGTGGTAGGCATGCACCTTCAGGACATCGAGTTTATGAACGTCGGTCCGCAGATTATTACAGGCGCCGACGGGACAACGGCCGAAAAAGTCATCACCTGCGACCAGGACAGATGGGACCCGGGATTCACCGTGGGCGTGCTGGGCGAGTTCCGCCTGAGCAATAATTTCGCGTTCCGCATAGCTCCCGCCATGTATTTCGGCAACAGACACATCACCCTGACAAACCTCACCGACAAGCTTGAGAACGGTGAATATGTCACGCAGAGACAGGATCTTAAGACGGTGTATATATCATCGGCGCTCAATCTGCTGTTCAGTGCCCCCAGACTCAACAACACGCGTCCGTATCTCATGGCCGGAATAAACCCCATGATAAACCTTTCGGGCAAGGACAACGACTACATAAAGCTGAAGCGTTACGACGTGTTCCTCGAATTTGGTCTGGGCTGCGACTTCTATCTGCCTTATTTCAAGCTGCGCCCCGAACTGAAGTTCTGCTATGGACTTATCAACAGTCTCGACACCAGCCATCCCGACAAACTGAAAGACCAGAACATGATCATGTATGCCAAGTCGGTTAAGGAGGCACGCAGCAAGATGATTGTATTGTCGTTCTATTTTGAATAGACAGACTGCAATCGTTAAATAAATTAAAAACAGATACCTAAAATTAGGTATTTAAAATAAAAGCACTACCTTTGCAATGTACGAAAATAGGTACAAAAACATTATTAATTAAATAAAAACAAGATTATCATGGCTTACGTAATTGGTGACGATTGTATCGCTTGCGGTACATGTATCGACGAATGTCCGGCAGGAGCTATTTCTGAAGGCGAAAAATATTCTATCAATCCTGACATGTGCACAGAGTGTGGCACTTGCGCAGATGTTTGTCCTTCAGAGGCTATCAGCCTTCCTTAAGGAATTGCTCCAGGAAATTCTATTAAGGCGGTCCGTTTATTACGGCCGCCTTATTTTTATTTTATGCCTTTACACGGCCGTCAACGCTTAAACCAAATGGGATAGGAGTCGGTCTGTATTTTTCTTTATATTGAGCGGATTTACGTTAGATTTTTTGCAGGCATAGCGGGCTATGTCAAGAAAAAGCAGACTAAAGAACGCCAATAGAAAACAAAAAGACAACTGAAAGCATAAATACACAAAACGATAAGACGATATGTGGAATAAGAGACAGAGATGTTTAGCAAACAACACATTACATAATAAAAAAGGCACAAGCAAAAATACATTGGTATTTTTTACTTTACGTATTACTTTTTTGTTTAATAATTTATCCTTTTAAATTCTTACTTTTGTAACATGAAGAGTTTGTTTTACATCATTGCAACCTTATTCCTTCTCTTGTTTTCGTGTACCGACAACAACCGACAAACAGCCATGCTTGTACAGGCCGACAGCATTGCCGACAGGAACCCTGACTCTGCACTGATTATGCTAAAAAGCATAAAACCGCTGATAGATAACTCACCTGCCCCTGTGCGCTATCGTTACTTAATGATTGAAGCAAAGGCAATGAACAAGGCATACGTGCCGTTCACGTCTGACAGCACAATGAAAAAAGTTGTAAGATATTACGACAAACATGGTTCTGACAACGAACGCATGCTTGCACATTATCTGCTGGGATGTGTATATCGCGACTTAGACAGCATTCCGCTAGCATTACAATGCTACGAAGACGCTGCTGAAATGGCCGATACCACCGATGAAGACTGCGACTATGCAACGTTAAGCTATATTCACGGACAAAGAGCGGAATTGTTTAGCAAAGAATGGATACCACAAGACCTTTTAAAGGCATCAGAACTATGTTATAAATATGCAATGAAGGCAAAAGATACATTAACGGCATTGAAAACCTACGAATCACGTTCTGAGGCATTCTACTTACTAAATGAAAGCGACAAAGAAATAAAAATGAATGAAAAGGTTGCGAAACTATATACAAAATATGGATATAAAAATTATGCGGCTGTAGCATTAGGTTCTCTTATTCTCACATATATTAACCAAAAAGATTTTAAAAACGCATTAAGGTGCATGAAACGTTATGAAATGGGTTCAGGACGTTTCGATAATAAAAATAATATAAATACAGGATATGAAATTTACTATTATAATAAAGGTATGTATTTTCTTAATATTAACAATAATGACTCTGCAATAATTTATTTTAATAAATTAAAGATATCAAAAAATCAGACATTGAATATACGACTTGCAACAGCAAGAGGGCTATCTTTAATATATGACAAGTTAGGTAAATCAGACTCTACCGCAAAATATGCATTACTCAGCTATGAACTTGACGACAGCCTATGCACCCATCTCATGAGGTCAAGTTGTTCAACCATACAAGCACAATATGATCATAATAAACTTCAAAACGAAATAAATAAGAAAGAGATAAAAGCCCAAAGGGCTACCAATACAGCATTAGTAATCGCTATAATATTGATAATCGTTGTGTTTTCATCATTTCTGATTATCAGAAGAAGGCGTGAATTAGCCCTAAAACAGAAACAACAGTTAGAAAGAGACAACGAAACATTATTGCAGGCACAAATGTCACTACAGGCCATACTCGCACAAACACAGGAAGAGCGAAACACAATAGCTGAAGAATATAAAAAGACTATCAGTGAACTGACCTTAAGACAGAAAAAAGTTGACACTGCCACTGTGGAAGAAAGACTGCACAATTCTGAGATAGCAAAAAAATTCAAACAAATTGCAGACACCCCAAATCTTTCACCAGATAAAAACGAATGGCATGAGTTGCGATCAATGTTTAACAGAGAAATTCCACAATTTTATTCTACTGTAAACAGTCGACATACATTAAGACCTGACGAATACGACCTGTGCATGCTAGTGAGACTTAACTTTAAAACTCTTGAAATGAGCAATCTTATGCATTGTTCAAAACAGAACATTTCTGCCATGAGACGGCGAATGCTGCAAAAGATGCTCGGACACGACGGCTCACCAAAAGAATTTGATGAATTTATTATGGGCATAATAGAATGAATCCTAGCATATAATAATTTGATAATCAATAAGATATAAATTTGTAGACTTTTGTGGACAGAGAAAGGTTAAATTGTTTAGCGGCAAAGCATAAAAATATTATCTTTGCATAAATCTTCAGTACAGATAAACACAAAAAGACAAGAAGTCGGATGAATACGTTGCGTACCATAATATTTTTATGGCTCCTGTGTGTAAACGGTACGGCTGTTCTTTTGGCACAAAAAGACACGGATACGAAAAGAATAAGCATAAAGACGGAAAACACACTGCACGAGAGCCTTAGCAGAAGCATTACAGAGATGCCGAAGGCTAATCATGCCCTAAGCATTGACAGCTCTGTCATACGCGGCAAGGCCGACATACCAGCCATACAGATGCTAAACACTAATGAAAATAACGAGCTTCACGGAAACTATGATATTTATGGGTATATGCCTCTTTGGGCATGGAAGAACATAAACATCGACGTGAATGGAGAACAGCAACACTATATAGGACTTGCAAACATCAGCAGCGGTACAATGGCCGTAGACCTAAGTTTACCCAATCTTTATATCCGGCTGTACGGCAAGGCAAACAAATTCTCTTACTATCACGGACTGCAAACCGTATGGGGTATGGGCGGAATAATAAACTATCAGATCAGCAGACGGCTGTCGCTTTGCGCCTTCGGCGAGTTTTATACAAGAAATCCGTACATAGGTCATGCAGCCATGCCGTATCTTCCATATAACTGTTACGGAGGATATCTGAGGGTGGAAACATCAGGACCGGTAAATATGGACGTTGGCGTGCAAAGCCGCTACAACGCTTATGACAGATCATGGGAGACGTTGCCGATTGTCAGACCATACCTGAACACTAAATCGAAAGTTAAGTTGGGAATAGACTTCGGTTCACCAATTAAAAACATTCTTATGAGTATTTTTGGAAAATAACAATAACAGCAAACAGATATGAAAATAAAAGTATTGTGCGGCATATTCAGCCTTTCTGCACTTACATGTGCGGCACAGACTGCAACACCCGGCGATTCGCTGCGGATGGACAGCATCATACACAATCTGCCGGAAGTGATGGTGAGCGGCGAACGCCCCATGGTGAAGGTGAAAGGCAGCGCACTGGTGTATGACATAAAGCGAATAACCGAAAAGAAACCCGTAGACAACGCATACGATGCGCTGAAGGAACTGCCGGGCGTGGTGGAAATGAACGGACAGCTGACGCTTGGCGGACAGGGCGCCACGGTGATATTGGACGGACAGGTGACAAACCTTACACAGGAACAGCTCACGCAGGTGCTGAAGAGCGTACCCAAAGACAGACTTGCAGATGTGGAGATAATGTATAACGCACCGGCTAAATATAACGTAAGAGGTGCGTGCATAAACATAAACTTCCTGCATGAGACGGCACAGGAACAGAGGCTCACAGGTGAAGTGTTCGGCGTTTACGACCAAAGTCACGACGCTGCGTTTCAGGAACGTGCCAGTCTGGTGTACGCCGGCAAGAAGATGAGCATCGACTTCATGTACTCGCACGACCACGGAAATTCGTACAAGACAACTGAAACCGACTCGCACCATAGTCTTAGCGACGGCAACGTGTATGACATTTCAACATATCAGCGCAGCCGTACACGCGGACACAACCACCAGATGCGCCTGTCGATGGGATATAACTTTGCTGAAAACCATAACCTTAACGTAACTTACTACGGCTCTTACGCTCCGGGACATACGAAACAGGAAACCACGGGATCAATAAATTCAAAATATGGCATAGACACTGACCCGTGGACTCATGACATTGCCGCCGACTACAAGATGCCGTTCGGCACTAACATCGGCGCTGAATATACGTTCTATAAGGCTCCGCAGACGCAGACACAAAGCAGCATATTGACTGACGGCTCGCTCGACTATGTGTCTGACAGCCGGCAGAAACTGAACATCTGGAAGGTGTATGTAAAGCAAGACCATACGCTGAAAAACGGATGGGGACTGAACTACGGCGCAACTTATTCAACAAGTTCGGACAACAGTTATCAGAATTACCTTAGCACGGTAAATAGGCCTCAGGACCTGCCTGACAACATCAGCGCAAGCAAGCGCGAGAACATCGTGAACATATACGCCGGATTCAACAAGAACTTCAACAACAAGCTGATAATAGACGCGTCATTGGCTGCCGAATATTATAACAATCCTTCATGGAATGAATGGAACTGGCTGCCTACCGTCAACGCAACATGGATTCCGTCGCAGGGACACATCCTTCAGTTCGGCTTCAGCAGCTACAGCACTTATCCCGAATATTGGGCAGTACAGAACTTCACGAGCTACAACAACGGCGGATATGGCTTGATTGTGGGCAACCCGGACCTTAAGCCCATGCGCGAATATTCGGCACAGTTCACTTATGTGCTGAAAAACAAATATGTGTTCAGAGGGTGGTTCACGCATACTGACGACCTGTTCATGCAGACTCTTTATCAGCAACCTGACGAACTGAGGGAAACATTCAAGGTAATGAACTTCGACTTCCAGCAGCAAGCCGGACTCATGGCGGCTGTTCCGCTGAAACTTGGCAAATGGTACAGTGCCAACCTTACAGCCTTGGGTGTATGGCTCAGACAGAAAGACTCCGACTTCTACGACATTCCGTTCGACCGCGACATCGTGTACGGAATGTTCACGCTGCGCAACGACTTCCACATTTCGTCGCAGCCAGAAATAACGCTTTCTGTAAACGGCATGGTGCGAACCAAGGCTCTTCAGGCCGACTATGACCTGCCGGCATCGGGCAACGTGGACGCAGCCCTGCAGATAAAGTTCCTGAAGAACAAGCGTGCAACGCTGAAACTCTACTGTGCTGATATATTCGAGACGGCGCAGATTAATCCCTACATCAACTTCAAGGGGCAGCGTCTTGACATGGACATGTCGAGCTATCGCCATTTCGGCGTGTCGTTCAGCTATGCTTTCGGCAACTATAAAGAAAAAGAACACAAGAAAGTTGACACATCGAGATTCCTGAAATAGCATCTTTGCCAAGTTGCCCATGCGTCAGTTATGCTGACGGCACGCGTAGCAGATGCGGTCATATAGATAATATTTACAGAATCATCACGCAACAGGCATCCGGCTTCATCGTCAGTCGGATGCCTGTTTTTGTTTTATCCAAACCATCTTAAGCCTATGCCGTATTGCCGTTTTATCCAAAATCAGGTATCAGGATACAGTCTGTATTTTTCTTTATATCGAGCTTATTGCCGTTCGCTTTAACCCCATCGCAATATGCGCCAACACAATTTTACCTAAATGTAATTTGTTCAACATATCATTGACACATCTATTTTGCAACTTTGCGGCAGAAACATTTAGAACGTAACGAAGCGGCTGTTGCCGTCTGCGGCAGCCGGCATTCGCTCGAAATATACTTTATGACATTATGCGTCTGCGTAAATTTTATTCAACGATAGTGCTGTCCGACATACATCTTGGCACGACACACTCAAAGACAACAGAAGTTACTGATTTTCTGAAGTCGGTAAACTGCCGCCGCCTCATTCTCGACGGCGACATAATAGACGGCTGGGCACTGCGCAAGGGCGGCACGCGCAAATGGCAGCCCAAACACACCGACTTCTTCAAGGTGATAATGAAGATGATGGAGAAGCAGGGCACCGAAATAATATACGTCAGGGGCAACCACGACGACTTTATCGACAGCATGGTGCCGTTCACGTTTTACAATATACGCTTCGTCAAGGACTTTATACACGAGAGCCACGGCCGTCGCTATTATGTTACCCACGGCGACATCTTCGACACCGTCACTACCAACATGAAGTGGCTTGCCATGCTCGGCGACGTGGGCTATACGTTTCTGTTGTGGCTTAACAAGATATACAACAACTACCGCACCGCCCACGGCAAGCCTTACTATTCGCTGTCGCAGGCAATCAAGCAGAAAGTGAAGTCGGCTGTGTCTTACATATCCGACTTTGAGCAGGAACTTGTAAGGCTCGCGAGGGCACGCCGCTGCGACGGAGTTATTTGCGGACACATACACCATCCGGCCGACACATATTATGGCGACATCCACTATCTCAACTCTGGCGACTGGGTTGAAACGATGTCGGCACTTGCCGAAGACGAAAACGGCAACTGGTCGGTGATAAGATACGGCGATATGCTTGCCGGCAACCGCATGCCTGAAAGGCAGATAGCATCGTGACGGCTGCGCAGTGCGGCTGTCTGTGCGTAGAAGATGCTGCGCGATAAGCAATATTCAGATTCTTTTCCTCCCGGCTGTGACAGTCGGATTATCACTATACTGATTTTTTATTGGTACAAGACTTGTGGCTGATTGCATGTTCTTGTTATGACAGACGGCCGTGCTCCGCAGGATTTTTCCTCGGGGCACGCCTTTTTCTTGCCGTTTCTGTAACGGTTTTTTCCTCTGTTTCTCCTTTTATACAAGGCTTTCCATGGTATGCGAACATTTTTCTGAAAAAAATGCGGAAACAGGATAGGGGTATTTTGTTGAGGCTGCGTTATAGGGGCAAAGAGAGACAAAAGTAAATAATATTAACAATAAAAAATCGAGCATTATGAAATTTAAAGTATTTGTATTATCTTTGTGCATTTTCGCAGGTGTCAACATGGCTAACGCCCAGGACAACAGACATGAGATACGTGTTTCGGTGAGTGACGGACTGACACAGAGCGCAGTCGATGTGCTTGGACTCGGACTTGCAGATGCCGTTACCGGCAGCAAGCGCACAGACGAGAAAGCCTCGATAGTTTACGGACTCGGCTACCGCTATGCCGTCGGACGTTTCCGCGTAGGTGCCGACCTCGGCTTCGCCCACACAACGAGCAAGCTGACGCTCTCGGGCGACAAGATGCCTTCGATAAAAGAACGCGAGCTCAACTTCATGATACTGCCCACGGCAGAGTTTGTTTATCTTAAAAGCAGACTTGTTGAGCTTTACGGAAATGCGTCGGCCGGAGTGAGCCTGAAGCGCCACACCGAGACCGGACTGACAGAAGCCGGAAAGGCTGCTGCCGCCAAAGCCGACCTTAACACGTCGTTTGCATATCAGGTTAATCCTATTGCGCTGCGTGTTGGCAACGAGACGATAGGTGCGTTCGTTGAGGCCGGACTCGGTCACAAAGGCTTCATTACAGCCGGCTTGAGCTTCAGATTTTAGTTATTTGTAATTATATGCGTACGCAATGATGAAAGTCAGTAGAAAAGAGCTTTTTAAATCGAGATTTCTGAAACATTATCCGAGGCTATGCTGCATAGCCTACGGATATGTTTCCGACAGGGCCGACTCTGAAGACATTGTTCAGGAGCTGTTCGTAAGCGTGTGGGACAAGAATCTCGACGACATGCCCGAAAATGAGTTTGCCGCATACATAACCACAGCCGTGCGAAACCGCTGCATTTCGTTCTTGCGTAAGCGTACATGCGACATTGTGCCGATTGACGGCCGGCAGGTGAGCGCCGAGACAATGACTGCCGACGAAGGCCATTGCAGCGATGAGCCTACTATGGAGGAGAGGCTCGAGGCGGCCTTGGCTACGCTGCCCACGCGGTGCCGGGACATCTTCATGATGGCCAAGCTTCACGGAATGAAGTACCGCGAGATAGCCTCGAGCCTTAACCTGTCGGAAAAGACTGTCGAAAACCAGATGACAAAGGCCCTGAAGCTGCTGCGTCAGTATGCCGCCGCCAACAGTTTTGTAGTGACGGTTCTTGTAACAATCATTTTATCAATTATTTTAAATCGGGAATAAAGATGAACAGCAATGAAGATATCAACGGGTTGCTTGCGAGGCATTTTGCCCATGAAGGGCTTACGCCGCGGCAGCAGAGCGTGCTCGACAGCTGGATAAAGGCTAATGAAGGAGAGTATGAAAAGCTGAAGAAGCTTATGGGTGCGCCTGTTGCCACGCCCGACCCGGCCACATTCGATGCCGGTGCTGCCTGGCGCAAGGTTGAGCCGCGGCTCAGCGGCAG
>UMLJ01034289.1_pt1 | contig 43004 bp, 36 predicted proteins | sample 1966521 | NCBI WGS metagenome assembly UMLJ01 (sample SAMEA4836199, study PRJEB28245) | human gut metagenome | biome: gut microbiome; material: fecal sample | place: Denmark | collected 2008
GTATCATGTGAACCACAGCTTTGCGGTCCAGGGTCTCCATCGTAGAGAACTGTGTGAAGTGGGAAATCCAGCGGTTCCGTTCACTCCGGTTCTCCAGAACATCAGCCAGCTTTTCCTTTAAGACCCGGATACTCTCTTTTGCATTTTCTGCAATCCTCGTGTATCTGGCCTTATAGTCGGTATATTCCTCTTTGCTGATGGTGCCGGTAATCAGGTTTTCATACAGGCGGGCCTTAAATTCAAGCGCCTGTTCCACCTGCTGCTCATTGGCGGCAATGTGGGAGGCGTATTCATTGGCAAGTGCTTGGTTGATGCTGCTCTGGTCGATGCCATCCAGGATGGCTTGCAGGCAGCTCACATTGTCGATGTAGCCTTTCAGACTGTCCTTGACGCACTCTACAAGATCGCTTTCCTTGAGCATTACCGGGTTGGTGCAGCCATGCTTTTTCCCGGTGGGGCAATAATAATAGTGATATTCCTTGCCCTTGACCCGGTTTGTTTTTCGCGTCATGCGTCTCCCACAGCACCCGCAGATTAAGACACCGGAAAACAGATACACCGTATCCTGCTTGGGAGAAGTCCGGGTATCCAGTCTGCGGATACGCTGGACAAGTTCAAAATCCTGCTTGGCAATCAGCGGCTCATGGGCGTCTGGGACGCGAATCCATTTAGAGGATGGGCGTTGCTCCATCTGCTTGATTTTGTAGTGCGGGGAGCCTTGCTTGCCCTGTACCAATGTGCCGATGTAGGTTTCATCCTGCAAAATACGAATAATCGTTGTAGCAGACCACTTGCAATCCTCTTTGTCGGCATAGCCGTGTTTGGCATAAGGAAAACCATTGTTTTTCTTATAAGCCAGGGGGGAGAGGATGCCCATTTCGTTCAGCACGGTGGCGATTCGCAGGGCGCTCGTCCCATCCAGGCGCATACGGAAGATGTCCTGGACAACGCGGGAAGCATACGGGTCAGGTACAAGCAGGTTTTTGTTTTCCTCAGACTTCATATAGCCGTAAACGGGAAAGGCTCCAACAAAATCTCCGTTACGGCGCTTTATATCCAAAGAGGTACGGGTCTTGATGGAAATATCCCGGCAGTAGGCTTCGTTCATAATGTTTTTGACGGATACGGTCAGATCGTCACCGCTGCCTTCATGGGCGGTGTCGATGTTATCCGTGATGGCAATAAAGCGGACCCCATAAGTTGGGAATACCCGGCGCAGATAGCGTCCGGTTTCGATGTACTCTCGTCCCAGGCGGGAGAGGTCCTTTACAATGACGCAGTTGATCTTGCCATCGGTGATGTCCTGCATCATTTCCTTAAACGCCGGACGGTCAAAAATAATACCGCTGTAACCATCGTCGATTTTTTCGGATACGATTTGGATGTCCGGGTTTCGTTCAATGAAGTTCTCAATCAGCTTCCGCTGGTTGGTAACGCTGTCGCTCTCGCTGGAGCGATCATCTGTGTAAGACAGACGAATATAAGCTGTTGCCTGATATTTTGGCATGAAAAAGCACTCCTTTCCTCCCGGAAGCTCCCGCAAGAAAAGAGTGGATTTCGAGGCTTTCAGTTTTCATCCTTTTCCATGCACATCGTAGCACGATTTTGGGAAAAGAGCGAGGATGTCGATTACCTTAAAATCCCTTGCAGGCATTCCTCCAATGTGACCCCGTTGCTGGAAAATGCAGCGTTTACCACAAAATCGCCGCAGCGAAAGCGATAGGGGTTTTTGATCTGGTGAAGAAAGGCCGCGATCCGTTCCTCTTTGGGGAGGTCTTTATCTACCGCGACTTCACGGATGTCAACCAATTCATCGGTTGTTGTTTGTGTTAGCTGGCTCATAAGGGTTCTCCTTTCTTTGAAGTCGGTTTCAAAATCACATGAATGAGCTGGCCACCAGAGCTGCCAGCTCATGGTATCTGACTTTGAAAAGAAAGGGCTGCACCCAAATGATGCCTTGTTGTTGCTAACAGCAAATGGATGCAGCCTTTCAGATTATATCCGTTGCTTTCGTCACATTTGCCACGCGCCCCTGACGATAGGGACATTCCTGGTCTCCGCTGGCGCGGCTGTCATAACTCCACAGCGTCGTTTTACTCGTGCGCCACAGGGTTCCCCCCAAGTCTTTAGGAGGCCGTGAGGAAGTATCTTTAAGCCCCCATGTAGTCACCGCGCTCCGAAGTGCCACCTTCGGGTTCCAGGCTTGCGTTGATCGCTCAGGACAGCTCGTTCATCACCTCCTTGGCTTGTCCTTCTTGGCGGCGCGCCTGATTCGCTCGTACATGGGTTATGTACCAGAAATGCCGTCTATTCGGTTGTCAAAGTACCAATGAAGGGAAGAATTGTCCTTCTAATAGTAGTGAAGAAAACGGCGATATTTTGGCCATGTAAATTAACTTTTTTCAAATTTTTTTGCCAGATGCTTTAAGCCTCTCCTGATACTCTTATATACCCAGCTGAGATCGACACCTTCAATCTGGGCAATTTCCTTGACGGTCATGCCCAGATAGAACCGGGCGTAGATCCACTTGGCTTGCTTGTCCGGCAGCTCCATCACCGCAGCATAGAGATGATCGCGCAGCTGCTTGTCCTCCAGGACTTCTTCCGGGGTCGGCGTGTGCCGTACAATAGCCTTCTCAATGCCATTGTCGCAGTCCAAGGAATAGTGCGCTTTATAGTTATACATCTGCCGCAGGTAGCGTGCTTCAGCTCGTTTGTCGGCCAGAAACACGGCCTGTACTTCATCGGCCACTTCCAAAAAAGTATCTGTTTTATAAATATCGGGATACAGCTCCCGAAGATTGATTTTTTGCATTATGTACCTCCATTTCGGTTCACGGGTCCAGTTGGCGAGTGAGCCGAAATGGGGCGGAGAACGGCACCGGCATAATTCGGGGCCATTCCACAAAAATCGACAAGCAAAAACGCCAGTCTCCCGAAGCGGGAAACTGGCGTCAAGCTCATTTTTCTTGCAGCTGCCGATTAACCGGTAGGATAATGCCGGCGGAGGAACGAAAAGAGCCGAGGCGTAAGCAAGGCTTTTTTTGATGAACTACATATTACTGCTTTCACGGCGGCTCCCTCCCTGGGCCGCCGTTCCTGGTATCACTCTCCTTCAGACAAAATAAGAACGGCGGCCTTGATTTCTCAAAGCCGCCACTGGTTGTATGGGCGTGTCAAAAGGGTTGCTGAACGGCGGCTTTTTTTCTTTACCGTTGTTCGGCAACTTTCTTATTTGTTTCTGATTATAACTGGCAATTCTCGCAGAATTGTCTTTGCTAAACTTTATTTCGACATAATAACAAGCTCAAATCTCGCAGATTTGTGACATTTGAAAAAACCGGGAGAATTTTCTCCCGGTTTTCCCATCGGTTCTATTTAGTTTTGTCTCAGCCTTTCTACAACGCTTTCCTTAACGCCCTGTTTGAAAGTTATAACCGGAGTTACAAAACAGACCAGCAAAACAATAGCCGCAACAGATAACAAAGGAATCACAGGATAACTAAACGCAGCATAAGGAACCATTTTTCTAAAAACTGAGTATATCGGAATATATATCGCTGTTCCCAATGTGGCAAGTAGCAGAAAAGAGATGCTCCAATAATACCCGCCTTCCCAAAGTAGCACATTCCTAATTTGCTTTTTTGTCATTCCAATACTCTCAAGTGTGGCAAATTCATGTTTTCTGGTATTAACACTAACGACCATTGTGTTAATGAAATTCATAATTCCAATCAGCAAAAATACGGCAGACAAACCTGTGGCCAAAACTCTTGAAGTCAGTAAATATCCTGCCATTTCTTGCTGCTTCTCATATCGCGACTGAATATCAATGCCAGATGACAGGGCAGTAATTGATTGAAGTTGTGCCATGATCTCTTTGTCATAACTGCTGTCAACGGTATCAAAAGCTATACGGAAGATTTTAGTTTCCTTGGACAATTTCTTTAACGCTTGTTGGCTGACATACAGATCAGGGGCTGTACCTCTCTCGTTTCCTCGCCCACTTTGAAAATCAGCGTCCAAAAAGCCATTTGCCACCGTAAAGGTATGCTCACCATATTCACCAACAACAGTAATTGTTTGTCCGGGTTGAATCAATGGGTTTCCTTCAGCATCAGTCATGGCAGATAGAATAACCAATTCTCCATTCTCAAAGGCTTCCAGATCAATAGGATTCTCGAGAGTTTCATTAAGTTCCTCAACATATCTGGAATCTATTCCATAAACCCCACTCCAAAAATTATCCGTATAGTTTTTTAGCGTTTCCTCATTTGAAAAATCAAGACCCGACACGCCGTTTAGAGAATCAATATATTTGCCGAATACATTTTGGTCGTAAACAACATTCATTGTAGTTCGCGGCGAAGCTGAGTAAGTGACGCGCACATTTTCAATTCCTTCTATTGCCTCAATCTTTTGCAGCATTTCATCAGAGAGCAGATTTTCTTCTTCGGAAATGCTGTAAGTCAATGCAAAATCACTTTCGCCCCATTGATTTACAAAATTTTCGGGACTCAGGCTCGATAACAGACCGGCTGAAACCAGGAACAAAATTAGCCCTAAAAATAGCGATGCAAAGGTAAGGATGGCGCTTTTAGGATTTCTAAAAATGTTATTTCGGGCCATCCGGGATAGTTTTATTCTGTGGCTTTTATGCTCTCGGTATTTTCTTGCATTAACATTCGTGTAGCGTAAAGCTGCAATAGGAGAAATGCTTGCAGCTATTTTTGCTGGCTTCATACTGCCGATTACCGCAGTAAAAAAAGCAAAGATTGCGGCACCAACAAAGATGAGCGGAGAAAAAGATACTATCGCCCCAAGCTCTGTATTGCCGGAATACATCATATTCATAGCAACTGGGACAAGCCCCAGCGAAACAACTCCACCAGCAATTAAACCGCTGAGAATACCGATCATAGAGGTTCTAAATATTTGAGAACGCACAATTCTCTTGATTTGCCTTTTTGTTGCGCCTATCGTTTTGAGCTGTCCATAAAACTGTGTATCTCTGGAAATTGAGATATACAGAATATTATAGATAAGCAGATAACCACTGATAATGATGAAAACAATAATAGCGGCCAGCGGCAGAATAATTGAAACTGAATTACTCTGAACAGAAGGTACAATTTCAAAGGACTGCCCCTCTGTAAATATGATCTCACTTTTTAATTTTTCGCAGGATCGCTCAACATTGCTGTCATCAGAAAAAGAAATCATTGCGGTAGACACACTATCAAATGAAAGTCCTGTTTGTGTCGCAAAAAGTTCCGAGACATAAGCAGAACCACGGTTGCCTACACGAGAAGTCGAATAATCTGTGTAATAACCTGACAAAACAAATTCGCCAGATAGATATTGATAATCCGTTCCGAGCTGATATGAAACAGGAATGTTCATGCCCACTTGCGGGTCAGAAATCCCCATCGCGCTTAACGCCCAGGTCGGAAGCATAAGTTCATTTTCTGCTTGCGGGTAATTTCCGTGCAAATCCGAAATTGTTGGGACACGATGTTCCTTCCACTCTGCTTCGTCTATCCAGGAAATACTCAGCAGGGCATCGTCCATTCCAGATGTATCAACACTTCCCAATCTTTGACTGACTCCAACTACGGATACTAAACTGGAGCGGCGTAGTTCTTCATATTGGCTCTTTGTAAGATTTGTGATTGCCACATCAGCAGTTGTACCCATTGCACGAATTTGCTGCATTTGAAAAGTTTCAAAATAACTACACCCTAAACTAAATACGGATGTAATCATAAAGGCGGTTAAGAACAACGCAACAGTAACGAAGAAATTTCTTTGTTTATTGGCACGATAGTTCCTTTTTGCAAGGCGCTTAATTGCACCCTGATTATTATTGCCAAATAAAATATCATTCATCAATGCCACCCCCTGTTACTGTGCGATTTTTCCGTCCTCTATACGGACAATCCGATCAGCAAGCTGGGCAAGTTCGTTGTTGTGGGTAATCATTACAAGTGTTTGATGGAATTTCTGACTGGTTACTTTCAGCAATCCAAGAACATCATTACTCGTCCGGCTATCCAAATTTCCTGTTGGTTCGTCCGCCAGTATGATAGCAGGTTTAGAAACGAGCGCACGAGCGATGGCCACGCGCTGCTGCTGGCCGCCGGAAAGATTGTTTGGCATACTGTTCAGCTTATCTTCCAAAGCCAACATCCGCACAACATCCTGCATAAATTTTTTGTCAACACTATCGCCATCCAGTTCCACCGGCAAAACGATATTTTCATAGACATTGAGTACGGGTACCAGATTGTAATTTTGGAATACAAACCCGATTTTTCGCCTACGAAAAATGGTTAGCTGCTCGTCATTCATCGACGACAAATCTTTTCCATCCACAATGACCTTGCCGGAAGTGGGGACATCTAAGCCACCAATCATGTTGAGCAGCGTGGATTTACCACTGCCAGATGTACCAACAATAGCGACAAATTCCCCCGCTGCTATGGTAAGTGAAACCCCATCCAGAGCGCGAGTGATGTTCGGTTCTGACCCGTAGTATTTTTTCAAATCAATAGTTTCCAAAATGTTCATAGGAACACCATCCTTTCTTCCTGATGGCCTTATTGTAACAATCAATCCTCACAGGAATGTCACGGTCATCCCCAATTTCTTCTTGCGAAACCATTGAAATCTCACAATCTCGTGACATTGATATTCAAGAACGAGGCAGGAACACCGAAAAGGTAGAGCCAGCACCGACTTCCGAAACGACACGGATAAATCCCGCTTGCCGGGTAATGATCTCGCGAGCCAGATACAAGCCGATCCCTATACCCGGTGCATCATGCACACTGTCCTCACGATAGAACCGCTTGAAAATTGTCCCTTGATGTTGTTCTGGAATACCGATGCCTGTGTCGGAAATATCAATCTTCGCATACATTTCCCAGCACGCCACAGCCACATGAATCTTCCCACCTTCTGGCGTGTACTTTACCGCATTATCCAGAATATTGAACAAGGCTTCCGTAGTCCATTTCCGATCATGGGCCGCAGATACCGTTTCCACGCAATCTACTGTAACCTCAATCTGCTTCTTTTCTGCATTAAGCAAAATGCCGCCCAGCGCAGCGGCAAGGGTATCATAGAGAGGTTGTACCTTTGCTTGTAAAGAAATAACTCCTGTTTCCAGCCGAGAAGTTTTAATCATGGCCTGCATAAGAAAATCCAGCTTATCTAACTGGCCGCCCATAGCACAAAGAAACTCTCGCTGCTTTTCCGGGGATACGGTTTGCTCCAACAAAGTTGCATCAATCATTTTCAAGTTTGCAATGGGAGTTTTTACCTGGTGGGATATGTCTGAAATCAATTCCTGCAAATCTGCTCGTTCTTTTGCAATGCTGCTTTTGCCTTCGCGCAGCACTTCATAGAGCCGAGAAAGCCGATGCTGGATTTTATAGAACAGGTTTTCTTCCACTGCGTATTGTGTCGGTTCCCGATCTGACGACATCATATCATCGAGCTGCTTGCACAAGGCATCTGAAAACAAGGTGAGTTTTCGCCGTATAAAGACCAGAAAAAGCGTCATACAGCCAAAGGCACCAGCAACATAGAGCAGTCCACAGCATAGAACAAGTGTATTCTTTGTTAGAAAATACAAGAGTAGGGACATCGATACTGACAACAGCAACAGAAAGGCACCGATGGCAATGCACACTCTGTTAACGGACAGTTTTTCCGCTTTCATTTGCCACCGCCCCCAATCCACATATAGCCCATGCCATAAACCGTTTTGATATAGGATTTATCCGTCCGTTCTATTTTGCCGCGTATTCTGCTGATTGCCGAAGTCAAAGCGTGTTCATCCACAAAATTGCCATCAATATCCCACAATTTTTCCAATAGCACCTGCCGCGTCAAGACGATCTGCGGATTTTTCGTCAGCACTTTCAAAAGCCGATATTCCAATGGAGTAAACGAAATTGTCTCTCCGTTGAGTGTAGCAGCCATCTCCGAAAAATTGACATACAGATTGCCGTCATTGTAACATTCGCCGCCGGATTGTTTCCTGATTCTGGCCAGCAGCGCAGCTACTTTTTTCTGGAATACGCTCATAGGAAAAGGCTTTGTAACATAATCGTCTGCGCCAAGCTCATAACCTCGGAGCATATCACTCTCCATATCGTTTGCCGTAAGGAAAATCACTGCCGTGTCCGGGAATCGTTCTTTCATGTCACGGCAAAAATCAAAGCCGTTTCCATCCGGCAGGTTAACATCAAGAACGATTAAATCATAGTCCTGTTTTTCACAAAGCCGTTCTGCAACACTTTTACTTAAAGCGGCCTCCACCTCATAGCCAGCGGCAGAAAGATTATAGCAAAGAGTTGTATTCAAAAGACGGTCATCTTCGACCACTAAAATTCTCATGCGCTCACATCCTTTCTCTGATTATGATAAAAAAGAAATATCGCAGAAATCTCACAAAGAAGCATTCTTTTTGCGCTTATCTATTGGCTTATTGGCACTTTTAGGTATTAACCAGATTGTGGCCACTTTTATTGCACCCTCAATCCGATTAGCTGAACAATAATAATTTATCTGACGGGCAGAAACTCCCCATTTTTCACTTGCCTCTTTCAATGTCATGTAGTCCATTTTGGCACCTCCTGCAATTCATTCCATTATATTTCCGTTACTCGAATAATACAAGCCTCAACCATGCTATCGAAAAGAAAATCGGTATAATCATACCGGAAAACCGGAATGATAAGGTTATTCCTCAAATCAAACCGGAACGATACAATATTATTGAGGTGAACGATAATGCCGATTGACGATTTGACAGCCTTGGGAGACGCACTCCGAGCAGCAAGAAAAGAGAAAAATCTGACGCAGGAACAGCTGGCTGATAAATCCCATGTTTCTACCAAACAGATTGCCGATATTGAGAAAGCCAGGAGAAATCCTTCCTATCTGATTTTGAAAGCATTGGCAAAAGCGGTTCATCTTTCACTGGACTCGCTTATGTACCCGGACCTCACGCCGGACGAAGCAGGGCAGAATGAGATGAAGCTGCTGTATATGAACTGTCCGCCGGAGATGCGGGAAACCTTGTTGCACCACACTCGTGGATTTGCAGAGGAACTAAAGGAACTTTCCAAGAAACTTGAAACAAAGTAGGCCAGTGAGCGAAATTTGAAGGTTTCGTCACTGGCTTATTTTATTCCTACGGGAAAGAGGCAAGCAATGCCCCTGGATAGCCATTCGGCTCCAGGCGCTGCTTGTTGAGGGTATCCCCCAAGCCCCCATAAACGCAGAATTTCATTCTGCGGCTGCGCGTCCGATGGACGCTTTTGACCATGACCAGCGCACCGCTGGTCGTGGTCTTTTTCTATTTGTGCGGATTATGAAATCACGCAAAATAGAAGCAGAATGCGGCCCGTAAAACGGGACCGCATCCTGCAAATTATTGGCTGATTGATGTTAGCAGAATCAGCCTATTTAAGCTAAGAGTTTCTTTCAGAAAGGCTCTTGGCCAGATGTATCAAACCGCGCTTGATGCTCTTATATACCCAGCTGAGATCAACACCTTCAACTTTGGCAATTTCCTTGACGGTCATGCCCAAGTAGAACCGGGCATAAATCCACTTGGCCTGCTTGTCCGGCAGCTCCATCACCGCAGCACAGAGCTGATCGCGGAGCTGCTTCTCCTCCAGGATTTCTTCCGGGGTCGGTGGGTGCTGCATAATGGCCTTCTCAATGCCATTGTCGCAGTCCAGGGAGTAGTGAGCTTTGTAGTTATACATCTGGCGCAGGTAGCGTGCTTCCGCTCGTTTGTCGGCCAAGAACACCTCTTGCACTTCGTCGGTTACTTCCAGATAAATGTCCGTCTTATAAACATCGGGATACAACTCCCGAAGATTGATTTTCTGCATTATGTACCTCCATTTCGGTTCACGGGTCCAGTTGGCGAGTGAGCCGAAATGGGGGCGGAGAACGACACTGGCATAATTCGGGGCCATTCCACAAAAAGCGACAAACAAAAACGCCAGTCTCCCAAAGCAGGAAACTGGCGTCATGCTTATTCTGTGTTGTCTGATTGCCGATTAACCAGCAGGATAATGCCGGTGGCGGTGCGTAAGGAGCCAGGGCATGAGCAAGGCTTTTTTTGATGAACTACATATTACTGCTCTCATGGCGGCTCCCTCCGTGGGCCGCCGATCCTGCACCGAACAATAAGAAAGCGGCGGCCTTGATTTCTCAAAACCGCCGCTGGGGTATGTATATTGAGCGCACGAAATCAACCTGCCCGGCAACGGTTTTTTTCTTTCCCCGTCGGGCGGGGCAGGCTGTCGTTGTGTATTGGATAAAAAGAAGCCGATAACCACAAGGGTTTAGACCTTGTGTTATCGGCTCTGCGGCTGTGCGTCTGGCGCTTTGATAACAGTTATATGAAATTGTTCAACGTCAATTAGGCACTCGCTTTTGCATTTCGGACAAAAGAGGGGAAAATTTTTTAGAATGGTATCTTCTCGTATTTTGTCGCGTGTTTTATTTCCACAGATGGGGCAAAGAATCCAATTTACCTCTTGCATTGTTCATCCTCTTGTCTATTCCAATTTTTCTCCAACATTGTAGCCATATAAAAGAATCGTTAAATACGAAGCGAGCGTCGCTATGCCCTCGTCTATGTCTGGCCAGATGTTGTAAATAGTTATTTGATTTTTCTGTCCGTAAAATCGAATACATCTTCAATTTTCATATCAAATAACTGTGCAATATCGAAAGCCAACCAAATGGAAGGGTCACAGTGCTCTAATTCTACTGCACAGATCGTCTGGCGGGAAACACTGACTATTTGCCCCAGCTCCGTTTGTGTTAGCCCATTTTTCATGCGGAGTTTTCGGACTTTATTTCTCAAACTGATCTTCCTCCACGGATATATCGTGCGTTTTGGAACAGCGCAGGGATTTCAATATGTTACACTTTTCAATTACCAGATGAACAATTAACAATATTTCCTTTTGAATAGGCCAACCGATAGAATATAGGACAGGGCAAAAATAACAATGGTGCTGACAAAGCCAATAGCCATGCTCAAATCAAAATTATCTACAACAAATCCCATGATCGCATTGTTTGTCATTCTTGACCAGATGCCTAATACCACCAGCAGAATGATTAAAATGAACATAACTGCGAATCCGGCGTTTACACCAAGCCAATAATTGGACGGTAAGATAAAAGCAAGGAACAACAGAACCATGCAGAAAGAAGCGATTGAAAGGAAAAGATAGAATCCAAACTGATATGCAGGGAAGCAAAAATAGGAAATCGTGTTTACAACGAGAGCCACACACAAACCTATGATTGCCGCAATTCCTCCAAAGGCATAACGGCTGCTAACGATCTGTCTTTTGGAGATTGGTAATGCGACTGCATATTTGCCCCATTTCCACTGTTCATCAGAGTTTGCAAGGGTAATCAGCATAGAGGCGACTTCCAACGGAACGAGCAGAAAGCTAATGTAGATAGAACCGGCTCCCTCCAATATAATCATCAAGGCAGCGATAATAGCCAAATCCATGATAAGACGGGCAATCCCGTATTTTTTCTTTACTGTCAGAAAGTCTTTTGTCAGTAACCCTTTCATTGCATTTCCCCCTTTACATAGAACAACATGATTTCTTCAATCGTGGCAGGGCCAACAATAGCATTTGCATATTGTTTTGCCGCTTTGTTGCGGTCTTTCACCAGAACTTTGAATTGGTAATCTTCTTTGCGATAAGCAACAACTTCGGTTTTATCCAGAGTGTCAAATACGGCAGCGCCGCAATTCAAAATGCCGTAGTTGTCAATCAGATTATCTTTTTCGTGCGTGAAAATCAAATTGCCTTTATGAATAAAAGTGATATAGTCAGCTACTTTTTCCAGATCGCTTGTGATATGGGATGACACCAAAACAGAGTGGCTTTCGTCCTGAACAAAGTCAATCAGCATATCCAAGACATCATCACGAATGATGGGGTCAAGCCCGCTGGTGGCTTCATCCAAAATCAACAGTTCCGCATTGTGAGATAACGCTACCGCAAAAGCCAGTTTCACTTTCATGCCTTTGGAGAAATCCTTGATCCTCTTATCCTTGGGCAATTCAAACTTATCAAGATACTGGCGGTAAAGCGGCCAGTCCCAGCCGGTGTAAATTCCAGACATAAATTTACCGATTTCCTCTGCCGTAAAAATATCAGGGAAATGGTTTTCATCAAAGACCACGCCGAGTTTATCTTTGATTTCAATTTCATCCGAAATGTGATCTTTGCCGAAAATGAGAATTTGGCCGCTGGTTTTCCGTGTTTCGTTCAGAATACAGTTAATCGTGGTGCTTTTTCCAGCGCCGTTTTCACCGATCAGTCCCATAATGACACCGCGAGGAAGGGCAAAGCTCACTTTGTCGAGGACAAAATCCCCATAGTCTTTTGTTAAGTCTTTTATTTCCAAAATGTTTTCGCTCATTATGTGTCCTCCTGATACATGAGTGTTAGTAAGCCGGTCAACTTATCGAGAGATATACCGCTTGTGCGGGCGATCTCGATTGCCTCCGCAAATTTTTCTTCTATCTTCTTCTGTTGTTCTTCAAGATAGAAGTCTTGGTTTTGTGCTGATACATAGCAGCCTTTTCCAGCCGTTGTTTCGATGAAGCCATCTTCTTGTAGGGTGGCATACGCCTTTTGGACTGTAAGAATACTGATGTGCAATGATTTTGCCAGAGAACGCACAGAGGGAATGGCTTCCCCGGCTTTCAGTTCGCCACTCATAATAGCCGCCTTGATCTGTGAAGAAATCTGCTCGTATAGAGGTCGGCTTGCTTTATTGCTTACGACTATCTCCAAATTCTCACCTTCGTTTCCAATCTAACCGTATTACTGTTACAAGTACAGTATAATACATACAAATACGGCTGTCAAGATAGCAAGAGTTTTTTGAGGTTGCGGGAAGAACTGCCATATTTCTCGACGGAACAGACATAAGAAAAAAGAGTGCCGGACGTAAAGGCATACAACCCCTACGCCCGGCATTATACATACATGAAATGAAACGACCTCGTTTCAAATTTTTAATCACTTATAAGGTCTTATCGGCCATGCTCGTGGTCTTTATCTTCCTGTTTTTCTTCCTCCATGCTCATGAGCCGATCCACATTGGCCTTTGCTGCCAGCAGCTCCCGCATTTCCTCACGGGAGCGGCGGTACTCGGCATAGGTTTTTTTCTTTTCCTCCAGCAGCTGAGCATATTCAGCTTGCAGTTCCCTAACTTTGGGCAGCTTCTTGACACCCATATCATCAAAGGCATTTTTTGCCGCCTGATGGAGCAGGATTTCTTCCTCGTGTTCCTGGCGAAATTTCTTGGAGTAACCAGCCTGCCGATAGGCCACATAGGTCTCGCGGGTCTTGGCATAGTTGATAATATGGGTTCGCAGGACGGCGATCTCCGCCATGCGTTTCTCCGCTGCCTTGATTTTTGCGGATAGCTCATTATGGTGGGCCGTGGCCGCCGCAGCCTTTTCTTCCAGCACCGCATACTCCAGCAGGTTATGCTCCGTGAGATAATTCACGGTCTGTGCCATCTGTTTCAGATTAAAGACCTTGGCCCACCGTACATACCCGGCACCTTTTCCGGCCTGGAGCTTTGCCTGAATGTTAACCAGCAGATTGACCTTCGGCGGATCTGCTTGCTTGACCGGCTTCTGACGGGGTGTATGCTCCTTTTGACCGGCGAGGACAGCCAGTAGGTCCTCCAGGGTGTAGCCATCGCCCAGGCTATCTAGGCGGGACACTTTGCCCCAGCCGGGGAGCTTCAAACGGTAGGATTTGCCGCGCTTGGATACTTCGCAGCCGGATTCCCGGAGAATCTTCAGTAGCTCGTCCAGGTCAGCAGGCTTTTTTGCCAGGGCGTTATCAATGGCAGCACGGAGCAATTCCCGATGGGAGGGCTTCGCCTGATCGCCCAGCCATTGGTCGTAACTTTTGCCGTGGGGCTTTGGGTTCTCGACAATGGACAGTCCGTTCTCAATGCAGATGGTGTCGCTCAATCGACGGACGGCTTTTGTGCTGCCCCAAAAGTTGCGGAATTTCCGGTCACAGTCCAGGTTGACCGAACTCCAAATGATATGATTATGGACATGGGCCTTGTCAATGTGGGTACAGACGATAAAGGCGTGTTTGCCCTTGGTGAACCGCTTGGCAAATTCCACGCCCAGCCGGTTGGCTTCCTCCGGGGTGATCTCCCCAGGACAGAAGGACTGGCGAACATGGTAGGCGATCACATCGTCCGCGCCACGGACCCGTCCGGTGGCGGCAATATACTGGCGCTTGGCCAGCATGAACTCGGCGTCGGCTACACGGCTATCGCACTCATAACCGGTGATAAGCCTGCCGTGGTCAGTCTTTTGCGGGTTGGCCACATAGTCGATAATCTTGCTGATGGCTCGGCTCTCAGTCCGGCCCTTGCCGATGTGCAGCGGCATGATGCGTGTGGTTGCCATGAAGTTTCCCTCCCTTCAAAAAATGGGCAGCCTCAGCTGCCCATCTCGTCACGGTATGAAATAATCTGTTTCTTTTTCTGTCTGACGCACCGCAGCGTTGTGGCAGCTCCGCCCCAATCATGGAGGACATACGCTACTACCACATCGGCGGATTCTACCATCCAGCGGTTCCTATGAGAAATAGCAAAACGGCGCGGGACAGTTTCCAACGGCGGATACACGGTGCTGTCGTAACCGGAAGTGTTTCTCCCGGTGTTTAGATAAGCCAAGACAAGTACCAGCTCGATCTGCGGATATTGTTTCTTCTGTTCTCGCAGAACAGACGCTGCCAAGCTGTCAAAGGCTCCATAGCCGCCCAGGTAAAAGGTGGTCGCGCCTTGCTCAATCAGTTTCTGCGTAACATCGTATAACCATTTCTCTATTTTCTCGCTCTGCGAAATTTGTGCATGACCGCAAAAGGTAACAGTCATAAAAACACCCCTGTTCCCATCATAGCGCAAATAACGCCATTAGTACAGTTACAGGGACTAATTTTCGCGCACCTGCCCATATAATACTTTTAGTACAAGGACAGGGACGGTGAGTGAGATTGAAGCTAAATCAGGCGGTCAGCAGACGCCTTTCAGAATTGCTGGAGGAGCGTAAAATGACGCAGTATCAGCTGTATATGAAAAGCGGCGTTCCCAAGTCCACCATAGGCAATATCATCAACTGTTCTTACGATTCCGTAAAGCTGCGAATCATCCATGAGATGTGCCAGGGGCTGGAAATTGGAATAGACACCTTTTTCGCTTCACCGCTTTTCAAGGAAGATAATCTGGAACCATAAGACCTCCGACGAGCTTCGCCGGAGGTCTTATGGTTGTTATTTTGGCTTTTCCTGTTTTGATCGAATTGCGGGGCGCTGCTTAACCTTTTTTTCATTCTTTACTCGTTCCAGCGTAAAAACCATATCGCTGGTACGCTCAAAAAACCCAACATCCTTTTTCCAACTCATTCCGCATTTACAATGCTGTAATCCGATAAATTGACATTTCATTTTCCGGCCGCATACAGGACACACCTTATTGCTTTTTCCCATTAAAACACTCCTTAGCCATAAACCAAATCCTGAATTGCATATTTCAAATCCTGCACCTTGCCCAGCAGCCAAAAGGCCAGCTTCGGCAGCCCAAAGGGGCTTATGAGAAACGCGATCACCAGCAGGATAAGGCCGTTCTGCGGGGAGTATGTTATCAGGACGGCCACGCCCAGCAGGGCAATCACCGTGCTGAGCAGCCCCAGCACCAGGCCGGACACATAGACCAGCCCCACGCAAATCCAGATGGCCAGGGTGAGCAGCAGGATCACCGGCGCAATCACAATCTTCAAAATCAGCTTCAATGCGATCATTTCATGGCCTCCTCTCGACGATCCAAATACTTCTGGCACAGACGGCGGACCTGTTCCTCGTCGGCCTCGTTTTCCTCCCGGCGTCCCTTTGTCAGCTGAATGGAGGCAAAGGATTCGTACTCGACCAGCAGATGGTCAAATAGTTCCTCCGGGGTCCGGCACACATCACCCTCGCAATAGGGCGGGTCCGGGGGCGAGCCGTTGAAGGACACACAGACATATCCGTACCGGCTCTTGTAGACTTCCAGCTCCATATCCTGCACCAGATAGTCCTCGAAAATCTCTAAAACCTTTTCAAAGGTCAACATTGGTATCTCAACTCCTTTGTGAGATGTGAGAACACTTTGCTATCTGCCTTTATTATCCGGCAAGCCCCGTCAAAAGGCAAGGATACAGACAAAAAGAAAAGGCGGAGGGAGGCGCGGCGAAAAGAACGCCGTTCCTCCCTCCGCAGATGGGATATATACCCCTGTCACGATAGATTGGAGAGCTGGGTCAGGATTTTCTTCACGCCCGCCCATAGCTGTTCCTGCCGCTGGGCTATATCCTCCAGGTCAGCGTCATAGACACGCCCGGTCTCATGCACCCGGCGGGTGAGCTGGTTCAAATTGTTGCTACTCCGGCGCAGCAAGGACACCAGCTCCTTCAGCTCCGGCAGGTCCAGCTGCACCACATAACCGTCCAGGGCCATCTTCCGCAGATAGGCTTCCCGGTTCTTCGTCCCAAGTTGGGACATTTTCTGCTCGATCAGCGCCAGCTCCTCCGGGGAGACCCGGAAATTCACCTGGACATCCCGCTTGCGCTTCGGGGCGCTCACCGCTCCGGCTCCCGTTTCTTCTGGCCCGGAGCTTTGGGGGCTGCCTGTTTCGGTTCCTGCTTCAAATGCTCCCGGACAGAGGGCCGGGGCTGGCGCAGCTCCTTGGAGCGATCCTCGCTGGCCAGGATGGTGGCATAGGTTCCGGGCATCCCTTTCATGCCGGTAAACGCCAGACTGCGAAACGGCAGGAGATTCATCAGCCGGTCATGGTCTTTGCTCCCGGCACGGTTCAAAAACTCCGGGGAAATGCGGGCCATGTAATGGGTTCCGTGGGGGCTGTTCGGCACATCCGGTGCGCGCAGCTCCCGCAAAATCCGTTCCGCCTCGGCCTGGATGTCCTCTGCCGTCAAGGGCTGGCGGCGCAGATGTTCCTCGCGCACCAGATCAATAAAGCCATTCAGTACGGCGGGGTGGCTGTTTACTGCATAGCCAACCCGGACGGTATCGGAGTTATAGTTGGGGATGGTCTTGGCCCATTCCTTGTTCCGGGGCGAGTAGCGCCCATCCCAATCCTGGAGCTGGACGGTGTTGGCCAGGACCAGCATCACCCGGTCCATACCATAGGTCTCGATCACGCCCTTTGCGGCATCGTGACTGAGATACATCCCGTCGAAGTGTTCCCGCACCGCCGCTTCAATGGCTTCCTTGCATTGGAGATTTGCGTTGTTTGAGGCCCGGTACTGCTCCAGCTCCCCATGCTCTTTTGCATAGGCAGCCGAGTGAGGATAGACGGCAGCCTTCCGCAGCTCCTCCTGGGTTCTGCACACATCATCGGCCCTGATTTCGATACAGTCCCGAACCACATCCATGTGGTCGGTCTCCACTTTCTCAAAGTAGTGGTACACATCAGCCAGCGGCGTGGGCGAATCCAGCAGCGCCTGGGCCTGGGCATCGGTCAGCTCCAGTTCCTCCATCGCCATCACGATGTCCTCCCGGACAGTGTACTCATAGGCGTGGTTCAGGACCTCTGCCGAGGGCTGGCTTTTCAGCCAGTCCCGGAATTTGTCCTGCTCGGCGGCCATCTTCTCATAGAGGGCCGTATTCAGATCGTTGGGTTTCATGTTATCGCACCTCCTCATGCTGTTTTGGTTTCTTTTCGGGGCTTCGGGGCGGCACCGGGCGCTTCAAGCTGTCCAGCACCGAGGGCCGTGCGCTCTTGGCGATCACAGGCTCCGGCTGAGAGCGGCCCCTGCCGTCCAGGTTCAGAAGCGTGTCCAGTTCCACAAGACGGGCGGACTTTACCCGCAGATCATCCTCATAGGGGAAAGGCTTACCCACTTCCTTCTTGGCGGCGGCCTGCTGCTGGTACAGATTGTCCAGCTGGGCCTTGGCCGCCTCCAGGCGCTGGGGCATTTGAGAGAGCGCATTGTCAATGCGGGTCAGGTTGCCGCGTGGGTCTGTGCCGAGGCTTGCCCGGTGGGTCATCTGGCCTTTCAGCAGGAGCGTATATTCCTGTTTCCAGGCCGAAAACTCCACGGACATAGTGAAGCCCCGGTAGCTGCCGATCTGCACAGGCTCGGAGCCTTTGACCTCCTTGCAGGCGTCCAGCAGGGCTGCACCGGCGTTTTCTTTGTCCGTCAGGGTATCGCCCCGGATTTCCATACCGGCAAAGCCGTCCTCCGGGTGAGGGTGGGCGGCCAGGGTCTCCAGGTCTGCCTCAAATCCCTGGATAAAGCCCTTGTGCTTTTCGATTTCCTCCGGGAAGTATTTCAGCAGCTGGTCCTCCAGACGGTACTGCTTGCTCTGGTGGTCGGCTTTCATCAGCTTCAGCTTGGAGACCTCCACATCCAGGTCCATGCGCTCCTTGATACGGGGGTCTCCGGCGCACAGGGCCTTGATCTCGGCAAAGGACAGCGCCGTTTCGTCCACATCGTCGCAGCTTCTCACCGGCGATTTGGAAGTCATAATCTGGCTGATGAATTTCTGCTTGTTCTCCACCGTCTGCCACAAATAGGCGTCAAAGGTTCCCTCAGTCACATAGCGGTACACATGGACCAGGGGATTTTGGTTGCCCTGGCGCTCGATACGACCCTTGCGCTGTGCAAGGTCTCCCGGCCGCCACGGGCAGTCCAGGTCATGGAGCGCCACAAGCCGATCCTGCACATTGGTGCCAGCGCCCATTTTGGCGGTGCTGCCCAGCAAGACACGCACCTGGCCGGTGCGGACCTTGGCGAACAACTCTTTTTTTCTGACTTCTGTGTTGGCCTCATGGATAAACGCGATCTGATCGGCGGGCATCCCCTGGGCGATGAGCTTTTGCCGGATGTCCTCATAGACGGTAAAGACCGGCTCCGGCTCGTCCAGCGGCACAGCCTGCTCCAGCGCATGGAGCGTGGGGTTGTCCAGCGCCTTGGCCGCCTTTTTCGCAGGGGCCGCCTGGGGCGTGGAAATGTCGCAGAACACCAGCTGGGTCAGCTTGTCGGCCTCCCCGTCCCGCCAGATCTGCATGATGTTTGCGACACATTGGTTGACCTTGGTGCCGGGTTCATCCGGCAGCAGCTGGTTGATGATACGCTGGTCCAGACCCAACTTGCGGCCATCGCCGGTGATCTTGAGCATATTGTCCTCCGATGGGTCAACGCTGCCGCTGTGTACCTTGGAGGCGCGCTCGGAGAGAACTTGCACCATCTCTTTTTGGTGTTCAGTAGGCTGGGCCACGATGTTGTGGTATTCCACCTCCGGCGTGGGCAGATGGAGCTGATCGGCGGTTTTGATGTCCGCCACCTCTTTGAACAGGTTCATCAGCTCCGGGAGATTGAAAAACTTGGAGAAGCGGGTGCGCGCCCGGTAGCCGGTGCCTTCCGGTGCCAGCTCCAGCGCCGTCGTCGTTTCACCAAAGCGCGACGCCCAGCAGTCAAAGTGTGTCATGCTCAGTTCCTGCAAGCGGTCATACTGGAGATACCGCTGCATGGTGTAAAGTTCGGTCATGGAGTTGCTGACCGGGGTGCCGGTGGCAAAGATAACCCCCCGGCTGCCGGTGATCTCGTCCATGTAGCGGCACTTGGCGAACATATCGCTGGACTTTTGGGCGTCGCTGGTGGAGAGGCCCGCCACATTCCGCATTTTCGTGTAGAGGAACAGGTTTTTGTAGTTGTGCGCCTCGTCCACAAACAGCCGGTCCACGCCCAGCTGCTCAAAAGTCACCACATCGTCCTTGCGGCCCTCGGCCTGGAGCTTTTCCAGTCTCGCCTCCAGGGATTTCTTGGTGCGCTCCAGCTGCTTAACGGTAAACCGTTCACCGCCGCTGTATTTCACCTCGGCTATGCCCTCTGTGATCTCGTCAATCTGCTCCTGAAGGAGCCGCTCCTGACGCTCCCGACTGATAGGAATACGCTCAAACTGCGAGTGGCCGATGATAACGGCGTCGTAGTCGCCGGTGGCGATCCGGGCGCAGAACTTCTTCCGGTTGTGGGTCTCAAAGTCTTTCTTGGTTGTGACCAGGATTTTTGCAGAGGGATAGAGCCGCAGAAACTCCGACGCCCATTGCTCGGTCAGGTGGTTCGGCACCACAAAGAGGGACTTTTGGCACAGCCCCAGGCGCTTGGATTCCATCGCGGCGGCCACCATCTCAAAGGTCTTGCCCGCGCCGACCTCGTGTGCCAACAGCGTATTGCCGCCATACAGCACATGAGCGATAGCACCCAGCTGGTGATCCCGCAGGGTAATGGACGGGTTCATACCTCCGAATGTGATGTGGGACCCGTCGTATTCACGGGGCCGGGTGGAGTTCATTTCTTCATTGTACTGGCGCACCAGGGTCTGGCGGCGCTCCGGGTCTCTCCAAATCCAATCGCGGAAAGCGTCCCGGATGGCCTGTTGCTTTTGGGCAGCCAGGGTGGTCTCCTTGGCGTTCAGCACCCGGCGCTCCCTGCCGTCTGCGTCCTCCACGGTGTCGTAAATGCGGACATCCCGCAGGTTCAGGCTGTCCTCCAAAATCTTGTAGGCGTTGGCACGGCTGGTTCCGTAGGTGGTGTAGGCCGCCACATCGTTTTCGGATACAGAGCTTTTGCCTGTGACCTGCCACTCGGCGGTATAGGAGGCGTAATTGACCTGGATGGCGCGCTGGAGATAGTACGGGGTGTTGAAGGTCTCATACATGAATTGCTGGATGTACTCCTTGTCGATCCAGGTAGCGCCCAGGTGCACCTCGATCTCTGAAGCGTCCAGGTCTTTAGGCTGGGCTGCGATCAGGGCCTCCACATTGATGGCAAAGGCCGGGTCCTGCTGTGCTGCCCGCTGTGCCTGCCGCAGCTTGCGCCGTACATTACCGGAAAGATATTCGTCGGCGGTCACATAGATAGGCCGTTCTCCCTCCGGCACCGGCCCAGGCAGGCGGAAGATCACGCCTTGCAGCTCAGCGGCCAGCTCGTCGCTGGTCTTGCCGGTAAGCTGTTCCATGTACTCCATATCCACACGGGCCTTTTCCGCAATGGATACGGCCAGGGCTTCGCTGGCGGTATCCACGGAAGTCACCGCCTCATGGGGCTTGATGGTCCGCTTGGTGAACATATCCGCCTTGCGCTCCAGCCTGCCGTCCTCGTCCACGATCTCCAGCGCGCAGAGCAGATAATAGCTGGAATCGTCGGCAAAGGCCAGCCGGTTCGCCCGGTCATTGATAAGGCCGTACTTGGCGGAAAAATCGTCATAGAGCCGGTTCAGATCCGCCTGTTTCTCCCGGATGTCGCTGTCCGGCGTGGCTGCGTCCATTTGCAGGTCGATCAGTTCCTGGACGCAATCCCGCAGCCCTACCATGCCTTTGACACGAGCCTCGGCGGTGGCGTTGAGGTCAGGCCGCACCATACGGCTGTTTTCCCGGAAATACACCGCACCGTCCACCACCGTATAGGAGTAGTTTTTCACATTGGGATCAGCCGGGAGGGATTCGTCGATGTCCTCGCCTTCGCCCAGCTCCGGCAGCTCAGCCTCCTGGTAGGTGCCGCGAATGTACTTCACGGCATCATGCAGCTGATCGGCCAGCTCCAGCCCCTCGATGGGATTCACAGTGTAGTCCATGCCGTGAGCGGTGCTTTCCGGCTCCTGTCGGCCCAGCACCATTTCCGGGTGGTCCAGGAAATAGCGGTTGATGGCAAAGCCGTCCTCGGTCTGGCCGGTCTGCGTCCATTCCGGCACAATGTCCAGCGGACGGTCCCGCTTTTGCAGGAAAATGATGTCCGATACAACCTCAGTCCCCGCATTGGCCTTGAACGCATTGTTGGGCAGACGGATGGCCCCCAGCAGATCGGCGCGCTGGGCCAGATACCGGCGCACGGTGGAATCCTTGGAATCCATCGTATAGCGGCTGGTGACAAAAGCCACCACGCCGCCGGGACGCACCTGGTCCAGCGCCTTGGCGAAAAAGTAGTTGTGGATGTTGAAATTCAGCTTGTCATAGGCTTTGTCCCGGACCTGATACTGGCCGAAAGGCACATTGCCCACCGCCAGATCGTAGAAGTCCCGCCTGTCGGTGGTCTCAAATCCGGCCACGGTGATGTGCGCTTGGGGATAAAGCTGCCGAGCAATCCGCCCGCTGATGGAATCCAGCTCCACGCCATACAGACGGCTGTTTTGCATTTCCTCCGGCAGCATACCGAAGAAGTTGCCCACACCGCAGGACGGCTCCAGGATGTTGCCAGTCTCAAATCCCATGCGGCCCACGGCTTCATAGATGGCTCGGATCACCGTGGGGCTGGTGTAGTGGGCGTTGAGGGTAGACCCTCTGACGGCAGCGTATTCCTCCGGGGTCAGCAGCTCCTTCAGCTGGGCATATTCCTTGCACCAGCTTTCCTTGTCAGGGTCAAAAGCATCCGCCAACCCGCCCCAGCCCACATACCGGGAGAGGACTTGCTGCTGCTCCGGCGTTGCCTGCCCGGTGGTTCCCTCCAGGTATTTCAGCAGCTTGATCGCCTCGATGTTGGCCTGGAACTTAGCCTTGGGACCGCCTTCGCCCAGGTGATCGTCCGTGATACGGAAATTCTCGGCGGTGCGGCGCAGGTTCTCCTTGTACTCCCCATAAGCGGCTTCCTCGGCAGCCCTGGCATTGGGGAAGGTCTGCCACTCGCCATTGACCTGGATGGAAATGGGATGTTCGTCCAGCACTTCATCCAGGGTCTTTTCCGGTTCGATGGCAGGTGCGGGAGGCTCCGGTTCATCGGTCCGCAGGGTCTGAACCACCACATCATAGGGCAGATGGTTCTTGTCGCCCGGATAGACAGCCACCGTCTCGGCGTGATAAGCCGGGGTTTCGGCAGCCGGTTCCGGGCGTTCCTGTCCAAAACCGTCCAGCTGACGGGCATACAGCCCGCGCAGCAAAGGCGCAACTTCGTCCCAGCGGAAAAACAGCATGGCCAGCCGCTTTTCCTCTGCGTCCAGCACTTCCAGCTCGATACCTTCAGGCATTGTGCGGTAGTCGGCGGTGTCGCCGGTCTCCAGCTCCATCGTTTCCACAATGTTGGGATAGGCCCGGCTCAGCCACAGGGCAACCTCCCGGTTGCTCTTGCCGTTGTGCAGCAGCTGGGAAAGCTCCGCCTTGTCCGCCTCACCGATCAGGCCATGTGCCAGCACATCCCGCAGGTCCTGGTCCACCGCATCCGGGTTTGCCGGAAGAAACTCGGTATAGAAGTCGTTGCGGTTATCTGCCCGAAGAAGCTGCTCAAACTGTTCCTGACGCTCGGCCCGGTAGATGGGATAGCTCATGCCCGTGGGCAGCAGCTCCACCGTGTCATCCCGCAGCTCTGTGATCTGGTGAGCGCGGTCATCCAGATAGACAATATCCCCCACATGGTAGGGAGGGACTGTTGGATCATAAGAAGTCCGCTCCCTGACCGTGCCACGGGCCGCAGCATATTCCTTGTCTGATACAGGAACACGCGAATTGCCGGAGGAAGGCTGTTCCGGCTGGTCTGCTTGGGCGGTCTCCCTGGATATGGCCTCCACATCCCGCATGACCTGCTGAACAAAGGGATCGTTGTCCAGCTTTTCCGGGTCCACCACATGACCATCCACAATGCCGCGTTGGGCCAGGGTCTCCCGGATGGCGATGGGGTCCACATCGTCCAGATTGTCCTGCTCGACCTGGGTATAGAAGCGATCCTCCTTAATAAGCTGGGCGATCCGGCGCTGCACCTTGGGCCAGGGAAGCGCCGTTCCTTCGGGGCTTTCCGGGCGTACTGCAAACGGGGTCTTACCGTCGCCGCCGTCAAATTCACGAGCCAGCCATGCAGCGGTGTCTTTTTCCCGTGCATGGTCTTTCATGTAGCGGACAACGGCGTGTTTGCTCTCAATCTTACCATTCCAGTCCTGGATAGCCCGGTCAATGTCATTGTCCGAGAGAGGACGCAGCAGCTCATGGAGCTTGGGATAGGTTTCGTCTGCCACTTCCCGGTGCAGCCGCTGGCGAAATTCCGGCACATCAGAGAACAGGCGGATCAGCTCTATATCGTGGGAATCAAGAATGGCGCGGCGCACAGCAGCATTACACTCGATCATAGCGTTTTCATAATCACTGTGACCGCAGGCGTTCCGGTATCTGATGTCCTGGGTAACGGCCTCCAGCACGATGGGCTTGTATCGCTCATGCAGCTCCCGGAGGGTGGGAATGGGCTGCTCCGGCACATCCTCCCGCAGAACATCGGCAGGTTCCGTGTCGGGCGGCTGGGCTTGCAGGGCATCTTCTTCGGCCAGAGCCTTTTCCGCCTGGATTTTGTCGAACTCCTCCTGTTCCTGTTCGGTGAGATAGCGGCCCTTCTGAATCAGATTGGTGATCCGCTTGGCAACCTTCTCCCATGTGAAATGCACATCCGGGCAGCCGCCTTTTTTGTAGTGCAGGCCCTTTCCGTCATGATCTTCCCAGCTGCCCCCAGCGCCTGACAGGGCATGGGAGTGGCCCCCAATGCCGTACTCGTGTCGGAGGAAATCCACCTTTTCTTTATCGGTGTGGGAATTTTGGAAATAGGCAAAAATGCGGCCTTTACCACCAGAAACACCGCTTCCTCTGGTCATGGCGGCGTCGATCTCGTCCTCGGTGATAAACTGCTTGACCGTAGGTACTTCCGTCATCTGAGAGGTAAAGGCGGTGCGGGGCAGGGACAGATCTTTCAGGTTTCCCCAAATCTCCTTTGGCTTGTGGTAGTGGAACCGCAGCAAGTCCCGGTCCTGCTGATAGGCCGTCCAGAATGCTGCATATTCTTCTGCAAGGGTCTGGCGGAACTCCGGGCTTTTCAGCTGCTCGGTAAGCCACGCGGATTCTTCCGGGAAACCGCGCCCTGGATTGTTGGCAAGGCTGGGCAGATACCCGGATTCTCTGGCTTCATCGCTGAAATCGTGATACAGATTCCAGAACTTTTCCGCAAGGAGGGAACGTTCATAGCCCTCGGCCTCGGACAGCTCTACATTGGTGGCAAACTGGCCGGTCTGCAAAAGCTGGCCGATACGCTCGGCGGCGCTCTCCCAGGAAATGACCTGGGCGGACTTGTCATAACGGGCAGACTTTCCGTGAGACAGGTGGATGCCGTCCTCGGCATACCATGCGGTAATGCTGCCAATCCCGTTGCCGCCGGTATAGAGGTTTTGCAGATAGGCTGCGATCTCGGCGGTGGACTTCTGCTTTTCAAAAGCTGCCACAATGCGTTCACGCTGCCGGTCCGTGTTGCCTCCCAGCCGCAGCACATGGTCGATGTCGGTCTGGGCAAAAGAAAAAGCAGAGGATGTTTGCACATTCTCTGCTTCGTCTATTCTTTGGATTTGTTCCGCTTCGGAGAGGAACAGGTTTAAGGTCAGCTGTTGATAAGCTCCGCCATCAGAATCTCCTCGGCCTGGGCCTTGCAGGTGTTCATCAGGCCCACCCAGCGCATCGGATCGCGGGCTTTCAGCTCCTCCGTCGCGCCCGCCGACTCCGCCAGCTGGGGCATCATCTGCTCCAGACGGCTGTTCGCCGTCTCGTCGATCTCGATGAGGTGCGGGTACAGCTTCTCGGTTAGCAGCAGCTGGTTGTAGATCAGGGGCCGGTGTTCCTTCAGGTACGCTTTCCGCATCCTGCCGTACTTGCCCAGGGGCTTCTCCGGCTGTTCGCTCAGGCTCAGGTCGGGAATCAGGTAATCGCCGTTCCTCGTGTAAGTCAGGTTGTTCTCCATGTGTAACGCTCCTTTCCGCGAGTTGTTCGCGCTCATAGTTCTGGATGGTGACGCCGATCTGCCGCAGCACCTGCTGGTTCACCTGGCTGACCGCTGCGCCCAACGCCCCAACCGTGGCCGGGGTATTGAAATCGAAAATCGGCATGAAGTCCTCATGCTGGAAGTATTGTTCCGTATCCAGCCCACAACGGGACATCAGGGCGTAGGCGATGCTGACGGTGGCGGCAGACTTAAATTGGACTTCGATGTTGAGTTCATCGTACTCCTCCAGGAACGAACCGTCAACGATGTAGTGGAAGTCCTGCTGATGCTCGTCCCAATACTCACTCGCCAGCTTTCCGGCCACATCAATAAGCTGCTGGGCAAGATCGTCACCAGCAACGCCGTAGTTGCACTCCAGCATGGCCGACACAGGCCCAATGTGTTGTTCCTCCAGCTGCCACAGCCAGGGGGTGCGGGAATGTTCACGGGTGCCGGTGTCGGAAATATCAAACACATAGCGCAGCCGGGGCTTGTCGCCGGAATCATCCACCAGGGCGATCCCCTTGGAGCCACGGCGCACATACCGGCCCATTTTTTCATTCCATAAATCATACTCGGCGCAGGCGGTGGCGTCCGGGCGCTGGGCATAAATCATCATCTGTTCATGGAACGGATATTTGTAGAGGCGGGCGGCGGTAGTGAGAAAGGCCGTCCATTCCTGCCAGCTGCCCACAAGCCGGGTCGATACCTGTTCGGCCATCTGCCGGTAAAATTCAGCTTTGGATGGCATGGTTTTCTGTCCTCCCTTCATGTTAAATAGAAACGGGGCGGCACATCAGGCCGCCCCGCTGGGTCTTGGTGTGGTTCTTACTCGTCGAAGTCCGGGTACAGCTCCAGCTGGGCAAACTCGGCGTCGCTCATGGCCTGGAGCTTGCCCAAGGCACTGTCGGTCAGCTCCCGCAGCTCGGCTTCCTCCGGCGAAAGCTCACCACGCATCTCCGTCAGAGCGGCGATCAGCCCGGTGCGGCTGCCGGTGTTGTAGATACAAAGCAGGTTCGTTTCCTCAAAAGTGAAGTTTCCCATATCAAATCTCCCTTTCCGCGCTCTTTTTGGGCGCTGTCTTTTTGTGTTCCGCTTTGGGCTGGCTTTTCAGCTGCTCCATGACGGACTTTTTCTTTTCCCGGTCCTCCCGGTGGGCGGCGGCAGCCAAATCCATGAGGGAAATCGGCTGGCCGCTGCGGGCCTGCTGTTCCAGCTGGGCCACCGTCGGCTCCTTGGGGCCGTTGTTGATGATACCGTCGATCATGCCATAGTCATCCTCCAACATCATCTCCGCATTTTTCAGCGGATTGTCCGGCAGGAATCCGGGAACCTGCTGAAAGCCGAAGCTGTCGCAGTAATGACAGGATACCTTGCCGTCCCGCTTGATGGCAACGATGTCGCTTACGCTCATGGACGGATGGCCGTAATCGGCGGGATGTTCATTGTTGAAACGGTAAAAGAGCTGTTCGGTGGTATCGCCTTTCAGGTCAGAGGGCAGCAGCGGAGCAGTGTAAACCAGCTCATAGTTATCCCGCTGCACCGTCCGCCCGATGGACTGGAGCCATTCCAGGCCCTCGTAGCGGATGTCCCGCAGCTCGTCGGTGTGCTTCACCTGATAAATGGCGAAGCAGTCCCCCTTGTGGTAGAGAAACGCCTGCTCCCGTTCCTCCTGGTGGTCCATGCGGTCCTTGACCAGCTTATCAAACTCCGGGCTTTCCTCCCATTCCTCGCGGGGCAGGGCGAAGATACCGTCATGAGCGTCCAGGTCGGCGGTATCAAAGGCCATCACCGGATTTTCGCCCTCCTGGATGATATAAACGGTCAGGTCACGCTCCATCAGCTCATAAGCCCGCTCTTTGGAGAGGGGCAGAAGGTCGCTGTCCAGACAGCCGCATTTCTCCAGATCGTCCTGGGTCAGCACCGGGTCCGGCATGGGATACTCGTCCAACGCCTGTTCCTGGGCATCCGGCAGCTGGGCGGCTGCGGTTTCTGTGGTCTGCTGGCTGACCTGTTCCTGCATCTGCTGGGAGGCCGCCTCCTGCAAAGTTTCGATCATGGACAGCGAGGCATACTTGATGGACTTGCTGCCCATCCCCAGGTCCTCGCAGATATGGCTGACTGCTGCGGAACGGCCCATGTCGGTCCCATCCAGCTGGCCGCCGTCCAGCTGCTTCATAGTTTCTACATCGTAGAGCGTGTAGTCCCAGCCGGTGTCGCAGGGCTGAACATGAAGATAGGTGGTATCGTCCAGCACCAGCAGGGCCTCCCGGTACTCGGCGCTGGGCTGGGATACTTCTTCCGCAGGGGCTTTTTCCTCCACAGCCTGCTGGGGTGCCTGCTCCGGCTCCGGGGCGGCAGTCAGGTCGATGCCGCGCTCCTTGCAGATTTCCTTGTAGTTGCGCTCGATGTCGTTAATCAGCTCGCAGGAAGTCTTGTTGATGGTCTCCAGACTGGCCCGCAGCTCCTTCAGCTCCTTGTCCTTGGACCAGGAAGCGATGTAGCCGAAGCTGTTCTCGCCAGTCTGTATGCCGAAATACTGGCAGACCGCATAGGAAATGCTCTCGGCCTCCACTTCCTCGGTGTTGCGGTTCTTGGCGGCCTGTTTCACCGCCGTCAGATCTTCCTCTACCTCCAGCCGCCACTCAAACTGATTTTCGTCCACATACCGCCAGCCTTCCTCGGCGGCGGCCTGCTCTGCCTCCGCTTCGGTGGCAAAATCCTGTCGGAAGTCATGCTTGGTGCCGCCCTCACTCACCATCACGATCTTCCAGGTCGGCTCCGCCTCATACTTTTTGGGGTCATGGAGCTTGCTGTGCGCGGTCTCATGGACGGCGGCGGAAATGGTCTGCACCTCGCTCATGCCTTCCCGGAGGGCGATCCGCTGCTGCTCGGAGGAAAAATAGCCGTCCATGTTCTCAGCCATCGGCTCAAACTCGATGGGAACCGGGGCGGAGCGCCGCACCGCCTCCAGAAACGCCTCATAGTGCGGCACCGTCCCGGACAGGCTGGAGGCCAGCTCCGGCAGGGGCTTTCCGTCCGTCTGCGAAACATCGAACACTTTGACCGGGCGGAACATGGGGATTTCAATTTCCTTTTCCTCCATGACCGCCTTGCCATCCGCGTCCAGGATGGGGGCATGGGTGTCCGGGTCGCGCTTCATTTCCTCGATCTTCTTTTTGTAGGGCGTAGGGGCGATGATGGTAATGCCATGCTCACCCTTTTTCACATGGCGTTCAAACTGGTTTTTCCACTTGTTGAACCCGGCCACCAGGGTGGCGTCCGGGCGCTGCATATAGATGAGCATGGTGTTGTTGACGGAGTAGCGGTGGAACTTGGACATAACGGACAGGTAGCGCATATACTTCTCGCTCTCGAACAGCTCCTTGATACCCTGTTCAATGCCCGCCGTGATTTCCTGCAACCGCTCCCGGTTGGTGGGCTTATCAGCCATGATTTTCACTCTCCTTTCCAAATTGGCGATTTCTGATTGATGTTCGGCAATCCACAGTCTTTGTTCATCAGGGGTATCCTCCAGGAAAAAATCCAGCAGATAGCCCACATAGTCTTTTTTCTGGATTGCCTCCATGAATCGGGGATGTGGATTTTCCTCCGGTGTTTTGGGTGTGTAGTCCGTTTCCCACTTGCGGAGCAAATGAAAGTAGTCAGCCAGGACACGAAAGGCATGGTCCCGATCCTCTTTGAACTTCTGTGCCTCGGTTTTCTGCCGGACATAGCGCCTCCGGGGAGGGGCCTGACTGTCATAAGCCAAGCCAAAATCCTGGGCCAGCTTCTCGGCGGCCTCTTTGGGGGACAGATTGTAGAGCCGTGCGGTGAAGTCGATCACATCGCCGGTGGCTCCGCAGCCAAAGCAGTAGAAATATTCCTCGTTCAGCTTCATGCTGGGATTTTTGTCATCGTGGAACGGGCAACAGGCCATACCGCTCCGATTGACCTCGATCCCGTACATCTGCGCCGCTTCCCGGACGGTGATGGACTGCTTGACGGCTTCAAAGACGCTCTCGGCCATGCTTACTCGCTGCCCTTCTTGGGGGTGGGCGGCCTGTACCCGGCAGCCTTGGCCCGTTCACTGGCCGCCTTGCGGCGCTCGTCGCTGTACGGCTCCCGGACGGACACGCAGCGTTTGGGGACCGTGAAAGTCTGCCGGTCCTTTTTCACGATCTGGTCCGGGTATTTTTCCGCCAGCCGCCGCAGCTTCTCCAGCAGTCGGGGGTCATGGGTATAGACCTCGGCGGCGGCCTCGGCCTGGTTGTAGAGGATGATGGTTTCCTGTTCATAGAGGGAGAGCTTCATCGTTTGCCGCCTTTCTGCCGGTCAAAGGCCAGCTTGAAATTGGCGTACTTCCCATCGTCCTCCAGCACCACGGTGGCGTCGTAGGTCTTACCGGTTTTCTCGGAGTACAGGCCGGTCACATGGGCGCGGCCATCTTTGAGCAGCGCCGTCACGACGGCCTTGGTGGGCTGCTTGCGCTTCAGCTCCCACCACTTGTTGTTTTTCCAGATAGCAAATTTGCAGCCCTCGTTCTGGCAGAAGAACCCCTTTTGCAGCTCCGCCACATCGCCACCGCAGCGGGGGCATTTGCCCACCACCACGCGGGGCGGGGTGAACAAATACTCGGTTCCCTTGATGACCTGATAGGTCCTCACCAGCTCCTGGAGCATGGTGCTGATCCTGGCCATGAAGTCCTCCGGGGCCAGCTCTCCGCGCTCGATCTCTCCCAGCCGGTACTCCCATTCAGCGGTCAGCAGGGGCGATTGCAGCTGCTCCGGCAGCACGGTGATAAGGGACACCGCATCATGGGACGGCAGAAGCTGCACGGTTTTCTTGCTCTTTTTGCGTTCCAGAAAGCCGGTGGACACCAGCTTTTCCAGGATACCGGCGCGGGTGGCCGGGGTCCCCAGCCCCTTGCGCTCGGCATTGTCCGGCATATCGTCCTTCCCAGCAGTCTCCATCGCAGAAAGCAGCGTATCCTCGGTGAAGTGCTTGGGCGGGGTGGTCTTGCCCTCCTTGACGGCAGCACCAGAAAGGGGCAGCGTCTGACCTTCAGACAGCTCCGGCAGAGCCTTGTCCTCGGTTTCCGGCTCCACATTTTTCAGCCCTGCGCGGTATGCAGCGTCCAGCGCCCGCCAGCCGTGATCTTTCACCGTGCGGCCTTTGGCGGTAAACTCCGCACCGGCGCACTCCACAACAACGGCGGTTTCCGCAAAAATATAGGGTTGAGCCACAGCGCACAGCAACCGCAGGGCCACCAGCTCCAGCACCGCCTTTTCGCCAACTGGCAAGCTGGACAGGTCCGCGCCCTGGAGGTTGCGGGTGGGGATCACCGCATGGTGGTCGGTCACTTTCTTGTCGTTGATGACCTGTGCCGCATTGCAGGCAAGCTCCATACCAGCGGCAAAGGGCAGCGCCCCAGCGGTAAGCCGGACCAGCTCCGGCAGACTTGCTGCCATATCCGAAGTCAGGTAACGGCTGTCCGTCCGAGGATAGGTGCAGAGCTTCTTTTCATAGAGGTTCTGCAAATAGTCCAGGGTTTGCTGGGCTGTGAACCCCAGCAGCCGGTTGGCGTCCCGCTGGAGGGTGGTCAGGTCATAGAGGGCGGGCGGCTTCTCGGATTTGTCCTTGCGCTCCACCTTTTTCACCGTAGCAGCCGCATCCTGGCAGGCCGTTTTCAGCTGCTGGGCGGTGCCCTTGTCCGCCATGCGTTCCCCTGAAACAGAGAAACCGGGCAGCTCCAGCGTCACCGTGTAAAACGGCACCGGCTTAAAGGTGTCGATCTCGGCCTCCCGCTGGACAATGAGGGCCAGTGTTGGGGACATGACGCGCCCGATGTTGAGGGTCCGGTGGTACAGCACGGAAAACAGCCGGGTGGCGTTGATCCCCACCAGCCAGTCCGCCTTGGCACGGCAGAGGGCCGCATCCCGTAAGCCGTCATAGTCCGCACCGGGGCGCAGGTTTGCAAAGCCCTCCCGGATGGCGGAATCCTCCATCGAGGAAATCCAGAGCCGCTTCATAGGCTTCTGGCAGCCCGCCAGCTCGTAGACGCTGCGGAAGATCAGCTCCCCCTCGCGTCCGGCGTCGCAGGCGTTTACCACTTCGGTCACATCCGGGGCGTTCATCAGCTGTTTCAGCACATCAAACTGTTTCTTCTTGTCCTTGCTCACCACCATCTGCCAGGGTTCCGGCAGAATGGGCAGATCGTCATAGCGCCACTTGGCGTAGTCCGGGTTATAAGCGTCGGCGTCGGCCAGCCCAGCCAGGTGGCCCACACACCAGCTGACCCGCCAGCCGCCGCCCTCCAGGTAGCCGTCCTTGCGGGCGGTGGCCCCGATCACGGCGGCCAGACTTTGGGCAACGGACGGTTTCTCAGCGATCACCAGCTTCATGGTTTTTCTTCCTCCTTTCCCGCAGCCATGCGGTCAGCTGCCGGTGGCAGAATCCCACGCAGGGCTGACCGTCACGGTAATTTCCGCAGCCATAACAGGGGTGGCCGGGAGATAAAGAAGGAGGACGGGAAGTTTCCTTCCCGCCCTCCGGCCTGCGTGTCATCATGCGTTCATAGGGGCTGTCGGTGAAGCGGGTCAAACCGTCTTGTCCTCGCTTTCCTCGTCGCCGCCCCCGTCAGCGTCCAGCTCGTCAGATTCCTCGGTCTCCCAGGAGTCCTCGTCCTCCTGGTCGGTATCATCCTCGCCGTAGTCATAATCGTCCAAATTGTCGTTGCCCTTGGTCTTGGGTTTGTTTTTCACCAGCTTAAAGTAGGCAAAAGCGCCGCCGCCACCCATCAGAGCCAGCACCGCCAAAAGAATGGCCGGATTCAGTCCTGCGGGTTTCTGCGCCGGTTCTTCCGGCTCCGGGGTTTCTTCCGGGGTCTCCGGTTCCGGCTCCTTACCCGTGCAGGCGCTCATATTGATGGCACACACCGGGCAGGCCGTATTCACCGCACCGGCCACACATTTCTCCGTACAGGTACAGGTGGCGGGCTGCTCCTGGGTAGTCTGACTGTCCTCCATCAACGCCATCAGGTCCGCCTCGTCCACCTGGTTCAAGAAGTGGACAGCGGTTTCCTTGTCCTCGTTGGCCCGGTCAATGAGAATGTAGAAGTAGTTGCCCGCCTTGGTGGTGACGGTGATGAGCTGCTTGTTGCCGCCGAAATCATCCACCAGGGCGGCGTTGCCATCCGGGGTCAGGGCCGGACTGTCCTCGGTTTCCTCTACCACCACATTGCTGTCGTTGGTGGCGTCCTCCGCCGGAGGCTGGTCCGTCCCCTGGGCAAAGGCGGTCACCGAAAGGCCCATCATCAGCACCAAGGCGGCGCAGAGGGCCGAAAAGGTCTTGAAAATTCTCTTATTCTTCATGGTCGGTGTCCTCCTGTTCGTCGTAGTCAGCGGAGGCAGCAACCATGCCGGGGACCGTGCCGCCGGAGAGCATGGCATTCAGCTGCTCCGGGGTCAGCCGCAGGGCGCGCACCATCTGGACGATCTCCAGGTTCTCCGCTTCGGTTTTCTGTGCCTCCAGGGTTTTCAGCTTGTCCTGGTACTCCGCGATCTTCTCGCGGACCTTGGCAATCTCCTGGTCAATGCGCTGGATTTTGTTCTTAGCCATTTCAATCACTCCTTTTCTCATAAATCGGCCTTACCAGTTCATCAGGCCGTAGCCCTTGATGCACTCGTAGGTCAGGGAATAACTCTTGATCTTGCAGGCGTCGCCGGAATTGCCCTCCAAGGTGTAGACCCGGCTGCCGTCCGTGCCGACCACAAGGCCCACATGGTCGGCGCTGCCATCCAGGTCCCAATCGAAGAAGATGGCGTCGCCGGGGGCAATATTGGCGTAATCACGCCCGCCCCATTGTCCGTGGGATTGGAACCACGGGATGCCCTGAGACTGGCAGGCGGCAAAACGCGGCTCAGACAGCCCCATCTGGCCGTAGCACCAGGACACGAAGCAGGCGCACCATTCCACACGGGAATTGAAGCCGTACCAGCTCCAGTAGGGCTGACCGCCCACATTGCCCACCTGACTTTTCGCTATATCCACCACGGCCTGATTGCCGGGGCGGGTGCCGTTGACGAACTCAACACCAGCTAAACTCTCGGAATCGCTGGTGTCGGAGGAACCACCGCCGAAAATCAGCGGCTTGTTGCCCAGCGTCTGCCGGTACACCTGGTACATCTCCAGCTGTTCCGGGGTCAACAGCTCCGAGGCAACAGACGAAATGGGCTTGCTGGTGAGCTTCACATTCAGAATGTAATACTCATACGGGACTTCCTCGGTGGTCGTCTCGCCAGTCACGGGGTCCGTGGAAGTTTCGGTGCGGTATCGTATCTCCACTTCCTCGGTAAGCGTCAGCTGATATTGTGCGTCGAATACACGCTCCAGCTCTGCCTGGGCGCTCTGCCGGGTGTAGCCCTGCAAGACAGCGGACAGGTAGGCCGCCAGCTCATGGGGGTCATGCCCGATCATATCCAGGTCGTAGCGGTACTCGTCATACCCCGGATGGCTGCTTTCGATGTTGTCGATCTCGGCTTGCAGCGCCGTTTCTTTAGCAGCGTAGTCCGCCTCCACCGCCACCAGCTCCGGGTCATCCGACGGATAGGTGGTGCCGGACACCACAGAACCGATGCTCTGCGCCATCATGGAGCAGGAGGACATGGTATTGAGCAGCATACAGACCAGCAGGAAGATCGCGCCCGCAATCAGAAAGCCCTTTTTGTGGCGCATGACGAATGACCCGGCCTCCTGTGCCTTCTCTTTGACCGTCTTGGCGGCCTTGCCGGTCTTTTGGGCTGCGGTTGCGGTATTCCCGGCAGCTTGACCGGCGCGCTTGGCGGCAGCGTATTCCTTTTTGATGGCCTGTTTCTGTTGCCAGCGGGAGATGGGGTTGCTGGCAAGCTGGGGATTTTCCCGCAGGGACTTCTGATACAAAGCGTTCACATTGGCCTTTTCCAGCTTCTGCTCGGCCTGGGCTGCCTTGCGGTAGGGCTTTAACTTGTGGCTGCGGTAGCCCTCCCGAACCAACCGTGCGCCGGTCTCAGCAGCCTCCTCGGACTTGTGGGCGCTCTCCACGCCCACATTGTCCTGTTCGGTCTCCCGGATTTCCTTGTGAACTTTCCCCAGGGCGGCATTGGCGGGGGTATCCCGCACCGCATGGGACAGCTTGGAGGGCGGCTTCTTCTTGTCCTCCAGCACCAGCTTGGTGGTCACTTTGCCGGTCTCCGGGTCCACCGTCTTTTGCCGGACCTGTTTTTTCGGGATTTTGGCCTGCGCCTTATCCGCTTTGGCGGCGGCCTTGTCCGCCTTACGGATGGGCTTCTCCATCGCCGGGTCAGCCCGCTCCTCGTCCGTAAAGCGCAGGCGCGGCTCCTTAGTCAAACCAGTTCCCCATCATCAGAGAGGCCGTCATGTAGCGCAGCTCCACATAGACGGCCAGCCCCACAGGGTCATGGGAGGGATGCTGGAGCAGATGGGCGTAGATCTGCGCCACCACATTGGCCAGCAGCTCGGACTGGCCGCCCTCGAAGATGATGACAGCGGGAACGCCGTTCATGGCGCACCAGATTTCCGTCAGGCGCAGCAGGCCCGCCTCGCCGTCCTCGTTCAGCTCCGCAGCCTGATCCACCGCCGTGCGGGTCTCGCTGACGGCATCGGCCAGCTCGGTGAGCAGCTGGGTGCGCTCACTCTCCAGGGCATCGTCAAAAAACATCATGGTATCCAGTTCGGTGTTGGGTTTCATGGTTATTCATCCTCCTTTTTCAGTTCCTGGGGTTTGGTGGTCATAATGCGGTACAGCTCGGTGTTTTTCGGGAAGTGATCCACGAAAGGCAAGATGGTCGCACCGTAGAACAGCAGGCCCTCACCTTCACCGGAATGGGTCACATAGGACAGCTGGTGAGGGGAAATGCCCAGCTGCTTGGCGAGAATCTGCCGGTCTCCACCCGCCTGGTTGAGCATATACACGAAGTCGGAGTTCTCAAAGATGTTCTCCACCTCGCGGGAAGAAAGCAGGTCCTTGACATTCTGCGTGATGCCGGTGGGGATTCCGCCCCATTTTCTGAACCGTTTCCAAATCTCGACGGTATAAGCGGCGGTCTGTTCCTCTTTCAGCAGCAGGTGCATCTCGTCGATGTAGTAGCGGGTGGACTTGTGGGCGGCGCGGTTGATGGTGACACGGTTCCACACCTGGTCCTGGACCACCAGCATACCGATTTTTTTCAGCTGCTTGCCCAGCTCCTTGATGTCGTAGCAGACAATGCGGTTGTTGATGTCCACATTGCTCTGGTGGTTGAACACATTGAGGGAGCCGGTCACATAGATTTCCAGCGCCGTGGCGATGTACTGCGCTTCTTTCTCGTCCTGCGCCCGCAGCAAGTCATACAGGTCCTCCAGAATGGGCATATTCTCCGGGCGCGGGTCGTTCAGATAATCCTGATAGACCAGCCGCACACAGCGGTCAATGATGGTTTTCTGCACCGGCTGCAAACCCTCCTTGCCTCCCACGATCAGCTCACACAAGCTGAGAATGAAGTCGGACTTGAGGGACAGCGGACTTTCATCGTCCGAATAGTCCAGGTTCAGGTCCATCGGGTTGATGTAGTTGGTGGAAGTGGGCGAAATCTTAATGACCTGCCCATGCAGGCGTTCTACCAGGGGCGCATACTCGGCCTCCGGGTCACAGATGATGATGTCGTCATTGGTGAGCAGGAAGCAGTTGGCAATCTCGCGCTTGGCCGAAAAGCTCTTGCCGCTGTTGTGAACGATCAAGCCGTTGGCCAGCAGAAAATTCCCGTACTTGGGTACGGTGAGGTCATAGACCGGCACTTTTTCCGGCAGCCGCTGAAAGGCCACCCGGACCGCTACATGGCCGCCGCTGAGCCGCTGGCCATCCGTGATTTTGTTCGCCTCGATAAACTGATCGTCTGCGTCCATAATCAGGTGGGTATCCGTACAGCACAGCCGGGTCCCGTCCTCCAGCTCGATCACCTTCAGCTCGTCCACATATTTTTCAATGCGGATGTCTATGGCCCTGGCGTCCACGATCTCGCCGGTATCGTAGTCATAGGCTTTCACCATTGCTTCCGTGATACCGGCCTCCACCAGCTCGGCAAAGGTCGGGGTGGACCCATCCGCCAGCAGGATACGGGTCTTTCCATCGAAGCAGCCCGGTGTGCCGAGGATCAGGCCGTTGGGGTTTTTGAGCAGCTTGCGGTCCACCATAATCAGGTTGTTGGACAGAGCGTTGATCCCGTAGTACAGCGCCTCCTTGCCGCTCTGGAACAGCTCCTGGGTGGTGAACGGAACAAAGATAGCCGTGGAACTGGTGGTCAGCCCCCGCTGAATCTCGATCTGATTGAGGCCCAGAGGCAGACAGCTCATCAGCCCTTCTTCCTGCTGGAAGTCAAGCCTTGTCAGCTGGCAGTTGTACTTCTGCGCGATGCTGGATGCCTGGAAGATGTTGTTGTCCAGCTGCCGGGGATTGTCCGCCGTGTTCAGCACCAGGAAGGTCACAAGGAACATTCGCTCGTTCCGGCTCTGCAAATCCTGCAAGAGCTTCTTGGCCTCGGCACCGTAGGTGGCAAGGTCGGAGGGAATGATGTCCATGTCATATCCGGCGCGGACGGCCTTTTTCTGCTCCTCGATTTTGGATTTGTCCAGGTCGGTGATTTTCCGCTTGACCGTCTTGATGGCCTTGATCTGGTCCACGGACTGGATATGGAGGCTGACGATCAGAGAGCTTTCCATATCCAGAAAATCCGCCAGCATCCGGTCATTCAGCTCCGGCGCGAGAATCTGCAAAAAAGAAACAGCTCCGTATTTCTTACCCATACGGAACTGCTTGCCGGTGCGGAACTCAAAGCCGGACGGCGCAATGAAGTCCTTGGTGGACAGACCGGACGGAGCCAGCCACTCCCATTCAAAACGGAACGGCACCTGTTCATCCATGTGGAAAATGCCGTGAAGCTGTGCCAGCCGCGCCTTGCCGTCCAGGGACTCGGCGGCCACGCCCACACGCTTAAAGTTATTGAGAATATCGGTCTCAATGCGCTCCAGACGGGGCTTGGCGGCCTTGAGGCTGTCGGCGTCAACCCCGAATGTGAGGTACTTGGTCTTGATAAGGCCGTTGTTGCCCTTTGCCAGCTGGTTTTGCAGCATGGTCATGTACTCCACCCGGATACTGTCAAAATCATCCCCCTGGAGAGGAATGTTGATGGCGCGGGTAAAGGTTTCCTCAGAGGCTGCGAGGTTCAAAAAGGACAGCTGAAACTGAATGGAGCTGTCAAAGTAGTTGAGGAAATCGCACCAGCCCTCGAAGATCGCCGCCTTGTCCTCGTTCTGCGAGAGCTGATAGTTGATGTCCTGGAACTGGATGGTCTTGGTGTAATGGCCGTCTGCCACCCGGCAGATGCCGTCCGGCCACATCCGCTCATAGGGGATGCTGTCCTGGGCCGACTTCTCTTTCCGGTCTGTGCGGTTGGCACGGGCGATGGCGGCCTCGATCTGCCTTCTGTCGGCACGGGACAATCGTTTCTTCTTGGAAACCGGCGGCTGTTTGCCATCCTTATCGGCCTGCCGGTTTTTCGTTGCGGTGAACAATGTCATACACCTCCTTGTCGAGTTTTTCCTGCCGTTCCAGAACGGCATAGAAATTGTTGGTCTTATACGGGCGCTGTTTGGGGCGGATTACGGCCACCTTGATGATGTTGCCCACGATCTTTTCCAGGGGCTGGCCGTGCTTCTCATACATTGCCATCAGAAAGAAAGGCAGCATGACCAGCATCATACACATGGCAGCCACGCTGTTTCCCACAGGCCCCCGGAGCAAAAAGAAAAGCGGTACGCCGATAAGCGCCCCGCTGCCGAAACAGATCAACTGTCTTTTGGTCAGATTAAACGCGACCTTGGTTTTGACTTTCGTAAGATCCTTGGGTACGGGTACATAAGCCAAAGGGATTACCTCCTTCCTGGTTAATGTGCATTGAACACGGATTTTGCGAGGCTGCCGGTCTTAAAGAGCGTAAAGCACAACAGTACCGTATAGCCCACACAGCTCCAGATGGCCATGATGATGTCGGATTCGGTGGCGATACTCTGCACCAGCACGGCGTAGATTGCCACACAGACGATGATGAGAAATGCCTGGAAGCCCAGGGCAATCAACGAGCGCAGATAGTTCTGGCCCATGCCGCCCCATTCCTTGCCCATCATGGTGGCCATTGGGATGGGGGCCACCGAGGTCACAAGGTAAATCTCAATCATACGGCCATAGATCACGATAAAGATACAAATGTAAAGCGCCCACATGGTAATGCCGATAAAGAGCGACTGGAACCACAGGCCGAACAGCGGCCCCAGGTCCATATCCATCAGCCGGGACTCCATATCGGTCATGACAGAGGAGATGTCGATGGAAGCGTCGGAACCAATGATGCCTGCCGCCTGCGTCACCACGCTTTGGGCCGCGTCAAACACGCCCATCACGATGTTCCAGGTGTTGGAGACAATGAGGATAGCGGCGGCAGATTTGAACACCCACTTGAAGATCATCCAGGTGTCCACATCGTGCAGGTTGTTTTTGTCGGTAATCATCTGAATCAGCTCCAGCGTCATCACGATAGCCAGGATCACGCCAGCAATCGGCACCATGATGGAGTTGGAGAGGTTCTGGATCATGCTGAAAATACTCCCGTTCCAGCCTTGGGGGGTCTGGCCCACCTGTGTCGCAATGTCTGCGACCTGTTGGTTCACACTATCGAACATCCCCGATAAGTTGCTCATAATGCCGCCTACCAACATTTCCTTGAGCCAGTCAGTAAGGGCATCGAGTAAGAAATCCATACGGTGTCAACCTCCTTTCAGCCGCCCCCGCTTGGGGGCAGGGGCGGCAAGGATTTCTTATGACAGCTTAACGACGGGAACGATCAGACGGTGAACAAGCCGGAAAGCAGGGGTACAAGGACCATGCCGACCACGGCGACGCCAGCGCCAGCCATGAGCTGCTTCATGCCCTGGCTTTTCGCGCCGGGGTTGTCGTTGCCGTAACCTTCCAGGAGGTTGATGACGCCCCAGATGCCGAGGCCAGCGCCGAGGGCGATCACAAGGGTCTGAAGAACGGTGATAGCCTGATTGAAAAATGCCATAAATCAAAATTAGCCGGAATCATTTGAAAAGTTTGATTTAGTCATTCATAGGCATACAAAAGCCGGAACAATCGGCACCCGGGTTCCGGGGCCTGATTCCGGCTGTCCTCCTTTTTTCATTATTTTTTGGTGATTGTCCGCTTTGTACGCCAATGCCCCAAAAAGGGCGGTTGAGGCGGATAGATACGATCACTCCTTTCACAGCGGAACAGATTTAAGCGCCCTCTGCGTCTACTTCGTACACATCGTAGACCTCGTTGGGTTTGAGCTTGAGCCGGGTGGACAGGAACGCCTCGATGTCAAAGGCGTTCTTGGGGTCCGCGTCGGCGGTGTACGGGTAATTGGGGTGCTTGGTGATGTCGTACTTGTCCGAGAGGAAAGGACGCACACCACGCAGCTGGAGGATGCACTTGCCGCCGTCCATGACGGCCAGTTCATCCTGGCTCATAAGCTCTTTGCCGAGCTTCTGGTAGTTGAGAGAGTGGGAGGTTTCCCGCCCACGGCTCTCCCCGGTGTTGTAGGTGTCGATGGTCTCCTTGCCCAGCACGGCGGCCAGCTCCTTGAGGGTGGTCGGCTCCTTGCCGCCCAGGAAGATGGAGGTATCCATGTTGCCGATGATGGTATCGGCGTTGTCCTTGTAGATGGCTTTCAGCTGGGACTGTGCTTGCAGCACCAGGCAGGCGGAAATCTCACGGCTGCGGATGGTGGCGACCAATTTCTCCAGCTTGGGAATCTGGCCGATGTTGGCGCACTCGTCAATGAGACAGCGCACATGAACCGGCAGCCGCCCTCCGTACACATCGTCCGCTTTTTCGCAGAGCAGATTGAACAGCTGGGTGTAGCACATGGAGATCAGGAAGTTAAAGCTATCGTCCGTGTCGCTCATAATGAGGAACAGGGCGGTTTTTTGGTCTCCCAGGGTGTCCAGCTCCAGCTCGTCGTAGGAAGTGACCTCCCGCAGTTCCGCAATATCGAACACGGCAAGACGCGCGCCGCAGGAAATCAGAATGGATTTTGCGGTTTTGCCCGCAGCCAGCTTGTACTTCTTGTACTGGCGGACGGCGAAGTGGTTAGGCTTCTCCGCCTCCAGCGCGTCAAACATCAGGTCCACCGGATTCTTGAACTCCTCGTCATCCTCCCGGACCTCCATCGCGTTGATGAACTCGATGAGGGTGGAGAAATTCTGTTCCTCCACCGGGGCCTCATAGTGGATATACCCGATGAGGGCGCAGTACAAAAGCGTTTCCGCCTTGATCCAGAAATCGTCCCCGGCCTTGCCCTCGCCCTTGGTATTGGCGATCAGCGTGGTGACCAGCTTCAAAATGTCTTTCTCGCTGTGGATATACGAAAAAGGGTTGTAGTGCATACTTTTTTTGAAGTTGATGGTGTTGAGGACTTTGATCCGGTACGGCTCATAGATGACCTTGCCGCGCTTATCCTTCATGGGCTTGCCGTCCTTGCCCAGCTTGGGGGTGCCGCGCTGGAGCATTTTTCCGCACTCCACCAGGATGGTGCCTTTGGGGTCTGTGACCACATAGGACGAGTGCATCTGCATCAGGTTGGGCTTCAACCAGAACCGGGTCTTACCGGAACCGGAGCCGCCGATTACCAGAACATTTTTATTTCTGGCAGTTTTAGGGTCTTTCGGGCGGCTGTTCATGGTTAGGCTCTCGGTTTTGGTCAGAATCACATTGTTCTGGAATACCGGGTCGATGTAGGGCGCGATGTCCTCATGGGTTCCCCATCGTGCGGACCCGTACTCCATGCCGTGGCGATACTTCTTGGCGTTCTTGCTTTTGAGATAGACCGCCAGCCGCAGGCCAGCGCCACAGCACAGGCCCACCAGCAGGTCCAGGGGGTGCAGGCTGGGCCACCAGCTGGCCAGCGCCACCGGCAGCGTAGAGAAGAACGAGAGCATTTTTGCCGAAGCGTCCGCACCTACGGCCATCCGCCACGCCTCCCCGAAGTTGGTGGCGAACAGCCCCATCAGGATATACGGCATATTCAGCAAAAGGAGTTTCTTGATGTCCAGCTGCTTTTTCATCGTTCCAGCTCCTTCCGCTTGTTCCGGTCCACGACGGCGTGTTTCACCAGCTCTTTGAACTGGTTCAGCTTTGCCAGCACGGACGGGCGCTCGGATTTCTCCGCCTTCCTGACCTTTTTGCCGGTGTACTCGGTAAAGGCAGCGGTCAGGGCATCCGCATCCCGGCCCTTGAAGAAAATCAGGTACTTGGGCGGGGAGCTACTGCGGTCTTTCTTCACCGCATAGTCCACGCCGTACTTCCGGGCGATCTTTTCAAACTCCTTGATGGAGGGGTCGGTGATCTCGATGTTGGAAACGCCCTGGTTTTGGCCGATCAGCTGCTTCACCGTCTGCTTGCCGTGGGGAATCACGGGGGTATCCCGGCTTTTCTGCTTTTGCAGCTTCTTTTCCTTGCGGTGGGCAAGGTACTTGGTGATGGCGGCTTTCAGCAGCCGCCCGGTAAACTTTGTTCCGCTGACTACCAGCGTCAAAGTCCTGTTTTCCACTTCCTCCTGCATTTTTCTCGCCTCCTTTCCACGGATTTTGCAGGGGTGGCGCTTGATACTAAGGCGGGACCACCAACCGCCGCAGCAGGTATTTCAGCATGGCAGGCTCCTTTCAGCGCAGCTGGTCGGGGCGGTCATAGTACAGATGGCCCTGGCGCACCTTGGCATGGCTGAGAATCTTGATGTGGCCCTTTTCCTGGTTCTCCAGGCTTTTCTGGTATCCGGCCTCCGTCAGAAACAGGCGGGTCCGTTCGCCCTTCCAGCCCACCGGGGATTCGTCGGTCAGCACATCGAAGATAATCATGTGCCGGGTGTCCTCGGCAAACCGCTCCAAATCCATGTACTCATGGCCGTGATAGTTCTGCGCCCCGGCTTTGAGGCGCATTTCCTCCATCAGCTGGCCCACGGTCTTACGCTCAGGCATGGCGCGCACCTCCTTTCCCGCG